>Ga0075435_100000166_pt1 | contig 38271 bp, 35 predicted proteins | sample RhiMethybrSRZTD4_FD_75302 | JGI IMG/M metagenome (GOLD analysis project Ga0075435, IMG submission 75302) | Populus rhizosphere microbial communities from Tennessee, USA - Rhizosphere MetaG P. TD hybrid SRZTD4 | ecosystem: Host-associated > Plants > Roots > Rhizosphere > Soil | place: USA...
TGGCGTCCCCAACGGGATTCGAACCCGTGTTTTGGCCTTGAAAGGGCCACGTCCTAGGCCTCTGGACGATGGGGACCCGGCGGAGCGAACCCAAAATGATAACACGCTCCTGTAGACTGCCCGTCCATGGTGAACGGTGTCCATATTCTGATCTACACGGCCGATCCTGAGGCCGACCGCGCGTTCATGCGGGACGTGCTCGGCTTCGCCGCCGTCGACGCCGGCCACGGCTGGCTGATCTTCGCGCTGCCGCCGGCCGAAGCTGCATTCCATCCTGTCGACGATGATGCAGCGGCGCGTCAGCACGGCGACGCGCTCCTGCGCGCCGACGTGTATCTGATGTGCCAGGACCTCCGCGCCACGATCGCGGCGCTCGCGGCGAAAGGCGTCACCTGCGGTGAAACCGCCACGGAACGCTGGGGGATTCGCACGACGATCCCGCTCCCGAGCGGCGGGCGCGTTGGACTGTACCAGCCGACGCATGAGACGGCGCTCCATCTCGCTGCGCGGCACGTGACTTGAACGCGCAGGGGCGCATGGATGAGCAGACCACACCTACTGTCGAGATGTCGCTCGCCGCGCTGAGCGAAGCGGTTGGGAAAGCCTCGCAGGATCTCACCGCAGTGCGCAGCGCACTCGACGTCGCGCGCGCCGATATCACCACCCGCAACACCTCGCTGACGCGCGACGTGATCAAGGATGCCGAGCGGGTGATCGATCACCTGCGCCAGGCCGACGAAGGGCTGCGCGACGTGCTGAAGGATCTCGCGACGCGCGACTAGCCGCGGCTACAACCGGCGCAGCACGGACGCCAGCCGGCCGCGCTGCGGCGCGTGCTGGCGCACCGCCTGCGGCGCGCGCAGCGTGAACTCGAGGACGAACGCGAGATCGCGCGCCGACTGGAATCGCGCGGCTGGATCCTGCTCCAGGCAGTGACTGATAACGTGCTGGAGCTCCGGCGAGATGTCGATGTCCGCCGGTAGCGGCGCCGCAGCGCTGGCGACGATCTCGCCGCGGGCGTCGACTTCGGTCGAACCGGAAAACGGCGGCGTCCCCGCAAGCATTTCGTAGAGGATCACGCCGAGGCTGAAGATGTCCGACCGGGCATCGCCGCGGCCGCCGCGCGCCTGCTCCGGCGACAGGTAGGCGGCCGCGGTCAGCCCACTGATCGGCCCGACCGGCAGGCCGAAGTCCGCGATTTTCACGCACCCATCGTCGGTCACGAATACGTGCTCCGGCGTCAGCCCGCGAATGACGACGCCGAGTTCGTGCGCGGCAATCAGGCCGTGCGCGATCTCGAGCGCAAAGCGCATCGCTCTCGGCGGCGGCAGTCGCTGGCCGCGCAGCCGCGCGCGCAGGCTTTCGCCGTGCAACAGTTCCGACACGACGAACGGTCGCCCGCAGTCGGCCCCGACGGCGAACACCGAGGCGATATTCGGATGCGCGATAAGCGCCGTCGTCTGCACTTCGTCGAAGAACTGTGCAAGCCGCGGCGTGTCCTGCACCAGCGCACTGGCCACGATTTTCAGTGCCACAGCCCGATTGAGACGGGTGTCCCAGGCGCGATACAGGTCTCCGGTCTCCTCCGAGGCGACGAGGGCCTCCAGCCGGTAGCGTCCCAGTCGAGAACCGGCGGCGGGGATGGCGTCCATATGACTATCTCAACGTCTTCAGCCTGTTACCCGAACAGTAGAGGTGGAAAAATCCTGTTCGGTTTCCCGTCCTGGACCGTTAATAGGCCATGAAAGAGGAGAGTTTGCCGTGCACGCGCCAGGTCGTCACTGGTGTCGGAACCCCTATCGCAGTGACTGGGTTGAAGATGGCCCTTCAAACCGGGGCCGGGAACCCGTATCATACGGGTCCCCGTCACTCACTGAATTCGGGTCCCATACTGGCTATGGACGATCATCACCGCGCGGTCACGCGGCGCAGCGATGCTGTCGACACGACGTTCGATTTGGTCGAACGCGCGAAGAACGGCGATTCCGATGCGTTGAACGAGCTCTTCGCGAGATATTTGCCACCGCTGCGGCGTTGGGCAAGCGGCCGCCTGCCACGCTTTACCCGCGACTTGATGGACACGGACGATCTGGTGCAGGAAACCGTGTTCCGCGCCGTCAAGCGCATGGATCGGTTCGAGGCGCGGCACGACGGGGCGCTGCAGGCGTACCTGCGTCAGGCGGTGGTCAATCGCATTCGCGACGAAGTCCGGCGCGCGCGGCGCGCGCCCGTGTCGGAAATGCTCGACGACAATGCGCCCGACGTGGCCGCGTCGCCGCTCGAGACGGCGATTGGCGCCCAGGCGCTGGAATGTTATGAAGCCGCGCTCGCCCGGCTGCGGCCCGAAGAGCGCCAGGCGATCGTTGCGCGCGTCGAAATGGACGGCAGCTACCAGGAAGTCGCGCGCGCGCTCGGCAAACCATCGGCCGACGCGGCACGCATGGCGGTGAGCCGGGCGCTGCTGCGGCTCGCAGAGGAAATGAAGGACATGGAACGTGAGCGGGCCTGACCGAGCACTGCTGGCGCTTGCTGAATCGATCGCCGACGGCGCCGCGGTTGACTGGGATGCCGCCGAAGCCGGCGCGACAGCTGAAGAACGCGCCGTCATCCGCCAGCTGCGCGTGTTGTCCAACCTCGCCGGCCTGCACCGCAGTATGCCGCCGCCTGTCGACGAGACGACGACGCTGGCTCGCAAGACAGCAACCGCACCCGCGATTGGATCGTGGGCGCACCTCGCGCTGATCGAGCGGCTCGGCGGCGGCACGTTCGGCGACGTCTACCGCGCCTGGGATCGCCATCTCGAGCGCGAAGTCGCGCTGAAGCTGCTTCGCGCCGAGCGCACCGACGACGACCTGAATACCTCCCGCATCGCCAACGAAGGGCGGCTGCTCGCACGCATTCGCCACGCCAACGTGGTCTGCGTGCACGGCGTCGCCGCGCACGATCAGCGCGTCGGGCTGTGGATGGAGCTGGTGCGCGGCGTCACGCTCGAGCAGCAGCTTGCCGCCAACGGCCCGTTCAGCGCCCGCGAGGCGGCGATGATCGGCATCGACCTGTGTCGCGCGCTCGCGTCGATTCACGCGGCCGGGTTGATCCACCGCGACGTCAAGGCGCAGAACGTGATGCGCGAAGACGGCGGTCGGATCGTGCTCATGGATCTCGGCACCGGTCGCGAGGCCGACGGACACGGCGGACGCGCGATGCGCGAGCTCGCCGGCACCCCGCTCTACCTGGCGCCCGAAATTTTCGTCGGCTCGCCGGCGAGCGCGCTGACCGATGTGTATAGCCTCGGCGTGCTGCTGTATCGGCTGGTGAGCGGATCGTTCCCGGTGCGTGCCGCGACGGTCGACGAACTCGAGGCGCGTCACGCCGAAGGCGCGCGCGTCCACCTGCGCGACGTGCGCGCCGATCTGCCGTCCGCGTTCGTGCGCGTAATCGATCGTGCGATCGCGCCGGAGCCGGCGAAACGCTACCAGAGTGCGGGCGAGCTCGAGGCCGCGCTGCTCGACGCGCTCGTCGACAGCGCGCCGCCGGTCGCTGGCGTGACGGCGCCGGAACCGGCCCGTAATCGTTCTTTCCGGTGGTCGCGCGCCGCGACGATCGCCGGCGGCCTCGCTGCGGCACTCCTTCTCACCGTCGGCGCATGGCCGGCGATCCGCAGCCGGCTGCCGCCGGTCGCGGTGGCCGCGTCAGGGATCCATTCGGTCGCCGTACTGCCGCTCGTCAACGTCTCGGCCGATCCACGCCAGGAGTATTTCGCCGACGGCCTCACCGACGAGTTGATCGCCGCGCTGAGCACGATGCCGAACGTCACGGTGATCTCGCGAACGTCCGTGACGCAGTTCAAGGGATCGAAGAAGACCGTCAGTGAGATCGCGCGCGCGCTGCACGTCGACGCCGTCCTCGAAGGGTCGGTGCGGATCATCGACGGCGGATCGCCGTCCGGCGGCGGACCACGAAAGATCCGACTCAACGCGCGCCTCATGTATGCGGGCAGCGATTCGCCGGCGTGGAGCCGCACCTTCGAGTCGATTGGCGACGAAGCGTCGGCGCTGCATCGGCAGGTGGTCGCCGCGATCGCCGAACGCACGGTCAACCGGTCGGTGGCGCGCGCGCCGCAGTCGGGATCGCTGGACTTCACCGCCTACGACCTCTACTTGCGCGGCCGCCACGCCTACAACGCGCGCTCGAAAGCAGGGCTGGAAGAAGCGATCCAGTACTTCCAGCAGGCGATCGCGCGCGATCCGAACTACGCGAAGGCGTACGCGGGAATGGCCGACGCCTACACGATGCTCGCCGCCTACGAAGACATGCCGTACGCCGAAGCGATGGCCCGCGCGGGTCAGGCCGCGACCAAGGCGGTTGCGCTCGACGACACGCTCGGCGAAGCCTACGCGTCACTCGGCCTGGTGCACGACGATCGTCGCGAGTGGGACGCGGCCGATGCCGCCTTCAAACGCGCCATCGCGCTGAACCCGGGGTACGCGAGCGCGCACCACTGGTATTCCACGCACCTGTCGTCGCGGGCCTACTTCGCCGACGCCCATCGTCAGCTGGACGCCGCAACGCTGCTCGATCCGCTGTCGCCGAACATCGCCGGCGCGCGCGCCATACTGTTCCTGCTCGAGCGGCGCTACGCCGATGCGATCGCGGCGGCCGAGAAGACGTTGCAGTTGGACGCGACCCTGGTGCGTCCGCGCGTGGTGATTGCCCGCGCGTATACGCTGCAGGGCGCCTTCGAACCCGCGCTCGCGGCATTCAACGGTGCCTCGGCGATCGAACCGACCAACAACGAAGTGCGGGTGTTCACGGCGGTGTTGATGGCGGCGTCGGGCCGCCGGCCGGAAGCGGAGGCGATTGCCGCCGAACTCGCCGAGCGATTCCGAACCACCCAGGACGTGCACGCCTCGGAGATTGCTGTCATCTATGCCAGCCTCGGCGATCGGGACAGCGCGTTTCAATGGCTCGAGCGCGCGCGGCTCGCCTCCGATCCGTGGCTCCGGTATATGAAGCTGGATCCGAATCTCGATTCGCTGCGCGGCGATGCGCGCTATGCCTCCTTTGTTGCGAGCCTCGGCCCAACGCAGTAATGTAGTCGGCGCCTTAGAGCACCACTCTGCGTCAAGGAGGACCGATGAGTGAGAATCTTAGTCATTTCCTGGTCACCCTGGTGTCGAACCCCGACCGGATGGCGGCGTATCTCGCCGATCCCGATCGGGTGTTCGAAGAAGCCGGCTTGACGCCGGAGGAGCGCGAAGCCATCCGATCGCGAGATGGGCGCAAGCTCGACGAAGCGCTCACCGACGGCTTCCGTCTGCAAAGCTACGTCAACAACGACATGCCGACGACGGAGAAGGCGCCGACGCGCAGGAAGAAGTCGGTGGTCAAGAAGAAGAAGCCCGCCGCCAGGAAGCCGGCCCGCCGCAAGAAGGGTGGGAAGAAGAAGGGCTCGAAGCGCTGATGCAGAGGGGGCGCCGCCGCGCGGCGGCACCACCACCCGAGAGCGGAGCGCGCGGATCGCTCGTGGTCGTCGGGATTGGCCTGATGCTCGGTCGTCACACGACGACCGAGACCCTCGACGCGATCCAGCGTGCCGAACACGTCTTCCACTTGCTCACCAATCCGGCCGCCGAAGCGTGGATCCGGCAACTCAATCCGCGCACGACGGCGCTCGGCGACTGCTTCCACGAGGGGAAGTCGCGGTCGGAAAGCTACGCGGAAATGGCGGAGCGGATTGTGGCTGCCGTGCGCGCCGGCGAGCAGGTGTGCGCCGCATTCTACGGCCACCCCGGCGTGCTCGTCTCGCCGGCCTACCAAGCCCTGGTCGGCGCGCGGCGGGCCGGATGCCCGGCGCGGATGCTGCCGGGCATCTCCGCGGAGGACTGCCTGTTCGCCGACCTGACGATCGATCCGCGCGGGTTGGGCTGGCAGAGTTTCGAGGCGAGCGATTTCCTGCTGCGCCAGCGGCGCTTCGACCCGACCGTCGCGCTGATCCTGTGGCAGGTGGGCGTCCTCGGCGAGCCGAGCGTCCGCCGGCGAATGCAGGCGCGCGCCGATCGGCTGCAGGTCCTCGTCGAAACGCTGACGCCGCACTACCCGCGGCGGCATCAGGCGATCGTCTACGAAGCGTCGGAGTTCCCGATTACCGACCCGGTGATCGACCGGGTGCTGCTGCGTCGCCTGGCCGAGCAGCCGCTGTACCCGAAAACCACGCTGTACATTCCGCCGCGTCCAACGACGGCTCAAAATCGGCGCGTGGCCGGCTGGTTCGCGCCGTAATTCACCGCAATCACGGCTTGCCCTGCAGCAACTCCCTGATGCCGCCGAGCGACGCCATGATGCCGCTCGTCTCGTAGGGCAGAAAGACCAGCTTCTGCGCGCCGTCGGCGATCGCGTTCAGCGCCTCGAGATACTTCTGCGCGATGAGATACTGCGCCGGGCTGCCTGACGCGCCGAGCGCCTGCGAGACGAGCTGGATCGCCTGCGCTTCGGCCTGCGCGACGCGCAGCCGCGCCTGCGCCTGGCCTTCGGCGGCGAGGATCGCCGCCTCCTTGGAGCCTTCGGCGTTGACGATCTGCGACTGCTTCTGACCTTCGGCGCGGAGAATCGCCGCCGCCTTTTCACCTTCCGCGGTCGTCACCACCGCACGGCGGGTCCGCTCCGCCGTCATCTGCTTTTCCATCGTCAGGCGGATCTCTTCGGGCGGCGTGATGTTCTTCAGCTCGATGCGCATCACCTTGACGCCCCACTGCTGGGTCGCGGTGTCGAGGGCCGCGCGCAGCTGGGTGTTGGTGGTGTCGCGCGAGGAGAGCGTGTGATCGAGATCGAGCTGGCCGATCACGTTGCGGAGCGCCGACAGCGTCAGCTGCTCGAGCCCCCACGACAGGTTCTGCACTTCGTAGGTCGCGCGCACCGGATCGGCGACGAGGTAGTAGATCACCGCGTCGACTTCCATCGTGACGTTGTCGCGGGTGATCACCGGCTGCGGCTCGATCTTGGTGATCTGCTCGCGCAGGTCGATCGTCGCGCGCACCGAATCGAGGAACGGGACGATCGTGTTCAGCCCCGCTTCGGCCGTGCGGTGGAACTTGCCGAGCCGCTCGATGATCTTGACCTGCTTCTGCGGGACGATCTTGATGGTGCGGAGGAGGACGATCAGCAGGAAGATCGCCAGCCCGAACAGCACGATGGCGTTGAAAGGAATCATGCGCGCGTCACCTCCAGCACGATACCGTCGGCCCCGACGACGCGGATGCGCGTGCCGGTGGCGATCGCTTCCGGGCTGCGCGCGGCCCAGTCCTCGCCGCTGACGACCACCCGGCCGGTGCCGAGCACCGGATCGATGTCGTGGGTCACCTGTCCATGGCGGCCGATCAGCGGGTCGGTGCGCGACGGCAGTCCGGGGCCGGCGATGCGATCGAGCAGGCGCGCCCGCAGCGCCGCGATCGATCCGGTCATGACGACGACGAAGGTGCCGATCTGCACCGGTACCGAGAAGCCGAGGAACGCCGCGGCCGCGCCGGCGACGGCACCGGCGCTGATGAAGGCGCAGCCGAAATGCGGCACCGAGACTTCGAGAATCGCGGCAACGAGGGCGAGACCGAGCCAGGTCAGCGCCCCGACTTCGGCGGCCCAGGAAGCAAACAGTGTCGTCAGGATGTTCCAAATCATAGACGGAAGAGCGGCCGTCCTCCAGGGCGTCCGGGCCACGGCATCCCGACGAGCATCAGCAGCGTGGCGAGTCCGAAGGTGACCAGCAGACGCGTGCGCTTTGCGGCTGGATCCTTCGCCTTGCGCGCCAGCACCCGTCCGACGTGCGACAGGGCGACGGCGCCAATCATCGCGGTGATGTGTTCGACGGCCCAGAAGCGCGTATCGGCACGGCGCATCGACTCGCCGAAGTGATTCAGGATCTCCTGCATATTCGGGCTGAGGCCCAGGTACAGGATCAAGCCGACGAGCATCTGGATGTCGAGCGCCATCATTGCCACCATCGCCCACCGATCGGCGATGGACGACTCCCCCTGCACCTTGCCGCGCAGCGCGGCGAGCGTGACGCCGACGCCGGCGACGAGCGCGATCCAGCGAATCCAGGAATGAAGCGTGAGAACGGTCGTGTACATGCGGGAGACGTTAACACGACGGCGATGTCGCTCGCCTGAAAGGCTCGCGCTCCATTCGGACTCCCAAGTAGCGTGGAGCGCGAGCCTTTTTCAGGCGAGCGACCTCTTAATCTCGTCGCGCTTGCGCCGCGCTTCGAGCAGCGCGTCGTGCGCATGCTCCCAGGAGGCGCGGGCGAGTTTTTCGGTCGCCTCGGCGCGCGCGACCAGCGCATCGGCCTTCCGCAGTTCGGCGTCGCGTTTGCGCGCCTCTTCCTCGGCGCGCCGGGTGGCTTCGCGCGCTTCCTTCTCGGCGCTGCGCGCCGCTTCGCGCTCACGAGCAGTCGGTTTGCGCTCGCCTGGTTGAGGCTCGCGACTACTACTGGGATCATGGTGTTCGGTCGCGCGTGCGTCTCGGTAGTGTCCGGCTTTAGCCGGACCGTGATCCGCCCGCACGCCTTTGCCGCCGCCGACGGGCGTGATGCCGGCCAGCGCTTCGAATCCAGTACCGGGCTGGAGCGAGTCGGCGAGCCGCCCCGGCGGATCCGGCGGGTGCGGCGTCAACGAGATCGCCTCGAACGTCCGCGTCAACGCGTCCGGCGAGGGTTTCGATCCAGCGCTGGAGGCGAGGCGCTCGGCCTCGGCGACCGCCGCTGCCACTGCGCGCCGATGGTCGTCGTTGGCGGCGCGGATGTCGGCCGCTTTGCCCTGCAGCGCGGCGATCTGTGCCTTGCGCACGCGCTCGCCGCTCTTCATCAGCGCGTCGTACAGGGCGCGCGCCCGCCAGTACAACTGGTTCGCCGCCCACGCGACGACCGTGGGTTTCGACAGCGCCTTGACGCGCTGCGCGTCGGCGCCGCTCAGCGTTTTCGCGAGCGCGTTGCGCGCGCCGGTGAAGTCGGCGAGCGGCTGCTGATAGAGTTCGTCGATCTTGTCGTCGGCGGCGGACACCGCGACATTGTAGGGGATTGGGGATTGGGGGTTGGGGATTGGGGGCGCTTTTACGGATGCGAAATGGTGCCCGCGTAGGTTTCCGCCTGCGTGAGCGGAGTGCCCTCTAGGACGCCGAAACAATATCTGCGGCTCTGCAACTGGCCCAGGAAAACCGAGACGTTCAGTTGGGCCGCGAGCTGCGGCGTGACCAGTCCGAGCTCGCCGGTGCAGCCGCCGTCGCCGTTCGCCTGCGCGACGAGGATCTGCATGATTACGTTGGACACCGGCGTCAGCGACGTGATCTTCGCCGATACCTCGCCGGTTTTGGAAGTGCTGAACGGGAAGAACTTGATGTTATCGCCGTGGTTCATCACGCCGTTGAACGGCGTTGTCGTATTCTGTGAGGGATCGGTGACGCCGCCGCAGCCGGCAGCGAAACAGCAAAGCGCGAGCGCCGCCGCAGCGAAGAACTTCGAGTGCATGACAGGATGATACCGCAGCTGACAGCAGGCCTACGAAACACCAGGCCTGCGGACTGCGAGGAACGAAAAGCGGCGAACTCGTCGAGCGGGGCCGGCTATGCTTGCGCGCGCGGCTTCGGCGTGGCGACCGACGGACGCGGCGGGTCGAGCAACCGAAGACCCGCGACCATCAGCCGATCTGCCTGGCTGGCCAACGACGCGGACAGAATAGCGTGACGCTCGGCATCGCGCGCGAGCTTCTGCGCGAGGGTGATGAGTTCCTGCCCCTCAATCGGTGCACGGCGACGTTTCGGTTGTCCCATGGGTTCTCCCATGATGGCGCAACTCCGGGGCCTTGGCAACCTCAGCATATACTTTCCCCAATGAAAACCTTCCGCAGATACCTTGTGACAATTTTGATCTGTGCGATGGGCGCCATTGACGCGCGCGCACAGGAATCGGATTGGCGGCAGCCGTTCGAGCCGGTGAAGATCGTCGGGAACGTGTACTACGTCGGCACACACGGGCTGTCGTCGTTCCTCATCGTCACTCCCGCGGGCGGGATCCTGATCGACAGCGGGGAAGCGGCGTCGGTGCCGTTCATCCGCGCCAGCGTCGAGAAGCTGGGCTTCCGGCTCGCCGACGTGAAGATCCTGCTCGCCGGCCACGCGCATTTCGATCACGTCGGCGGCCACGCCGAACTCAAGCGGCTGACCGGCGCGCAGGTCGTCGCGATGGATGCCGATCGCGAGGGGCTCGAGTCGGGCAAGGATCTGTCGGCGCTCGGCGGTACCGGGTGGACGCCGGTGCACGTCGATCGCACGATCAAGGACAGCGACACGGTGACGCTCGGCGGCACGACGCTGACCGCGCACCTCACGCCGGGGCACACTCAGGGCTGCACCACGTGGACGATGGACACCACCGAGAACGGCCGGCGGTATCAGGTCGCCTTCGTGTGCAGCGTGACGATTAACGAAGGCGTGCACCTGGTCGGCAACACGCGTGTGCCGGCGATTGCCGATCACTACGCGCGCAGCTTCCGGGTTCTGCGCGATCTCAAGCCCGATGTCTTCGTCGCCGAGCACGGCGGCGTGTTCGGGCTCGAGGAGAAGGCGAAGCGCGCCGGCGGCGCGACCAACCCGTTCGTCGATCCGGACGGCTACAAGCGGTTCGTCGAACGCTCCGAGCAGGCATATCTCAAACAGCTGCGCGAGGAGCGCGCCAGGTAGCGCGATGCGGTGGCTGTCGCGCACGGCGGTCGTCGTGGCAATCGTGGTCGCGTTCGCGGCCGCGTTCGCGCTGACCCCGCCGCGCGGCCCCCGGTCGATGCGTCACTTCGAACCGGCGCGCCTCGCCGATCTCGAAGTCCGCATGTGGCAGGCCTACTATGCGAAGGAGCGCGTCCGCCTCTTCGGGCTGTTGCTGACGATGCTGCACGAGCAGTATCGCTATTCGTGGGCGACGGCCGCGGTCGAGGGATTCCATCTCGCGCGTGCCGCCGCCACCTTCGGCGACCTGACCGGCGGCTACGACGTGGTGCTGCCCGATCTCCAGGCCGCGTACGCGAAGACGCGATCGTGGACGGGCGCGGCGTTCGATCCGGCGGCGGTCGCGCGTGCCGAGCTCGCCTGGTGGATCGCGCGGCGCACGCCCGGCCAGGACAGCCCCGAGCAGGTCGGCGCGTTGATTGCGCAGGAGTACGCGCTGCTTTACGAAACGACGCCTGAGAACGTAGCCGAGCCGGCGTTTTTGCGCGCCAGAGCTGCCGCGCTCCGCGATCGTCAGGCCGCGCATCCGGATTGGGACACCATCGGCCGGCTGCTCCGCGCGTCGTACGACGAATTGCTGCAAGCCCTCGCCAGCGCCAACGTATAATCGGCGCTCCCATGAGCACCGCAACGGCCACTGCGGGCGCTGCCGCAGCGCCTCCGGCACCGCTGACTTTCCGCGACGTGCTGCGCATCGACGTGATGCGCCGCGTGTGGTACGCGCAGGTGGTCAGCCTGTTCGGCGATTTCCTGGCGCTGTTCGCGGTGATTGCCGTCGTGTCGTTCCGGATGCACGGCACCCCGGCGCAGCTCACCGGGCTGCAGATCGCCTACATGCTGCCGATCGTGTTCGTCGGGCCTATTGCCGGCGTGTTCGTCGACCGCTGGCCGCTCAAGCCGACGCTGATCGCGAGCGATCTGATCCGCGCGGTGCTCGCGCTGCTGCTGATTCCGTCGACGGCGGTGTGGCAGGTCTACCTGGTGATGGCTTCGCTCAGCTGCGTCTCGGCCTTCTTCGGCCCGGCGCAGACGGTGACCATCCGCTCGGCCGTGCCGATCCATGGGCTGCTGGCGGCGAACGCGTTGATGCAGCTCGCGTTCATGGGCAGCCGCATCATCGGACCGGCCACGGCTGGTGCGATCGTCGCCGCGTTCACGCCCCGCGCCTGCTACATCTTCGACGTCGCGAGCTTTCTCGTCTCGGCGAGCCTGATTGCATCGGTCGCGATCAGGCGGCCGGCGACGATGCAGGCGCCGCCGGGGTCGTCGTCGAACCGGATTCACCAGATCTGGATCGACATGAAGCAGGGCATGACCTTCATCCTGCACCACGCGGCGATCCTGTTCTTCGTGCTGGCGATGGCCGCCGGGCTCTTCACGATCGGCTGCTTCGCGCCGCTGATCTCGATCTGGGTGCGCGACACGCTGCACGCCAGGGAAGGGCTTTTCGGATTCGTCAGCGGCAACGTCGGCGTCGGGATGCTTCTCGGCACGCAGGTCGTGCGCCGCCTGTCGACGCATGCGTCGGACACGACGCTGGTGCTGTCGGGCCTGGCCGGGATTGGCGGCGGCGTGCTCCTGCTCGGCGCGGTACCGCATATCGCCGCCGCGCTGGCCTCCACCTTCATCATCGGCTTCGCGTTCGGCGCGATCCTGGTGCCGGCGCAGACGCTGATCCAGCGCGAGACCCCACACGACATGCTCGGCCGTGTCGGCAGCACGAACGCGTCGGTGATTTTCCTCGGGCAGATTCTCGGTCTCGTCGTCTCGGGCGTGCTGGCCGAACTGGTTGGCGTCCGGATGGTGTTCTTCCTCTGCGCCGCGCTGTCGGTCGCCCTCGCCGTCGGCGGCCGCGCCTTCCTCGGCTCGCGAGCGCGAACGTAGCGCAGGCCTTCAGGCCTGCTCTCGGAGCGCGCTCGCGTGTAGGGGCTGGGGGCTCGGGGCTGGAAGTTGCCGCAGCGCTGCACCATTGCGATGCGTGCCCGCCTGCCAAGACTCGCGTGATGACCGCCGCGCCGATTCCGTCTGCGTCGCCGGCACCCTGAGTCGAGAGCGCGGGGTCCGGCCGCTGACCGCGCCGCGGCCATCGTTCAACAGGCGCGCGCGGTTCCTGCTGACCGTCGCCGCCCCGCTCGTCGCGCTCGCACTCGTTGGGAGCGGTCTGCTTATCGGCCAAACTACCGCCAGGCCAGCGGTCCCTGTCTATCAGCTGCTGACATTTCAACGTGACAGCGTGATGAGTGCGCGGTTCTCACCCGACGGAGAGACGATCACTTACAGCGCCGCGGTTGACGACGAGCTGCAGATCTTTTCACGGCGAATGGACAGGGTCATCGGCCTGGCTCCGGGCGAACGCACTGAACGCGATCTCACGTGGTTCAGCGACGTTGGCCTGCGGGACTTGTCTGTGGACGGCAGACTGATTCTATTCACGAACTTCGTCGTCGGCACGAGCACGAACTATGCGACGTATCTGCGAAGGACGGACGGATCTCCGGCGGTGAGGCTCGGCGAAGGGGATGCGTGCGCGTTTTCACCGGACGGCAAGTGGGTGGCGGCGGTGTTGATACCAACTCAGACACGGACTCGCGGATTTGTATCTGGTCAATGGGCTGAGATAGCACGGACTGAGACGTCCAGCGACGACTTGTCGCTAATCGAAGACGCAGGTCAGCGGCAAGTGATCTCGTCGCAGGAAGTCAATTCCGTTTGGCAGTTTCGCTTACCGTGGGGGCGGCGCCGGGAAGTTATATCGGCCGAGCCTCGAGACGAGGGCGCTGGCACACAGAAGCGCGGCGCCGAACGCGGCGAGCGCGACCTGGTATGAGCGGGTCTCGACAAAGCTGACGGCCATGAGCACAGGGCCCAGGCCGGTTCCCACGGTGAAGACGGCGAACATGCATCCGTAGATCTCGCCGTAGCAGCGCAGCCCGAAGTAACGGCTGACCATGAAGCCGATTACGTCCACTTCGGCGCCCAGCCCGAAACCGAGCGCCGTCGCCGCGAGGAACGGTGCCGGGCCGCCGACGCCGGCCGCGAGAATCCCAACGCCGCCGAGCGGCAGGAGGAATAGCGCGGCGGCGACGTACGGCGCAAAGAACCGGTCCAGCAGGTAGCCGGAGACCAGCCGTCCGGCGATCGTGGCGAGTCCGACCACCGACAGCGTCGCCGTTGCCTGGCCGAGCGCCAGACCGCGGTCGATCAGCAACGGCACCAGATGGCCGACGATGCCGTTGAGCGCAGTGACCACGAGGAACACCGGGATCGCCAGCAGCCAGAACGTGCGGGAGCGGACCGACTCGGCGACGGTTAATCCCGGCGGCCTGCAATCGGCGTCGGTGATGCTCCGCCCCTGGCGCTCGGGTTCGCGGATGAACGTCGCGACCACCGGAAACGCAACGCTGAACATCAGGGCAGCGAGCGCGACGTAGCCGGCGCGCCACCCGTACGCCGCAATGACGGCGCGGGCGATCTGAGGCACCACCGTCGCGCCAATGCCGAGCCCGGTCATCGCGATCCCGAGCGCCAGCCCGCGGCGCTCGTCGAACCACGAGGATATCGCCTTGGCGTAGGGCAGCGGCGCCTGTCCTACGCTGACCAGTCCGACAAGGCCGGCCATCGCGATAAACACGCCCGGCACCGGCGGGGCGAGCGACAGCGAAGCAAGCGCCACGGCGAAGAGCACGATGGAGGTGAGCGAGACCTTGCGAATCCCGTAACGGTCGATGGCGCGGCCGAGAAACGGATACGCCGCCGCGGCGAGTCCGTGGCCGACGAGCAGCGACGAGGAGAACGTCGCCCGATCCCACCCGAATTCCTTGGTCACCGGTCCCAGGAATATGCCGAAGGTGAAGAACACGATTGGGCCGTTGCCGACGATCAACCCCACTGTGGATCCGAACACCACCCACCACGGGTTGGTCGCCCTCGGGGAAGTCACAGCGACGGTCATGAGGTCGGGAAATCGAAGAATCGCTCGACGTTTTTCGTGAAGATATTCGACTTCTCGGCTTCCGTGCAGCTGGAATTGTTTACCGCGGCGATGCTGTCGCGAATTGAAGAACGGCCGCCAGTAGCGTCGAACGGCGCATCGGTGCCGAAGAGCAGGTGGTCGGCGCCGAGGAAATCTTTCGCGACATTCACGGCGCCCGGTGAAAACGCGCCCATGTCGCCGTAGAACCGCCGGAAGTATTCGATGGGAGGCTGGGTCAGACGTGCCTCCGTCAGAATCGCGAGGTCTTCGCTGAACTGGTCGAACATCGATTGCATGCGGCCGTGGAAGAACGGGATCATCGCCGCGGTATGGTGAACGAGGATCTTCATCCTCGGGTGTGTCTGCATGAGGCCGCTGAAGACCAGCCGTGCCATCGCCGCAGTGCTCTCGTACGGCCAGCCGAACACCTGCCAAATCAAGAATTTCGAGTCCTGCTCCGAGGCATAGTCCGCGTGGGTGCTGCTCCGCGCCGGGTGCAGCAGTACGGGCACGCCCTTGTCGGCAACGGTCTTCCATACCGACCGGAACTCCGGTGCGTCGAGCGGCCGGCCGTTGACGTTCGTGAAAATCTGGACGGCGCACAGGTGAAGCTCGTCGACCAGACGCTCGATCTCCCGGCATGCCGCATCGGGCTCATTCATCGGCACGGCGCCTGCGGCGCCGGCGAACCGCGTCGGGTACTTGACGAGCAGTTCCGCGAGCTCGTCGTTGGCGATCGTCGACAGCTCCGTGCTCGACTTCGGCGCAATGTGCTCCGGCGACGGGCTGGCGAGGCTGATCACCTGCCGGTACCCGTCGAACTCGTCCATCATGCGAAAGCGGGCGTCGAGGCTCGTCAACCCTTCGTAGTTGGGTGCCTTGTGGCCCGTGCGCACGTACTGCAGGTGCGCGGGACTGCTCGCAGCAAAGTCCTTTGACCCGGCGCGTGCCCAGCGTATCTCTTCGTACTTCGCCGGCAGAATGTGGCAGAAGGCGTCGATCATGGTCATCGCATTACCTCTCGTGCCGCCCTGCCGGCGACCGGCTTAGTGCATTGTGTGAGCATCGAAGTCTCGTGACGGGACGAACAAGAGTCGGCACGTCGCCATCGTCAGGATGGAGAGGTCAGTAGCCACGACGTGGCATTACGCGAGCGGCCGCGAACCTGCGCCACGACCGCGATCGCAGGGTCGGCGAGGAACTTCGCGACGGTGGCCGCGAAAGCTCTTTATCGATTTCCACACGCGTCCACGTTGTCTGCGGCTCTGCCGCATTTCTCAGAGGTGGTCTTGTGCCCAACTAGCGATCGTTTCCTCGGGACATTCGTTGCTTTGCGGCATTGCCCTTGATGATGACGCCGGCAGTGGTAGACACGAAGCGTGCCTCATTGCCCTCATCGATCAGCACGAAAGCGAAATGCTCCGCGCCTAATTCCGGTGAATTGCACGTTGCGGTACCGATGCCGCTCGGTGCGATGGCGTAGCTGCACACGAAGGAATGCGGAACGCTTCCGGTGCCGAAATTGACGATCCCTTCTCCGGAGAAGTTACCCTGTCCGTCAGCAGTGAACTGGCGGATCGCATTCACGCTTGTGCCGAAAGCCGTCCCTTCAACGTTCCACCCGTAACTGCCGCGGAGGTCGGAGTCGCTGAATTTCCTGTCCTCGGAGGCGGCGGGCATCGCTGCCAGCAGGAACATCAGCGCCAACGAGGCACGCGCGGTCGTCGAGAATCGCAGCAATTTCACCATACAGTTTCCTCCTACTTGTCCACGAAGACGCTCTGAACCCAACGGCGGCTCAGTGGTGGTGCGCAGCTGGTCGCGCGGCATGCGCGTTGTAGCTGGCGGAGACGCTTCAACATTCGGATGCGACGCTGTTCTCGCGCATCGCGGATCACCCAACGGCCTTAGTTCTGTTTCGCCAGGACGGTCTGCCGCAGGGGACACGGCGGCGATTGATTCGGCGCGCACGCTGTTCGGCGTTTGAGGTCGCTAACGTGTCGTCAGTGTAGACGATCGCAGCCGTGCCCGTTGCAGATTGATTGCGACCTGCAGATCGAGCCGATTTCGCGTCCCAAGGCCGCAACCGCTCCCACTCGTGCCGAGGATGCCGTGCTGCTGCGAGTTGGCCTTGCGTGATGGTCATCGTGGCTTCTGGTGTCATGGCGACCCTGTCCGACACCCGGATCGCCAAGACGCGTCTGGGTGAACCCGTCCCTGAAGTGTCGGCACGGTGGAGCGTCGGCGAGCCTGTCCGTCGCGGCAATCGCCGACTACCCTCGATCCGAGGCGTCGATCCTGAAAGGCGTAAATCGAACGCGAGCAGGTGCACCGACTGGGATGCGGACGCGCGCGAAGGTCCGATGGCGCTCGCGAGGGCGGCTGTGCGAACGAACGAGCACGTGCGTTCACCACGCCCGGCAGTCATGTCATCTTTTTGTGTCCAGGTGCTTTCGGCAAGGCGTCCGACATGGCGAAGGCGCAGATCACGATCATTCACGAAGTCTTACACACCCTTGGATTGGGCGAGAACCCGCCGTCAAGCATCGAGATCACGCGGCGGGTGACTGCACGGTGCACAGCGTTTTAAGGAGCTCTGCGGGCTCCAACCCCACCGCGCCACTCCCCCAATCCCCGCAATCCCCAATCCCCGCTCGCCCAACCCCCAATCCCCGACTCCCGTCTAAGGCGTGTATGCGCCTGGGACAGGATCTGAAGATTGCCATCAGGACGGCGGTGCGGGCGCGGTTCGTGTCGGTGCTTGCGGTGATCGCCTTCGCGCTGGGCATCGGCGTGACGACCGCGGTGTTCAGCATCTTCAACGGCGTGCTGCTGCAGCCGCTGCCGTTGCCGTTCCCGCATCCTGAACAGCTGGTCGCCGTCTACGACACGCAGCCGGCGTGCGCCACCTGCCCGGCGTCGTTTCCGAAGTATCACGACTGGCGTGAACGGAACCAGGTCTTCTCGGCGATCGGCGGCTCGATGTTCGGCAGCTTCGTCCTGACCGGCAACGGGGAACCCGCGCGCATCGTCGCCACGCCGACAACGGCGTCGCTCGCCGACGTGTTCGGTGTTGCGCCGGAACTCGGCCGCTGGTACAGCGACGACGAAGATCGTCCCGGCGGACCGAAAGTGGTCGTCCTGTCGCACGACTTCTGGGCGACGCGGCTCGGCGGCGATCGCGGCGTGCTGGGCCGCACGCTGACGTTCGACGGCGAGCCGTACGAAATCCTCGGCGTCCTGCCGCGCTCGTTCACCTACCGGCGCAGCGACGTCTTCGTGCCGTTGCAGCGCAAACTCGATCCGGCGACGCGCGGCAATCACTTCCTCGTCACGCTCGCGCGCCTGAAGCCCGGGGTCAGCGTCGAACGCGCGGCGACGGAAATGCGCGCCCTTGGCCAGTCGCTGGCGCGCGAGTTCAACACCAACCACGGCATCGACGTGCGCTCGTACTACGAGGTGGTCGTCGGCAGCGTCCGCACGCCGCTCACGGTGCTGCTCGGCGCCGTGTTCCTGGTGCTGCTGATCGCGTGCGCGAACGTCGCCAACCTGCTGCTTGCCTCGGGCATGGCGCGGCGGCGCGAGCTGGCGATTCGACTCGCGCTCGGCGCCGGGCAAGGCGACCTTGCGCGGCAGTTGATCATGGAGAGCGTCGTGCTCGCCGCCGCCGGCGGAGCGCTCGGCATTCTGCTGGCGAGCTGGATCGTGCGCACCTTCGTGGCCCTCGCCGGCACACAGCTGCCGCGGGCGGCGACGATTGCCATCGACGGCTACGTGCTGGCATTCACCGCTGCGGTCTCGGTTGCGGTCGGCGTGTTCTGCGGGATCTGGCCGCTGTTGCTGCTGCGCACCGGTCAGCTCGCTTCCGCGGTGCGCGAAGGCGACGTGCGCACGGCGAGCGGAGGCAAGCGTTTCGGCAACGGCCTTGTCATCGCCGAAATCGGGCTCGCCTTTGCGCTGCTCGTCGGCGCCGGCCTGCTGGTCAAGAACCTCGTGCTGCTCCGCAGCCGCGACGCCGGCATCCGCACCGATCGGATCGTCGCATTCGACATCGCACCGTCGGGACCGCGTTACAAGTCGCCGGAACAGATTGTCGCCTTTCACCGCGACCTCTACGCGCGTCTGGCGCGGATCGGCGCTGCGGAGAGCGTCGGCATGACCAGCGGACTGCCGATGTACCGGTTCGGATCGAACGGCGAGATGTCGATCGAAGGCGGCAACCCCTGGCCGCCGAACCAGGCACCGCTCGTCGAGTATCTCTGGATCTACGGCGACTACCTCAAGACGATGGGCATTCCGCTGCTGAACGGCCGTGCGCTGGACGAGCGCGATCGCAGCGGCGCGAAAACGGTGCTGATCAACCAGGCGATGGCCGACAAGTTCTGGCCTGGCAAGGATCCTATCGGCAAGCGTTTCGGCCAGGGCACCGACAGGAGCCAGTGGTACGAGGTCGTCGGCGTCGTCGGCAACGTCCGTTCGTACGGGCTCGCGAGGGTGACGCCGTTCGAGTTCTACCAGTCTGTCGAGGAGAATCCGGTGCCGGCGATGACCGTCGTGCTGCGGACGCGCGCCGACGATCCGACGACGATCGTGCCGACGGCGCGGCAGATCCTCGGCTCGATCGATCCGGCGATGCCGATGGCCAACGTCCAGACCATGGAACACGTCGTGAGTGAATCGGTGGGGCAGCCGCGGCTGATGTCGGCGCTCACGGTGCTCTTCGGCGGCATGGCCGGCGCGCTGGCGATGGTCGGCGTCTACGGCGTGATGGCGTACAACGTCCGTCGGCAGCGGCGCGAGTTCGGCATCCGGCTCGCGCTCGGCGCCGACCAGGCGACGGTGCGAAACCTGGTCGTTGGCCGCGGACTCCTGCTTGCGATCGCAGGCGTTGCTGCCGGCGCCGTCGGTGCGTGGCTGCTGACCGGCGTCCTCGAGACCATGCTGAACGACGTGAAGCCGACCGATATCACGGTGTTCCTCGGCACGGCCGCGTCGGTGTTGACGGTTGCCGTCCTCGCGAGTTACTTCCCCGCGCGGGCGGCCGGCCGCGTCGACCCCATGGTGGTGCTGCGCGACGTGTGACGTCGGTTCCGGCCGGCGTGCGCGTCTTCTGGCCGCCGGCAGCACCGCTGTTTTCCTTTCTTCCGTCCTTATATTTCTTGGACGTCGATCTCAGTCGAAGAGTCTCGAGGCGGTCGACCTGGCGAGAGCCCTGAAAACAGGCGCGAGCGCCAAAACAGACACGCGAGCACCAACAAACAGGCGCGAGTACCAAAAAAGCAGGCGCGAGTACCAACAAAACAGGCGCGTCTACGGAAATCCGGATCGCGTCGCCAAAAGCTTTCGCCTCGACATCCGCAAACGATCCCGCAGCCACCGAAAAATGGAGTGGACGAACCAAAGAATAGTCGCGTCCAGCGATCTCGTGCTCGGCGCCGACGAAGAGCAGCACTCGTCGGCCGACGAAATAGACGCGACCAACCATACAGCCGGCGCGACGTTCGAAACGGCGGCGCGACGTAGAAGAATGAAGAGTGGCCGAGCCAGGACGTTCAGTGGACGAACCTTTTCGTCCACGCGTCGATGAAAAAACACCACTCGTCGAGCGCAAGAGCACTCGCGACGAACCAAAACCATCCCGCGTCCGCGAATATGGCGGCGCGTCAGAGAAAAATCATCCCTGAACGCAGAAAAAGGTTGTCGGCGCTACGGAGAAATGGATTGTACCGGCCGGCGTCGAGGGCTTCGCGGTACACTCGCGCGCAGCCATGACCCCGGACATCGTCGTCGCGCTTGGCCTGATTGCGATCTGGACACCGATGATGCTGGTGGCGCGCGGCCGCATCCAGGCGGCGGCGCCAGTTCGCCGCGCCGCGCTGACGGCGAGCGTCGCGGTCAGCAGCGGTTTGCTCGCGTGGCTGGTGTGGAGCATGCCGCAGCCGCAGCGGTCGGACGTCGCGCAGGTCTGGGCCGGCGCGCGCGCACTGCTGGCGCATCGCAATCCGTACGACGATGTCGGCCCCGGGCGGACGTTCGACTGGCCGTACCCGCTGCTGTACCCGCTGACCGCCGTCCTCACGCTCACGCCGTTCGCGCCGCTGGCTCTTCGATGGGTCGATCCGCTGTTTGTCGCCGCGGGCTTCGGGTTGTATACGTGGGCGGTCACGACATGCAGCCTCCGCGCACCGGCGCTGGTCGCGCTGGTCTCGCTGGGGGCGCTGATGACGCTGCAGACATCGCAGTGGTCGCTGCTCGTGACCGGCGCCGCGCTGGTGCCGGTTCTCGGCTTCCTGCTCGTCGCGAAGCCGACGATCGGTCTCGCGTTGTTCGTCGCCAATCCAAAACGCGCGACGGCAGTCGGCTGTGCCGCCTTCCTGATCCTCAGCGTCGTCGTGTGGCCCGGGTGGATCCGCGACTGGCGCGCCACCTTCGCGAGCGCGCCGCACATCGTCGCTCCGATCATGCGCCCAGGAGGCGTGCTCGTGCTGCTGGCGCTCGCGAGGTGGCGACGCGCCGAGGCGCGGCTGCTGGTCGCGATGGCGTGCGTCCCGCACACGACGGCGCCGTACGAGACGATTCCGCTCTTTCTGATTCCGGACACGTGGCGCGAGGCAGTGGCGCTCTGGGCACTCGCGATCGTCGCCTACCTCGGACAGCGCGCGATGGGGCCGTACCTATCGCAGAACGACTACTGGGAGAGCGGCGCGAAATGGATCGTGCTGCTGATGTACCTGCCGTCGGCGGCGATGGTTCTATGGCGAAGGAACGTGTGGTCGGAGCTCCCCGCGCTGATCGGCAGCGGTGGAGCGCGAAGGCTTTAGCCGAGCGGTCGGACGCTCGCCTGAAGGCTTCGCGCTCCGTCGAGTCGTTGCAGGCGATAGACCGTGTAGCCGCGCGCGTGCGCCGGCGGCGTTCGCACTGGCGTGAGGGCGAAACCATGGGCTTCGAGGCCGCTGCGAATCCCGAACGTCTCGTCCCAGTCGGATACCACCACCGCGTAGGACGCGTGCGAAGCGAGCGCGATGTCCGCGATCGCCGCCGGCCGATCGCGGCCGCACGACGGTGCAGTCCAGCGGCGATGCGCGTCGATGCTCGACGCCGTCTTCAATCCGACCAGATCGACAGCTCGTCGATGCGCGAACAACGAGATCGCGCCGGCATCGTGGACGAGTACAACGGCGTCGCCAGGCACGTTGCTGTCGACCCACTTTGCGGCGTCCACGAGTTCGTGCGCGGTGGCATCGCGCGGCGGCTGGAAGAACGGCCAGGCCACACAGGTCGCGACCGCGATCGCGGTCATCACCGGCACGCTGCCGAGGAGTCCACCGCGGCGCAGCCGCAACGCGACGCCGTACGACAGCCATGGCGTGAGGATGGCATACAGGTATCGCGAATCGTTGTGCGACAGGCCGGCGGGAAACCGGATCGTGAACGCCGCCAGCGTCGCCGCGCAGGCGAGCGCGCCGTACCGGCCAAGCCGATCGCGCACGAGCGCGACCGCGCAGATCGCGAGCGGCGCCATGGTGATGAGAAATCTCGACACGGTGGCGAACACGACCGCGCTTTTCAGCGGAAGCTCACCGCACGCCTGCGCGAAGAACAGCTGCTTGGCCTGGATCGTCTGCGGCAGCCAGGCGCCGGTGTCGACCCGAACCCACAGCAGGAGCGGGCCGGCGACGGCCGCTACGATCGCGACGGCCTTCATACGATCGCGCCATCTCGCGCCGCGCGACGCGTAGAGTAGCAGGAGTGCCGACGCCGGCACGAGCTCGGGCCGCAGGAACGGAAGCACGGTGGCGCCGGCAGCGACGAAAGACAGACTCGCGGCAGATGGTGCCAGACACGTGTCAGACTCGGCCCTGGCGCCGTGGTCCGCCGCCATGGCAATCAACGCGGTAGCCAGCGCAAGCGCCCATCCAGTCTCGAGGCCATTGGTCGCTTGCATCAGCACGAGACCGGACCCGAGCGTCAGCCACAGCAGGAGCGCCCGACGCCGTCGCGATAACTCGAGCGTGCGCCCGAGGTGAAGCAGCGCAAACACGTACGCCGCAAGGCCGAGCGCGGTGACAATGCGTAGCGCCTGAAGGCGTTCGACGCCGAGGGCGAGCCCGCCTACCAGGAGGGCGACATATGCGGGACTCGTCGCCCCGCCCAGCGCCGGCGCGCCGTATATCCCATCGCCGCCGTGCACTGCGACCTCCGCCCCGTGCAGCGCAATGTACGCATCGTCGAGATCAAAAAGCGCCGGGGTGACAAGGTATGCCACCGCGATCACGATTGCACACGCCAGGACGCGCGTGCCCGGGGACGAACCAGTCACGGCTACGGCCCCGGAAACGCGCGCTGTGAAGGCGCCAACTCGAAGGCAGTGGCGATCGCCGCGGGCGTTCGTCGCGACAGGATTACCGACCGTGAGCCGGTGAACACCGCGTGCCAGCCAGCCGCCTCGAGCCGGCCGACGACGGGGAAGCGCGCCGGCAGCCAAACGTAGTCGGGATCGAGCCGCGCCACCTGATCGAGCGCATCGGGCGCATTCGTGTAGATGCGGAAATGACGATCGCGAACCTCGTCCGAGTAGACCGTCTCGCGGCGGCCGTCCATCGACACGCGGAGCGCCGGCGAAAAGTGCCAGATGGCAAACTCACCGTAATCGAACCATGTCAGCATCCGGCCGCTGATGTCGTGAGTCTTCACGAACACCGTGGCGTCGCGTTCGGGCAGCCACTCCGCATCCATCGCGAGCGTTCGTCCGAACATGGAAACCGCGACGAGCACGAGCGCGGCGGAAACCAGAGCGTGGCGCGCCCACACCGCCGCAGGGTTGCCAGTGGCGTTCTCGTCGTCGACTGCCGGCGTGCGCACCGACGGTACGATCAGGAACGCGACGGCGAGCGCATAGAAACCGACGAGTCGAATCACGCGGAACGATCCGACCGAGAGGAGCAGTACCACGAGCAGTGCGCCGGGCGCCGGGCGGCGCCGCTGCGACCACATCTGCCAGATCGCCATCGCGGTGGGCACGAGCCAGAGCAGCAAGCCGACGATCGGTACGCGCGTGGCCGGCTGCCATTCGAGGATGTCGGTACGGCCCGGGCGGACGGTCTCGGCAAGAAACCCGAGCATCGAAACGCCGTACGGGTTGCACAGCGTCGCAAGCGCGGACGCGATCGCTGCCGCGAGCAGCAGGCCCCGACGCCGCGCAGTCCATGCCGCGTCGAACCACGAGCAGGCGACGACGATCCCCAGCGCGGCGGCGCCGACGATCCAGCCGCCGTGCACGTTCACCCAGATGGCGAACAGAAGCGGCAGGACGCCCAGCCATCGCTCGCCGCCGCTGCGCGCGCGCTCGAGCACGAACAGGAGGACGGCAAAGAGACAGACCGAAAATGCCTGCGGCCGAATCGTCGCGAGCAGCGGCCAGGTGCCGAGCGCCGTCACGAAGAGCAGGCCATCGCGCATCGCCGGGCGCAGCGCGTACGCCCGCCACGTCGCCAGCAGGGCCGCACCGGCTGCGCACGAAAGCGCCAGCTTCAGGGCGACGAGTCCGGCGGCGCCGGCGAGGCGGTAGGCGAGCCACATGACGACTTCAGCGAGCCATTCGTGGTTGATCCACGCGCGATCGCTCGCGAACGAATAGGGATCGGCGCTGTGCACCGCGCCGGCGTGAACAATGTCCCGGCCGAACGTCAGGTGTCCCCAGAGATCGGCGTCAGGCGCTGTCCCGGCGAGAAAACAGATGATGACGAGGAAGGCCACCAACGACAGGATGCTGGCGCCGAACGCCGGGGTGCGTCGCACCTGCCAGATACGCGGCTGGGGGCTGGGTGAGGTTGACCACCACGACGCGGCGATGATGAAGGCTGCTCCCGCCAATGCCCACATTCGCGGATCGATCAGCGTCAACGGCGCCGACTTCACGTTGACGAATCCGCCGACGGCGAAGAGCAGCGGCCACAGGAGCGCGAACCGCGCGAAGCCGCGCCACTCGACGCCGGCGTCGCGCATCGAGGCCGCGAACAGGACGAGCGGTACCACCCAGATGACGGCATCGTGCACGAACACGTGCGGGTTCGAGGCCAGCATCATGGCGACGACGAACGCATAAGCGGGCCGCCGATCGTGCCGTTCGAGAAGCCGCCGCGTGAACAGAAGTGCGCCGGTGACGGCCATCGCCGCGATCCAGACGAGGTCGCTGATGCGGTCGATCCACACGTGCGCGTCAAAGCCGAACATCCGCGTCAGCCAGCCGCGCACGTTCAGCATGTATTCGGGCGTTCCCGTTCCCCAGTACTGTTCGAGCGGTCGCACGTGGCGCAAGTAGTCGATCCAGACCGACGGGCCGAGCACGACTGCGGTGAGCACCACGCTCGCCGCCATCAACGCGCCGCCGCACCACAGTAGCCGCCAGCTGCGGCGCGCGGCGAGATAGACGACGAGCATCGGCACCAGCTGCGGCTTGATCGTCAGCACCAGCAGCCATGCGCCGCCAGCCCAGGGGCGATCGTCCTCGGCGGCTCGATACAGCCCGAGGACGGCAAGCGCCAGCAGGATTGACGTCTGTCCTTGTTTGATCGCGCAGAACACCGGGTGGTAGGCGACCACGGCGAGCGCAATCATCCAGCGCTGCTGCCGGTCGGTGCCGCCCCAGGCATCACACACCGCGCGAACCAGCAGCGCGAGGACGGCAATCGTGCATGCGCTCCAGATCACGAACGCCGTCTGCTCGCCGGCGCGATCGGCGAGCCAGCCGACCGGCGCGCTGACGAGCGCCGCGTGCGGCGGGTTCAGGAATGCCATCAACCCGCCTTCGAAATGCATGCCGTGCAGCAGCGCCTGCTGCGTCGCGCGCTGCGCCGCTTCGTCGTAGAGCGCCGCGGCACGATGCTGCAGAATCAGCGTCCAGCCGGTCCAGAACACGGTGAAGTCGCTGATCAGCGACGACTCCGGCGTCGCCAGGTGGCGGAGCTCGCTCAGTGCAAACCCCGTGGCGAGGCCGCCGTTGACGATGACGAGTGCCCGCACCGCGATCGCGCGCATGCGTGCGGTCATCATGGCGGCGATCGATCTCATGGCGCGAGCACCGACCAATGCGCGTCGCGGTACAGCGGCGTCCACCCGGCGTCGATCAGCCGCCGCGTGACGAGCGCGTCAGACGGCACGTAGGCGCAGCCGACGTCGTAGCGCTCGAACAGCGCGCGGTAGTCGCCGGTCGTTTCGGCGCGCACCTGCGCGGCGATGAGCGACGGCGGGTAGGGATCCTGCCGCCCGTCGAGAAACACCTTGTGATCCGGCGCGAACCAGATCAGATAGCCGCCTTCGTCGTAGCGGTTGTAGAGGTTGCCGCGGCATGCCGCGAGCCTGCTGAGCGAGTCGGCCGGCAGCGGCCGCCAACCCAGGTGATTCGCCGGCAGTGCGTAAGCGATTGCAACGGCCGTCGCCGCGCTCGCGACGGCGATGCCGGCGATCGCCAGGTTCAAACGGGGCCGCTCGCGTCGCGCCGCTGCGAGCGCCTCGCGGCGCGGCAGGAGAGCGGCGACTGCAGGTACGGCGAGCATCAGGAATGGCGGGACGTTGCGCACGGCGCCGACTGCCGTCGGTGCGAGCGCAAGCGCGAGCACGACGAGCGTCAGGTGACCGCGCTGCCGCGCCTCGGCGTCGTGCCACAAGTGGCGGCCGCGCACGCAGACGAGCAGCAGGAGAGCACCGAGCATCGGCCAGAAGCCGACGAGCGCCGGATCGGCGAGCCGCGGCGGCGCCCACTCCGCAATGCCGAGATGTTCGATGCGTCCGAGCGACTGCGCGATCTCGATCCAGAAGCGCCAGCCGATCGGCGTCACGCAGCCGGCAATCGCGCAGGCGACGCACGCCGTCAGTAGCCGCGGCGTCGATCGCGGCGACTCGACGAGCGACGCGACGACGGCGGCGACGAGCAGCCAGGCGCCGAGCGCGACGCCGCCGTGCAGGTTCGCCCACAGGATAAAGAGCGCCGGCAGCCAGAGGTAGCGCCGCGCCCGCAGCAGCGCAACGGTCGCGGCGAGGAGGAGCAGCGAGAAAACCTGGGGCCGCGGACTCCACGTGCCGCAGGCGGAGACGACGACCAGCGCGATCAGCAGAAAGCGGGTCCGCGCCGAGGCCGGCGTGATCGTCCAGACGATCCACCACGCGCAGACGACCGCCGCCGCTGCGGCGAGCGTGACGAGCACGAGCCCGCCGGCGGCATAGAGCGCGTAGAGCACGATCTGCGACAACCACTCGTGATTCGGCCACGCCGATCCGTACGCGGTATGTGAGAAGGTGTCCTGCAGCAGCACGGCGCGCGACCGCCACATGTCGTGGCCGGCGCGCAGCTGCCAGAAGGTGTCGTTCTGCGCCGGCATCAACGCCGCCGCCAGCGCGATCGTGACGAACAGCAGCGTCGTCAGCAGCCGGTCGTAGGAGAAGGGGGTCGGGAAGGGTTTCCCGTTTTCCACAGGGGGTCGGGAAGGGTTTTCGAGACCGACCACGAGATCTCGCCGTTGCGGCGCTGGAGACGGCAATCTGTCGTGCAGGTCCGAGGGCCGAAAAACCCTTCCCGACCCCGGTCGGGATTCGGAAACCCTTCCCGACCCCGGCCCCGGCCTGGTCACGACGGCTGGCGCACGTCCTTCTCTTCGGCGCCGTCGCTAAACTCGTCGAGTTTCGCGAGGAGCGCCGCGAACCCACACTGTTCTGGATCGAAGAATCCCCACTCGTCCTGCACCGGGGTCGATTTCCGCTTGCGCGGTACTTCGGCGGCGACGACGTGCGGCGCCGGAGTGTGCTGACGAGGCGCGGGCGCGGCGGCGGCGGTGGTTGCGGCCTGCGCCGGCTGGTTGCGGCGGCGCTCGATGTCCTGGCGCAGCGAGGCGACGAGCTCGGCCCACTCCATGTGATCGGATTTCGCGGCGGCGGCGGGCGCCGCCGGTTTCGCCGGGGCGGCAGCCGCCGCCGGTTTCGCCGGGGCAGCCGCCGCCGGTTTTGCCGGGGCAGCCGCCGCGGGTTTCGCCGGGACGACAGCCGCCGCGGGTTTCGCGGGAGCAGCCGCAGCCGGCTGCGGCCGTGGCGGCGCGGCGGCAGGCCGGGCGGCCGGCTGTCCAACCGGCGCCGGCGGCGCGAGCGTCTCCGAGAACTCTTCGAGCGAGGCGAGCGGCGCTGGCGGCTCGACGTCGACGCCCTCGATGTTCGGCCACGCCCGCGCGCTGCGCAGGCCGGTCATGGTCCAGCCGTCGTCGCGCTGCTGAACGGGCGCCGGGACGTCCGGTTCACCTGGCCAGCTCTCGACGTGCTGCGGCACAGGCGCGGACGCGGCGACCGCGTCGACCAGCGGCGCGCGGTCGGCGGCGGCGAATTCCTTCACGATCTCGCTCTCGTCGAAGAACTCCTGCAGGACCGGCTCCGCGGGCGCGATCGGATCGACGTGATGCGCGTGCGCGTCGAATCGGCGCGTCGGGTTCGCATCGACTCCGACGATCACATCGGGGCGGAATCGCGATACGTGCGGCGCCTCGAACTGCGCCGCCGGCCGCGCATCGAACTCGGTCGTGATCTGGAACGGTTCGTCGTCGAACGACGGCATCGTGTAGACGCCCATCGGCTCGCCGTCGAATACCGTTTCTGCCGGCGCCTCCGGCGAAATCTCCTCGATGTCTCCACTCAGGTCGATGACGATGGCGTCGTCGTCGATGTCCTCAGTGCTTTCATCGGCCGGTTCCTCGCTGTTGGCGCCGACGATGTCACGGGATGGCTCGATCGCGTAGACCGGCTCGGACGCGAACGCGAATTCGAACGCCGGCTCCTCCGGTGCCGCGAACGCTTCCGGCACGGGCGGTGCGGCGTACTCCGCGACCGGCGCGGGCGGTGCGGCGTACTCCGCGACCGGCGCGGGCGGTGCGGCATACTCCGCGACCGGCGCGCTCTCGACGCGCTCGAAGACGAACGGCTCGTACGCGGCGACCGGTTCGGCCGCGACGTTCTCGTCGCGCGCGACGGCCGCGAACGCGTCGGCCTCCGGGCGTGCGACGTATTCGTAGGGATCCTGCAACGTCGCCTCGGTGGGCTGAACGCTCGAGGCGGGCGGCGCGGCCGTGAATTCTTCGACGACCGGTTCGTGGGCCGCGAATTCCTCGACGACGACCGGCTGACGCGGACGCCGCGCGAAGGCATTGACGCCGAGCGGCTCGTAGGCCGGCGGCTGGTCGCGCTCGACAACCGGCCGTGCGACCGGCAGCGGATCGAGCTCGTCTTCGACGGCGGCGGCGCGCTCGGCCGCGGCCTCGCGCAGGTATTCCTTGATCTGCTCGGCGAAGACCGCCGGATCGCAGCCGTCCGACGACGCGTCCGAGCGGCCGCGCATCCAGCGCGAGAGCAGGCCGCCGCGCGACTCGGATTCGATGCCGTTGGCGAACACCGGAATCGTCAACGCGCGAACGTGCGCGGCCGCGGCGATGACCCGCAGCGCCGCGTTCAGGGCCGCGTCGTCCTGCGGCGACAGCAACGCCGGCACGAGCACCAGGTCGGGGACGCGGCTGCCGATCGCGTCGAGCGCGGCTTCGGTGGTATCCGCGAGAATCAGCTCGGCGCCCACACGATGACGCACGATGGCCGAAACATGCGCGGCCTGCCGACGGTCCGGTTCGATCGCGAGAATGATCGGCATCTACGTCCGTAACATGAACAGCGTGAGCACAGTCGCGGCGAGCGCGAAAATCAGCAGCGGCGCGTGCGTCGCGCTCTGATCGCGCGCGACTTCGGCGAGGACGCTGGTCAGGTCGTGGACCCTGGACCCGGCCGCGACGATCTCCGCCGACGGCCGCGACACGACCCGCATCGAGACCTGCTCTCGCACCCGCGGGTCGATCGCGATCAACACGAGCAGCAGGGTCATGACGGTCCCCGCGCTCAAAAGAGCTTCGCCCCAGGCCTTTCTCATACGCGCGGGATCTAGAGGCAAACCACGTTCCGTCGCGGTTTTGGCCGATTCCATGCGCCGTTCTCGCGCGTGTTCCTTTTCGTGACGCGGCTGGCGTCACACAAATCGCGCCCGCGGTTACGAATGTGCGGAGTCGAGCGTGGCGCAGTCCTGCGCACGGCACCGCGCCAGGCAGCCTGCCGGAACGCCGCTAACTGCACCCACGTCACCCCGCTTGCGTGGGTTCCGCACGGCCGCGGCGGCACCCGTGGCACACCGGTTGCCCTTTCATGAGCCGTCGCGCGGTCAACGCAGAACGCGGAGATCGCATTCGGTACACGGGATGCGCGTCAGGGGACGCGCGGAGGAAACGAACATGATGCTTTCGATGATCACCCGCCTGCAGTCGATCGTTCGCCGTGAAGAGGGCCAGGACCTCCTCGAGTACGCGCTGCTCGTGGCGTTGATCGCGCTCGTCGCCGTCGGCGCCATCACGCTCGCCGGCAAGAACGTGAACACGATCTTCGGCCAGATCGCGACCGCGCTGACGCCGTCGGCGTAGTTCACGCTCGACAACGAGCAATCGCAGCTTCTGCTGACGCGCATGCGATTCCTCGGCCGGAACGACGGGCAGGTCCTTCCGGACGACAGCATGGTCGGCAGCGGGAGGCAGAGCATTCCGCTCTGCCTCCCGTCGCGAAAGGTGGAGACATGAAGCGCGTGCTTGTGGCAATCGGGCGGCTGGCAAGAAAGACCGACGGCCAGGACCTGCTCGAGTACGGCTTGCTCGCGGCATTGATCGCCGTCGTCGCGATGGCGGCGGTCAGCAACCTTGGACACGCGATTTACACGTTGTTCTGGAGAGACATTGGCAACGCCATCTGACCTGATCGTGCTCACGACCATCGCCGGCGGCGGACTCGCCGCCGCAGCGATCGACGTGCGCACGCGCCGTGTGCCGAACCTGCTCACGGCGTCGCTGGCGACGGCCGGCGTCGCGTTCGCGGTCGCCGGCATCGGCCGGTTGACGATCGCGGGCTCGATCGCCGGCATCGCCATCGGCTTCGGGCTGATGCTGCCGGGCCACTTGTTCGGCGCCACCGGCGCCGGCGACGTCAAGCTTTTTGCCGCGGCGGGCGCGCTGCTGGGACCAGCCGCGACCGCCGCCGCGTTCATCTACACAGCGCTCGCCGGCGGCGCGCTCGCGATCGCGATCGCGTGCCGCCGCGGACGGCTGCAGCGCACCGTGCACAGCGCCGCGCGCCTGGTCGCGAGCGGCGCCGCCAACGCCGGCGAGATCGAAGCGGTCACCGAGAACAACCGGTTCCCGTATGCGCCGGCGATTGCCGTCGGCGCGGTCATCGCCGCCCTGGGAGTGACGCTATGAAGATGAACCTGAGATCGGAGCGCGGCACCGCGATCCTCGAGACCGCGCTGACGCTGCCGCTCCTGCTGCTCGTGTCCGTCGGGATCTTCGAGTTCGGCCGCGCCTACCAGACGTGGCAGGTGATCACCAACGCGGCGCGCGAAGGCGCGCGCGTCGCGGTGCTGCCGAACGTCGCCGCCGGCGCCCCGGAAGCGCGCGTCCGCCAGTACCTGCAGCTCGGACAGCTGCCGCAGGCCGCGTCGGCCGGGGTCACGCTGACCGCCGGCTCGGTGGACATCGGCGGCGCGGCGGCGCCGACCTCGGTCGTGACCGTTACCTATCCGTTCAATTTCGTCGTGCTGCAACCAATCGCACGGCTAGTTGTCAGCGGCTCGAATCTCGGCGCCGCCGTCACGTTGACGGCGCGCTCCGAGATGCGAAACGAACAGCAGTAGAAGAGGCTGGGGACCTTTTATATGGCTCGGATGCGAGTTCTGTTGGTTTTCGTTCTGGCGATCACCGCCGGCGGCGCGCTCGCCTTCGGCACCTACAATCTCACGCAGAAGGCGCCGGCGCGGACGGTCTCGATTCCGACCAAGCCGGTCATCGTCGCCGCTGCCGACCTCGACGTCGGCGCGACGCTGACGCGTGAAGACGTCCGGATCATCGACTGGCCCGCCAACGCGGTACCGGCCGGCGCGCTGACCGATCCGAAGGAAGCGATCGGGCGCGGCCTGATCCTGCCGGTGATCCAGAACGAGCCGCTGCTGCCGAACAAGCTCGCCTCCACCGATGCGGGCGGCGGCCTGCCGCCGGCGATTCCGCCCGGGCTGCGTGCCGTGTCGGTCCGTGTCAACGAGGTCATCGGCGTGGCCGGCTACGTGCTGCCGGGGACGCGCGTCGACGTCGTCGCCACCGTGAGCCCGACCGGTTCGGCGCAGGAAATGACCTCGAAGGTCGTGCTGACCAACGTCCAGGTTCTCGCCGCCGGCACCAAGATCGAGCGCGACACCGAGCGGAACAAGCCGATGCCGGTGAGCGTGGTCACGCTGCTCGTCGATCCGGAAGAGGCCGAGCGCCTCACCCTGGCGAGCACCGAAGGCAAGATTCAGCTGGCGCTCCGCAATCCGCTCGACAAGACGATGCCGGCGACGCGCGGCATTCAACCGAAAGCGCTGCTCGGGTTTGCGGCGCCGGTGAAGACCGCGGTGGCGCGTCAGCAGATCGCGACTGGCAAAACGGTGCAGGCGCCGGTTGTCGTCGTGCCGCCCTCGCCCGAGGCGCCGACCGTTGAAATCATCCGTGGGGACAAGCGCGCGCACGAAGTCGTGCGCTAGGAGCAGGAGTGATGCGTATCACAGGCCGGGTTGTTCGTTCGCTCTTCATTCTACTGATCGCCGTCGCGATACCGGGCGTCACGTTCGCCGACGACGCGACGCCGTCGGTGAAATTGCTCGTCGGGCGCTCGGCGATTGTCGACATCGGCACGCCGATCTCGCGCGTGTCGCTGACCAGCGCCGACGTCGCCGATGCGATGGTCACCGCGTCGAATCAGCTGCTCATCAACGGCAAGACGCCGGGGACGATTTCGATGTTCGTCTGGGAGCGCAACGGCGCGCTGCACCAGTACGAGATCGTCGTCCAGCGGGACCTCGCCCGGCTGAACGAGCAGATGAAGCGGCTGTTCCCGAACGAGGCGATCGACGCGCAAAGCAACGGCAAGTCGATCGTGCTCTCCGGCTTCGTCACGACGAAGGAGACGTCGGCGCTGGCGGCGAGCGTCGCCGGCGGCTACGTCGACAAGGCTGAGGACGTCGTCAACCTGCTGAAGCTGCAGGAAGGGATGGTCACCAACCAGGTGCTGCTGCGCGTCCGCTTCGCGGAAGTCAGCCGCACCGCGGTGACCGACCTCGGCGTCGGCTTCTTCACCAGCGCGCTCGGCGTCAAGAACACGCTCGGCCGCATCACCACCAACCAGGTGCCGACGCCCGGCTTCGACGAGCTGAAATGGACCAAGTCGAGCAGCGACTTCGGCGGCGAAGTCACCCAGGCCTCGGGCAAGAACACGTTCAGCGACTTTTTGAACGTCTTCCTGTTCAGCGAGAAGTACGACATCGGCGTCGTCATCAAGGCGCTGCAGACGAAGGGCCTGTTCCAGAGCCTCGCCGAACCGAACCTCGTGTCGGAGAGCGGCAAAGAGGCGAGCTTCCTCGCCGGCGGTGAGTTCCCGGTGCCGATCGCGCAGGGCACCGGCGGCAACGTCGCGATCAGCGTGATGTTCAAGGAATTCGGCATCCGCCTCAACTTCACGCCGATCGTCAGCGGCAACCGCGTGCACCTGAAGGTGCGTCCGGAAGTGAGCACGCTCGACTTCGCCAACGGGGTCACGCTCCAGGGCTTCCGCATCCCGGCGCTCTCGACCCGCCGCACCGAGACCGAGCTCGAGCTGAACGACGGCCAGACGTTCGCGATCGCCGGCCTGTTGAACAACTCGGTCAACTCGACGCTGCAGAAGATTCCCGGGATCGGCGACATCCCGATTCTCGGCGCGCTCTTCAAGAGCAAGGCGGCGCAGAAGGATCAGACCGAGCTGGTCGTGATGATCACCCCGCAGATCGTCACCCGCGCGTCGGTCGGCGTCACCGGCAGCCTGCCGCGGACGCCCGAGCCGTTCCTCCCGCCGCTGGCGCCGAACAAGACCGTGAACCCGGAAGCGCCGGCGTTCACGCCGGACCGCCCGGCCTTCACGAACGAGAGCCCGAGCCCGAAGGCGGTCAACCCGCCGAAGGCCAGTGCGAACGCCGCGCCGGCGCAGAAGAACGGCAAGGCGGCACCCGCGTCGCCCGATGCGGCGGCCGCAACGGTCTCGGCGCTGACGCCCGCGACCCACGCCCCCGGCGTGGTCAACGCGCCGGCGCCGGCGGCGGCTCCGGCTCAGGGCACGCCCGCGCAGACGCGTCCGCTCACCGAGCAGGAGCGCAGGGTGGTCGAGAAGGCACGGGCGCAGGAAGAGGCGGCGCGCAAGGCCGACGGCGTCAGCAAGGCGCGCCAGGACGAAGCGTTGAAGCGCGCCGCGAAAGCCGAGGAAGAGCGCCAGGCGAAGCTCGCGAAAGAGAAAGAGAAGCAGGATCGCGAGCAGGCCAGGGCCGCGGCCGTCGCGGCGAAGCGCCAGGCCGAGATCGAGAAGAACCATCAGAAGGCGCTCGATGAGGCCGCGCAGAAGGCGAAGGAAGCGCAGGCGCGCTACGACGCGATCGCCAAGAGCCAGAAACAGTAGCGCGGTTCACGGAACACGACGGAGGTCACCATGCACCAACGCATCCTTCATCTCGGACGTGACGAGCGCGGCATGTCGCTCGTGTTCGTCAGCGTGGCGTTCATGGCAGCGCTGTCGGCGACAACGCTGGCGATCGATGTCGGCATGTTCATGAACGCGCGGTCGCAGGCGCAGAACGCCGCCGACGCCGGCGCCCTGGCCGGCGCGGTGGCGCTCTACTACAACAACTTCGACGACCGCAGCAGCAGCGGCCCGGCGGTGCTCAGCGCGATCAACACGTCGACCAACAACCAGGTGGCCGGCGGCTCGGTGTCGGTACATCCGGAGGACGTCACGTTCCCGCTGTCGCCGTCGGGGAAGAACAACCGCGTGCAGGTGCAGGTGTTCCGCACCACGGCGCGCAACAACGCCGTGCCGACGTTGATGGGGACCTTCTTCGGCCTCCGCAACGTCGACGTCGCGGCAATCGCGACCGCGGAAGTGTCGCCGGCCAACGCCGAGACCTGCGTGATGCCGTTCACGATTCCCGATCGCTGGATCGAGAAGCAGACCGGGCCGTGGGATCCCGACGACACCTTCGATCCGGGCGACGTTTACGTGCCGCTCAAGCCAGCCCCCGATCCGAACACCAACTACACCGGCTACAACCCGGTCCGCGACAAGGGGCTCGAAGTCGTTCTCAAGGCCAGCAACCAGGACAAGGTGACGGCGAGCTGGTACAACCCGTGGGATCTTCCGGGGAGCAACGGCGCCAACGACTACCGCAACAACATCGCCGGCTGCAATTCGGCGGTGCTCGGCTTCGGCGACAAGATGCAGGCGGAGCCCGGCAACATGGTCGGCCCGACGGCGCAGGGCATGCGCGATCGCATCAATCTCGATGCGAATGCCCACTGGGATACCGGCTGCAACTGCGTCCAGGGCAGCAACTCGCGGATCAGCCCACGCATCGTCATCATCCCGACCTACGACCCGGTCGTGATGGCCGCGGGTCCGCAGCACGGCGCCAACATCGACCTGCAGATCGTCTCGTTCATCGGCTTCTTCCTCGAGGACATGCAAGGAAATAACGTCGTCGGCCGGATCACCCCGATCACCGGCGTGATCGACGGCGACCTCGGTCCGGCGCCGAATGGCACATTCCCCGCAGTGATCCGTCTGGTTCAATAGTCATGGCCCAACTCGCTGGTTTGATCGTTTCGCAGGACGACGCCTTCAAAAAACACATCGGCCGGATGCTGCGCGCCTGCGCGATTCCCGTGGCCGTCATCGAAGATCGCGCCGGCCGCGAAGGCGCGCCTCCCGATCTCATCATCGTCGACACCCGCGGCGACGCGACGTCAGCGATGTCCAACATCGAACGGCTGCGCGCGGGCGCGCCGAACGCCGGCATCTTCGCGGTCGCGCTCGAAACCGATCCCGAATTGATCCTGCAGTCGATGCGCGCCGGGGCCAACGAGTTCTTCACCTGGCCGCCGGCCGACGAAACCTTTCACGGTGCCGTGCGCCGCCTCGCGGCGCGCCGCGAGAGCGCGCTCGGCTCGCGCGCGACTGCGAACACGCTGGTCTTCTTCGGCGCCAAGGGCGGCGCCGGGACGACCACCTGCGCGGTGAACTGCGCGGTGGAGATCGCGCGGCTGAGCAAGCGACCGACGGTGATCATCGATCTCAAGCCCGGCCTCGGCGAAGTGGCGCTGTTCCTCGGCGTGCGGCCGCGGTTCAGCGTGCTCGACGCGATCGACAACCTGCACCGGCTCGATCGCGAGTTCCTGCGCGAGCTGGTGGTGAAGCACAAGTCGGGCCTGGAGATCCTCGCCGGATCCGATCAGTTCGATCGGCCGGGCGCCAACGACGGCAGCCCGATCGAGGAGCTGTTCCGGCTGCTGGCGCGCCAGTACGAGTACATCATCATCGACGCCGGCAGCCAGATCAGTTCGTGCACGACCGCGGCGCTCTACACCGCGGACACGATCTTCCTGGTCGCCAACCCCGATGTGCCGTCGGTGCGCAACGCGCAGCGGCTGCTCGATCGCGTGCGCCAGCTCGGCGCCTGCGGCGAGCGCGTCCGCGTGCTGCTCAATCGCGCCGCCGAGCCGTTTCCGATTCCGCCGAAGCAGATCGAAGGCGCGCTCGGGCATCCGATTCACCACACGTTCCCGTCGGACTACAAGACGGTGTCGACGGCGCTCAACTCGGGCGTGCCGCTCGCGCTGGCCGGCGGATCGGACATCGCCGCGCAGTTCGATCGCTTCACCCGGATGATCCTCGATCCGAACGCCGAAGCGCCCTCGCCGCAGACGGCGAAAAAGACGCCGGGGCTTCAACGCATCGCTTCCCTCTGGTAACCGAACATGTCCAGTGTCGCGACCCCGAACACGCCAGCCGCCGTACCGCCCAGGCCGCAGCCTGCGGTGCGGCAGCAGTATCTCGATCTCAAGGCCAACGTCCATCGCAAGCTGCTCAACCGGCTGAACCTCGAGGCGCTGGCCAGCTCCGATCGGGCCCGCGCCGAGAGCGAGATCCGCACCCTGCTTCACGAGCTGCTCGCCGAAGAGAACACGCCGCTCAGTCTCGGTGAGCGCGACACGCTCTTCAACGAGCTGCTCGACGACGTGTTTGGCCTCGGTCCGCTCGAGCCGCTGCTGCGCGATCCGGGCATCAGCGACATCCTCGTCAACACGCACAAGCACGTGTTCATCGAGAAGGGCGGCACGCTGCACCGCATCCAGACGACGTTCCAGGACGACCGCCACCTGATGCGGGTGATCGATCGGATCGTCAGCGCCGTCGGCCGCCGCGTCGACGACAGTTCGCCGATGGTCGACGCGCGCCTGCCGGACGGCTCGCGCGTCAACGCGATCATCCCGCCGCTCGCCGTCGACGGTCCGCTGCTCTCGATTCGCCGCTTCCCGGCCGAACGGCTCAAGTCCGACGACCTGGTGAAGCTGCGGGCGATGACGCAGCCGATGCTCGAGTTCCTGTCGCACTGCGTGCGCGCCCGGCTGAACGCGATCATCAGCGGCGGCACCGGCGCCGGCAAGACGACGCTGTTGAACGTGCTCTCCGGGTTCATCGGCGATCGCGAGCGCATCGTCACCATTGAAGACGCCGCCGAGTTGCAGCTGCACCAGGAGCACGTCGCGCGGCTGGAGACGCGCCCGCCCAACGTCGAAGGCAAGGGCGCGGTGCGCCAGCGCCAGCTGATGGTCAATGCCCTGCGTATGCGGCCCGATCGCATCGTCGTCGGCGAGGTCCGCGGCGAGGAAGCGCTCGACATGCTGCAGGCGATGAACACCGGCCACGACGGATCGCTGACCACCGTCCACGCCAACACGCCGCGCGACGCGCTGACCCGTATCGAAACGATGATCGCGATGGGCGCGACCAACCTGCCCGAGCGCGCGATGCGGCAGCAGATCGCCTCGGCGATCCAGCTGGTCGTCCAGCAGACGCGGCTCAGCGACGGCACCCGCAAGGTCACCAGCGTGTCGGAGATCACCGGCATGGAAGGCGACGTGATCACCATGCAGGAGATCTACGTGTTCGAGAAGATGGGCGTGACCCAGGACGGCAAGGTGATCGGCCGGTTCCGCGCGACCGGCGTCCGGCCGAAGTGCTGCGAGCGCCTCAAGGCGTCGGGCATCCACCTTCCGGCGGACATGTTCGAAGGCGTCACTGAGGTGCGGTGATGCTGATTGCCCTGGTCATCTTCATCATCGTCACCGGCAGCATCGTCGGCGGGTATTACGCCGCGATCAACCTGCCGGGTTTCCTCGCCGCGCGCAAGCTCGATCAGCGCCTGCGCGAGGTCGCAACGCCCGCGGGTGAAGCCAACCCCGGTAGCGACGACTCGATCGTCAAGCGCACAGAAAAGGGCGCGCTGCCGGTTGTCGATCGGCTGGTCGCAGGAACCAACGCCGGCACCTGGCTGACGAAGCTGATCGAGCAGTCCGGCGTCAAGACGA
>Ga0075435_100000167_pt1 | contig 38261 bp, 42 predicted proteins | sample RhiMethybrSRZTD4_FD_75302 | JGI IMG/M metagenome (GOLD analysis project Ga0075435, IMG submission 75302) | Populus rhizosphere microbial communities from Tennessee, USA - Rhizosphere MetaG P. TD hybrid SRZTD4 | ecosystem: Host-associated > Plants > Roots > Rhizosphere > Soil | place: USA...
GGCTGGACTGTGACGGACCCCTGATTTTCCAAAAGAGGACTCTCGAAATGGCGACAGAAGTATCTGAAATGCTTGATCAGTGCCGCGAACGCATGAATCGCGCGCTCCAATCGCTCGATCGGTGCCAAGAGCGCGTAATCAAGGAGCTCGAGAAGTCCGAGAAGGACGGTACCGGCTACAACGACAAGCTCGGCAGTCACCTGGCATGGATGGTTGGCAAGGTCGCCGAGGTCACCAGCGCACTGCGGCAGCTCGAGCGGCACGATCGGCAGCAGTCCAAGTCCCCGGAGCAGCGTCGGCGGCTATTCCACGAGGCGATCAAGCGTATGCCGTCGCACGAGCGCGCCGAGATCGCCGAACTCCTGGGCCAGCTCGAGCAGCGGCGCGAGTTGCTCGCGTGACCAAGGTGGGCGCGATTGATCGCTTACTGCGTCGGCTGGTGGCCGAAACCGAGCGATATCCGGGCATCCGAATCATGGGCGTCAGCCGCGACCCGAACAGCGATGCGATCGGGTGCGAGATCGATCTCATGATGCGCGAAGGCACCGTGTTCACGGTGGATGGTCGCACGCTCCTGCTCGCTACCCCGTACCATCTCGGCGCCGAGGTCACCAGGCAACTCGATCAGGCCGCAGCCAGACTGCGCGCCATGCTGGTCGGCCAATTGCTCAACCAGAAGCTGCGATTCGCCGACAACCCCGATCAGGACCTCGCGACGCGGCGCCAGCTCGCGGAGAAGCTGGTGGCGAACGAGGACGCGATGGCGCGCGCGATGAGCGAGGTCGACCATGCGCTCGACGCCGCCCAGGCCGAGCTCGCCACCAGCGCGGCGCCGCCGACCATCCGCCCGCCGCTCGAGCGCTACGTGCGCTGCACGTTCGAGATCCCGGGCGGGCTCACCGTGGAGCCGGGCCTCGAGTACCGAGGCGACGAGAGCCTCCGCGCGCTATCTGCGTCGCTGCGCGACGTCGTCATCGAGGCCTGCCGTGGTCACGTAGGCGCCAGCGATGACTTCCGCTCATTGAACGATGCCATCCAGCGCGCGGTGGAGCTGGCGTGGCCGGGCCGGGCCTGGTTCGTCGAGATCCACGGTCAGGACGGGCTGTGGACGCAGGTCTTTCAGCCGTACGGGGTGCCGCGGAACGGTGGACGTATGGGCGCCTACCTAGGAGAACAACCATGAGCACGACCGACAAGTCCGCTGCGCCAGATCCCTGTGATCGAGTCCATTTTTTGCCGATCGAGGAACAGTTGGCGCGCGCCATCGAGGAAGCCACGAAGTGGACGGATCGCGATGGTAAGCCGTGGATAGCGTTCATGTCGCAGCAGGTAACCGGTGCCGATCTCGTGCTGCCCGATGGGAGACGGATCGCGATGCGGTGCGAGTGGCTCGAGATTCCCGCCGACCCCCGCGCCGCATACTACGCTGCAAGACACCTAATGAGACTCGCTGGGGAGCGTCGTGGTGCCGTATGGTTTTGCGGTGATCCGGTGCACATCATACGCGACGGCGGCGGGGGTAAGTTCGTGCTTCCGGGCCCTGACGGCGGCGGCTGCTGTCGCGTGCGGACGCTCTACTATCCGGAGGCGCTGGCCGTATGACCACCTACCTCTGCACCGGCTGCTCGCGCCCGTTCTGCATCGGCTGCGATCGTGCCGTCGATGCCGCGGCCGAGGCGACGCCGGCGCCCCGCTACTGCGAGGGCTGCATCGAGCTCGAGGCCACGGCCAACGGCCTTCCGGTCGAGACCATCCGCGCGGCGCGCAGCCGGCGCCGGGCGCAGCCGTGCGAGCACACCCGGACCTGGGCGCTCAAGGTGCGCCCGAACCCGGGCTCGCCGATCAGCACGAACTTCGAATGCGAGGAGCACGGCTACTTCACCGCGACGGTGCCGCGCGCGAATGACGGCGGCCCGCCCGAGAACTGGTCGTGCCCGAGCTGCGAGCAGCCATCCGCCTGGCGCCCTACCGCGCCGCTCGGTCGGGTCAAGCTCGGCGAGGTCGTGCGTGGCAAGGTCGAGGAGTACCCGCCGGGGCACGTAGGCCTCGACACCCGGCCGCTGGCCGACGGGATGCCGGTGCACGAGTGGCGCGCGAAGCAGGAGGCGATCACCCGCGACATGAACTTCCGCAAATGGCGCGAGCGCGACGGTGGGCCCAGGAAGGTGCACTTCACGTGACGTGTGAGATCTGCGATAGAGATCCACGCAAGGTGAACGCTCACCACCACGCGCGCGGCGATGGGCACGGCTGGTGCGTGGGGTACCGCCCGTATCGTCCCTTGCTCTTTGCGCTGGTCATGTCGATGCCGACCTCGTGGCCGAAGGCCTTCCGGATCTTCACCTGCGGTGACGAGATCTGCGTGTGGCGCGCGCAGCATCATGGTGTTCCGGGCGCGACGTACAAGCAGCTCGAGGAGCGCGCGGCGTGACCGCCTACCGGCCAATGCTCGACGTCGACCGCGAGTTCGTGATCTCGGCGTGGTCCAGCTCGTTCCGCATGAGTCCTTACGCTGGCCCGCTCGCGATGGATACGTACGCTGACGTGATGCACGCCGAGATCGAGCAGATTCTCGCCCGGCCGAGCACGCAGGTGATCGTCGCCCACGAGCCGGGTGAGACCATCGACGGCGGGCGGCCCTTCCTGTACGGCTTCATCGTTCGCCGCATCGGCGGCCAGCGACCGTACGTCTACTACGTGTTCGTGAAGCACTTCTACCGGCGCGGCGGCAAGCGTCACGCTCTGGACGTCGGCCACGCGCGCGGCCTGTTCGCCGCCGCGGGCATCAACCCGCTCGCGCCGTTCAGTTACATGTGCCGTACGCTGTGGAGCGACCGGCTCGCCACCAAGATCCCGCTCGCCGAGTGGAACCCCATTGCAGGACGATACGAGGAACCCAAATGCAGCCCACCGATAAGCCAATTCCGAAGAACGCAATCCGCATTCGTCACGTCCGGTTCGTGACGAAGGGCCTGATCGTGTCATCCCCCCGCGAGGCGCTCGACGCGCTCGCCGCCCGCGGGAGCGACAAGCCAGACGCGGAGACTCCCCCGACCGGATACGACATCTACCTCTGCGAGGGCCGCTTCCGCTTCGACCGCTTTGACAGCGGGAAGCTGGCCGCGACCCGGTTCATGGACAAGACGAGGATCGACACTTACGAGGAGTGGTGAGCTGCGTGCCTCACCCCAGCAGCGCCGCGTAGTTGTCCTCGCCGAGGAGCTCCGCGTAGTCTTCCTCGTCATCGCGGCGGGCCTTCGGTAGCGGTGGCACGTAGCCGGCTGCGCGCGGATCGAGCGGGGCCGGCTGCTCCTTGGCCGGCGGCAACGCGCACATGAATGTGGCCAGAACCGGCCGGCCGTAGACCAGCGTGTCCGTGCTGTGATTCGGCTGGCCCTTGTTCTCGATACGCACGCCCGCCTTGTTCTCCCCCCACTGCAGTCCGAGGAGCTGCTCCTCGAGCTTCGAGTCCTTGAGGATCTTGATCCGGCCGTTGGCAAAGTCGCCGTTGACCACCTCGATCGCGCCGACCTTGTACGCGTAGCCTTTCTCTGCCGGATCGATCGTCAGCTTGTAGACATTCTCCAGCTCGGCGAGGAGCGCTTTGGCCATCTGGTGCGTGGGATCGGCCACCATGGCGTTCGGCCACGAGCCGATCGCGCCGATGACCCCGGCGGGCTTCTCGACATCGAGCTCCGGCCCAAGGAGTACATGCGCTATGGTCTGCGCGTACATGCCCGTCTTCTCGAAGCACAGGCGATGGTAGATGGTGAGGCTCGGGTCGCTGGGCGACGTCGCGAACACGTTGATCGCGGTGGGATCCGTGTATCCCGGGTCGATCGCGATGACGTTGACCCAGTCGGTGAACGTATCCGGCAGGCGTGCGATCCCGAATGGACCCTCACGCGGCGGATCCCATTGGTTCCAGAGCTCACCCGTCTCGGGATGGTGGATCTTGTACTCGTGGTAGACGTTCATGGTGTCGTCGGAGGCCCATTCCGCATCTTGTTCGCGGCGCACCGTCGGGTGATTCGGCCCAAGACGGTCGCGTTCGCGTTGCTGCGTTTCGTAGAGCTCGAGCAGCGCTGGGATCGGCCGGTCGCGCGTCTTCTCGATGGCGCTTCGCAGCGTCCAACGAAACAACCACCAGCCCTTCCAGCCGGGGTGCTGGTCGCGCTCCTTCCATGACCGGCTCAGCTCCGCGCCGCGCCGCGTTAGCTCGTACCACAGGCCCTTGAGGACCTTCCCGGCTGTGCCGATCAGCCATAGCGACCCGACGAGCCGTGGGCCGAAGACTTCATCGATCAGCGTGCGCAGGATGGCGTCGGGGTGGATCGCGGCCTCGTCGATGCCGACCTCATGATAGGTGTCGCCGCGCAGCTTCTGGATGTTCGGCAGCTTATCGGCACCGTACAGGCGCAGTACCGCGCCGTTGCGCGGCAGCGTGATGGTCAGCTCGGTCTCGTTGTAGACGACATCGCCGCGCCTCTCATCGAACCCGAGCGCTGCGAACTTCGCCTTGATCGGGTTCCAGATCAGTCGCTTCGCATCCCCCCGTGTCTTGCCAAGGTAGAAGCAGTTCGCCTTTGGGGTGGTGAGCATGCGGCGCATGAACCGCACGCAGCCACCGACCGTCTTGCCGCCGCCTCTCCCGAGGATGGCGAGGATGAACACGGCCATGCACATTGCGAACTCGCGCTGGTCGGGGTGGCACTCCTCGGCGAGCTGGTCGGCGAAGGTGGCCCATTTCGAGGTGTCCTGCGCCTCGAGCTGCCGCTCGGTATCTTCGAGGGCGAAGTCGAGCCGGGACATGCTACGCCGCGACCGGGGGTATGCCAGCCGGCGCGGCGGGAACCTGGGGCATCATTCCCGGAGGCTGTGGCGTCGGCGAGAATTGCCAGTTCGCCCCAGGCCCGAGCGCCGGTGCGCCGGGCGCTTCGGGCCCGCCGACCGGCATCGACTGGTCGGGGCCGACGTTGTCATTCCCGACCAGCCAGGCGGCTTGTACGGTCGCGTCCCAGAGATTCGAGAGGACCTCCTCGGGGACATTCGGGATCGTGCTCCATTCGAGGTATTGCTGCTGGGCACGATGGACGAGGAGCTTCAGGTTCATGAAGGGCTCCGGCGTCATGATCCGACCCTCGGCGATTTCCTCCAGGAAGTGCTCCACGTTCTCCATCGCCGCGTTGAACAGGCTCTCCTCGCGCGCGATATCGGGATGTCCGATGGCGCGAGCCGCGGCGTCTTGCGAGATGATGCCCTGCGCGGCGAGGTCCATCAGGAGCTGCAGCCGGCCGGACCGGGTCCGCGACAGCGTTGGCGCGGCGCTAATCCAGTACCGGACCTCCTGCATGTCGACCTGGCCCCAGGCGATCTCGCGAGAGCCGAACCGGGACTTGCGCACGACCTTCGGAGCATCGGCGCCGAGGTCCTTGCACGTGTCGACGACGAGCCAGTTCACGTCGAGCACGAACGCCTCGAAACCACCCTCCTGGGTGGCGAACCGCTGCGTCGTCTGGTCGCGGTACTCGCGCAGCGCTACGCCGGTCTCGATGCCGGCAGGCTTCACGCTCTGCGCGGCCATGCGGCTCACACCCGAGATCTGGGAGGCCTTGCTCGAGAGCCGCTCGGCGTCCTGCAGCTCCTCGGGATGGATCGGCGGCGGTGTCTCGGTCCGGGGCGGCTGCGTTCCGTTGTAGACCGCGACCGTACCGAGCAGGTTCTGTTGCGCGGTGGCGGTCGTCTGGGCGAGCGCGGCATCCTGGCGCTGCACCCACGTCGTCGGGAAGGCGCCGTGGTCGAGCTTGCGCTCCATCTGCAGGTTCCGCCGGTTCAGCGCGAGCTGCACTCCCGAGATTCTCTCGGCCAGGCCGATCCCGTACCAGCCGTTGATCGGCGGCTCCCAGCAAAGGACCGCGAAGGGATAATAGGACTTGTGATAGGGCTCATCGACGATCGTCAGGCCGTCGATGCACTTCGTGTAGCGCCCCGGGACGTAGCCTTCGGCGTCCTTGACGCCGATCGGCAGGCGCCAGGACTCGATCACGACCAGGTCGTTGCGGCGTAGCGGCCGCCAGCCGGCCCAGTGCGTCCACGAACCACCTCCGCTACCGGCGCCCTGGGCGCGCCCGATCTGGGCGGCGTACTTGGGGTGCAGCGCCTTGAGTTCGGCGCGCTCGACGAACGAACGATGATGGAGCTGCTTCGGCTCGCCATCGCGGGCCTCGAGCTCGTCTACGACGATGTCGTCGGCCATCACGGCTTCGATGCGTAGGCGCTTGAAGGTGTCCTTCCAGACCTTGACGACCCCGGTTCCCTTCATCGCCGCGCCCTTGAACGCACGGCGACACTTCGCGAGGATCTTGTGGATCTTGCCGAGCTGCTCGACGTAGAGCTCGAGCCTGCGCGCGCGGCGCCATGTTGACCAGTCCGCATCGTCGGTATCGAACACGGCCCGGACGTCTGTCGTCGCGATCTGCGCGCACACAGTGTCTACATTAGAACTGATGACGTTTTCATGCATTCGCCCGGGGGCACGGACCGGACGCAGGTACCGCCCTCCTGGCTTGGGATTGGTGTCGTAGAGCGATTCGAGCTGCTTGAATCTGTTGAATATTTCGAACTGCGTCCGGTCGAGCGCCCGGACGTGGTCGAACACCAGGGTGTGGGCCTTGCCGGTGTCGGCGTCCCACCAATCGCTCTGTGCGATCACGGCTTATCCTCCGGCAGGAGTTCGTAACCAGGAACGATCCCGTTGGGATACAGCGCTGGGTCGTCGAGCGGGTTTGCATGATCGGAAGCGGCGGGGGCATCCGTAACGGCCGGGAGATCGGGGATCTGGGGGGCGAGATGCACCTCGACGTCGCCCATTTTGAACACCCGGACGCCAGCGGCGGCGAGTCCGGGGCCCCGCTGCTCGATGAGATCGAACCACTCCTCCGGGGTCACCGCGATGACCTCTTGCAAATCGATTGCATTTGCATACTCTTGACATATGCACACCGTTTGCAGTAGAAAGCAATACTGATGGCAGTCACGGGACAGCCTGGAACTGAAACCGGAACGCCGGCCGCGACGCCGACTCCGACGCCGGGCGCACAGCCGGCACCAGCGGCGACGCCGACCGGACCCCAGGACGCGGCCGCTCGTCGCGCTGCCACGAAAGCGGCCATCCTCGCCGGTGCGCATCGCGCGCAAGCTGCCGCGGCCGCCCCGGCTCCGGCCCCGGCTGCTGGGGCCCAGACCCCGGCACAGCCTGCCGCGGTGCCTGATCCCGCGCTGCCAGACGATGCCGGGGATGACGACCCTCCGGGCGACCCGCAGCCTGTCGAGGGCCAGGCCTTGCTCCGTCGTCAGGAGCAGCATCTGCGGCGCCAGATCGCCGAGGAGCGTGCCTCGATCCAGTCCGAGTTCTCCCGGCGCGAGCGGACCTACCAGGACCAAATCGAGAAGCTGACTGCCCAAGTGAACAAGTTCTCGAATGCTCGCCAGGACCCGTTCGGCGCGTTCGAGGCGCTCGGATTTGCGTCCGAGGACTACCCGGCGCTCTACACCGCGTTCTACGCGCTGACCCCGGATGGCCAGAAGGATCCGAAGCTGCGGGCGCACGCTCAGACGCTGCTCGCCCAGCGCGGCCAGGTCTCCGAGGTCGAGAAGGTCAAGAACGAGCTGGCCGAGATCAAGAAAGCGCAGCAGGTCGAGCGTCAGCAGGCCGAGCAGCGCGCCCAGCTCGACGCATGGGGCCAGCAGATCGCCGGTGCGGTTACCGACCAGGCGCCACTCACCAAGGCGGCGATCGCGAAGCGACCCGAGGCGACCCGCAGCACCCTCCTGCAGGTTGCTGTCGAGCTCTGGCGGATGAGCGGGCCCTCGGATGACCTCCGCGAAGACCCGACCCCGGCGCAGGTCATCCAGGCCTACGAGGGTCTGCTCCTGGCCGATCTCGAGACACTGGGCGTCGACACCGCGCAGTACCGCAAGACACCCGCCAAGCCGGCTCCGCCGCCCGCCAAGCCCGCACCAGCGGCGTCCGTACCGGCACCGGCACCACAACCGACTCCACAGCCGGGCCGTAAAACCCGGCTACCAGCCGCGCAGCTCGTCGCCCAGCTCCAAGAGGAGCGACGGCGGCAAGCTGGTACCTGACCGAGCAGCGCCCACGAGCCCAGGGCGCCAGAAGACCGCACAGACCTGCCGACAAGACCGACGGCGAAAACTGAAACGCCCGAACCACCTCGCGATGCGAGGGGAGTCTTGTCATGGCAGTCACGAACAGCACCGCAACCGCCGCCTACATCTTCCGCACCGACTACGCCGGCAACATCGCCGACACCGCGATGCGGATGCACCCGACCTTGGATGAGCTCCTCAATGCGGAGCGTCCCAACGGTCATGAAGGCAACTTCGTCGGGTCGGATTTCCGTTACCCAATGAAATTCGGTAACCCACAGGGTATCTCGAACTCGTTTACCCATGCGCAGTCGCAGGCCTCGGCCAGCAAGGGTGCGCAGTTCATCGCGACCGCGGTTACCAAGTACGGGCTCGTCCTTGTTGATGGCCCGTCGATCCTCAAGTGCGCCGACGACGGCGCCTTCACGGACCTCGTCCGCCTCACGACCGACGACACCATCACCGCGCACGTCAACGCGCTCGCGTTCGACGTGTTCCGGATGAGCACCGCGATCCGCGGAAGGCGGGCATCGATCAGCTCGAACACGGTGCAACTCGGCACCATCGACGATGCGCGCAACTTCGAGCTCGATCAGACCGTTGGGGCCTCCCCGAATCCCGATGGGTCGACGCCGCGCACCGGCACCGCGACCGTCACCGGCGTCGATCTGGCGAGCGGCAAGATCACGTTCGCCAGCGCGGCCGCGATCTCTGGGTTTCTCGACGGAGATTACCTGTTCAACGCCGGCGACCCGACCGGCCAGGGCACCTCACTGGGCTCGATGAACGGGATGGAGGACTGTACGCCGCTCACCGCACCCGGTGGGTCCGACAGCTTCCGCAACGTGAACCGATCGCAGTACATCGAGCGGCTCGCCGGGACGCGGCTCACCACGACGGTCAGCCAGGGGCAGACCATCGAGGAGTCGATCGGCTTGGCAGCGGTCAACGTGAACACCGTTGGCGGTTTCTGCACCGACGCGACGCTCAATCCGATCAACTTCTGGCAGGTCGTTCGGCGCGGCAACGCCCAGGTGATCACCCGCCCGGGTGACGAGTTGGTGTTCGGGTTCGAGCGTGCGCGCGTTGCAACGCCGGCCGGGACGCTGATCCTGAAATCCGATCCGGACTGCCCGATCGATCGCTGCCGCGGCTACAATCGAATGTCGCACTACATCCGCTGGTCGGGGGATGGTTTCGTCCACGTCATCATGGACGACGGCAACCAGTCGCTGCGCGGCCAGTCTGCCGATTCTGTCGAGACGCGGACTCGCTTCGTTGGCAACTACGTTCAGAGCAACACCCGCAATCACTTCGTGTTTGCGATCTAAGGGAGGCAGCCATGGCCAACAACGATTTCATCATCGCCCAGGGCATCCCACAGCGCGACCTGCCAGTCCCGGTGATCGGCACCTTGCCGACGCCGGTCCGCGCGTCGCGTTATGGTGAGTCGCTCGTCCAGCTCATCGGCGGTGGGATGCAGCCGTTCGCCGACGAGGGCTCGTACTTCGTCGCGACGAACCCGACTTTCCTCACGGCAGTCTCCGGCACAGCGACGCCTACCGCATTCTCGGCGACCGTCGGCCTGCTCACGATTTACAACCAGCTCACCGCGACGAGCTCGCCGAGCAAGCGTATCTATCCGGCCTGGATCCAGCTCGAGGTGCGCACCGTCGGAACGGCCGGCACGTCGGTCAACTACGCGCTGAGCGTCGACGGCGGGAACCGCTTCTCGTCCGGTGGTAGCCCGCTCTCGCCGGTGAACCCGAACATGGACAGCGCCGCGACCTCGATCGCCGCGCTGAACTTCGGTGCGCTTACTACCGCTGCGGCCACGAACGCGAGCCGGCGCGTGAAGCACGGCCGGATCCGGCCGGCGATCATGGTGACGGGTGACATCTACCTGTTCACGTTCGGGCAGGCGGTTGCGCCTCACCCAGGCGCCGAGCTGAGCGGTACGAACGCGCAGATGATTCCGGTCCACTGCCCGCCGGTGTGCCTGGGACCAAACCAGAGCCTCATCCTGCACGAGATCCAGCCGTCGCAGTCCGCGGCTGCGACGTACGAGGTTTCCATGGGCTGGTGGGAGCGCTGAAATGTCGCAATTCGGTTCACCTGTTGTCAGCAATGTCGCGAGGCGAAACGATCAGGTCGTGCGCTTCACCGGCGGCACCGCCGCCGTTACCAAGGACGAGGGGGTTGGCGTTGCCGTGACCTACGTGTCCACCGGCCTCGTCGATCTGACCTGGAACGAGAATCCCGGGCACTACATTGGAATCATCGGCCGCGGCTTCGATGCGACCACTGCATCGGAGCTGAAGGGCTACTCGGTCGTCGCCGGGGATTTCAACACGTCGACGCTCACGCTCCGGATTAGCATCACCAACGCCGCGGACTCGCTCGCGGACCTGACCGCAACGCAGCATCTGTCTCTCAACGTCGGATTCAAGCGACTGAACGTCTGATGTCGCGCAACGTCAGCATGGGTACCCTCGTGACGTCGTGTCAGCGTGAAGCTGACGCGGAGGGGGACCCGTCGATTGCCCCGCCTGAGTGGAAGCGTTGGATCAGCCAGCAGTACGCGGCGCTCTACTCGATCGTGGTGAATGCCGGGCTTCGATACTTCGAGGCCACGAACATCTTCGCGGCCAATGGGGCGACGAGCTACTCGCTGCCCGCCGATCATGACGAGTACATCGGCGTGGATCGCGCGGTCGATCTTGCCTCCGACAACTGGACGGAGCTCGGCGAGATCATGGTGCAGGAGCGGAACCGCTACGGGGGCTTCACCGGCGACGCAACGGGCTTCGCGGTGGTCGGCCAGGGCGTGATGCTCTATCCGCGCCCTACGACCGGGACGTACCGGCTGGTCTACGTGCCGCAGTCGCCGGATATCTCATCGTTGGCCGACTCGTCAAACGTCGACGTTGTCACAGGCGACGGAGAGGCACTCCTGGTCTGGGGTGTCGCAGTGCGGGGCATCGGCAAGCTCAGGCGCGACCCATCGCTCGCGATGACCGAGCGCAACATGGCCGAGGCGCGTTTTTCCGAAGACGTCAAGCGCCGCGCGCTCGTGAACCCGCGCCGTCGGGTGGTGGTTCGCCCGCCATTCGGCAGCGTGTACGACGACGATGGGCCGCTGACCAACGATCCGGCGTCGTGGTCGTGGAGGTATCGGTGAAGTTCACCAAGGCCAGCGGCCGGAAGTTGGATGACCCGACGGCCGAGGCGAATCGGCAGAACGTCGACCAGCGCATCGCTGAGCTGCAGGCGCAGGTGCAGGCGCTGCAGCTCTCGACGCCGAAAATCATAAAGGACGTGACCATCCCGAACAACAGCGCGCCGATCGTGCATCACGGCCTCGGCCGCGCGCCGCAATTTGTGTGGATCTCGCCGCTCCGGGTCGCGAACTTCGGTGCACTGACCGCGGGTGTGATCGTGGACGCCGGGTCAAATGCGCTCACGACCGGGGCGCCGATCAACCGATCGCAGGACCTCCAGATCGGCGCGTTCGGCTTTTCGACCACGATCGTGGTCGATGTGGCGGTGTTCTGATGGCCGGCCTGTGCAAAGCGCTCAGTGCCGGCGGGCTATCGAGGGTTGGTCGCTGCGCCGCTCACCGCAACACGGCCCGGGTTCTCGCTGGTCTCGATGCCGCATTCGTCACGCAGCACATACGAAGCCTGGCGGATCCAACTCTGGGCGCGCGCGAGCTCCGCCTGGAGCATCGCGTACTCGGTCAGCGGCAGGCACGCGACGGCGTTGCCGTCGACGTCCTTGCAGATGCCCACGTGCGTCGGCCATTGCAGATCCTGCGGGGTGGGGGCCGGGTCGATGATCGCGGCCGGTGGGCTGGAACAGCTGACCAAGACAGCCGCAGCCAGGAACAAGATCGTCCGCATCCGCATACGCCGAAGGTAGGTCGCCGCGCGCTCTTCTGCAACACGCCGCAGAACGCATCACCGCAACTATGTGCAACCACATGGGGTGGGTGATGGCGTACGGGGCGCTCAACTGGCAGACCCTGACCCTGCCGTTTTCGGGATCGCTCGAGCAGAAGACAGACGTTCGCCTGTCCTCGCCTCCGGATCTCGACCTCGCGCGCGACGTCCAGTTCGAGGAGCTCGGCGGCGTGCAGACCCGTCCGCCGTTCGGCGATGTCATGGGCGGGGGGGCGATCTTCGGCGGCGGCACGCTCAGTAATTGCCGCCGGCTCGCGGTCGTCAACGGCGAGCTTTGCGTGTTCACCGACACGACGCTCTACAGCTGGAACGCACAGCTCTCGTGCTGGGTCTCGCGCGGCACGCACCTCGCGGTCGCGGTAGACGAGACGCCACGATTTGTAACCACCGATGACCAAGTCGACGGTGACCGCGCTGAACTCGCCGGCACCGTAATCTACGCTTGGGGCGTCAATAGCCCGAAGGCGATTTGGGTCGCCGCGCTCGACAAGGCGACGGGCTCCATGCTGATGCCACCGACGGCGCTGTCCGGGACGTTGAGCCGGCCAAGGCTCGTCGCTTTGGCAACTCGGATCCTGTTGTTCGCGAATGACGATGCGAACAACAGCCTCAAGGTGCTCGCCATTGACCCTACGTCACCCGCCACCGCCGTCGCTGGTGCTTTGACGACGGTGCTCGCGACGGTCGCCAACTTCTACTATGACGTCGTGCGCGCTGGGACACAGGACCTTGTGGTCGGGGCGTGTCGACGAAACCCCACGACAAGTTACCAGGTGTTCACGGTGACTCCCGCGCTCTCAGTGACGACGTCAACGAAGGCGCGCACCGCGGATGGGCCGCTCGCGGTCGCCACGATCGCCGACGGGACGCAGACGCAGGTGATCCGTGGTAACGGTACGAGCGTCCAGGGCGACCTCCTGACCACGAGTTCACTCGCCGACGTGTTCACGGCGCAGGCGATTGGGACGGCCGGCACCACACCGATTAATCAGATCGCCGCGGCGTTCTCTGCAACGACATGTACCGCATTCTGGTCGGTTGCTGAGCAGACGGGCCTGAATGGCGCCTTCGAGCTCCGCAAGAACACTGTCACGACCTCGAACGCAGTCGGAACTCAGGCAGTACTCGTACAGGCTCTCGGTATCGCATCGCGTGCCTTCGAGCATGGCGGGGCTATCTATGTGTGGACAGCGTTTGGTTCCGATTCGGGCGTGGGCTCTACCTCCCCGGCTGCAGTCCGCGCACAGCTACAGAACACCTACTTTTTGTATCGCGCCGATGGTGTTGTCGTCTCGAAAGCCGTCTGGGGAGTAGCCGGTGGGTTCATTTCGTCGACTGGGCACCTCCCTGGCATCACGGCCTCTAACCCAGATAGCTACGAGTGGCTCGGTGCGTTCCGTCGGCGCATCGAGATCGGCGACAACATCGACCAATCGACCCTGTCGGCGCGCTCACTGCGGGACATCGCCTTCTCATTCGACGACAACGCGGCCCGGCGCACGACGGTCGCGGGACGCACGATGTACGTTGCGGGCGGTATTGTAAATCAGTACGACAGCAGGCAGCTGGTTGAGATCGGATTCCTCGTCTATCCATGGGCGTTCGGCGCCACCGATAATGGAGCTGGGAACCTGTCCGCTGGGACATATACATGGAAGGCGACCATGCGATGGGTGAACGCTCAGGGCGAGATCGAGCGCTCCACCACGGCCACTGGTGTGCAGCTCACGCTAGCCGCCTCGCATTCGGCGGACCTACAGCCGGCGCATCTGCATGTCACGAACAGGCTGGCCAACGTACCGAATATCGAGATCTGGCGCCAGCAAGTGAACGCGGGTGACGATGCGCCATACTACCTGGTGACCGGACAAGATCCGGCAACGACCACCGGAAACAACCCCTATATTCCCAATAATGTCACAGCCACAAGCACGCACCTGATCGATAACTACGCCGATGCCACTTTGGCGCTCAAGGAGGCCAACCCGGAAAATGGCAACATCCTGGAATCGCTTGCACCGCCCGGGGCGAAGATCATCGTCCCGACCGAGACGCGGCTGATCCTTGCCGGTGTCGCCGGCGATCCCGACGGCGTCTGGTACTCGCGGGAGCGCGGCGACGGCGAGATCGCCAGCTTCCACGACGAGCTCCGGTTCGACGTGCCGCCGACCGGCGGCGCCATCACCGCGCTGTGGGTCGACGACCAGTTCGTCTACGTCGCCCGCGAGACCGCCATCTACGCGTTCGCCGGCACCGGCCTCAACAACGCGGGCGAGGGCCAAAACTACACACTCGTGCGGACGATCTCGCGTGATGTCGGCGTGGTATCGCAGGAAGCGCACGCGCCGGTGCCGATGGGGCGGCTGCTCAAGAGTTCGAAGGGCTGGTACCTGCTCGATATCGGTGGCGGGCTCCACTATGTCGGCGATGCGGTCTCGGACTTCGACAGCGACACGGTCGTCGCTGTGCACACGGTCATTGCGAAACACCAGGTGCGCATCCTGACAACGTCGCGTCTGCTCCTCTGGGACTACCGAGGGCTTATTGCGACGTCGAAGCCCGACCCGGGGCGCTGGGCCGAGTGGACGATTAGCGACGGGCTCGACGCGGTGATGTGGCAGGGCCAGTACGTCTACCTCACCGCGGCTGGGCCAAAGATCGAGCAGACTGCACTGACCGGGCTCACGTACGGGCTCGACGTCGAGCTCTCATGGGTGAAGCTCAACGAGCTCGCGGGCTACGGCAAGCTCGGGGAGATCCAGCTGCTCGGCGAGCTCCGAAGCCCATGCCTGGTGCGCATGCGCGTCGCGCGCGACTACCAGTACGACGGCGCCGGCAACCCGGTCTACTTCGACGACTTCGCGTGGTCGCCGACGACGACCACCGTGGGCAGCGCGCTGCAGGTCTCGCACAAGCCGAGCGCAAGCAACGGCTGGGGGGAGGCGTTCAAGATTCGGATCACCGCGGTTGTCGAGGCCGCTCGCGCGACTCTGGCCACCGCGAGTGGGCTCACGCCAGCGGTGCAGACCTCGGGTGCGAACTGGGCTGCGACGTGGAAGGTGGCCGATCAGGTCGTCGGGCGCGAGTACGACGTTCGCCCGGGGGAAATGGGTAACGCGGTGACGATGTCGATCGCGTTCAAGGTCGGGACCGTGCTCACTGTCGACGTGCGCGATCACTTCGCCTACAACCCGAGTACCGGGCGCTGGTCGGAGGATCTCTACAACGTCGGCGTGCTCGTCACGGGTCCGGACACCGCGACCGTCGCCCAGGTCGAGGCCGGCATCGCGGCCGGTACGAAGCTCGCGGCGCTGCAAGCCGGCGATGTTCGCGCGCCGACCACGGCGGCGGCAATGACCACAGCGTGCGGTGGGTTTGGGACCTGGACCGCGGGCTACTTGTGCGAGGACCTATCAGGACTCGCCGCGGCATTTGGCGGAACGAATCTGACGGAGGTCGCCGTGGGAGGTTCGCCGTCGTACGGCATATCAGGTCCGTTCGGCGACAAGGCGGTCCGGATCTCTGTCCAAGGATCAGGGTTCCAGGCGCCCAATGGGACATTTCTTGACATCGGCACGACAGATCTCTGCGGCGTCTTGGTTGTGCGGACTCTCGCGATACCGTCGACCGACAGCTACATCGTCTCCAAAACGGACTTCCTCGGCGGCGCCGGATTCACAATCAGGATCCAGAGCAATCTAGCTCTGTTGTTTGAAGCGCGAGACACATCCTCCCACAACGTAATCACCGCGCCCAATGCGATCGCCGTGAACGACTGGACTGCGATTATGTGGGGGCTCGACAAAGCTACCAACAAAATGCGAATTGGTACCCAGTCGCTCGCGACCGGCGTTCAGGTGATCAGCAATGAGCTAAATGTCACCGGATTGGGGACGCTCGGAAACTCCTCGACGGTCAAGGTGAACCGCAGCGGTTCTTTGGGCGCTGTGCTGGACATCGCGGACATCTACATGGGCGTCGGCGTCGGCGCTGCAGCTGGGATGTCGGCGAATCTCTCGACGGCGCTGTCGTCGTTCTGTACCGCGATCTCCGGAGCACTCAAGATCACGACGATGGCCGCGCTCGCGCCCGCGGCCGGTTCGTTCTCCGGCGGCGCGTACGGCCCGCCCACGGGCGAGGCGATCAAGCTTACCGGCCTCGCACTCGAGGTCGGTCTACAGCCGGGCCTCAAGCGCCTCCCGGCGGCGCAGAAAGCGTGATGCACCATGCCTGACTGGGGAGCAGGAGCAGGAGGAGCACTTACCGGCGCTGCCACGGGCGCGACGGTTGGATCGTTGATTCCGGGCGTTGGTACGGCGATCGGCGCCGGCGTCGGAGGTCTCATCGGCGGGCTCGGTGGATTGTTCGGTGGTGACGACCAGGCCGCCAAAGACGAGGCCAGGCGTAAGCAGCTACTCCAGCAGCAGGCTCAGCAAGCTGGGTACTTCGCCGGCCAGAGCCAGGACAGCTACCAGAAATTCGGCGGCCAGGGCCAGAGCGCGCTCGACGCGCTCCGCGCTCAGGCGATGGGCCAGCGATCGGTTTCCGCCGAGCAGCTTCGGCAGAGCCTTGGCCAGCTATACGCCCAGCAGCGCTCGATGGCAGCCGGCGCGTCACCACGCAATGCTGCGGCTGCTGCGCGCCTCGCTGCGATCCGGTCCAGTCAGCTCGGAGCCGGGCTTGCGGGGCAACAAGCGCTCGCCGGGCTGCAGGAACAGAATCAGGCCTGGCAGCAGTACGGCGGGTTGCTCAGTACGCTCCGCGGCCAGGACCTCAACGCCGCGCTCGGCAGTCGACAGTCGGCTCTGCAGGGCTACGGCGCGGCGAACGCCGGCACGCCAGCACCGTCGTGGATCCAGCAGTGGGGGCCGGCGGTCACCGGCGCGCTCGGCGCGTACACGCAGCTCGCGGGCAAGCAGGGCGGATCGCCATCGCCATCGCCATCGCCGTCGGCAGGCGGTCCGCCGATGCCTATGACGCTCAACGGCGCGGCGTTTGCGGATGCGAACCCCATGTCGCCGAAACCGGGATTCACGGTCTCTGACCGTCGCCTCAAGACGGAGGTCCGTGACGGCTCCAAGGTCGCCGATCAGGCGCTCAAGGGGCTCGGCGCGCATCTCTACAAGTACAAGGACGAGCGGCACGGCCAAGGCGATCAGCTTGGCCAGATGGCTCAGGATCTCGAGCGCACACCGGGGCTCCGCCACACCGTCACGGATACGCCGGGCGGCAAGGCGATCGACGGCGCCAAGCTCGCCGCGGCGCTCGCAGCGATCATGCCTGGCCTCGACAAGCGGCTCTCGAAGCTCGAGGGGAAGAAGGCGACCTGATGGCGCTCGGCGACGCGCTCTATCCGCTTGATCCGGCACTGGTGCCCCCGCCCGGTGTTCCGGTCGGGGAGCCGTTCGCTACGCCGACGTTGCCGCCACCGCCGGACGCACCCGTGGCGCCACCGCCGCCCGTCGACGCGAGCCTCCCCGGCCTACCGTCGCCGTGGGCACCCTATGGCGTGGCGATTCCGCCCGAGCTGGTACCGCCGCCCATAGTGCCCGGGATGGAGCAGGCGGCGCCTCCGCCACCGCCGGACGCACCCGTGGCGCCACCGCCGCCCGCGCTGACTCCCGCGCCTGTGCCTCCGCCTCCGCTGCCGGATGCGATCACCGGCCAGGTAGAGCGCTCGCTCGTTGGACCACCGGATCAGCCGTTCACCGGCGACGCTCGGCAGGCGCTGACGCCCGAGCAGCGCTATCAGCAAGTCGCCAAAGGCTACGCGGGTAATCCCGACGCGCTGCTTGCCGATCTCATCAGTGGCCCGGTTACACCCGAGCGCCAGCGATATCTGAATGAGCTCGCGCTGCGCGACCAGCAGGGGTTCGCTGAGCTTGGATTGCGCCTCGATGATGCGCGCCAGAAGCAGGTCGCCGCGCGCCAGCTCGAGATCCGAAACCGCGACTTCGATCAGCAGATGGCGAACGCTCGTGCCCGCGATGCGGCCATGAAGGCCACGCAGGCGAAACTCGATCAGGTCATCGCCGACGCCCAGCGGATCGCCGCCACCAAGAACGATCCGACTGGCGGGCTCAGCACCGGCCAAAAGATCGCAGGTGTGCTCGGTGCTGTTGTCGGTGGGCTCGTCCAGGGGCGCACTGGGTCGCCGAACAATGCCGGACTGGATGCGCTGAATACCGCTATCAACCGAGGCATCCAGGCTCAGCAGGCAGACCTCGCGAATCAGCGCGAGGGGCTCAACCTGCGCCGGACCGCGCTCGCCGAGCAGATACATCTCAACAATGACGCCTACCAGGCGGCTGAGACCGTGCGCCTTGCCGCGCTCATGCACGCCGACGACCTTCTGAAGACGCAGCAACAGGACTTCGCATCCGACGGCACACGAGGCCTGCGGATCGCTCAGCTGCGCGCCGGGATTGCGGCTCAACAGGCAACGACGCTGCGTGAAATCGGGCAAAAGAGCTTCGATAACCACATCAAGCAGCAGAACGCCGATCGCGAGGCTACGCTGGCGATTGAAACACTGCGGCACAATCGTGCGACCGAAGGGCTCGAGGCAGCCAAGTTCACCCTCGAGAAGACGAAGGCCAAGGCACAGGATCAGGCGTTCGACCCCGAGGTGCTCGCGCGCATCCTGCCGCCGGGCTCGCCGGTTCCGCCGATCCCGATGTCGATCAAGGAGTACAACACGTGGGCCGAGGCAGGCACCAAGGGCCAACAGCTGCGGAACCAGGCGCCCGAGAACGTGCGCGCGGTTCCTGGTGTGCCCATCAAGGACGCAGCCGGCAAGGAGTCGACGTTCATCGCGACAGGCGAGCCAACAGAGGTGGGAAAGCTCAAGAAGAAAGTCGCCGCCACCACTAAGATCGTGAACCTGATCGACGAGGCCATCCGCAAGCGCACCGGCTGGTCGAGCGAAGTCGGCAATTCCGACGAGAAACAGCAGCTCGACGCTATCTGGGGCCAAGCGAAGATCGAAGCCAAGAACGCAGCCGAGCTCGGTCAGATCACCGAGAGCGATGTCGAACTGATCAAGGGCATGCTCGGCACAGGCAACCCCAGCAAGCTTCGCGATCCCATCCCGGGTATGCGCGAAGCACGCGCCCTCCTCCTGCAGGGACTCAACACCGATCTCAAGTCGTTCGGCTATCCGCAGGATCAGCGATTCGACATCCTCGATACTTCGAGTCCGCCGGCAGCCTCAAAAACTGCCGAGGATCGCGCATTGCAACTCGTGCTGTCGGCGCAAAACGACAAGATCGGCACCGATCAGGAGGCCAGGCAGGGGTTCACGTTCGAGCAGCAGCAGGCGCTCGACCAGTGGGGTGCTGACCTTGGTGTTCCGCTTCCCCAGGGCACATACGTGCGCAGCCCGGATGACGGTGAGCATGCGAAGTTGCAGGCGCAGATCGCCACAGACCTCCAGCGCCAGGCCGGTGATCCGTTGCGCGTGAAAGCCGAGGCTGCGGCGAAGGAGCTCGAGCAGAGGCGCACGGGCGCCCTCGAAAGCCTCCACAAGGCGGCCAATGATGCGACGTCGCCAGGGGTACGGGCCTACGCGCAGCAGATCCTGCTGAACCAAGTCAGCCAGGGCATCGACGCAATCCCGCTGCCAGGAGGGCGGTGATGGGCAACGTCACCGTATTGGACCGTGGCGGCCAGGCCTACGATGTTGCCGAGGAGCAGCTCCCCGAGTACCTGCGTCAGGGATTCCGCGTCGAGAACGTCTCCGAGCGCGCCCAGCGCAACCTTGAGACCGTACAGGAGGAGCAGTTCGGCGGGACCTCGGGAGCTGTTGCGGCAGGTGCTCTCGGCGCGCTCGGCACGGTCACTGCCGGCGGCTCCGATGCGCTGCTCGCCGCTGCCGGCGGCGGTGATGTGCTTCGCCAGCTTCGCGAGCGGCATCCGATTGCGTCGACACTGGGCACCGTCGCTGGCGCACTTACCCCGATCGGCCTGGGCGGACTCGCGGGAGATGCAGGTGCAACCGTCGCCGGCGAGCTCGGCGGCGGTGTCCTGGCGCGGGCGGCCGGCGGTGCCACCGAGGGGGCGATCTTCGGTGCCGGCCAGGGGGTATCCGACCTCGCGACCTCACAGGATCCGCTGACATGGGAGCGCGCGGCGTCGACGCTCGGCAGCAACATGTTGTTCGGTGGAGCGGTTGGCGGGCTCGCCGGCGCCGGCTCGGCGCTCGTTGAGCGCGGGTTGAAGCGCGCCGGTACCGCGCTCGACGAACACATCGCTGCGCGCGCGGTGCAGGATGCAGTACCCGATGACCTCGCCGCGCTAGACGCCAAGGGCCTCCGTGCTGCGCGGGCGACCGAGGTCGACCGGCTCGCCGAGGAACAGGCAGCACAGCGTGTGACGGCGCGGTCCGCGGCCGTCGACGACGTGCTTGCGTATCGGCAGGTCGTCCAAGATGCAAACCCCTGGGCGGCGATCACCGAGGGCGAAGACGCGGCACGGCTGGGCAAGGCCACGAAGGCCTTGCGCAACGCGCTCGACGACGTCAAAGGCCTCCGCGACTCGCCGGGCTCGCTCCTCAAGCCGCTGCGCACCGAGGAGCAGGCGCTCGAAGGGGCGATCGCGAACCGGGCCGAGATCGCAAAGAAGCTCGAGGCGGTCAATGCACGGATCGCCGAGGGATTAGAAAAGGAACTTGGACCCAAGGCATCCGTCCCGACGGCACTGAACGACCAGGAATTCGCGGCCTTTGCCCAGAACGCGCGCATTCCGGCTGACTCCGCTGCGGCGCTCAACAGCTACTCGCAGAATGGACTCTATGGGGCCATCAACAGTAACCTGCGCGAGTTCGCCGCAAACCCGCGATTGGTCAGTAAGTTCGGCGATCCGCTCACACGCTTACCACCGGAGCTGGCCGACACCGTGCGGGCACTCGACCGCGGGATCGCTGAGTCGGCGGCGCCACGCGACCTGGTCGTCTACCGCGGCGTGAACGGCGATGCGTCTGCGCGCGCCGGCAAGGTCGACCTTGCCGCGCTCAAGCCAGGCGAGAGCTTCATCGATCACGGCTACTCGTCGACCTCGACGGATCTCGGCGGCGTGGGCAAGTCGTACACGCAGGGCCTTGGCGTTCGGCCCGGCGTGGAGCTGCACATCGAGGTCCCGGCTGGTCATCCGATCGCGCCGGTACCCTCGGAGTTCTCTGCCGAGAAAGAGCTCCTGCTGCCGCGCGGTTCGAAGTACACGGTGACGAGCGTCGAAAAAGCGGCCGACGGCCACACGATCTTGCGGGTTCGCGTCGGCGACGTACCAGCGGCAGCGCCTAAGACCGGCGACATCACGCTCACCGGCAAGGCAGCACGCCGCTACGCCACGTTCGCCGACGTCAAGGTCCCCAAGGGCGGTACCGTCACGGTCGCCCGCGAGGACGCTCAAGTATTCCTGGACGCGCTCAAGAACGGCGAGGTCAGCGGGGTAGGCCAGCAGGCGCTCGGCAAGCTCGACGGTCTGCTCGAGCAGAACCGAGCGCTGCAGACGAAGATCAAGGCCGCGGCAGCGCCGCTCGTACCCAAGGCCGAGCTGGCCTCTGCGCGACTTGCCGCGATCGACAACGCACGCGACGCACTCATGGTGCCCAAGACGGAGAGTGCGGGAACAAAGCTCCTCGGGCATGCTGCCTACTCGACCGCTGCCGGAGTGGTCGGATCAATCCCGGTGATCGGTCACCTGCTCGCGCCGGTGGTCGGCGCCAAGGCGGCGGACCTCGCGACTCGGCTCGTGTCCGGCAAGCTCGCCGAGGCTGTCGGCACCCAGGCCAAGCGAGCCGGGCAAGCCGCGAAGACGTTCCTCGATGTCGCTGGTAAGGCCGCACCGGCCGCACCCGTCCTCGCTACCAGGGTGCTCTCTCAACTCCGCTATGCGCCCGAGCGCAAGGGCGAACCGCAACCGACGACGCTGCCGGCGCTATTCAAACAGCGCACCGACGAGATCAAACAGCTGACCGCATACGACGCGACCGGAACGCCTCGGATACGGCCCGAGGCACGCCAGGCGCTTGCGAACCAGCTCCGGGCCATCGGCATAGCCGATCCGATCCTCGCCGATCGCCTCGAGTCGCTCGCTGTGCGACGCATTGAGTACCTGTCGAGCATTATCCCTCGGCGCCCGGACATCGCTGGTGTCCCGACCGGGCCCGACCGCTGGCAGCCGAGCAGCATGGCAATGCGCTCGTGGGCGCGCTCGGCTGCAGCCGTCGAGGATCCGCATGCTGTCCTCGAGCGTGCCATCCATGGCCAGGTCACACCCGAGGACGTCGCGGCGCTGCGGGCGGTATCCCCCGAGATGCTGGCCAGCTTCGCCGGCGAGGTCAGCGCACAGCTCTCGAGCCTGCGCGCGACCCTTCCCTACAAGCGGCGATTCGCGCTGTCGATCTTGACCGGCGAGCCAGTTGATCCAGCACTCGATCCTCGGGTGCTTGCCGTACTACAGGGTCAGTTCGCCGCCGAACCTGGGACACAGGGCGGAACGGCGGCACCACGGGCGCGCCCGCAGTTCGGCAGCGTTCGTTCACTCGACAAGCCGACCCCGGCGCAAGCGCGCGCACAAGGAGCTCACGTATGACCGATCTCAACCGCACCGACTCCGGCAACCTCGACGCGATTCGCTCCTCGGACGGCGTCGTGATTGCAGCGAACCGCAACATCGGAGCACCGTCCACGTTCGGCGTGACGCTTGCCAGCGGGACAACGTACTTCTTTCCGTTCGGATCGTGGAAGGCCTCGGTTCCTGCCGAGTCGGCCACCGTGTCGACTCACTTTCGCTGGGACAGCGCGATCATCGTCACGCTCACGCTCGAGACCTGTAATTTCCCCACGACCTGGCAGCCTGCCGATTCACGTGGCCCTGTCGATGTGTCGGACTTCGACACGACCGCGGGTAATTGGATGCAGGAGAACCCGACCTCGGGTGTCTATGTGTCAGGCTCCGGATCTGGTGGCCTTACCGCAACGAACTTGACCCTCGTCGTCGCCGGCGGCACCGCGGGGGGGAGCACGATCAACCTCGGAAACTTCGGCATGCGCCGCGGGCGCTGGCGGGCTGTCGTCGGCGGTACGGGCGGCCTCATGCGGTGTGCGATCTGGGGGAAGGCGGCAGCGTGATCGGAATCCGCACAGGGCTCGTCGGGGGCATTCGCGTCGGTCTCGCTGTCGGCGTATCGGCCGATCCGATCGCCGCGGGCGGTGACTCCATCGCCTTGGTGATTGGTGACAGCATCGCCGGCGGTACCGGCGACGCGAACAACATCGGCCCGGTCCTGGAGAACGGCGTCGACACGGCGTTCTCGTTCGTCACACTCGCGGCTCAGCGGGCCGCCAACACCAACGACCCGCCACCGTTCGGTGCGGAGTTCGGTCCGACACCGCTCGTCGCGTTTAGCCCCGGTAACGTGCCTGGCTTCGGCCCGGAGATCACGGTCGGTCGGACGCTCAAGGCCATCGCTGGGGCGTTCGGCTACGTCGTGAAGTGCGGCATCACGAGCTCGCTCCTGGCCACGCACTGGCTGCCGACAGCGACGTACGGCTCCACGCTGCCCGGCGGTAATCTCTACCGGAACCAGCGCAACAGGGTGAGAGCGTACGAGGCGTCGACGGGACGCGTGGTGCGTCTGATCTACGTCAACCTCGGCACCAACGACGCTTCGGATACCACGGCCGCGAACGCGATGGCCGCGAACATGACCACGATGGTCAATCAGCTCCACGTGGACTTCCCCGAGGCCGTGATCGTCTGGCCGCTGATCAACGTGAACACGGTCCAGACTTTCACGACGACGGTGCGCACGCAGCAGACGACCTACGCGAGCACGGCGCCGTCGTTCTTCAGGCTGGTGCCCATCGACGAGGTGGTACTCGCCGACATCCTGCATCCGAATACGCCCGGCATCCTACACATCGGCAAGAAGGTCGGCCGCGCCGGCGCGGATCTGCGGAGCATCGCGCGCCTGGTTCCGGCTCCGGCGTGCGCGATCGTCGGCAACGGCGTCTCGCTGTTCGGCGCCGGTCCGACGCTCTCGCCGCTCGGCGACCCTGAATCGCGGGTCGGTGACACCGAGCTCCTGATCGCCCAGTGCAGCGGTGTCACGCCGGGTGGCGGCGCCGCGACCATGACCATCACGGGGCCCGGTGGCCTGTGGACTTCGGTCACCAACGGACAGACCACGGCCGCCGGGTTCACGTGCACGTGGGCCGTCTTCAAGCGCAAGGTCCAGAGCGGTGAGAGCGGGACCGGCACGCTCGCCACCGCCACCGCCACGGTCACGAATGCCACGGACTGCATCGCCAAGCGCATCACGGTGCGCGGGCCGGTGTCAGGAAACCAGGACGTTGACGTCGCGGCGTCGACCGTGCTGAACCAGTTCGGCGCTGGCCCATTCACGATCGGGGCGCTTACCACCACGGTCGACAACGGCCTCGTGATCCATATTGTCGGCGGACCGCCGACGGGGGCCGGAAATGTATCAACGATCACCGCAGGTGGGCTCGCGAACGTCGCGAAGTACACCGAGTCCTACTACCCCACAACCGGATCGCCGAGCCTGGGCATCTGGACCGGGACGCTCGCTGCACACGGCTCGACGGGTACCGCGAGCCTGTCGTTCTCCCTTTCCACCATCGCCTACGCGGCGGCGGTCGCCTTCAAGCCATGACGGAGCAACCGAATGATCAACGATGACGACGAGATCACCCCGCCACGCTCGCACGTCGTGACTGACAGCGAACGGGCGGCGCATTTCGCCGAATATCCGCCGCGCACCCCGGTGGTCACCGATCTCGTGTCGGCGCCACGCAACGCCTTCGAGATCGACATCGACAAGCGGATTGCCTCGTTGGAGGCGAGCCGGCGGAGCTGGCGCGTGGTATCCGCTGTCGGCATCCCGGCGCTGATCGGCGCAGCGATGGCGCTGATGCTCTGGTCGGCCGACAAGATCACCGCGAGCTCGGAACGCGTCGGTGAAACCAGGGCCGAGATCAAATCACAAGGCAAGCAGATCGAGCTCCTGCAGCAAGAAGTGCTGATGCTCCGCAAGTTGTCGGGCCTCGACCTGAGACCCGACGCCTCGATCTCTTTTCGGTAGTCAACCTCGGAAAGACCAGACCCATGACCCATATAATCCTGATCGCATTGCTGATCTGTGGTTGCCAGCTGTCAGCAGATGAATCCCCGACTCCGAACTTCTGCGGCGGCCAGTGCATCTCCAGTTTTCAGTGTGGCGACCTCGCCGGGCGCTGCCGGTTCTGTTCCGGGGGCACCTGCACCAACATTCTTCCCGCCGAACCCGTCTCCGATGCCGGCGTCATCGACGCCGATACGAAAGGAACCCTATGACCACTCGCACCCGTGACTCGTTTGGATCTCTCTCGCTCATGCTGCTGATCGCCACCACGATCCTGCTCCTGTTCGCCCGCTTCGCGCACGCCGAGGTCGTCACCGCGCAAGTCGCTGCGGTCCCATCCGACTGGATGGCTGTGGCCATCGTCATCGCCGTCATCCTCGGCGGCCTCGGCGTCATCCTCGGCGGGGTGTCTACGATCCTCCATGCGATCGCGCCTCGCACAAAAACGACGATCGATGACCGAGCCGAGGTCATCGTGGACACCCTCCGCGCCGAGGTCGCGTCGCTCACCGGCCTCGTGCGCGGCCTGTTGGGGCAGGCAGTCCCTGGGACCGAAGCGGCGAAACTTCCGACGCTGTCGGATCTTCGCGGCGCGACCGACGACGGGGGTGGTGAGATCGTCGGCATCGCGCGCGGCGGCATCGTCCCGAAGTCGCTCGCCGACCTTCAGCCCCGCAACCCGACGGTGGCGGAATCCGTCGCAGCCGGCGTCATCAAAGTGTCGCCCGACGGCACGATCACCGGCGTTCCCGCGCGCAACCCGCAGGCCGGGAACGCATTCCTCGGAGTCCTGATCGCGCTCACGCTGGCTGGTGTGGTCGTTGCGATCGCCTGCACCGCCACTCAGGCTCGGCAGACCACCGCTGTCGGCGTGGTCGCCGCGCTCGACTGCGAGGCTGCGCACCTCGACGCGCAGGCGCTGGCCGACGCCAGGCTGTTCGCCTCGGCGAAGGTGCAGGGCTGGATCTCCGGCGTCGCTCCGGGGGACACCGCCGCGCTGCAGGCGCGCATCGCCGCCGACCTCGCGCCGATCAATAGCGACCTCGGGCGCTGCGCGATCACGGGGGCCTGGGCTGCGGCGACCGCCGCGGTGACGAGCTCGATGCCCGGGGTCGCGGTGAGCGCGCTCTCGGCCGGGGACCCGGTGCAGTTGCGCGCGGCGTTCAGTGTGGCGGCGCGACTCGCGGGATGGGCGCCGGTGCGGACCGGCGGCGAGGTGCTGTGATGGCGCGCTTCCGCAAGAAACCTGTCGTCATCGAGGCGGCGCAGGTCAGCGCCTTGCTCGCGTCGATCAGCTCGCGCGCCACGGCCTGGCCGGCGTGGGTGATCGAGGCGTTCGAGAGCGGCGTTTTGCAAGTCGGTAACCACAGCGTGCTGATCAGGACGCTCGAGGGTGACCACACCGGCGATCTCTCCGACTGGATCATCCGCGGCGTCAAGGGCGAGCTCTATCCCTGCAAGCCGGACATCTTCGAGGCGACCTATGATCCCGCGGAGACCATCCCCGGAGACACGGTGTGACGCTCCCCCGGCCCTGCACCGCGGCCGAGGCGGTCGAGCGCGCACTGTCGGTCGCTGGCCAGGGCGGCGAGTACGAGATGGGAGGCGGTGACTACTACCCGGTCGGCGGGATCGATCTGCCCTGGACCCGCAACAAGGCCGGCGGGCTCGTCAGCGACTGCTCAGGCTTCGCGATCAGCTGGTGCTATCGGCTGCCGCGGCACCGCCCGGGGTTCAATCGCGGTCCCTGGGCAACGGTGTCCGACGACGTGAACCCGAACAGCGCGATCGAGGATGCCGACCACCACCGCGAGCTGTTCGAGCGCCTGGACCGGCCTGAGCTCGGCGCGCTGCTCTGCTACCCGACGTTCCGGCTGCCCGGCCACGAACTACCCTGGATCGGCCACGTCAAGATCGTCACGGGCATCGCGAGGTGCCTCGAGTGGGACGCTGCGAACCCGGACTGGTCGCTCCTCGACACCGTCGAATGCATGGGGCCACCTGGTCGCAAGCCGGGCGCGGTGCTCGGGACAGGCGCTAGCCTCGTCGAGCACGACCGGACATGGCCGAAGGCCGAGCACCGGACCGCGATGCTGCGGGTCAGGTGCTGACAGCTACCGGGGCGCGCAGTATCCCGCTCCCGCAGGCGCGAAGTGCTCGGTCCCGGCGGGGCACGCCGGGCAGTGTCCGGAGCTGCTCTGCGGCCGGCACACGCCTTCGATGCACCACCCGGCGTCGTTGGCGTGGCAGACCGTGTTCGCCGGGAAGGGTGCCGCGGTGCAGGTCTCACCGAAAAAGTTGAACGTCGAGGCCTCTGGCAGCGGCGGGCATGACGGCGGAACGATGACGGTCGGCGGTCCGGCGTCGATGCTGACCTTGGGCGAATCGCAGCTCGCCGAGCACGCCAACCCCAGGACGATCACCACGCGCATCGGCAGCATGTCGCGAGCATAGGTCGCCAGAGGCCTGGGCCGCAAGCGCCTCCTTTCGTCGGGTAGGTTCCCCACGTGTACTCACCGGGCGGCGATCGGTGCTACGCTGCTTTCCCCGGCGGATCGTACCTCGCGCGCCACTCGTCACCGTCCAGGATGAACGCGTCGGCGAGAAACGGCGGACGCCGGGCCCTGCTGCACAGCTGGTGCAACTCGGCGCAGAGCCGGTGCCATCTCGCCGGCGGTATGTCGCTGATGTCGATCAGCTCGCAAGCGATCGCGCTCCATCGGCGCCGAATAGCCGGCGCCAGGTAGAACACCTCGAGCTGCAAGCCGAGAAATGGGCAATGCGGTCCGCGTTGCGCGCGCGCGATCGTTGCCGCAAGAAGGACGTCGAATTCGGCCAGCGCCCCCGGGGCCGGCTCGTCGCTGTAGGGCGCCTTACCGACAGTTCCGCGCCGCTCCGTGTGCTCTGGTGATGTCGTTCGTGACTTGCCCATAGGTCCACACCCTTTCATGCGCCGAACCGAACCGCGCGCGCGTCCCGCCGCGCACGCCGATCCAGCGATCGACGCGTGTCATGTTTCGCGGACACGCCACCCGGCGTCATCCACGGTACAGCACCGCACCACCAACCCTCGTTCGCAGCCGTCGCCGATCGGGTCCACCGCGACGGCCGAGCACCCGCCCGTAAGCCGTTCTACTCGATCACCTCCAGCTGCTCGCGCGCCCAGCCGTGGTCGCGGCGCTCGCCGCCGGTGACAGGGTTGCGCTGAACCGTGACGTATCGGCCGTCAAAGGGCCGACCGATGCTGCAGTCATGGTAGGCGAGGGCTTCCGACCCGTCGAAGAGTCGGACGCGCATGCCGTTGGAGAGGATGGAGGCTTCAGGGTTCGTTGAGTTGTCGCGCATGAACCTACTGTAGTATCTTGTTCAACCGAAGTCAAGCAACGTTAGTCTCGGTTAAACGTGAAGACTTCGTCGACCGCGTTGAACCGTGTAACACCGCGTGATATACGCGTGATATGAGAGTCAAAGAGAAAACAGAGAACATCGGCGTGCGAACCAACGCCGCGACACGCGAAGCATGGGAGGCCGCAGCCCGCTCCGACGGGTTCCCGCTGTCCATGTGGATAACCCGGCGCTGCAACGGACAACCGGCGACGGCGCCGCAGTTGCCTGTCGAGCCGCCGCCTGCGCCGCGCAAGGCCCCTCGGAAACGCTGACCGTCAAACCCGCTGGCCCGCGCGGCCGAGCCGGCCAGGAGATCACCGGCTCACGGCGTGCGCTCGTCGTGTTCGACGTCCGGACACCGGCCGCCTCGCCGCAACACCAGGTCGTCCACGAAGCGCCCCGCGAGCGCTGCCTTTGCGACCGCGGCGGCGATGGCCTCGCGGCGGGCGCGCCCGCCAGTCATCCGGTATGCCTCGCCGAGCATGGCGCGCGCAGCGCACAGCTCCCTGATCGCGTCGGCCAGGTCGCCGTCGTCGGCCTCCTCATGCGATGGTCCGCCCCGCTTCCCGCGGCCGGTGTAGCGGGCCGCGCCGTTCTCTGGGTCGATCTTCCAGCGGTCCGGGTCGCGCTCGGCGGCCTCCAGGTTCTTGCCGATCTCAGTCGGGTGATCGAGCAACCCAAGGCCCCGACGGCGATGGATGGCGGTCATCGCGCTGTCATCCGTCGGATTCCTAAATGATTTCGATATTCGTGCCACCGTGTCCCAAAATGCTGGCCAGCGAGGTCGGCCGGCAACCGCCCCACCGTGGGGCGGATGAGCGCGGTGCTCGCCGAGTTCGCGCCCGCGGCTGAATGCCCGCAGACGGGCGCGTATCGCCGTTTGAGCGATCTGGGGATGGTGTTCGGGCCCGCCGCTCCCGGCCCATGGCCGCCGCTCACCGAGCCACCTTTCCCCGGATCGCGCCGGGCTCTATCCCGAGGAGCTCTGCCGCGAGTCGGCGGGTGGTGACCTGGTCACGCCAGATGGGCAGGTTTTGGGCAGGATTCCGACCCGGCGGCATGGCCATGCCGTTTTCCTGTGTAATTTCACGGCCTAAATCGTGGAGGCGGCGGGAGTCGAACCCGCGATCAAATCTAGCAGATTCGGCATCTTCGACGGTGTACCCGTCGGCTTCGTTCCGCTGAGTCACGTCAGGTTCCTCCTGATTGGCCACGGTCGGGCAGGTTTTGGGCAGGGCGACGATCGAGCAGGCGCGCGGCGGACTGCATGGTCTCCGGCGCGAGATGGGCGTACCGCATGGTCATCTCGATCGTGGCGTGGCCGAGCTGTAGCTGGATGGTCCTGAGCGACACCCCGAGCATAGCGAGGTGCGAGGCGTATGTGTGGCGCAGGATGTGCCACCCGATGCGCCGGAGTCTCGCCTTGCGGCACGCTCGCCACAGAGGCCACTTGCACTCGCCGTCGGTCAGCTGCGCACCGTCGGCGTCGCAGAACACGTATGGTCCGCGGAGGTGCCGATGGGAGCGCAACAGGGCGCGCGCCGTCTCGCCGATCTCGACCGTACGCCCCTTGCGGCTCTTGGGCGAGGTCGTGATCCGCCGCGAGGTTGACTCGACCACGTGGATCCGGTAGCGCTCCAGGTCGACCTGGTTCCACTGGAGCGCGAGGATCTCGCCCTGGCGGAGCCCGGTCAGCCCCGCGAGATGGATCATCGTCCGCCACTCGCCCAGCTCGGCGGCGGCCACGAGCGCGTCGAACTCCTCGAACGTGAAAAAGTCGAAGTCCGGATCCTCGACGGTCAGCCACTCGATCTCGGGGACCGCGACGACGTGACCGCGCTTCTTCGCGAGCACGAGCAGCCGACGAAGCACGGTCAGCACGTTGTTTACGGTCTTGGCGCTGCGATGCCGACCACGGTACTCGGACTCGAGCAGGCCGTGCTTGAGGTCCTCGATCACGGCGAAGTCGACTCGGTCGAGCGGCAGCTCGCCGACCACAGGCAGGACGTGATCACGGAGGATCTGCTCCTTGCTGTTCACGCTGCGCGGCTTGTTTTTCGCTCGGCTGTTTTGCAGGTACACCGGGACAAACGCGGCGACGGTCGGCGCGGTGGCTGCCGCCGGATCTGGCGCGGCCGTCGGGCGGCCGGCGATCGCATCATGGATCGCCCGGCGCTCTGCCTCCTCGGCGCCGGACCTCGTGTTGGGTAACTGGTAGCGACTCGGCGTGCCGAAGATGCGCACCTTGCGCCCATCTGGGAGGCGCACCCGTTTGCGGTAGAACCAGCGGCCGTCTTCCTTGCGTGCACCCATGGCCCGTCATCCTACGCCGGCGAGCCAGTGATCGATCGCTTGGCGTGGGAAAAGGACGCGACGGCCAAGCCGTTTGCTTGGGATTTCGCCGCGGTCGGCGTACTCGTAGACCGTCTTACGATCGACGCCGAGCAGTTTGGCCAGCTCATCGGCGGTGTACACCAGAGGCGTGCTCACCTGCGCTCCTGCTGCGGCGGCTGCGCAAGGTAGCGCTCAAGCTCGGCAGCGTCGATCCGCAGCTCACGGCCGGCGCTGTGCGGTGTCAATCGGCCTCGGCTGCACCACCTGCGGATCGACTCCATCGACACGCCGGCGCGCCGGGCGGCCTCGCGGCAGTCGATCAACGTCGGCGGCGCTTCCTTGCGCAGCTCGGCGAGCTGCTCGCGTACGACCTGCTCGACCAGCGGGCGCAGCGCGGCGGCGAAGTCCGGCGTGCTCATCGCGATGACTCGCGCATCAGGATGCTCGGCATTGGCGCATCCTGCATGGCACGCGCGGTCCGCGTCACCAGCCGTTCCTTCAACCGCGCGAGTTGATCCGCCAGCTCACGCGGTGTACCGGCGCAACATGGCTCCGATTCCCGCCGATCACCAAGCTGGACGACCAGATTCCCGGTCGCGTCGATGAAAACGTCATCGGCGTCGTGCCGCCGCAGCCACGACAGGAGCGCGGCGTGCCTGTTCCGCAGCGCGTGAACGTAGTCCGCGAAGCTGTGCGGGTCGTGGTCCGCGTCTGGTGGTACCGTTGGCAGCGCGACGGCGTGTCGACCCCGCGGCCAGAAGCACACCCCGGCAGCGATCGCTGCGCCAGCGACGAGAGCGACCGCGGCAGCTTGGAGGTGGCCGGCGGCGACCAGGGTACCGGGTATGCACACCACCACGGCGACGGCGAGGCGCCTCGCGGCGCTCACGACGCGACCACCTTGGACGCCTCATACTCCGCCTCGGTCGGCCACGGGAGGACGTCCGTCTTCGTCGGCAGGCTGGCCACCTCGTAGGCGAGCGCGGTCAACTGCAGGCGCAGCACGCCGGGATCGAGGTGATCGGGGTGGAGAGGTTCCCGCACTTCGGCGTCACCGGCGCCGGAGAGGCGCACGACGAGATCACCGTTGTCGGCGATGAATGCGTCGCCGATGCCGAGCCACTCTACGGCCTGGCGCAGCGTCTCACGGTGGACGAGACGAACGAGGCGGACGATGTTCATTGGCATTCCCGACGTTGCAGGTGTTGCAGGTGTTGCAGGTGCGGTGTCAGTTGCGACGATTGACGAGGATTGTTTTGGCATGTTGCTTTGTGCGGCTTTTCGCGGACTCGCGCAACCGGGTGCTAACAGTTCCAGCTAATTCACGATATATTTCATGCATTTATGGTGTCAGGCGTCTCGACCGGCCACCGAGGGGAGATCTCCCCTAGAGTAGAAACATTTCTATTTGAAAAGTTTGGTCACAGCCTTGTTCACAGGCCTTCCACAACATCGAACACGTCATACAACACAGCATGATGCCTAGTGTTTTGCGCTCGCTTCGTCGGAATTTGACGGCCTCGCCTGCGCTACGCCTAGCCAATCCAGACCATCTACCCGCTGCCAATGGTGTACTCCGAGGTCGGTTTTCGTTTGACTAAAACCAACCCGATCACGGAAAGTGACTACATGACGCTTCCAACCATCGACCAGGTTGCCCTAGTTGGTCTCGAGTGCCGAGGTAGCGACAATGCGTCACGGAGACCGCAGCGCGCAAGGCGAAACGCTCGCTCTTGTCGCTGCATTTGAAGAAGAGATAGAAATCCTCGACGAGAAGGAGCAGCGCGCGATCGAGTTCGTGCGTTCGGTCCGGTTCGAGCGCCGTCGATTGCGGCGAGAGGCCAACCGGCTTGCGCGTCGCGGACGTCCACGGCTTCCGATTCCCGACGTCGAGGCCGCGTCGTGATCGCCGATTCGTCGAGTGTATCGACGCCGCAGCCGAATTCGACCGATCCGCGCGCGGGCTGGAACCTGGGCTCGTGCAGCAGTTTCGAGCCGCCCCCCGCCGCAGCCGCGACCCTGCTGTGCCGGCGGCCGTGTCCGGCGACCGAACCTCCGCCGCCTACCTCGAGACCATCTCCGCGCTGGCGTCCACGGTGGACGTCAACGCAAGCGGAGCGGCCTGCGCGTCAACGCGGAACCGCTCCTAACCCGACACGCTGAACGGAGCGCAACGGATGTTGACCAAGCATGCCACGACCCCACGACAACCTCAACCCGTCTTCCTGCTCGAAGACATCACCGCAGCCCTGACCGTCGATCAGGCGCTCGTGTACACCGGGCTCGACGGTGACACCCGGCGCTGCAGTCACGGCGATTGGTATGGGCATCGCTGCCCGACCGAGTACCACGGCAAGAGCAAGCGGGCGTTCACCGTCGATCCGGACCGCAAGCTGTGGATCTGCAACGTCCACGGATTCGGCGGAAACCTCCTCAAGTTGATCGCGCTCCACGAGGGTCTACGGACGAGCGGCAAGGACTTCGTGCGCGTGATGGCGATCGCGGCCGAGGTCGCGGGCGTTCCGGCTCGTCGACTAACTGCCGAGGAGCGCACCGAGCGCATTGCGGCAGCCCGCGCGAAGGAAGAACGCGACGCTCGCGAGCGGCTGCAGCGCATGCAGTGGGAGCGCGCATGGGCTGTTGACCACGCAACCGCCTACTGGAACGCGCTGCCGACCCGCACCAAGACCGGCGCCGGCGAGCGCTACCTGCGGCAGCGCGGCCTGGCCGGTGCCGTCGAACGCGGGCTCGTCCGGTTCGACACGGTCGGCGAGCTGCTCTCCGCCGGCGTCCGCGACTCGCTGGCGATCCCGTTGTTCGGCGACGACGGCGCGATCGTGAACGTCAGGCGGCGCAGGCTGCCGCAGTACGTCCACGGTGAGGACGGGCAACGGTTCAGCCCGCTACCGTCGATCGTGTCGGCCTACAACCGCGGCAGCTACGTCGGCGCGGTCAGCGACGTCCAGGCCGGGCGCGACGTCGTGTTGTGCGAGGGATTCGCCGACAGCATCACCAGCGCGTTGGCCTGGCCGACAGCCACAACTATCGGCGCGCAGTCTGCGAGCCACCTGCCGGTACTCGCCAAGCAAGTCGCGCCCCGCATCGCACGCCACGGCGGCCGGATGCTGATCTGTCCACATGCCGACAACGATGGCATCGCTCATGCGATCAGGGCTGGCGAGGTCGCGATCGAGTCCGGGCTGCGCATCGACGAGACGCTCCTCGTCGTCAGGTACCCATCCGCCGACCTCAACGACTCGTGGTGCCAAGGATGGAGGCCGTGATGGGCGACGACACTACAGAGGCGGCAGCCATAGACGCAGCCGAGGCGAGTGCGGTGCTCGCCGATCGGCCCGGCGAACTGAACGAGACCGACATCGTCGGCAACGGACTCCGCGAGTTCACTCGCAAGCTCGAGCAGCAGCACGCGGAGGGCGCAGCTTCCGACGACAAGACGCCAACCGACGGCGACTGGTACCACCTGACCGAGGGCGGCAACGCGGCGCGATTCTGCGACATGTTCGCCGGGAAGCTGCTCTACGTCGAAGGCTGGGGCTGGTGCTCGCACGACGGAACTCGGTACAAGCGCGGGGCCGACTCCGAGGCTTCCGAGGCAGCCAAGGAGGTCGTGCAGAAGCTGTACGAATCCTGCAGCGCGGCGCGGGGGAGGCTGGAGGAGATCGAGGCGGCGAACTCGGATGTGCTCGAGGCAGGCCGACTTGACGCTCGCAAGCCAGAGAACAAAGCGAAGCGCGATGCCGCTCGGCGCACGGCGGAGTGGCAGGAGTGCGAGGCCGCGGAGGCGATCGCCTCTGCAATGACGAAATGGGCAGAGCGCAGCGACAGCGCCAAGGGAGTGTGGGCGATGCTGGAGATGGCGCGCACCGATCCACGGATCGCCCGCAAGCCAGAGGACTTTGACCGCGACGGCTGGCTATTCAACTGCATGAACGGAACGATCAACCTCAAGACTGGTAATCTGCAGCCGCACCGACGAGAAGACCTGATCACAAACCTGGCGCCGATTGAGTACGACAAGAACAAGCGGTGTCCAAAGTGGAACGCGTTTCTGAGGCAGGTGATTCCGAGCGACAGCGTCAGGGGCTGGTGGAAGAGGTTCCTCGGCTACTGCCTAACTGGAGATGTGAGCGAGCAGTGCTGGGCGTTCGCGCTCGGCGACGGCAGCAACGGAAAGAACGTCATCGCCGATCTGTTCATGAGGATGTTCGGGGACTACGCCAGGGTCGCTCCGCCGGATCTGCTCACGCTGAAAACCAACGAGCCGCATCCGACGCAGATCGCGTGCCTCTCCGGCAAGCGATTGATCGTTGCCAGTGAGATCGACGCAAACAAAACATGGGACGAGGCAGCGCTCAAGCGATTCACCGGAGACGGCAGGCTATCAGGTCGGTTCATCGGTGGAGATTTCTTCGACTTCGACGTCCAGTTCAAGGTCGTAGTCCTAGCCAATGGCAAGCTCAGGGTCCGCGACACTAGTAACGGTTTTTGGCGCCGCGTCATGCTTTCTCTGTTCGGTGTTGTCATCGCCGACGCAGATCAGGACAGACAACTGATCTCAACGCTGCTCAAGGAGGAGGCGCCCGGGATCATCGCGTGGGCGGTCAGTGGTTGTCGGGAGTGGCAGGAGATGAAGGGTCTGCATCCTCCGCAGGAGATGATCGATCTCAAGGCCAAGTACCGTGGCGAGCAAGACGTGGTGAGCCTGTGGCTGTCGGAGCGTTGCGTGTGCGTCTGTGAGTCGGTGCTGCGTCCTGACATCGCGAGCGATGTCGACGATCCGTTTGACACCTGCACGATGTGCGGCGCGGAGAGGGTGTCGAAATACGTCTGGGACAAGATGCCGGAGAACAGGTATCAGGCGATCGAATCCAAGCGGCGCAAGCATGAATTCCGGCAGGATCTCCTGGCCGACTTCAACGCGTTCTGTGCATCGCGCGGAGAGAAGGCATGGATCTGGAACCATCTGCGGACCGAGCTGATGAAGCGCGGGCGCGGCGAACACCGAACCAAGCACGGGCGAGGATTGAGTGGCATCCGGCTGCGGTTCGACAACCCGATCTACACCCCCATGTCGGCGAGGTCAGGCTCTCTCGGGTGACGCTGTTTCGGCGAGCGTCACCCGTGCGTCACCCTCAACGTCACCCTTACATGAGCAATATGATTCACGAATTCTCTCCTGGTGACGCTAGTGACGCATTTATAGGGGGTCGTCTCGTGTGAGAAAAACAATACATATGGCAGATACTTTTTTCGTATTAAGGAGCGATTTGGGATGGGGGGGGTAAACGTCACCCATGCCACTTTACCCAATGATTTCATAGTGGTTAGAGGTGACGATCGAACGTCACCAAACGTCACCAGCACACCAGGAGTACCTATGTCCCCAGAGTTCAAAGACCTCGACTTGGCCCACATCACGACCGCCTGCGGCGCCGACGTCTACCTGCGGCGCACCCCGAGCGGTCAGCTACGCGCCTTGGTGCGCAGCGGGCCGATCGACCCGAAGACCCATAAATTTCCGATCGCAACCATCGATTACGATGAATTGAAGCTGATTCTGATGTGCGAGCAGACCTCGGCGATGTCGATGATCGCCGAGGCGCTCTCACAGCACAGCGACGACGGGATCCCGACAACACTCAGTGCCATCGCGGCCGAGCTCAACCCGGGCGATGTCGACTCGCTGGCGGCGCGCCTGCTGGCAGCGCTCGGCGGCGTCGCGGGGCCCGTGGAGGAGCCGGGCGAGTGACCCCGCTCGAGCTCGAGCGCAAGGCGGCGCTGCGCTGTCCGCGGTGCGGTGCGCCGAGCTCCGAGACGAGCGTGTTGTGCGAGGAGCACAGGATCGACAACCTCAAGCGACAAGCTCGCTGGGCCTCGCGTGAGCGCCCGGCGCGGCGGCGTCGGCAGTGCTGTGCGATCTGCGGTGAGTGTTCGCCTCGCTACCGTTGCCCGATGTGCCGGCGACGACAGCGTGAGTATGACGGGGCCTGTTAGCACTATTCCGCTGGACCCGTGGTCGTGGCATACCCTGGCATATGGACACCTCGGTCGATGACGTCATGCAGACACTGCTCACCAGGATTCGGATGGCGAGCGCGAGCCCGAACGATGTACATTGTCTCGCCGAGGCGTATGACCTGATCCGTCGCTGGCGATATGCGGCCGACGAGCGGGCACACACGACCGAAACCGTCGTTGCCGGCTCCACGATCCATGTGAGCTCGGAGTTCAAGGATTGCAGCGTCCTGTTCGACCCTCTGCAGGAGTACTCGCCCAACAACGCCTTGCTCCATGCTGTGGCCGTGAAGCACGGGGCGTCCGTGGGGCTGACGTACATGGGAAACCACCGCACCAATCTCGACGCCTGCGTGATGTATGGCGTGGCGCCGATCGGCCAAGAGGACGAATGCATCCGACGGATGGTTGACGCGATTCGCGCGAAGCACGGCCCGGGGCAGTGGTGGACGGCGGGCGAAGCGGTGCATGTCGTCGGAGAGCCGCAGCCGAGCACCAAGGATTTCCTGGTCGTCCATCTTCAAACGATCGGCGGACTACCTCACGCGATGCTGCGCTCGGTCTACTATTTCGACGGTGCACCGTGTAACAGACCGTGAGTCGCCAACCTCGCGCCGGCAAGGCCGGCCAACCGACCACGTTTCGATCCACTGCCGCCGAGCGCACGCGTTGGAAGCGCGCGGCCAAGGCAGAGGGCTGCGCCACCCTGAGCGCGTGGGCCATCAAAGCGCTGAACCAGCGTGCCGAGTGCATGGCTCCGCGGCGGAGAAAGCCCGAGTGATCACGCGCGATCTCGTCTTCGGCTGCATCCTGCGAACCGATGGCTTGACAGTCGACGGTTACGCGCACCATGGCAAAACGTTGGCTCATCTCGCAGCCTGGCGCGCAGCGGGCCGCACGATCCCTCCGGGTCACGTGCTTGATCATGGTTGCAATCGCCGGAATTGCCTTGCGATACCACATCTTGAAGCGGTCACGCAGCACGAGAACTTGCTGCGACGCAGCTGGGCATACCGCATCAAGCTCGCGCGCTGTCCGGCGGGCCACGACCTGCAGGCGAACAGGCAGGCGACGCCAGAGGGTGGCATCACCTGTCGGTTGTGCACGCGTGCCGCCGTCGAGCGGTGGAAGGCCGAGGGCTGATGCACGATGACTGCAGTTGCAATCCTGTTGCATCTGGCATGCCGAGGGGGGTATGTTGCCCTATGCCACCCCCCACCCCGAGG
>Ga0075435_100000171_pt1 | contig 38076 bp, 49 predicted proteins | sample RhiMethybrSRZTD4_FD_75302 | JGI IMG/M metagenome (GOLD analysis project Ga0075435, IMG submission 75302) | Populus rhizosphere microbial communities from Tennessee, USA - Rhizosphere MetaG P. TD hybrid SRZTD4 | ecosystem: Host-associated > Plants > Roots > Rhizosphere > Soil | place: USA...
TCGCCGGCGCGATCGCGTTGCTGCCGCGGCGGCCGCCGGATCCCGTGCAGGACTTCATCGAGGAGCAGCGCGATCGCATGCGCAACGGCATGCGTGAAGTCTAGATCGTAGCACCGTAGCGCCGCGGTATGCGTCAGTCGGCCTCTTGCGCGAACCACCGAGGCCGATCCTCTGCCGGGCGTGAACAGCGCGGGTAGCGGACGGAAAAGGGCTCATAACCCGACACGGTCCGCCGACGACGAGGCTCGCTACCTCGACTGCGCCCTGGCTGGTGGCGTAAAGGTTCGGGTGATGACTCGGGCGATCGGCAGCATGTCATCCGCTGTCGCGTGATCGCGGGACAAGGCCGGGAAAGTACAACCCGCGCTGAGCCCTACCGATGAACCGCAGAGCGGCGCCGAGATGGACGAGCGCCGGCACCAGCCAACGTTGCGCGCGCGAGAAGCTCAGAACGACGAGCACCGGCGGCACCACGCCGGAGGTCGCGGCCTCGAAACCGCCTCGCGCTCTTTAGGGCCTTGGGCCGGCAACACGCCGGCGTAGGAAGGCGTCGTCGAACGTTCGGCCAGACGCTGATCTGCGGCTCAACGGTGAGGGCCCAAGGCCAGGCGATCACCCGCAGGACCAGGAGCATGACACGTGGCAAGGCGCGGCATCTGCAGGGGCCCACTCAAGAAGCACAAGGCTCGGCGACGCGGGCCGCGCTGCGAGAAGTGCGGATGCACGGAGCAACGAGCATGCGAGGGCGGCTGCGCCTGGGATCCGATCGAGCTGAAGCGCGGCCGCCGCATCTGCACCGCGTGCACTGGCCGCCATTCTCTCCTGGAGCTCTAGCCCATGCCGTCAGGCGTCTATCCCCGTCGCCGGTGGTCTCGCGAGGATGAGAGGCTGCTGCGCGGCTTCTATCCCAACACACCCACGGCAGAGGTTGCCCGCCGCTTGAACCGAACCGTCGCGGCCGTCTATGGCCGGGCGGACAAGCTGGGATTGAACAAGTCTCCGGCGTATCTCGCCAGCCCGGCCGCCTGTCGGCTGCGCCGCGGCGATCATGTCGGCGCCCGTTTCCGATTCCAGAAAGGGCACGTGCCGGCGAACAAGGGACTGCGCCGGCCGGGTTGGTCGGTGGGCCGCATGCGGGAGACGCAGTTCAAGAAGGGCGTGCGCCAGGGCGTCGCGGTCCGGCTCTACAAACCGATCGGCACTGAGCGGATCAGCAAGGACGGCTACCTCGAGCGGAAGGTGAACGACAACCTGCCCCTGCAGGCCCGCTGGCGCTCGGTGCATCTGCTCGTCTGGGAAGCCGCCAACGGTCCGCTCCCGAAGGGTCACGCGATCGCCTTCAAGAACGGCGACAAGCGAGACATCCGCCTCGACAACCTCGAGTGCATCACCCGAGCGCAGCTGATGCTGCGGAACACCATTCACAATCTGCCGACGCCTCTGGCGCAGACGATCCAGGTGCTGGGCGCACTCCGGCGGAAGATCAATCGGAAAGCAAGGCAATGAGCCACAACATCGAAGATCTCCGGAGTCGGCTGTTCGCGGCCCTCGACGGGTTAGCTGACGAGAAGAAGCCGATGGAGATCGAGCGCGCCAAGGCGATCGCCGACGTCGCCCGCGTCATCGTCGACTCGGCCAAGGCGGAGATCTCGCTGCTCCATGCCACGGGCGCGAAGCACGTCAGCACCGAGTTCATTCCGCTCGCGGTCGTAGGTCCCGTCAACGGACAACGGCAACTGGCCGCCGGCGGCTGTCCCCACTGCGGCGGACGCCTCGAGCCGGAGAGCAACGGTAACGGTGTAGTCGTGGATCGGTGCCGGAAGTGCGGTCGCAGTCCGGTGCCGGCGGCCCAGCCCGCAAGGCTCGCGAAGGTCGCGAAGGGCTGATGCGCGGATCCGGGTTCGTGGCCGCGGCCCTCGTGGTGCCGGTCTGGTTCGTGATCCTCGTCGCCGCGGTGGCGGTCACCGCGATCGGCCTGGTGATCATGCTGCCCTTCATCGGTCCGCGGCGGCGCGTGACGCGCACGCAGAAGCTCATGGACATCACGAAGCCGGCGTTCGCGCCCGAACCGACGAACGAAGCGGCCACGTTCACGCCGAGCCGCGACGTCGTGCCCGAAGGCCTCGGCGCCGGCATCATGCGCCGGCACCACTCCCCGACGACGTCGTTCGCACATCTGACGAAGGAAGAGCGCGAACTCTGGCTCGAGGTCATGGAGGGCAGTCGTGGCTGACCGGCCGGTGCAGCCCGATCTGTGGGACGGCCGCAAGTCGGTCGAGGTGCGCTATCTCGAGTGGCGCTTCACCGAGGACGGGCGCGAGGTCGCGCACCAGGTGGAGCAGCTCGCGCTCACCGCGGCCGCGGCCGGCCACAAGCGCATCAGCGTCAACCTGTTGTTCGAGCAGCTGCGCCAGGTGCGCCGGATCCCGATCGACAACTCGTTCCGCGCGTTTCTCGCTCGCGAGATCCGGGACCGGCACCCCGAGCTGCGCGATCGCATCCATATCCGCACGAAGGCGGCCTAGGTGCCGAGTGGTCGCTTCGTGAGTCGGAAGATCGCCCTGAACCGCCAGCTCGCCGGTGTCACGCTCCTCGCGGATCACCTCTTTACGAAGTGCATCCCGCACCTCGACGTCGAGGGCCGGATGGAGGGCCACCCCGATCAGGTCAAGGTGATCGCGGTCCCGTTCCGCGACGAGATCGATCCCGGCATCATCCCCGAGCTGCTCGTCGAGCTCGTCGAGGCCGAGCTCGTGCACTGGTATGAAGTCGAGGGGAAGGCCTTCCTCGAGTTCCCGGGGTTTCATCGCAGCCAGCCCGGGCTACGCAAGAACCGCGAGGCGCCCTCGCGGATCCCGCCGGCGAGCGATCCGGCGGCCGTGCGCATGAGCGGCGCGGATCCCGCGCAGCTGTCGCTGGCCGTCGAGGGAGTGCCGCCGCGCGGACACCGGCGGGCACTCCGGATCAGCTCCGGAGTAACTCCGGCAGAGGTCCCGGTTAAGGAAAGGGAAGGTAAGGGAAGTGAAGGGAAGGAAAGACCGAGTACTAACGTACTCGGGGCTGCGCCCCGTGTGGATAACGATCGGGCTGTGACCACGTCGCCAGCCGATCTGACCGACGGTCAGCTGATGGGCCTCGTGCGAACCCACCTGTATGTGCCGGATGGGAAGCCGCCCGAGGGCGAGAACGGAGGGCGCTGTGTGACGGTGATCCAGGCCCTCCGCAAGATGGGACAGCGGGGCTACGACATTGCGGCGGCGATCGAGGGACTCGCGTTGCTCCGGGAACGCGGCGAGCTCGACTGGCTGCCGCAGGGCATGAAGTGCACGATGCGCGCGCTGTACAACACGCGCACGGGCGTGCGGCCGGTGATGATGCTGGCGCAGGAGACCTATCACAAGCACGGCGCGCGCCGGCTGGGCGAGCAGAAAAGCGGCGGCATGCAATCGATTCACGACGTGCTGAAAGACCTGGCGTCCGGATGATCGACGAAGCGTTCGCGCAGCTGCGCGGGGTGGCGAACGGCTGGGCCCAGGAGGCGGCCCGCCGGCGGGAGATCAGCGGCGTCGATCCCGTCGCCGATACGCTGACGCATTGCGCCTCGGAGCTCGAGGAGCTCGTCCGCGAGCTCGATGCCGACCTCGCGATGATCAGCGTCGAGGACTACGCGCGCGCGCATCATGTGACGCCGCAGACGGTGCGCAACTGGATCCGCGATGGTGAGCTGCCGGCGGTCCAGACCGAGCGCGGGCACTGGCGGATCCGGCGCGATGCGCGGCGGAAGAAGAGCGCATGATCGACGAGCGGTCGGCGGTGATCGATGTGAGCCGGACGTATCGGTACCTGCTTCGCCGGCAGTGGCGCGAATGGGTGCGCGGCAATGTGCTCTGGATCATGCTCAACCCGTCGACGGCCGACGAGCGCGAGGACGATCCCACGATCCGGCGTTGCCGGATCTTCTCGCGGCAGTGGGGATTTGACGGCCTCACCGTCGTGAACCTGTTCGCGCTGCGCTCAACGGCGCCCGCGTATTTGCGCGCGCACCCCGAGCCGATCGGTCCGGACAATGACCATGTCGTCATGGCCGAGCTGCTGCACCACAAGCTGGTGATCGCGGCGTGGGGCGCGAATGGATCGCTGCACGATCGTGATCGCGCGATGCGCGCGATCCTCCGGTCGACTAGCGTGCAGGTTCATCACCTCGGCTTGACGAGTCGGGGGCATCCGAAGCATCCGCTCTATCTCGCCGGCGGGACCGTGCCGCAGCTGTGGGATGTGCCGGCATGACGACAGTCGCCACCGCCTGGCAATACACCGTCGGCCAGCTGCCCTACCAGGTCACCGCCTATGAGCGCCTCGCGAAGGGCGGCGTCGTCTATCTCCGCTGGCGCGCGGCGACGAAGCACGGCCGGAACTGGCGCCACAAGAGCCTGCAGTTCGTCCTGCGCGACGAGCGCGGCCGCGTCATGCGCGACGCCGAGCAGCGCGCCCAGGGCGAGGCGGCGAAGCAGCTCGCCGCGCTGATCACCGGCCTGCCCAAGACGGAGGCCGCGCCGCGGCTGACGATCCGCCAGGGCCGCGACCTGGCGTTCGAGGCCCAGACCGGGAAGTACCCGACCAACACGCCGCACCGGCGCGAGGTCGATCGCGCGCTCGCATTCGCGATCGCGATCCTCGGCGAGGATCGCACGTGGGACTCGATCCGCAAGGCAGATCTGCGACGGCTGTGGCGCGTGCGCATCGAGCAGATCAGGAAGAAGCAGAAGGCAGGCCTCCGCGGCGCCGAGGTCCTGGTCTCGCGGATCCTCACGATCGCCGAGTGGCTGCGCAGCGAGGACATGATCCCGTCGACGGCGTGCATCGCCTCGAAGCATTGGAAGCAGGAGCTCGCGGCCGATTGGCGCGAGCTGACGAAGGCCGAGGCCGATTACGAACCCGCGCGGCCGCGCCACACACAGATGCAGCTGCGGAAGCTGCTCGAGGTCGCGCCGCGCGTCGATCCGCGGTTCGCGTTGGTCCTGGCGCTCGGCGCCGAGCTGCGGCTCGGGCAGGTCGTGCGCGCGCGCCGGGCGGATCTCGACCTCGGCGCCGGCACGTTCGCGGTCCGCCGGCGTGGCAAGAAGCGCGGCACGATCGTGAAGCTCACCGCCGGCCAGCTCGCGGCCGCGCGCGCGGCCGTCGGACCCGCCGGCTACCTCATGCAGCTCGAGGCCCAGGGCGGCGACTATCCGCTCTTCCCGCAGGGGCAGCTCGCCGGCGGCCGCAAGGGCGAGGATCCGAAGGCCGTCGAGCGGCACCGCGCGGCCTCGCCGCTCAATCGCCGCACGCTGATCGCCTGGTTCAAGGCGGCCGAATCGCTCGCGAAGATCCCGCACGTCGTCGGCCGCGGCGCCTATGGACTCCGGCGTGCATCCGTCGACGGCGCCAAGGCCCAGGGGATCAGTCGCGAGGCGCTGAAGGAGCACGGCGGGTGGACCGACAGTCAGATGCCCGACCAGGTGTATGCCGACCAAGAAGCGGACTACGCGCGCGATGAAGCGCGCGACGTGCGCGCGAAGATCCGAGGGGAGACCTGATGGGCGATCATTCGTCGATCGAGTGGACCGACGCGACCTGGAACCCCGTGGCCGGCTGCACGCGGGTGAGCGACGGCTGCGACAACTGCTACGCCGCCACGCAGGTCGCCGGCCGGCTGAAGAACCGGCCGCAGTATCGCGAGCTCGCCGTCATCACGCCGAGCGGCCGCGCGGCGTTCAACGGACAGATCCGGCTGCTGCCCGATCGGCTCGAGCAGCCGCTGCGCTGGCGGGATCCGCGGCGGATCTTCGTCAACTCGATGAGCGACCTCTTCCACGACGAGGTCCCCGACAGCTACATCGCGTCGGTGTTCGCGGTGATGGCCGCGGCTCCCCAGCACACCTTCCAGATCCTCACGAAGCGGCCGGCGCGGATGTGCGCGCTGCTCGCGCGCGAGGACTTCTGGACCGTAGCAACCATGGCCGGCGCCGAGCGGTGGTGGGGCGAGCGCGAGATGGCCGTCGTGGACCTGGGCGTCGCGACGCCGCTCGCGAATGTCTGGCTCGGCACGAGCGTCGAGGACCAGCGGTGCGCGGACGAGCGTATCCCGCTGCTCCTCAAGACGCCGGCGGCCGTGCGGTTCCTCAGTGCCGAGCCGCTGCTGGGCCCGCTCGAGCTGCAGCGGTTTCTCGTTCCTCCCATGAATGTCTTGTGGGGCGATCCGAGCGTCCCGCCGAGCCAGCGACGGCGGCCGACGCCGCAAGACGTCGAAGCCGTCAACCAGCTCGGTCGCGCGGCCGCCGGCATGCACGGCCAGCACTTCGTCGATTGGGTGATCGTCGGCGGCGAGAGCGGCCATCACGCGCGGCCCATCGATCTCGCCTGGGTGCGCGCGATCGTCGCGCAATGCCGGCACGCCGGCGTGCCCGCGTTCGTGAAGCAGCTCGGCGCCGTGCCGATGATCAGCGAGCTCGAGTGGCGCGCGCTCGAGCGCACGCCGATCCTGTCCGCGCGGAACCGCCACCGGGTTCCGGCCGGCTTCGTGCCGCTCACCGTCCACGACGCGAAGGGCGGCGACATGGACGAGTGGCCCCAGGACCTGCAGCTGCGCCAGTATCCGGAGCCGATCCATGCCTAAACGGTTCGTGAAGTCGGCCGACACGTCGACGTCGGTCAGCAAGTCGCAGCGCGAGCTCGAGCAGATCCTGCGCCGCTACGGCGCCGTCGACTTCAACCTCGGCTCGGATTGGGAGAAGCGCCTCGCGCGCGTCGCGTTCCGCGTGCCGGACACGCCCGGCTCGAAGATGCTGGTGCCGGTCCGCCTCGAGGTGTCGATCGAAGCCGTGGCCGATGCGCTCGAGTTCACGAAGCCGCGCTGGACCGGCGGCGCGAAGGCGAAGCCGACGCAACACCAGTGGGAGCAGGCCGAGCGCGTCGCCTGGCGCCACCTGGTGCTCTGGGTCGATGCGGCCTGCTCCGCGACGTCGGCCGGCGTGCAGACGATGAGCGAGGCGTTTCTCGCGCACATGCTGGTGAAATCCCCGGACGGCTCGGTCAAGAAGGTGTCGGTCTTGCTCGACGAGGTCGCCGGTGACGGCGGCTACCGCGCGCTGCTGCCGGCCGGGACGCCGGCGCCATGAGCCGCGCCGACTACCAGCGGTTCCACTACGACGCCTTCGATCGGGAGAAGGCGCGCGCGCGGAACGATGCCTATTGGCGCCGGCACCCGGAGCGGCGGCAGGCGAACAATGCAGTCATGGTCGCGCTCAGAACCGGTCGGCTGGTGCGGCCCGACGCCTGCGGCCGCTGCCGGTGCAGCTGCAAGCCGGAGGCGCATCACCAGGACTACTCGAGGCCGCTCGATGTGGAATGGCTCTGCCGCCGGTGCCATCGGAGGGCGGATAATGAGCGCGTAACCGAACCCGTAACCCGACCCTCATGATGGGTCTACGGACGGGGGTTAAGTGCTTGCTACTGCTAGTGGGCCTGGGTGGAGTTGAACCACCGACCTCACGCTTATCAGGCAGACAGGGCGAAACCCCAGATCACTATCCACAGAGCTTTAGGCCTCATGCGCATGTGGATATTTGCCCGAAATCCCCCCGAAATTTTGCCGACTCGCGTAACCCGCGCGTAACCCGCGAAAGCGGGCGTGGGGTCTGCAGCAGGGGGGGGGGGCGCTGGGTGACCCGCCTCTCCGCCCGCACCGTGTTCGTTAGAGCGCACGCGCGTTCCGGCGCGGCGCGACTCCTCGCGGCGCTGAAGCAGCTGCACTGCACGCAGGAGGAGCTGTCGCGACGGATCAGCGTCGACCCGCGCACCGTCCGCGCCTGGTGCAGCGGCCAGTCGCGGGCGCCGGTCTCGGTCCTCCTCCTCTGCGACGCCTGGGTCGCCGATCCCGCGCTCGAGCGCCGCCAGTCGCACCTCATGCGGCGGACCGTTCTGTGAAGGCGCTGCGTCTGTCGGACCTGCCGCCCGAGCTGCGCCGGAAGCTCACGCGCCGGCCGCGCGGCGCCGGCGTCAACGCGCTGCCCGACAATTGGCTCGAGCGCACGACGGACGGCCTCCTCCTCATGGAGCGCCGCGGCGCATCCGGTGACGACGTCGTCCTGGCACTGATCCCGGGCAGCGTGCTCGAGGAGCTGCGCCAGGCGAAAGACGTGAAGGCCCTCCGATGAAGCGCGTCTGGCTCACCGTGCCGCAGATCCTCGCCGGCGCCGACGTCGTCGAGGTCTACCCGCGCGAACGCTACAAGACCTACGCGCATTTCCCCGATCGCGGATCGATCCGGATCCACACCGCGACCGTCTCGAATCTCCTCAAGGCGCTGCAGCCCCCGGACTGGAAGCGGTCCGAGGATGACGCGCGCATTCGCTATGAAAGGATCATCCGGTGATTCACCCGTTCTGGTCGGACGACTTCGACATGGATCTACTGAAGGTCCTGCCCGAGACGCCGGACATCCTCGGAAAGACGGCCGACGTCGAGCTCGTCACCCAGGGCCATGTCAGCCACGGCCGACTGAATCATCCCGCGGTGTGGAATACCGACGGCGGCATGGCGGCATGGTTCGGGTTCCGGGATCCGGCGCGGCCGACCGGCTTCGTCTGCGATTACCCGCTCGTGCCATGCACCTTCCTCGAGGTGCTCCGCGATGCCTGGTCCCACACCTACATCGTGATGGTCGAGCGGCAGCGAGTATGGGGTAGCTCGCGCGTTGGCTGGGAGCTCTTCCAGCAGCTGATGTTCCACCGCCGCGGCTGGCGCACGCAGCCCGCCGCCGACGTCGACGCGGCCCTCGCCGAGCTCCACCTTTCGCTGAATGAAGCGATGGCGCGTATGGAGCTGCTGGTCCTTCACCACACCGGAGCATTCCCGTGAGCGAGCCCGTCGGCCTCACCGGCGAGCAATCGCTCTGGCTCACGCTGCTGCGCGAGATCGAGCACGAGCTCGCCCAGGGGTTCAAGGGCGACATCATTCTCCACTGCCGCGGCGACGGGACGGTCGAGAGCTATCATCTGAGCCAGTTCCGGAAGCCTGGCGAGAAGCGCCAGCTCTACGAGCGGCGCCTAGCCGGACCCCGGGACGCGGGCGATCGCCGGAAGCCTGGCGGCTAACCCTTGGAAATAGGTACACTTTCGCCCTCTTGACATGGGGGCATATGCCCCCACATATTAGGGGCGTGGTCAGGGCAATCCCGCCCGACCCGAACACGAAGAGGCCCCGATGACCAGCCAGAAGCAACTCTCCCAGGTCTATGCGATCGTCACCGACCGTTTGATCACCGCGCTCGAGCAGGGCGTGATCCCCTGGCGCAAGCCGTGGAAGTCCGCCGACATGCCGCGCAACCTCGCGAGCGGCCAGCCCTACCGCGGCTCGAACGTGTTCGCGTTGCTGTGGTCCGGGTTCAAGTCGCCCTATTGGGTGACGTTCAAGCAGGCGCTCGAGCTCGGCGGCCACGTCAAGAAGGGCGCGAAGGGCACGCCCGTCGTGTTCTGGCGCTGGGTGTCGGAGCGGAAAGACGCGGCCGGCAAAGTCGAGAAGCTCGATCGGCCGTTCCCGACCGTGCGTTACTACACGGTGTTCAACGTCGAGCAGTGCGAGGGCCTGACGGTCCCGGTCGCCGCCGATGCGCCGAAAGGGTTCGACCCGATCGCCGCGGCCGAGCAGCTCGTGGCCGACATGCCGAAGGCGCCGAAGATCGGTGCACGGCGATGACCAGGCGTCCTACTCGCCCGCGCGCGACGTCGTGGCGATGCCCGATCGCGCGTCGTTCTTCTCGGCCGGCGGCTACTACGCGACGCTGTTCCATGAGCTGACGCACAGCACCGCGCACGAGTCGCGCGTCGGCCGCAAGATCTCGACGTCGTTCGGCTCGGAGCAGTACTCGCGCGAGGAGCTCGTCGCCGAGATGGGGTCGTCGTTCCTAATGGCAAGCTGTGACCTGGTCGACGAGAGCGGGATCCAGCAGTCGGCCGCCTACATCGCGAGCTGGCTCAAGGCGCTGAAGGCCGACCCGTCGATGCTGATCTATGCGGGCCAGCAGGCGCAGAAGGCCGCCGATTTCATCCTCGACCGCGCGGCGATCGCGCCGGCCGAGAGCGAAGAGCGGGGCGAGCTCGCCCGGAGGGCCGCGTAATGGGCAACAAACTCCGGGTGACCGCTCAGCGACCGCCGCAGCCGACGAACGGTGCGGCGCTGCTGCAGACATCGGACGCCGATCGCCGCCTCGTCGCGCTCGCTATCCAGTTCACGCGCGTGAGCTACTTTACCGCCGCGGAGCGGGACCGCCTGGCGGCGTTGCTGACCCTGATCACGGGCTATCGGATTGAGGGAGGCCTTTAGATGCCTGACGAACCCAAGACACGCGAGGAGGCGATCGCGCTGCTGCGCAAAGCGATCAAGCAGACCGGCCTGTCGAACCGCCAATACGCGGAGCAGATCCTCGCCCGCGATGAGCGCACGATTCGGCGTTGGCTGTCCGGCAAGGTGGCGATCCCCGCCGCGGTGGTGCGCTGGCTGTTGCTGAACTAGCGTAGCCGCGCGCCGTCTCGTAGGTTAGGGACGACGGAGCCACCAAACTCGGCGCTCCAGCCCGGTGATCATAACCGGAGGCTGGGGCGCTTTTGTTTTCCGAAAGGTTGCCATGGCCGACGAGCCGATCGCGCGCAGAGTGCCGGACCCGAACGAGAACGGCAACGGTCACAGCTCGGCGCCGAAGCCGATCGACCTGGTCATTCGCTTCCATCCGGTGAATCGGAACGTCGAGTTGATCGCGAACATCGACGATCGCGTGCTCTGCTACGGCATGCTCGAGATGGCCCGCACCATGATCGACGACTTCTATCTGAAGAAGGACCTCGCCGAAGCCTCGCGCATCATTCCCGCCGCCGGTCCGCTCCCGCCATTTCCACGAGGCTGACGATCCCACGCGCACCGGTTCCGCGTCCAAACTGGATCACGGCGCCGGTCTCGCAGCTGCCGTGCCCACACATCGTCGGCGGCACGCGCTGTGGCAATAATGTCCTCGGCCGGATAAAGTTCCCGCCGGGCTGGATCGTCTACGCGATCTCCCTCGAGCGCGAGGACCAGGCCTCCGGACAGGGCCCGGTCAAGCAGTGCGGCGACTGCCATCGCTTCGTCGAAGTGGTGATCCGCACGCGATGACCAAGACCATCCAGGTCGACACCGCCGGCGCCGAGGCCTACCTCGACGGGATCTGGCGCGATCAGATCCCCTTCGCCGCCTCGCTCGCCGTGAACCAGACCGCGAAGGACGTGCAGGCGGCCGAGCGCGGGAACATCGCCGGCGAGTTCGTGCTCCGCCGCCCCGACTTCATCTTCCGCGGCGTCAAGATCCCGCGCTTCTCGAACAAGGCGGATCCCGAGATCGCGGCCGAGATCCTGATCGACGACAAGACGGACTTCCTGCGGAAGTTCGAGGCCGGCACGCCGAAGGAGTCGATCGCCGGCAAGCAGCTGGCGATCCCGATCGCGGCGCGGCCGTCGAAGGGCGAGCTCGTCCCGAAGCAGCTGCGGCCGCGCGAGCTGCAGCTGCGCGCGCACCGGACCGCGGGCGACAAGGTGCAGCTGAAGGGGAAGTTCGGGACGTTCGCGATCCGCGGCCGCGGCATCTTCCAGCGCGTCGAAGGCCACGTGCGGCTGCTCTATCTCTTCCGCCGCGTCGCGCGCACGCCGGCGGTTCTTCGCTTCGTTGAGATCGGCCAGCAGATCGTCGCCGAGAACTGGCCCAAGAACTTCGCCGCGGCGTTCGCGCGGGCGATCAGAACCGCCAAGTGAATCGCCGGCCGGCGCGGCACGAGCAGCGCAAGGCGCATTCCTGGTTTCGCCAGGCCGATGCGTTGCATCAGGCCGGCAAGCTCGAGGCCGCGCTGCCGCTCTACAAGAAGGTCCTCGCCGTCGATCCGAATCACTGGCAGGCGATGTTCCGGCTCGGCTTGCTCTGCTGGCAGATCCGCGACTTCGATCGCGCGATCAGCTGCCTCATGAGCGTCATCGCGCGCCAGCCGAACTTCCCGCATGCGCACTACAACCTCGGCGTCGTCTATGAGGAGCAGGGCCGCGTCATGCAGGCCCTGGCGTCCTTCCAGGAAGCGATCCGGCTCAAGCCCGACTTCGCCGATGCATGGGAAGGTCTCGGTAAGGCGCTGCACGCACTCGGCAATCCCGAGGACGCGGTCCGCTGCTACGACAAGGCGCTGGCGGTGAGTCCGCCGCACGGCGTGGCGACGGCCGAGCGGCGCTACAACTCGAGCTATTCCCTGATGGCGCTCGGCCGCTGGAAAGAAGGCTGGGAAGCCTACGAGGCCAGATTCCAGAGCCCCGTCTTCCTCGGCAATTACGTCCTCGAGCACCACGAGCCGAGCTGGGACGGATCGCCGCTCGAGGGACGGCAGCTGCTCGTCCATGCCGAGCAGGGATTCGGCGACTCGATGATGATGGCGCGCTATCTCCCGCTGATCGAAGGCGACGTCGTCGTCGAGGTCCAGGCGCCGCTCGTCCGCCTGTTCCGGGAATCATTCCCGACGCGGCATATCGTCGCCCAGGGCGAAGAGCATCCGCGCTGCGACTGCCAGGTCGCGATGATGAGTCTCGCGCATCGATTCGGCATGACCGCCGAGAACGTGCCGACTAAGCCCTGGCTTAGGCGGCCGTGGAATTTCCCCGGGCCCAATCTGCCCGCCGGCGATGGCTTGAAGGTTGGCTACGTCTGGTCCGGCAATCCGCAGCACCGCAATCAGAAGCGCCGCTCGATCGATCTCGAGTACTGGAAGCCGGTGTTCGCGGTCCCTGGCGTGACCTGGTACTCGCTGCAGATCGACGAGACGAGCCTGCAGGGTCATCAGCTGAAGCCACTCATCACAGACTTCGCCGACACCGCGGCGCTGATCGCGCAGCTCGACCTGGTCATCTGCTGCGACACGGCCGTGGCGCATCTCGCCGGCGCCCTCGGCAAGCCGGTCTGGGTGATGCTGCCGACGATCCCTGACTATCGCTGGGGTCTGCTCTCGAATGAGACGTGCTGGTATCCGACCATGCAGCTGGTGCGCCAGGAAGCGGCCGGCGCGTGGGAAGGCGTGATGCGGGAAGTCGCCGAAGGCCTCGAGCTGCTGCTTGAGGTGCGGGCGAGGCCTGCCGCGGCGGATCCGGCCCCCGCCCCCGATTCCTACCTCGAAACGAACGGCGCGCGCGTAGCGGATTCCGCGTGATGGATCGCGCGGATCCGGCCCTCGTTCAGATCGCTGACTGCCGCTACGGTCGCATGATGTACCTCGGCAGCGATCGGTACATCGGGCACGCACTCGCGAAGCATGGCGAGTTCTCCGAGTCCGAGGTCCGCCTCTGGCGTTCGTTCCTCGAGCCGCACTGGATCGCCGTCGACGTCGGCGCCAACATCGGCGCGCATACAATCGCGCTGGCCCGAATGGTCGAGCGCGTCATCGCCTTCGAGCCACTGACCTTCCTCTATCATCTCCTCTGCGGCAATGTCGCGCTCAACGGTTTGACCAACGTGCAGGCCTTCAACCTGGGAGTCGGCAAACAGCCCGGGCGCATGCAGGTGCCCTGGATCGATTACACGCAGCCGGCTGCTTATGGCGGCTGGGCGCCAGGCTTCGTCGGTGGGAAGCGCACCCCGGTCGCGCCGCTCGATGATGTTCTCCCCTGCGCTGACTTCCTGAAGATCGACGTCGAGGGCATGGAGCTCGAGGTGCTCGAAGGCGCGCAGCGCCTGCTCGTCGAGTCGAAGCCCGTGATCTACGTCGAGGCGAACCCGGGCCCAAAGCAGAAGCCGATCATCGAGTTTCTGCGCATGCACGAGTACTCGATGTGGTGGCATCATGCGGAGCACTACAACCCGCAGAACTTTCGCGGCTGTCCTGAGAACGATCTGCCCGACGTGCCGGCGCCGGCGATTCTCGCTCATCCGACTGAAGACGAGTACGTGACTACGTTGGAGGCGATCCCTTGAGCCACGAGTGCCAGAAGTCGATCCTGCGTCGCCTGCACGATCCCGCCTTTCATCAGTTCTACTTCGTTGGCGACGGCGTCGATGTCGGCGGCGGCTATGATGGCCTCGACAACTACGTCAAGCTGTTTCCCCGGATCCGCTCGGTGAAGAACTACGATCTGAAGGATGGCGATGCGCAGCTGATGCCTGGTGTGCCCGATGCGCTCTATGACTTCGTGCATTCGAGCCACTGCCTCGAGCACATGCGCGATCCCTACGAGGCGCTAAAGAACTGGTGGCGTATCCTGAAGCCTGGTGGTCACCTGATCGTGATGGTGCCCGACGAGGACCTCTACGAGCAGGGCGTATGGCCGAGCACATTCAACAGCGACCATAAGCGCACGTTCACGATCTACAAACCATCGTCCTGGTCGAAGGCCTCAGTGAATGTGGTTGCTCTGATCGTTGGAGACTTGCTGCCCTCGAGCAAGATCATCAGTGTGCGTCTACTCGAGAGCACGTTCATACGTGGCCTGCCACGCTGTGACCAAACGCAGGCAGCTGGCGAGTCTGCGATCGAGTTTATCGTGAGGAAGGTGGGATAGAGAAACATGCCCTACAAAGACCCGGCTGACAAAAGGGCTTGGAACAGGCGCGATTACGCCAAGCGACCTCAGGACTACAAGAAATGGCGTGACGGGAGCCATGCGCGCGCGCGAGCCAAGCGCCCTAAGTGCGCATGTGGTTGCGGACAGACACCACGCACGGCATGGGGAAAGGTTCGCTATTGCCTCGGCCATGCACCACCAGGACGGGGCGCACTCCCTGGTGCTATCCGCAGTCCAGCAGCAACTAAGCGAATCACCCTGAAGGCGCTAGCATGGGCAGCTGGCTTTCTCGAAGGCGAGGGGTCGTTCTCGCAACGATATAATCGCGTCACGGCATCGCAGGTCAATCGTGAGCCGCTGGATCTGCTGGCTGCCCTCTTCGGCGGAACCGTTCGGCTAAGGAAGGACCGCACCGAGCGCAACTGGATCCAGCAACCAATCCACCAGTGGGATGTGTGCGGCGTTCGCGGGCGCGGCGTCATGCTCACGCTCTACATGTTCATGTCGGCGCGTCGGCAAGCGCAGATCCGCAATGGTTTACGGGTCCTGTCTGCGTAAGCGGGGCGGGTCACGCGCCAGCGGCGGTCATTGCCCAGAATCAGGATTTTTCGAACACTTACCACTGTAGATGCCGCGATCGAAACGCAATCCGCGGTTCTGGAAGAAAGTCCGGAAGGATCCGTCGGGATGCTGGTTCTGGACCGGTGCGCTCACGCCGGATGGCTACGGCCGCTTCAACGGGAAGCTCGCGCATCGCGTCGCCTGGGAAGAAGAACACGGCCCGCTCGGCGCCGACGTCGACCTGCATCACAAATGCGAGAACAAGCCCTGCATCCGGCCGACGCACCTGCAGATCATCGACCATACGAGCCACGGCACACATCACGGCCTCGAGGCCCAGGGTGTCCCGTTCGAGCAGCAGGGGAAGCTCACCGCGGCGCGCGTGCGGAAGATGGCGGCCGAGGCGCGCATGGCGGAGCTCGCCGTCGAGGAGCGCGAGGGCACGCTCATTCCGCTCGAGTCGTTCCGCCGGCTGCTCGACACGATCGTGGCCGAGCTGCGCGCGCGGATCAGCGCATTCCCGGGCAAGTATGCTCCGCGCGTCGTCGGTCTCAAGGCGACGGCCGAAGGCCAGGCGCTCCTCGAGGAAGTCTCGAACGAGTTCCTGACGGCGCTGCGGGAAACAGGGAGGGATCTACGTGATGCTGAAACCCGCCGAAGTGAACGCCCTCAACCTCGTCGCCGAGGTCGTCCACGAGGGCCTTCCACCCGCTCCAAGACTCACCGTTAGCGAATGGGCCGATGCCTACCGGGTGCTGTCCCGGGAGGCCTCGGCCGAGCCCGGTCCCTGGCGCACCGATCGCGCGCCCTATCAGCGCGGGATAATGGACGCGCTGTCGGATGCGATGGTCGAGCGCGTCGTCTTCAAGAAGCCGTCGCAGGTCGGCGCGACGGAGATCCTCAACAACATCGTCGGCTACTTCATCGATCAGGATCCGGCGCCGATCCTCGTGATCCAGCCGAACGTCGAACCCATGGGAAAAGCCTGGTCACTCGATCGCCTGGCGCCGATGGTGCGGGACACGCCCCGGCTGCAGGGCAAGGTGTCGGATCCGCGATCGCGCGACTCATCGAACACGATCCTGCACAAGGTCTTTCCGGGCGGGCATATCACCGTCGCCGGCGCGAACTCCGCCGCAGGCCTCGCCTCGCGGCCGATCCGTGTGCTTCTCTGCGACGAGATCGATCGCTATCCGGCGTCCGCCGGCACTGAGGGGGATCCGGTCGAGCTCGGCCATCAGCGCACGCGGACGTTCTGGAATCGGAAGGAGTACCTCGCATCGACGCCGACGCTGAAGGGGTTCTCGCCGATCAGCGCCGCCTACCTCGAGTCCGATCAGCGGGTCTATGAGGTGCCCTGCCCCAGCTGCGCGACGTTCCAGGTCCTCATCTGGAAGAATCTGCGCTGGGACGAGGGGGATCCCGATTCCGCGGCCTACTATTGCGAGTCGTGCGGCGTGCGCATCGAGGAGAGTCAGAAGGGTCCGCTGCTCGCCGGCGGCCGCTGGACGCGCCGCAACCCCGGCTCGCGCATCGCGGGGTTCTGGATCAATGCGCTCTACTCGCCCTGGGCGCGCTGGGCCGAGCTCGTCCGCGAATTCCTCGCCGCGCTGAAGGACATCTCGAAGTTCCAGGTATTCGTCAACACGGTCTGGGCGGAGGAATGGGAAGAGCGCGGCGGAGGCCTCGAGCCGGGCGCGCTCGAGGCGCGCGCGGAATCCTACGCGGCACCGGTGCCCGCCGGCGTGGGGCTGCTGACCGCCGGCGTCGACGTCCAGGATGATCGGCTCGAGCTCGTGGTGCGCGGCTGGGGCGTCAGCGAGGAGAGCTGGCTGATCGCGCATGAGGTGATTCTCGGCGAGCCGGGCGGCAAGCCGGTCGCCGGCAAGGACGACGTCTGGAAGCAGCTCGACACGTTTCTCGCGCAGAAGTGGCGCCACGAGTCCGGCAAGCCGATCGGGCTCAACACGGTCTGCATCGACTCAGGCGCGCACACCGAGATGGTCTATCGGTTCTGTAAGCCGCGGTTCGGCCGGCGGATCTTCGCGGTGAAGGGATCCTCGCAGCCCGGGCGGCCGCTGATCGGCAAACGCCCCATGACGAACAACCGGTACGCGGTCCGGCTCTTCATCCTGGGCGTCGACACGGCGAAGGACGCGATCTACCAGCGGCTCCGGATCGTCACACCGGGCCCCGCCTACTACCACTTCCCGACCTGGACGAGCGACGACTACTACAAGCAGATCACGGCCGAGAAGGTGATGCGGAAGCAGATCAACGGCCGTTGGGTGCGGCGCTACGAGCTGCCGCGCGGCGCGCGCAACGAGGCGCTCGACTGCGAGGTCTATGCACTCGCGGCGCTTCTCCTCGCGAGCGTCTCGCGCGATCGCATTCGCCCACTCGGCGCGCCGGCCGAGCCCCCGCCGGCGCCGGCGCCGCCGGCGGAACCCTTCGCGCAGCAGCGGCTCAAGAGCCTGCGCCAGGGGCCGAAGAAGCGCGGCTGGATCGACGGCTGGAAAGGCTGAGTGTTGTTCGCGTGACACGCGCGTAGTATTCTACTCGGCAGCAACGTCACGCCCCTGGGGGCTTGTCCCTCGGGGGCTTTTTCCGTTTGGGGGGACCGCACGAACCCGATCCCGACCACCGAGCCCACCGTCGTCCGCGCGGGCGACACGTGGAAATGGCGGAAGAACGCCGGCGAGTACACGCCCGCTCTCGGGTGGACGCTGAAGTACGCTTTCCATTATCTCGGGCCGACGTCGACGCAGACGACGAAGCTGACGTTCACGGCCTCGAACAATCCCAACAACATCGACTACGACATCTCGGTGGCCGCGGCCACGACGGCGCCACTCGCGCCGGGCAACTGGAAGTGGTCGGCGTTCGTCGAGGGCGGCTCGAGCGAGCGGTACACCGTCGACGAGGGCACGCTCTTCGTCGAGCCCGATCTCAACGCCGCGGCCGCGGGATCCCAGCAGTCGCACAACGAGAAGATGTTGGCGCAGATCCAGACGCTGCTCGAGGGACGGTCCGTCTCGGATCTCGAGAGCTATCAGATCGCCGGCCGCGCGGTGAACAAGATGCCGGTCTCCGAGCTCATGAAGCTCGAGAACATCTACATCGCGAAGGTGCGCCAGGAGCGGAACCCCGGGCAGTTCGGCGTGATGCATGAGACGCACTTCGTGAGGCCCTCGTGAAGCCGCGCAAGCTCCCCTGGTGGAAGCGCGCGATCGTGAATCTCGCGAAGCGCGCGATCGTGGGCCTCGAGGGGATCGGCGGCGCGGCGACCGGATTCGCCGGCGCGCGCTGGAGCCGGCTGTTCCTCGATTGGGTCATGATCAACCTGTCGGCCGATCGCGAGCTGCAGAGCGATCTGCCGGCACTCCGCGCGCGCTCGCGCGAGCTCGTCCGCAACAGCTCCTACGCAAAACGGTTCCTGCAGCTGCTGCGCGCCAATGTCGTCGGCCCCCACGGAATCCGGCTCCAGGCGCAGGTCCGATCGGCCGAGGGCCGGCCATTCGACACCGTGAACACGGCGATCGAGGATGCCTGGGCGGCATGGGGCAAGGTTGGCATCTGCACCGTCGACGGGAAGTACTCCTGGCGCGACGCCCAGGGCCTGCTGGCGACGACGCTCGGCCAGGACGGCGAGTTCTTCATCCGCCTGGTGCGGGGCTTCAACAACGATTTCCGCTTCGCGATCCAGTTCATCGACGCCGATCTGCTCGACGTCAACTTCAACCGGCTCGCCGGCGATGGCGTCAACGAGATCCGGATGGGGATCGAGAAGGACGCCTGGGGCCGGCCGGTCCAGTACTGGTTCTGGAAGCGGCATCCCTCCGAGTCGGGGCGCGACCAGGAGCGGACGCCGATCGCCGCGGCCGACATCATCCACGGGATGATCCCGCTGCGCCACGGTCAATCGCGCGGCGTGCCGTGGTTTCACCCGGTCCTCGTCGACCACAAGATGCTCGCCGGCTATCAGGAGGCCGAACTCGTCGCCTCGCGCAGCGCCGCGGCGAAGCCGGTCTACTACACGGTCGATCCGGAGAAGGCCGGCCAGACGGGCAGCCAGGACGAAGCGATCAATAGTGTGCCCGAGGAAGTGTCGCCCGGGCTCGCGCATGAGCTGCCGCCCGGCTACGACGTCAAGGCGTTCGACCCGACGCATCCCAACGCCGCGTATAAGGACTTCGTCTCGGCGATTCTCCGATCGGTGGCCTCCGGCCTAGGCGTCTCCTACCACTCGCTCGCGAACGACTTGTCTGGCGTGAACTACTCATCGGCGCGCGTCGGCGAGCTCGCCGATCGGGACGAGTGGCGCTCGCTGCAGCAATGGATGATCGAGCACGTGCACACGCAGATCTATGAAGAGTGGCTGAAGATGGCGTTGCTCGCCGGCGTGCTGCCGACGCTCTCGCAGGATCATCGCAACTATCTGCGCATCGTCTGGCGGCCGCGCGGCTGGTCCTGGGTGGATCCCAAGAACGAGCTCGAGGCGGCGGTGCTCGGGATCCAGCACGGGCTCACCAGTCGCACGGACATTGTCGGCCAAGCGGGCGATGACATCGAAGAGATCTTCCAGAATCTCAAGGAAGAGCAGGAGCTCGCTCAGGAGCTCGGGGTCGACCTGGCGAAGAACCTGCCGCCGGCCGGCGTCCCAGGGGTGCTAGCGAATCCCGATGAAGGCGGTGGCGCCGCGGACGGATCGGCTGATGGCAACGGCAACGGGAACGGCAACCGAATCGCCGAGCATGTGAAGCCTCATGCCGGGCGCTGAATCCTATGCGGCGATTCCGCCGAACTCGACAGGTCCGCAGGTCCGGACGATCCAGGTCACGACCATCGTCGACGGCATCCCGCTCACCGTCGACCTGCAGGTCGTCGCGATCGCCGACAGCGACGGCAACGTGATCGATCAGTTCCAGGACTACAACTGGCAGCGGCGCGTGATCGACGAGCTCGCGGCCTTGCGACAGATGCTGTCCGAACGACTCGGCGTGCCGTTCGTGCCGACTCAACCCTAGGAGACGCTGACCATGGCCCGGAATCCCGCATTCACCAAACACGGTCTGGCGAGCCGACGGAAACCGCAGGTCACTCCGGACGGCGGTGCGAACAATGAGGTGGCCGACCGCAATGGTCGCTACGGCGAGGGCTATGTCCTCCCGCTCTGGCCGAATGATCAAATGCTCGCGGATGAGGGCTCCTTCTATGTCTCCGCCCTCGCCCCACAGGCCACGGCGCTGCAGCTGGGCCTCTCGGCGAACTTCGCCGCCGCGGCCGTCGCGTTGGCGTTTCAGAACACGGACGCCGGTCAGTTCGACGGCGGACTCCGCTGTTATCCGCGCTACCTCCGCATGCTCGTCTCGGTGGTTCCGACATCGGCGACGGCGCTGCTCTTCGCCTCTGTGCTCGACGCGAAGGATCGGACGCCGACAACCGTCGTTGCCAAAGGCGGCGTGGCAGCGACGGCGACCTGCTACAAGGAGCCCGGAGTTCCGACGAGCCTGGATCAGGCGGCCCCCGCGATCGGCACGCCATACTTCCCGCTCTCGACGGCGGCCGGCGCGCCGCCGGCGGTTCCCGCCGCCGGCCAGAATGCGCGCACGATCGTCGGCAACGGCTCGCTGCGCGCGCAGATTCCCGTCGCCGGCGACGAGTACATCATCCAGTTCGGTGCGGGAGACATGCCGGGCGCCGGACTCGTGACGGCGGCGCCGGCGGGGGCGTCGAGGATTGTGGCCGTGCATCCTCCGATCGTCATTCCGCCGCAGGCCTGGTGGCTCTTCTATCTCTGGGCGCCATCGAACGCGACGGCCGGCATCGCATTCTCGGGCCTCGAGGTGGGCTGGGTCGAGCGGTGAGCTTGCTGCTGCTGTTCCGCCGCGGCTACGGCGATTGGCCGGAACGCCCGACCACGCCGGCCGCGGCGCCGGCGAGCGCGCAGCCGGATCGCTTCCTCATCGCGCCGAAAGTCGAGGAGGTCCGGCGGCCGCTCACGACGCGGAAGCCGCTCACGAAACTGCGGTAGGCTTGCGCTGGCGGACCGGAGTTCATAACGTAGACGGCATCGCAGGACGATACGCCCCTGGGGGCAACATCCCCGGGGGCTTTTTCTTTTTGCGGGAGCTCGATGACGACGAAGCGGCAGGCGAGTCCGATGCTGTATAGAACGGCGACGCTGTCGGTCCGCGCGAAAGAAGGCGCGGATCCGGAGATCATCGTCGCCTTCTCGTCGGACACGCCGATCGAACGCTCCGATTGGTGGGGCGATCGCTGGGTCGAGATCCTCGAGCATGGCAAGGGCGCGATCGACTTCACGCGCGCCAAGCAGGGCCTTCCGCTGCTGCTCAATCACAACACCGATCGACAAGTCGGCCGCATCGAGAATCTCGAAGCGGGCGATGATGGCGTCCTGCGCGGCACGGTGCGCTTCAGCCGCAGCGTCGAAGGCCAGGAGGTCAAGCAGGACGTGCTCGACGGGATCCGCGTCGAGACCTCCGTCGGCTACACGATCATGGATCGCAAGGAAGAGCAGGAGAAAGGAAAGATCCTCACCATCCGCGCCACGAAGTGGATGCCGATGGAAGGATCGCTGGTGCCAGTGCCGGCCGATCACACGGTGGGCGTCGGCCGCGCCAATGATCCTGTCGCCCCCCTCGCCACTCAGGAGACTCGCACTATGGATCCTATCACCCCAGCCGCCCCGGCTCCCGCGGCGCCGGCCGCGCCGGTCGTGACGGGAGGCCAAGACGCTGCCGCCGCCGAACGCGCGCGCGTCACCGAGCTCCGCGCCCTGCAGCGTTCGCACAAAGCGCGGGTTCCCGACAAGAAGCTCGACGAGTGGATCGAGAAGGGCACCACGCCAGGCCAGGCCGGTGATCAGCTGCTCCGGCTCTACGAGGGCGGCGCCGAGCCCGGCTTCCTCCGCGGCGAAGATCCCGTCGTGTCGACCGAGGATCTCGAGAAGAATCGCTACTCGCTGTCGCGCGCGATCACCGCGCAGATCGACGGGGAGCGGACCTTCGAGATCGAGGTCCATGAGGCGATCGCCGCCCGGCGTCATTCGCAGGGCATGCCGAGCGCCCTCACCGGACGGACTAAGGGGAGCAAGGGTCCCTCGCTCTTCGTCCCGCTGAACCTCTGGGTCAAGCGCGGCAATGCGCTGCAAGAGCAGGCGTACTACCAGCGCGCGGCCCAAGAAGTCCAGACGGCCTCGAAGGGCGGCGAGCTCCGCTTCACCGAGCCCGGCCCGTTCATCGAGGTGCTGCGGAACCGGATCTTCGTCCGCGCGCTCGGCGCGCGGCTCCTGACCGGCCTGCAGGGCGATCTGCAGTTCCCCCGCCAGACGGGCGCGCAGTCGGCCTTCTGGGTTCCGGAGTCGCCGACGGCCGACGTCACCGCATCGAACATGGTCTTCGACAACCTGAAGCTCTCCCCGAAGCCGCTCTCGGGGACGAACTCCTTCTCGCGCAAGCTGCTCGCGCAGGGCGTCGCGGACATCGATACGCTGATCCAGCAGGACATGATCGCGGTCGACGCGATCGAAATCGATCGCGGCGCGATCAACGGCGTCGGCTCCAACAACGAGCCGATGGGGGTCCTCAACGCCTCCGGCACCAACTCCGTGACCGCCGGCGCGAACGGCGCCACGGTGATCTACGATCACTTCGTCGACATGGAGACGCAGCAGGCCCTGGCGAACGCCGACATCAACACGCTCGCCTACCTGACCAACCCCAAGGTCCGCGGCAAGCTGAAAAAGTCGGCGCAGATCTCCGCCTCGACCGGTATCCCGGTCTGGTATCAGGGCGAGGTCAACGGCTATCGCGCCGAGGCCACGAACCAGGTGCCCTCGAACCTCACCAAGGGCACGAGCACCACGATCTGCTCGGCCGCGATCTTCGCGCGCTGGGAAGAGCTCCTCATCGGCCAGTGGGGCGACGTCGAGTTCATCATCGATCCGTACACGCTGGCGAAGCGCGGCGACGTCGTCGTCACGAGCTACCTGATGGTCGACGTCGGCCTGCGCCATCCGGCGTCGTTCACGGTCATCAAGGATCTGCTCACGACCTGAGCAGCGGCTTTCGCAAGGAGCTTTGATGCGGATCAGAATCGCCAACGATCGAGGGGTCTCCTACAACGGAGACCACCTCGAGGGTGGAGAAGAGTACGAGATCGACGATCATTTCGGTCGCGTGCTGATCTCCCAGGGCCGCGCAGAAGCGGTCGATGGAGAACCAGAAGGCGAACGGGAGACGGTCCCCGCTCATCGCGATAAGGCGGTGAGACGTGCCACTCGGGGATAACGATACCGCGGCGCTGCTGTCCGATCTCAAGGCGCTGGGTGAAGCGGTCGACGTCGTCCTCGGGGCCACGACCGTGCAGGGTGTGCTCCGGAAGAACCAGGACGTGCTGGGCCAGGACGGGCATCTGATCGAGCGGGTGGACCTGGTCACGATCAAAGCCGGCTCGCTGCCCGGCCTCGCGGTGGGCAGCTCGCTGACGGTGGGCGGAGTCACGCGGATCGCGCGGGATCCGATCACGGGAGACGACGCCGGACTGACCGACGTCGTGCTGGACTGAGTGATCTACGCGCTCCGCAAGATCGTCGAGACGGACCTCACGGTCTCCGCGATCAACACGCAGCTCGGCCTGCTGAACACGCTGTACACGCTGAGCGTGCCGAACGTAGTGACGGTGGCCGACGGCGCAGTAACGAACATCAGTCAGCTCGCGGCAAATGCATTCCCCGCGGTGCTGCACTACGTGGCGACGCAGCCCTCGAACGGCGAGCCGAAGGCCGAAGGACACCGGGACATTCCGGACATGCCGCTGATCCTGGCGGTGCACTCGAAGCAGACGGATCTGGCGCTGCAGCGGCGGGACTGTGAAGTGCACCTCGAGGCGTTGTACCCGATCGTCGAAGGCCTGCGCGGCAAGACATTCGGGTCGACGCTGCGGCAGCTGATCAACCTGCAGCTCATCAGCGCCTCGATCGAGGAGTTCCTCTCGAAGGATGGCGCGGTGGTCCGGCTCGGAGGCGTGATGCGCATGAATCTGTTCGCCCGCACCCAGGGGCTCAGCTAGATGCCGCAGATCAAGGGGCTCCAAGTCGTCTTCGCCAAGCGCGAAGCCACCGAGGGCACGGATCCCGTCCCGACCGCACCCGACGCCCTGCAGCTCGCCGGTCCCGCCGCCATCAGCTGGGGCGCCTACCAGAACAACGAGCAGGACGAGAAGGACAATCTCAAGCTCGAGTCGGAAGCGCCGCTCGCGCCGTCATACATGTGGGGCGAGCTCGCATTCCGGCTCTACGCGCGCGGGAAGGGATCCGCGTACGCCACGACGGCCGGGCCCGAGACCCATGCAGTGCTGCCGATCTACGGCTTGTCGGATACCTTCGCGGCCTCGCAGTGGACTTACGACACGGTCTCCCAGGTAGCCACCGGGCTCCTGACGTCGACGTTCTATGCCTTCAAGGGACTCGACACCAACGTCTGGGTCCTGCACAAGATCCTCGCTGCGCGCGGGAAGACGCTCACGCTCTCGGCCGTGGCCGGCCAGCCCGGCTTCTGGGACTGCGTCGTCCGCGGGCAGTACGTTGAGCCGACCGACGCCGCGCTGATCTCGCCGACCTACTTCTCGTCGATCCCGCCGGCGTTCGCGGCCGCGGCGTCCTGGCAGATCGGATCGTTCGCGACGGGCTTCGTGAAGCGTGCCTCGGTGACGCTCGAGAACAATGTGCAGTTCCGCGACAACGCGAACCTCGGGCCGACGGTCGTGCGCCATGCGCTGACGCCGCCGCGGCGCCTGACCTGGGACGTCGAGGTCGAGGCCGCGCGCGTCGCCGACTACAACCCCTGGAACAAGTGGAGCTCGCGCGCGCAGGACCAGCTGATCCTGACGCTCGGCACCGCCGGCGGGAACAACAAGATCATCTTCACCGGCGATCGCGCGCAGATCACGCCGGAGCCCACGGGCTACGTCGACGAGAACGGCCTGGTGCGGTTCAGCGCGAAAGGCGTCTTCGACCCGGGCGGCACGAACCGGTTCAACATCCTCTACGCGACGTGATGTTCGACGCGCAGGCCTGGATCAAGGCGCACGAGCCGCCGAAGTACAAAGATCTCAGCGGGAAAGAGCACACGGGCAAGCTCTGGTCGCATCCCCAGTACGTGAAGTGGCAGAAGGTCTTCCGGGGATGGCTGACCCGCAAAGATGAGATGACCGACGAGCAGTACGCCGACGAGCTGAAGCAGCTGCTCAGCTCCATGAGCTTCAACGACGTCGTCGTGGCAGAGATGGTCGCGCTCCCGTCGGTCGCGCTTGAGGAGTTGGTATTTGGTTTTTTCGGCCTCCAGAGGGCTGGGGCCAAAGAATTTCAGCCGCAACCGCCGGCCAGCTCAACGCCGGAGCCCCCGCTCCCGTCATCGTCCACGCCGAGCCCGACGACACCACCTGCGTTGACGCCCTCCGCTTCCTGAAGAATTGGCCCGGGCTGTATTACAGCCCGGTGTGGCAGACCTCCGATCAGATCATCCCGTGGACCGTGTTCCGCATTCTCACTGACAACGAACTCCTGAGCGACGCATTCCCTGATGGCATCCCCCTCTGATGTAAAGCTGCGGATCATCGCCGAGAACCTGGCGCGGGCCGCCCTGCAGGAGGCCAAGAAGGACGTCCAGGGCGTCGGCGGAGCCGCGGGGACTGCCGTCGTGCCGTTCGACAAGTTCGTCCGCTCGTTCACCACCGGATCGCATTCCGCGAACCTGATGCGGAACGCGCTGCAGCAGCTCTCCTTCCATGCGGCGGAGATCCCGGGCCCGGTCGGCAAAGCGGGCAGCGCGATCCTCGGCTTGGGCATCTCGGGGGGGCCGATCCTCATCGCGACCGCGGCGCTCGGCCTCTTCGCACTCGCCTGGAAGAAGGCGGACGAGGCCGCCACCCTCGCGGCGGATAATGCCGTGTCCGCCGGCGAGCGGATGCGGAAGGTGTTCGCCTCGGCGCTGCAGGGCGGGAACGTCGCGGAGTTCGGGGAACGGATCGATCTCTTCCGGAAGCGGCTGGGCGAGGCGCGCGAGGACCTGCGCCAGCTCGAGACCTCGCCCCTGGCGGAGCAACGATTCCGCAACCAGGTGACGCCGCAGGGACTCACCGTCTCGGTGCCGCTCAACAATCCCGTCCAGGAGCGCGCGGACCAGATCGCGACCGCCAGCAGCAAAGTCAATCAGGCGCAGGCCCTCGTTGCGCAGGCCGAGAAGGAAGCCACCGACGCGGCCGAAAAGGCGACCGCGGCGCTCGAGCGCCAGGGGGATGTGCTGGCCGCGACTGTCGGGATCCGGCAGCGGGCGATCGATACCGGCGAGGAAGAGAACAACGTCCTCCTCAAGATTGCGGCCGCGACCGCGCACGTGCAGGCGGAAACGATGGGCCTGGATGCGGCGCATACCGCCGCGCTGGTGAACGCCAACGTGCGGCTCGAGCGACTCCGGCAAGAGAACCAGCTGCTCGAGGCACAGCGGGACCTCCTCCAGGAGCTCGCGCAGATCCAGTCGGACATCAATGCGTTTATGGCGCAGCCGTTCACCGCCCAGAACCTGCAGGCGATCAAGATCCCGACGCTGCAGGACCTGCTCGCCCAGGAGGGGAACCGCCAGGCCTCGATCACCGTCGCCGGCCTCGAGAAGCAGGCGGGAGAATTCGCGTTCGCGAACTTCACGCCCGAGTTCTTCGACAACGTCCAGGCCGGCGTCAATGACGCGCTCGCACAGACGCCGGGCTTCAAGAACGGCGGCATGATCATGGCGGCGGCCTTCGTCACCGCGGTGGGCCAGGCCGCGCGCGGCGGGACGGCGGGCGCGTTCGGCGCCGGCGGCTCGATCCTCACCGCGGCGAGCCAGCTGCCGCAGTTCGCCTCGATGAGCTGGATGGGGCCGGCCGGCTTCGCGCTCTCGGCCGTCAGCACCCTCATCAACGTCTTCGATAACTCGGCCGAGCGCCGGCACAAGGAGCAGCTCGCCGAGCTCAAGAAGCTCAATCAGCGGCCGATCCTCGAGGGCAAGGTCCTGCAGCCGATCATTGTCGGGGCGAGCCGCGACGTCGGCCGCACCATGAACGAGGCGCAGCGCCGCGGCGATCGCGATGCCTTCGATCGCGGCCTGGGGGATGTCGCATGAGCGGCCAGTGCGTAATCAGCGGCGGGAACATTCTCTCGCGCTTCGTCTTCCCGGGGCATGTGATCGTCGCCGATGAGGAAGGCAGCGGCCACGAAGCCTTCCGGATCGGGACGGGCCGCCGGCACCAGTTCACGAACTACTATGAGAGCCTCACCGCCAATGCACAGCGGCTGATCACGGCGACGCTCGATCGCGAGCGCACCGCGGATCTGTTCGTGCTCGATCGCGGGCACAACCTGCCGCGCATCATCCTCGAACGCTCCTACGACAACTTCACGAGCTCGCCGATCACGGTCTTCGACGTGACGCTGCCCTCGAGCGGGACGGGATCCCTCGACGATGCCTTCGGCGTCGTGAGCGAAGAGCTCGCCTGGTACGTCCGATTCCCCAAGGTCAGCGCGCCCTACTGGCGGCTGAAGATCCCGGCGATCGGGTCGGGGATCCGGCCGAAGATCGTCGGCGCGCATCTCTCAACGTCGTTCGCGTTCGATCCCTGGAAGCCGACCGCCGCGGACCAGACCGAGCTCGGCGGCGACGGCGGCGAGTCGGATGCCGGCTGGCAGGCCCTCGGCTCGCCGTGGAATCGGCGCAGCGACACGCTCCGGCTGCAGCTGCCCGATCTCTTTAGCTATGAGCAGGCGCGCGTGGCGTTCCGGCACTGGATGAAGCGCCGGCCGGTCTGGTACGTCCCCGACGAGGATGACGCGCGCAACGCCTGCTGCATCGTGCGGCCGCCGTCGGTGGGCGGGTTCCGGCGCGGGCCGCAGTGGTACGCGCACGCGGCCGAGATCCCTTACATCGAGCACGAGGCGCTGAATGGCTGACGTTCTCCCGAAAGACGTCCTGCTGCGCGTCGGCGGCCGCACGCTGCACGTCACGGGCTACCTGGCCGCGATGGGCGCCGGCGGCGGCTACCAAGAGGTCAAGGAAACCTTCACGCGCGCGGATGGCGGGACGCCGCTGGCGACGTTCGTCGATCGCGCAGCTGCCGGCGTGCAGACGTTGCGCCGGGCCGAGGCGGGGAAAGTGCGGATCGAATATCCGATCGCGCTCTCAGGGCTGGTCGATCAGTTCGGCTATCCCTATTGCGGCCCATCGCTGGAAGGGACCCGCACGAACCCCTGCCTATGGTCCGAGGATCTCAGCCAGGCCGGCACCTATAGCTATTTCCACGTCTCGATCACGGCCGACGGGACCGTCGCCCCGGATGGCCAGACCACGGCGGACAAAGTCGTTGAAGATGCGACGACTAATGCGCACGCGATCTTCGGGAATATCCGAACGATCACCGACGGGCAGATCACGGCCGCCTCCATTTTCCTGAAGGCGGGCGAGCGCAGCAAGATCCGCTGCCATCTCCTGGATGATCTCTCCACGACCGGGCGCTGGGCAGACGTCGATCTGACGACCGGCACCATTGCGAACACCGGAGTGACCGGCTCTCCCGGGGCACTCTTTCAACCCTTCACGATCCAGGCCTTCGGCAATGGCTGGTATCGGCTGAGTGTCGCCTTCAACGTGGGGGCCGGCAAGACGACCACGATGTGGAACCTGCACATGAATGCCGTGCTGGGCACTGACTCATATGCCGGCGACGGCACCAGCGGACTCTATGTGTGGGGCTGGCAGATCGAGGTCGGGCAGGCCTTCATCTCTTCCTATCTCAAAACTGCCGGGTCATTGATTACGCGGGCGGCGGACAGCCTCAGCGTGCCGCTCAACGGCGGACCTTTCGATATGTCCGCGCTGGTGCGGTGGGCGAGGCCGCTGCATGCGGACGCCGCCGGCGACATTGGCATCTTCCCCAATTCCTTCGTCGTCGGCAATCGCGCGGCGAACGGTTCGTTCGAGAGCAGCTTCTCGAAGACCACGCGCGACATCACATCCGAGTGGTGGTGGACGCCGGCCAGTGCCACGTCCAAGTTCGCCGGCGCGCTACCGGCGGGGAACGAGCTGATCTTCGCGCATCAACTGAAGGCACCCACAACCGCACCCCAGGTGACGCTGGATGTGACGGGCGGCGGCATGCTCTCGTTCTCCAGCGCCGGGACAGGGCTCACGAAGTTCGGCGGCCAGACCGTCACGATCGGCATTGGCGTCTATGCCATCCTGCTCGACTTCATCCTCGTGCGCGGATTGCGCACCCGCGCCGAGCTCCTGGCCATCCGCTAATGCGCTCTGGCTTCATCGGCAACACCGCCCTCGAGGAACGCCTCCGCCGGCCCGATTCGACCGTGCGGCCGTTCGTTATGGCGCAGCTCGTCGAGCAGAACGCGAACGGCACGCTGCGCGCGCATACGCGCCGCACGCGGACCGAGTGGGGCCAGGCCGACGGCGCCGCGGCCGGGCCGCCACCGACGCTGACGGGGTTCTCGCTGCTGCCCGAGGGCGACGTCCGCCTCGCCGACAACATCGCGACGCTCGTCACCCAGACCAGCCATCCCGATCGCCTGACCGACCTGGACCAGGTCGCGCCGTTCGATGTCGTGCGCATTGTCTGGGGCGGCACCGATGATCCCGAGCTCGAGATCGCGCGCGTCAAGCTGTGGCTGAATCCGCGGACCGGGTCGCCGTCGCGGAACGTGGCGAAGTGGGTCTGCCGCCTGGTGCGCGTCATCGGGACGGTCTACTGGCAGGACGGGCGTGACGGCTCCGAGCATCATGCCCTGTCCATGATCGACCTCTGCAGCCCCGTCAGCGTCGACGTGAATAACGACCTCGAGGGCGAGGTCACGTTCGACTTCACAACGCTGACGAAGCGGCCCCAGCCCAAGAAGGCCGGCTCCCCGCTGATCATCCCGTCCGGCTGGCCTGGCACGAAGTACGCCACGCATCCGGTGACCTTCGTCTTCATCTCCGCGATCAAATCGGACGGCACCGCGGCGACCGGGGTCGCCATGGGCTACGACTCGGGGCTCGCCTCGAGCGGATCCGGCAACGTCGTCACGGGGCGGCACCTCGCCGCGATCGGGACCGTCTTCACCACGATGCCCGGGATCACGAAGGACAGCCTCAACGACACGGGCTCGGCCGGCGGCACGCCCTACATCAAGATCGAGACGGGCACCTACGCCTCGGCGACGATGACATTCTCGACGAATCCGTTCAACCTGGGCGGGGCGCCGACGGGCGACGTGCAGCTGATCCTCCGCGGCTCGGTGCCGACAGGCTGCGCGCTAACGGCCGAGATCCGCAATGATGCCGACTCCGGCTATGTGCCGTTCACCGACGGCCAGTTCATGATCAAGGATCTCGCGCTCACGCCGAGCCAGACACGCAAGCTCCGGGTCACGCTGACCACGAATGTCGCCGGCGGCTCGAGCCTGACGCCGACACTGATCGAGCTGGGCCTGCAGGCGATGGCCGAAACCGATCTCCGGAAGCTGACGCGCGTGACCGGCGGCGATTGGGCGATCGATCCGGTCACCCTGAAGGGCGAGATCCCCGAGATCACGATCACCGTGATCCGCGACGGGCTGCAGGACTACTACTCCGCGATCGAGGACCTGCTCGCCAACAACCACATCGGGGATCTGAAGTTCGCGCTGTATTGGGCCGATGAGACGCTCGCCCGCAAGGACTGGGGCTACACCGACGACTTCTTCATCGATGCGAGCTCGCCGCGGAGCGCCGAGGTCTCGCTGCGCTGCCTGTCGAGTCTCTGCTTCCTGCGCGACTTCGTGCCCCGCTACGAGCCCGGCGAGCTGCTCGCGCCGGATGGCGATCAATCGGTCGGCGCCTGGCGCACGCTCCTCGGCGGATCCACGAACCTCTACCAGACGCTCGACGAGGCGGTCTTCGACGATGTCGACGGCGTCATGTCGGAGCTTACGCCGGCCGGGTCATTCGTCGAGTTCACGTTCCCCACGTTCGCCGATCCCACGGGCCGCCGGCATTCGATCGACTATCGGTTCCGGAAGGACGCCGCCGGCGGCGAGCAGATTGACCTGCTGGTCGAGTGGCGCCAGGGCGGCACGGTGGTCGCCTCCTTCACGCACGTCGACATCACCACCGACGCCGCGCTCAGCTGCAGCGCCGGCAGCTTCTCGCTCACCGACGATCAGATCAAGCTGCTCACGAACTACCCGGATCTGCGCGTGCGCTTCACCGCGACGAAGATCACGGGCGCCGGCGCGCGCCGCGCGGTGGTGACCTGGGTGCGCCTCCGGACCGGCGGCCGCCGCGATCAGGTGCAATACCCGAACGCCGGCGTGCCGACGGCCACGCTCAAGGCGGTCTACGACGATCTGATCCGGAACGCGCTCGCCGTCGACGGCCGCTACATCGGCCCGGGCGTCGAGGACACGACGAACCAGGTCGCGAAGGTCCTGTTCGAGTCCTCTCAGGACGCGAAGCCAATCGGCAAAGCCGAGCTCGATGCGATCGCCTACATCGCCGGCGGGGGGATCATCAGCTCGCAGGGCAAGATCAAGTTCGTCGAGATCTACGGGACGCGCGCGGTGCGCGCGTACTTCCCGCTCGAGGAGGTCCGGTTCACCGACGTCGGCCCGGGCTACCAGGAGCGGATCCCCGAGTTCTTCGTGAAGTGGCGCTGGAACCCGGCGAAGGGCGACTTCGACGACGAGGTGCGCTGCTTCTCGACTGGCGCGCTCGACAACCTGGGCAAGGCCCGGCTCTCCCCGCCGAAGTACGTGGACGACGAGATCTCGAAGTGGATCTCCGTCGACAATCTCGACTCGAACGGCCGCACGCTGGCCGAGCGGATCGGGATCCGCCAAACGCAGGCGCTCGGCGCCGGGCTGCTCGAGTGGCGGTTCGTCAGCAATTACCCCTACCCCGAGCTCGAGCCGGGCGACATGGTGGCGGTCGAGACGGATCAGTTCGTGGGCCGCGATCCGACGACGGGCCGCGCGATCCGCGGCCGCGGCTGGTCGATCGGCGTGATCTCGCGGTGCGACGTCAGCGCGCGGAAGTTCTCGGTCTGGATGCTGAGCTATGCCGACGTCGGCCCGAACAGCGACAACGCGCGCCGGCTCGGCCTCGGGCCCGCAACACCGCACGTCATGGCGGTGAAGGTCACGGTCGACGAGAGCGGGAAAGCGCATGCCGTGATCTCGACGAATGCCGCCAAGGCGGTGCGCTTCGCCGCGTCGACGTCGTCGATGCCGAGCGATGCGACCGCGCGCGCGGCCGCGCTGCAGAGCGTGGACAGCAGCGGCTACTACTACACGGGCGACCTCACGACGCTGGTGCCAGCGCAGACGGTCTACGTGAAGGTCTTCGCCTATGAGAATGTCGACGGCTCCGGGCTTGAGTCGCCGGCGGGCACGGCGACGGTCAAGATCGGCACGCGGCCGCGGGCGTTCGTGTTTGATGATGGGCTCTTTCCGCTGCGGGCGTCTGACACGATCGGTGCGGTCGCCGACCTGACGGTCAAGCTGGTCCCCCAGGTCGGAATCCTCGAGGGTGGCACTATTCAGCAGATCTACCGGCACCGCGAAGAGATCTCGGTCAACGGACCTGTCTCCGCGCCCGGCGAAGTCGACGTGACGTTTGCGCAGACGTACCAGAATCCCCCGATGATCGTGTTCAAGGGCGGCCAGTACGTCTCCTTTTCCAACGTCCTGGGCACCGGGACGAAGCAGCGCGTGCGCGTGCAGCCGATCAACGTCACAGCGAGCGGCTTCCGTTCGCGCGCGCAGATCTTGAATCCCGGAGCGACCACTCCTCAGAGCGACGACTTCGTCGGCGGCGCGTTGACCGGCACGGACGTCAGCCCGGGCGTCGGGAATACCAGAGACGCGGATCTCGTTCCGGCCGGAGCCAACGACGATACCTACACCGCACACTTCACCGTCTTCGTGGAGGCGCACAGCGCGATCGGCGCGCACTTCGCGAACCTGGTCGTCGCCGTCGATAGCAATGACGGCAGTGGGTGGGTTGAGCGTGCCACGCGCAGCTACAACGTCGGCAATACATCGGCCGGCACCCATAATCAGACCTGGTCGGGCGAGGCCGTACCCATCACGGTCACGGGCCTGGGGACTAACGACGATATCCGGATCCGGATCAAGTCGTTCAACGTGACCGGCCAGAGTCCAGACGGGAACTACACGGTCACCCCATTGTCGCCCGGCGTGACGTACACGACGGCCTCCGACACTGTGGAGAGCGCCATTCCCTCTGCCGGCGATCAGGTGATGTGGGTCGCGCAGGAGGTCGCATGAAAACCTGGGCGGATGCTGCCGGCATCATCCCGCCGGCGGCGAGCATCGACCGCGACGCCGGCGATGGCCCGCCGCGCTGCTGCAACCGCCGGTTGGTCGCAGCCGATGCGCTTGTGTGTTATGACGAGGCGGATGCCGTGCGGCTCGCGCTCATCCTCGATCGCCTACTGCTTCTGCGTCAGGCCCCGAACGTATTTCTCTGTGACGCTTGTGCCGATCTGATCGTTCGGGAGCAGCTGGTGACGCGCGAGGAGCGGGCCCTCGATCTCAAGCTATCGGCCGAGCTCGTTGAGAAGGCACGCGCGCACGACCAGCTATTGCGAGGCGTGGAGCTCGTAGGCGGTGCCCCCGCCGCGCCAATCCGATGAACATACGCCGGGCGGATCCAGCCGGTACACAAGGGGCGCATCCGAGAGCCGCTTCATCCACGGCGCGGCGGGGCCGATGTTCGAGCCCAAGGCGAGCTGTAGCGTGTCTTGCGTCGTGACGATCGTGGTCTGATTGAACACAGTATCGACGACGCCGTCCTTCCAGAAGCTGATCCCGCGCTCGTCGACGGCGATCACGCCTTTGAAGTTGTCTTTGCCCCAATGCGCATCCGAATAGGATAGGACGCCATTCGAGATCGTGACGATGGACGAGTCCAGGCCGGTGGGCGGATTCTCGACGTTGCGCATTGCGTTGGGCGAGTCATAGCAGCGGTACTCGGCGGACCACGTCCCGCGCGCGGAAAGATCGTCGAGCGACGTCGTGACCGAGGAATCGGTTGCGCTCGCGAAGGAAGCGCGCAGCGTTCCGCGGGCCTCGCGCGGGGCCATGATGGAGTCGCCCTGCTTCGTGAAGCCCGCGGGAATGCTCCACGTAACCGCCGGCGCCGCGACCGTGTCGCCGTGATCGGTGACGGCCGCGCGGACCAGACCGGACAGCCGCAGCGCACCGCCACGCCAGAAGCCCGTGTCCGGGGCCATGATCAACTTGACGATCGCGGGCGGCGGTGGCGGCGGTGGGGGTGGCGCGACAGGATCCTTGCCGCAGGCGGCGAGGCCCAGAATAAGAACCGGATATAAACCGGATTTAAATCGGGTCATGGTTTTTTCCTCATCTCTCTGCGGCGCGCATGTACGCCACGGCATGTTGAGCCGCTCCCGGCTCCCAATCGTACTTCTGAATCAGACACGACTGCACGCTGTCGGCGAGGCGATAGGACGCCTTGCACTTGCTGAGCTGCTCTATACGATCGGCTTCCGTCGGTCGGCAGGCCGTGAGCAGTAGCACGAGCGACAGGTAACGCATAGACCCTACGTTGCCACAGCGGCCTCCGTGACGCTATGGCGGAATCTGGCATTCCGGAGTCGGGGAACCCTATATTGATCCCGTAGGCCGATCCTGACGTCATGAGCCCCTGGGGGCTACACCCCTGGGGGCTCTTTCATTTCCGGGAGGTAGGGATGCCCGACGTGCGATGATCACGCCGATCGATTGGGCGGCCGTGGGAGCGGTGATCAGCGCCACCCTCACGGGCGTCACGACGGTCGCCGTGAAGTGGATCATCCCCGGCGTCCGGGCGCTGCAGGCCCCTGCCCCGCCGGCGCATCACGTGTCGACCGGAGAGCGGCGCGCCGAGGCGCGCGACTTCGGGACGATGCTCGAGCGCCTGGGCAACCTCGCCGAGCAGAACCGCGAGCAGCAGACCGCGGCCGCCGAGGACCGTGAGGACATTCGCGATGCGCTCCGCAGTCTCGGCGCCGCGAGCGCAGCGCAGACCAAGGTCCTCGAGAACCTCGTGAAGATCACCGATGCGTCGCTCGTCGCCTCGACGGCGAACTCCAAGATCCTGCAGGCCCTGGAGAAGGCCGGCGCCGAGCGGGCGGTCAAGACCGTACTCAACTGGCGGCAACGACAACGCCGCCGCTCTGAACGGAGGAATCGATGAAGCGGCACGCGCATGCAATCCTCTTGCTCATCATCCTGGCGGTCGGGGCCTTTGCCTCCCCGGGTAACGGCGGCATGGCTCGCCTCGGGCCTAAACTGCCGCCGCCAGTGGATTCCCTCCCGCGGCCGCCCGGGCCGATCGTCGTCGGCAAGAAGGGCATCGTCGTGGCCGGCGACACGCTGGTCTACACGATCAGCTGGGGACCTGGTGCGCGCGCGACGTCCTACGATGTCACCCGCAGCGTCAGCGCCAGCAACGGGACGTGGACGGTGGTGGCCGACAGCCAGAGCGGCGGCGTGAAGAACAGCGGCGCGGTGCCGCTGCCGAACACGTTCTCCTATGTCCGGACGACGCTCAGTCACCGAATGTGGCTCGCGGCCGTCCCATGGGATTCGGCGACGTTCACGGTCACGGTCGTGTCGCGCAACGCGGTCGGCGTCAGCACGCCCGTCTCGACGTCGTGGAGCGTGAAGCGGAAGCCCGGGCCGCCCGGGCCGATCACCGTCGACTCGTCGCTGATCGTCGCCGGGATCCTGGTGCAGCCGAAGCCCGTGAATCTGTTCATCGGCTCGAGCCGGATCATGTGCGCGTTCCAGACATTCGGGAACGGGGCGATCGCGCAGTTCACGCCGGACAAGCCGAGCTGCGACTCGATCTACGTGCGCACCGTGCCTCTCGCCGCCCGGCAGCTCGTGAGCGCGGCGCAGCAGGCGCACACCGACTCGATCGCGAAGACCTGCGTGACCTGGTCGACCGATGCGCCGGCGACGGCCGTCGGCCTCGCGCCGCTCGCGGCCTGCTCGGCCGCGGTGCGCGTGACGGGACTCGGCCTGACGCTCCGCTTCCCGGCCGACGCCTCTCGATACGCCGGCCGAGGTGCTCGGGCGCTGTGACGCCGCAGGTCCTGCTCGCCGCGATCGGGCTCGAGCCCGATGCCCAGAACGCCGTGATCGGCGAGGTCGCGCGATGCCGCGGCAACTCCTGGTGCGCGCAGGCCCTCGAGCAGGACGACCTGCTGGCGATCGCCGCCTTCGCGGCCTGGCAGGTCCGCCAGGAGCAGCCGCACTGCGGCGGCGGGCTGATCCGGCTGCGGGTCCGATGGGCCGTCCATGAGGCGCTGCGCAAGGAAGCCTACGCGCACGGGTTCACGAAGGCCGATCGCAACCGTGAGCGACATCCGCGTCGTGAGCGCCGCTGCCCATGCGGGAAATCGCTCGGCACCCAGGCGCTCGGAGGCGTCCGGCATTGCGCCCGATGCCAGATCCGCGACGTCGCCAACTGGTCGCGGCGCTATCGCGAACGCCGGAATGCACGCCGGCAATCGCTCCACTCCCAAGAGGAGGCCGCATGAGCCTCACCCGCAGCGGGGACCGCTGGAAGACGCCGGCAACGATCGCGGGATTCGTCATCCTCATCATCTTCGCCGCGATCGCGCTGTTCCTTCCCCATGACCGCCAGCCCAGCGAGGGCGTCAAATATGTCCTGCTCGCGCTCGGCGCCGGGCTCATCTCGCCGACCTTCGTCGTCGATCTGCTGCGCGTCTGGCGCGGGAGCAGCAACCCGCCGGCGGGGCCGCCCCAATGAGACTCCAGGTCCTGCGGCTCGAGCGGATCCCCGACGGTGTGTTCGGGGAGCTGCACGTGTTTCGCGACGACCTCGACCTCGAGCCGCCGCTCCCCTTGCAGCTGAAGACGATCGAGGACGACTGGCGCGACAACGTGCCGAAGATCTCCTGCATCCCCGCCGGCATGTATACGCTGCACCGGACGATCTACCACAAGCACGGCTACGAGACCTTCGAGGTGATGGGCGTACCGGGCCGCTCCCGGATCCTCATCCATCCGGCGAACACCGAAGAGAATCTCGAGGGCTGCATCGGCGTGGGCCTGCGCCGCGGCAAGATCCGCGTGGCGAAGGACGAGGACACCGGTGCGCTGAACGTGATGAAGGAAGCCGTCGTCGCCAGCCGTGAGGGATTTCAGAAGCTCATGGAGGTCATGGCGCCGGTCGATGCGGCGACGCTCGAGGTGATCTGGATCGGTGACATCGGACCGATGTCACCGGCGGTGACCTCATGAAGCTCCGCTGGCCGCTCTGGCTCTATAGGCTCGACGACCCGCTCGATCGCTGGTTCGCCGAGGACAAGGTCGCGCACTGGCTCGGCGGCGCGCTCGCGCTGTGCAAGTCGCGCGAGCTGCTGGCGCGCTGGGACTGCGCGCCCTGGGCGATCGCGTTCTGGTCCTGGGTCGCGGTGCTGTTCTTCGTGCTGCTCATCGAGGCGATCGAGGTCTATCGCTACGAGGGCTGGGAGGCGCGCGGCAAGCCGCAACCGTGGCCGTTCCTGACGGACAAGGCAAGCCTGAAGGACATCGCCTGGGGACTGCTCGGCGCCTGGATGGCGACGCTGTGAGGCTCACCGAGCTCGAGCCACAGTTCCTGCGTCTCGCCCGCGAGGGTGAGCTCACGAGCGATGGACGGAAGTTCTCCTGGATGCAGGTCGATACGCTCGCCGAGGCGCAGGGCATTCGGTTTCTCTGCCCCGCGTGCTTCGTTACGAACCAAGGCCCCGTCGGGACGCATCAGGTTATCTGCTGGTCGCGATCGCGCGGCGTGCCGGA
>Ga0075435_100000172_pt1 | contig 38045 bp, 24 predicted proteins | sample RhiMethybrSRZTD4_FD_75302 | JGI IMG/M metagenome (GOLD analysis project Ga0075435, IMG submission 75302) | Populus rhizosphere microbial communities from Tennessee, USA - Rhizosphere MetaG P. TD hybrid SRZTD4 | ecosystem: Host-associated > Plants > Roots > Rhizosphere > Soil | place: USA...
GAGTTCTTTTTCAGCCGGTGCCAGCGGCGGAAATAGTCTGCCCCATGACTGGTGTCGAGATATTCGTGAAAGTCAACCGAGATGACATCGCCAACCGCCTTCTCCAGCAGTAACTGTTTCACTTTCTTTGCTTCGGGGGCGTGGCGGGCGTTGAAGGTCACGGTCAGTTTCTTGCTACTCTTCTTTTGCGCATCCAGAATCGCCTGACACTGCTGTTCGTCAGTACATAGCGGCTTTTCGGTCATCACGTCGCAGCCCAATTCCAGCCCGCGAGTAATGTAACCGGCGTGAGTACCGTCCACCGTCGTCACCATGACAGATGCGGGACGCGTGTCCTTGATCATCTTGTCGAAGTCCACAAAGGTGGGCGCGTTGATCCCTATCATCTTCCTGGCTGCTTCTGCGCGCTTGGGGTTGATGTCGCAGAGTCCGACGATTTCTACGACGTCGCTGTAGCCCTTCACGACGTCTTGCCCCCAGGTGAGGGAGCCACGATTGCCAGTGCCTACGATGGCCATCCTGAGCCGTGGCTGCCGTACCACCTGCAACCCGAAGGAGGAGGTTGCCGTCGCAGCCAATGCGGCGCCGCCCACCGCCATGAATGCGCGTCTGGTGATGGCGGGATCTTTGCTTGTCATCGTCACTCCCTCCAAAATCACGCTGGCGGGCCTTGAAAAACCGAAACCGGCGTTTTGGGTGATATGTTATATATCACAGCCGGGCAGCAGCACACTTTTTTTGTGCGGACGGTTGACAAGGATTTCCGCATAACGGCACAGCACTCCCGAAATCCATCCTTGGTGAACGTGCGAGGTTTTCGAATGCAGCATCCCTTTTCACGCCGTCAGTTTCTCGCCACCATAAGCGCCGCCGGCGCAGTCTCCGTATCCAGTGGAGCGATTGCAGCAACCGCGGGCACACCACCCGATCCCATGGTCGCGTACGGCGAGGAAGCGGATCGGATCGTCGATATGCACGTTCACTTCGACGAAAAGAATCCTAACTTTGTCGACGATCTGGTAAAGGTGACGGAGCCGCTGAACATAACGGCGTGTGTGCTCACTCCTTATGTCAACCGCATGGTGGTCTCCGAGGCGGCTAAGCGGCACCCCGCGCGGATCGTTCCTTTCGGCTACATTGAGATGGACGCCCCCGACGCGCTTCGTCAGGCAGAGGAGTTCCACGCGCTCGGGTACAAGGGCCTCGGTGAACTCGAATTCGTGAAAAAGCCTTTTACCGACCCCGCGTACATGCCGGTCTACGAATTGGCAAACCGCTACAGCTGGGTGATTTTGTTTCATACTGGTATCGTCCTTCGGCAAAAGTTCGACGAACCTGAGGATGTGGCGTCTTACCGGATGCGAGCTTTCCACTTGGAGGAAATTGCGCGGCGTTTTCCCAAAATCACTGTCCTCGGCGCGCACTGCGGAAATCCCGAGTATGAATGGGCCGGAGAAGTGGCGCGCTGGAACCCCAACATCTTTTTCGATCTGAGCGGATCGAGCCTGACAAAAATGCGCGACCGCCTGGCTGATTTCCGCAAGATCTTCTGGTGGACAGGTACCAAGTGGAAGACGAAGACTCCCGAAGACGACCCGAATGCCTTTGTCAAGTTAGTTTTTGGGTCCGACGAAGGTCTCGATGGGATCGCGCCCGCCCTGGCGCAGTATCGCGCTATGTTTGAGGCCTGTGACGTTCCCATACACACGCGAAAGTTGATCCTTGGAGGTACGCTCACCAAGATCCTGGGACTGACCGCATGATTCTTTAACCATATTCCGCCAAAATATGGTTCGTCTTTCCGTCGGAACGGACCGCAGTGCCCGACTAGGGGGCTGCCTCCATTTTTCATGTTTTGTTAACACCGATATGTTGCGCGGCGGTGTGTGTCGCAAAAACGCTACCCAATATTTGCCTTGACAGTGTAAACAGATATATTGTACACACCATACCGGACATCGCAGGCTATGCGGTCCCCGCCAACTATTCGGGCAGAGTCGCTCACAGATCAGGTGTATTCCTTGCTGGAACGGGAGATTGTCGAGGGGCGGATGAAGCCCGGAGAGCGCATTCGCGAGAAGGAGCTCTCGCAACGGCTGGGAATCAGCAGGACGCCTATTCGCGAGGCGCTGCTGAAGCTGGAGATGGCCGGCATAGTTGTTTGCAACAGCAGACGCAGCTATAACGTCCGCATCCTGACTGCGGCCGACGTCCGCGATATTTTTGAGATCCTCGGTATTCTGGAGGGAGCGGCGGTGACCTTGATTGCAGAGGAAATTACAAAGAGGGATACGGAACTGCTCGAGCAATACAACCAAAAAATGGCACAAACTGCCGATCCTGTGGACTTCCACACCTTCGGTGCCTGGAACGAAAAGTTTCACGACGTCCTGCTTTCCAAGTCCAGGAATCGCAGCCTGCGCGACGTTTGCGACTCCATCCGTCGGCGGATCTACGTTTTTCCCGTGCAGCCGCACAGGCTGAGCCACCTGATTCATCAATCGATTCGCGAGCACCTCGAGATAATTCGCCTGGCAAAGGCCAAAGATGGCGGGGGCCTGGGGGCGTACTTCCGCGACGTGCACTGGAATTACCAGGCGCACTTGCCTTACCTCGAGGAGGTGTTTGCAAAGGCGCCTGCTGTTTCCGCGGAACGTTCGGATCAGTTTCGTCGCTTACGGAGCGCGCGTGTGTCGTCTGTCTTAGCCACCAAACGCATTGGAAAACGCATTGGACGGAACAGGCTGTTGCCAGTGGCTAAATGATTATGGGCGAAGCAAGCATTGGGCGTTCGTCAAAGGTGAAGTCTTGGTTGTTGGGTAGTGACGACCGGGAGGATTGTATGAAGCTGCGGCAAGTTAGGTTGATCGCATGGGGATTAGTGCTCGGACTGGGCACGCTAGGCTGGTTTGCTTCGCCGGCGGCGGCGCAGACTGGTCAGGCCAGCGTTACTGGGACGGTGCGGGATGCGAGTCACGCGCTGGTTACTGCAGCCAGCGTCGTGATCACCAATTCGGAGACGAATGTTGCTACTAAGACTCAAACCAACGGCGAGGGTATCTATTACTTGGGTGCCCTTCCGCGCGGCCCCTACATCCTGACTATCGAGAAGGATGGATTCAAGAAGTGGGAGGGAAATCTGGAACTCTACGTGGGGCAGAATGCGGTGGTTGATCCCGTACTCAACGTGGGTAGCGTGCAGGAAGTTGTGGCAGTTACGGGCGTGGCCCCGGTCATCACCACGCAGAGCGCGGAAATCTCTAACGTAAAGGACTATGAGCGCATCCGTCAGTTGCCGCTGAATGGCCGCGAGGTAACGCTGCTGTTAAACCTCACCCCCGGACTGGAGGGAGAGGGTTCGTGCAACGATCGCTCTAACACGTCGCCATGCACCAGCTTCCGGGTCAACGGCACAAAAGTTGGGGCGTTGGATGTCACCGTGGACGGGGTCTCCGAGGTAGATCGCTTTGGCGGCGGCGCCTCCCGAGTGCAGCCGGGTCTCGATACCGTACAGGAGTTCCGAATCGAGACCGCCGGATCCGATGCCCGGTACTCACGGCCTTCGACGGTCACAATCTCAACCCGCAGCGGAACCAACGCGCTTCATGGGAGCCTGTTTGAAACTCATCGCAACAACTCCGGCGGCCTGCGAGTTCGCCGGCGTGAGGACTTCGATTTTGCCACCGGCGTCTTCAATAAACCTGGACAGCTTATTCGGAACGAATACGGCGCGTCGGCTGGCGGGCCCTTTTACATTCCAGGCCTGTACGACGGGCGAAAAAAGAGCTTCTGGTTTGTGGCCTTCGAAGGGTTGAGGGCCCTGCAACAAAGTCTCAACGTGAATGATGAGAATGGCCAGCGCGTGCCCACCGAGACGATGTGGAACGGAGATTTGAGCAATGCCCAGGATACAGAGGGTCACCCGATCACAATTTATGACCCGCTGACCACAGATGCCAACGGTGACCGGCAACCCTTTCCGGGAAACATCATTCCATCTGACAGAATTAGCGCTACCGCCAAGGCGTTGGCCGCGATCACCGCGCGTCCAAGTTCCGTTAACAACCCTTACCTGGGGCCTAATTTCGTCCACTTCTATCCCGACAGAACCAAGCTGTGGAACTTGACAGTCAAAGGAGACCAGCACTTCGGCGATAAAGATTCCCTATCGGTCAGATATACCCGGAGCGCACGCAATCACACAACGGAAGGCGGGGTCTTTGCCGACCCAGCAACCGCGGCAGACGGTGCTGGAACCTCGAGAACCGACACCACAATTCATGATGTTGCGGCGAACTATAACCGGCTGATTTCGAATTCTTTCCTGAACGAACTCCTGGTCGGCGTGCACCGATCATTCCACGATCAGGGAACCTTGGCCGACTTTACAGACTGGGCGGGCCAGCTCGGCTTGCCCAACCCGTTCGGGGTCAATGGGTGGCCTACTTTTTGCGCCTCCAACCTGGGGTACTATGGTTATTTTTGCTGGGACGCGGACAATCATTCTAATCAAGCCTTAACCGCCGAGGTCCTGGATGACAACGCGACCTGGACCAAAGGCAAGCACACCGTCAAGTTTGGTGGAAGGGTGCGACTGGAGCAGAATAACGTTCGCGAACTTCAGCAGGCCCAAGGGTCGCATAGCTTTGACGGAGGCTGGACCGGACTGACCGCGCATGATGCAAACGATCCTGGGAGACTTGTCAATTTCACGGGGGACGGGTTTGCCGACTTGCTCCTAGGCCTGCCGAGTTTCTTGAGCAATCAATACAATCGAGGCTACTTCTATTTTCGACAGAAAGAAATAGGTCTTTACTTTAATGACAGTTGGAAAGTCTCACCGCGTTTGACACTGAACCTGGGATTGCGCTGGGACAAGTGGACCCCCTATCACGAAAAATTAAATCGCCTGACCACCGCCGATATCGCTTCCATATCCGACCCGAGTAAGTTCGAAGTGATTACGCCGGGAAACCACGATATGCACTCACTCCCTGGAATTCCGCCCTCCGTGCTGAGCTCCTGGGAAAACTTCGGCCTGACTTTCAAGACGGCGAGGGCGATAGGCTATCCGGATAGCCTGTTCGCTGCTGACAACAATAACTTCGGCCCACGCATAGGCGTCGCTTTCAAGATCACGCCTAAGACGGTTTTGCGCGGCAGCTACGGAGAGTATTTCTGGACGATGCCGCTGTCCCAGTTGTTGCAGGCTTCAAGAACCAACCCTCCTTTGAACCTGCGTTATCAAAACGTCTTGAACGATCGGAATTTTCCCATAAGCAACTTTACGAAGATCAGCAAACCGGCGCCTGAAGACTTTCTTCCAACTGTGACGGTGGACACCACTGGCAACGGCGTCATCTCACCGGGAGCGCAGTTGGAACAAGTTTGGGACGGACGCCATTGGACAGACGACCGGGTTCAGCAATGGCACGTGACCCTGGAACGCGAACTTCCTTACCAGACAGCTCTACGCGTTAGCTACCTGGGAACGCACGGAAGCGATTTGGAACAGAACTATGCGCTAAATACCCTGGAGGCAGCATTCAATTATGCTACTCGCACCGGCTTGGCGCCGCCGCCTGCGGATGGAAATCCTATTGATACCCGCCGCGTCAACCCAAACTGGAACCTCAGGGCCAAAAATCGTAGTGGATACTCCAATAGCCACTCAGGCCAGGTCGAGGTAGAACGCCGATTCTCGAATGGCGTGGCTTTTCAGTGGTTCTACACCTATATCCACGCCTTGACCACCACCGACGCGGGAGGTTTCACCAGCGGCAACTCCGGCATAAACGATATCCGCTCGGGAGCTGCGCCACCTGAAGTCATTGACCTGCTTGGCGAGCCGAATCTCAGTTACAACCAACGGCTTCACCTCGTCTATCTCAACTCCACCGAGATTCCTCCGCATCACATCCGTTTCAACGGCGTGGTTGATTTGCCCTTTGGCCGGGGCAAGAAAATCGCCGGCAATGCTTCTGGTGTTCTCAACCATGTGATCGGTGGTTGGCAGGTCGCCACTATTGGAGATTGGCGGGGCGGGTCCTGGCGTAGCGTTAGCGCCAGCCGCTTCCAGGCTGGCGATCCCCGCCTCAGCGCCGGCCAGCGGCTGGAAATGGATATTTTCGGCCGGCATCAACGTTTGTGGTTTAAGGGAGACTTCGATCCTACCCAGGCAACCAACGTGAAGGGAGGAGACCTGTCGGCTTTGGTTCCCGCGGATCGCAGTCAAAGAACGGTTCGCCCGTTCGGGCCGGACTGTAGCGGCAGTTTCGATAACAACCTGCTAGCGGTGACTTTGGCTGACAACAGTTGTTTCGACGCAAGCACTTCGGACTTCTTCAATCCCGGCAAGCGAGCCTATTTGATCGGTCCAGGCGCCTGGAATACGGACATCTCCGTGTTCAAGAACTTCAAAATCAGGGAGGTGGTGAATCTCCGGTTTACGGCGGATTTCTTTAACGCCTTTAACCACCCGAACGATATCGATCCCAATAGCACATCCGGGTTGCAGGATTTGAACCAACAGGCTAACGATCCGCGGATTATTCAATTCTCGCTGCGGCTAGACTTTTAGCCGAAGCGAAGTTAATGGAGGCCCCCTGCCAGCCAAGTGCTTGCGGGGGCTTATAGTTTTTGCAGCTTATCACTGTGATCTTGTGAAGAAGTGAGTCGGGAAAATCCAGCCTTTTGCCGTCTGCGTCTCCTGAGCAGCGCTGGCACTGCAGAATGGGCAAACAGAGCGCGCCCGCATCAGTACTAAGTTAGGATGTGCCAGCTTGCTCCGCACTTTGCGCAATTTCCAAAACACATGCAGCGTCGACAAGATGAAAATCCAAAATACGAGAAGTGGGGAGCGCACTTTGCCTCAACCCGACCAGATCCGCTTTTGGGGATTATGCAATCGTGGCCGGAACTCAGGGAGTTTTTCTGAGAGAAGTGAACTCCAGCGGAGGAGTGGACCCAAATGAGGGACAAAGTTAACGACGATGTTACGCGGCGCAATTTTATCAAGACGGCGGCCTCGGCCGCCGCGATTGCAGCCCTGCCAGGGGTTGCCGCAGCCGCAGAGAATTCAGGGCCCAGCGACGCGGTGCGTTACGGCTTTATCGGCACGGGAACACAGGGTTGCACCCTGCTGAGGTTTCTGACCACGATACCAGCAGGGCGATGCCTTGCCACCTGCGATATTTACCCTCCCAATCTCAACAAAGGAGTCGACACCATTGGCTCTAAGCCGGACACCTACGAGGACTATCGGCAACTGCTGGACAGGAAGGACATTGATGCGGTGCTGGTCGCCACGCCCCTCTATCTCCATGCGCGGATGACGATTGAGGGTCTCGAAGCGGGCAAGCACGTGTTCATCGAAAAGAGCATGTTCTTCAAGGAAGAAGAGGCTGCGCAGATCCGCAAAGTTGCCGCCGCGCATCCGAAGCAGATTCTCCAGGTAGGCCTGCACCGTCGCTCGAGCGTGCTCTATCAGGTAGGCATGGAAATGGTGCGCAAGGGCGCCCTGGGCAAGGTTTTACTGGTGCAATCACGTGTCACTACCCATAGCAGTTGGCGACGGCCCGTGGCGGATGCAAAGTATGAACGCCTGATTAACTGGCGAATGTACCGTGAATATTCAGGCGGACTGATGGCAGAGATGGGCTCGCATTTTATCGACATCGCAAACTGGGTGTTTGAGAGCGAACCGGTTTCGGTGATCGGCACAGGCGGGCTGGATTACTGGAAGGACGGGCGGGAAGTTCACGACAACGTTCACTCCATTTTTGATTACAAGGGCGGCGGAAGACATCACTTTCACTGCATGCTTTTCAATGGTCACCACTCCAATGGCGTGATGATCATGGGTGATCAGGGAACCCTGGATATCACCGATGATCGCGGCATCTACTTCCGTGAACCCGTCGCCAAAATCTCTTCGGGCCCCGCGAAGGAAAACTGGTGGGCTGGCGCCACTGTATCCAAAGCAGCCTCGCAAAAGGGTGTGCTGATATTTCCGGAAAAAGAAGCCAAGGACAGCGGTTTCGTCGATCGCGAGCTTCGTTACGCGAAGCAGTGGCTTGCCTCGATGGGTATTTATCAACCCGAAGAGCCCTTTGATCCTTACTGGGGCGAGTTAGTGAACTTCTTCGCCAGTATCCGCGAAGGCAAGCCAGTTGTTGCTCCCCTTGAGGTCGGGGTTGCGGATGCGATGGCAGTCATCAACGCCAACCGCGCAATTGACGAGGTTCAAAAGCCGTCCAGGTCAAAGAAGACAACTTAGTTTGGCTCTGGTGAAAGTTGATTCTGCTTGCGTCAGGGCTTTGGAAAAACAATGCCAGCTGCTGTCATACGTTACGAAGCCTCTCATCTAGCCATGGCAACTGAATTTGCTCTGGTTGCCTACGGTGACGATCCCCAGTACTTGAGCGCAGTGGGCAACGAGGTTTTTGAGGAGATCGACCGGCTGGAAGCCCAGCTCAGCAAGTTCAACCCTAAGAGCGAACTCTCCGTCATCAATCGAACGGCGGCTTCAGGAAGCATTTGTGTGGAACCGAAACTCTTTGCGTTGCTTTTGAAGGCGGTCAATCACAGTGAGTCAACTGGAGGGTCCTTTGACGTCACCACCGGGCCACTAATGAAGGCCTGGGGTTTCTTTCGCGGCAAAGGTCGCGTTCCGACAAATTCTGAAATTGCCCAGGTTTTGCGTCGAGTGGGGTATCGACACCTGCGCTTGAACCGAGCGGACCGCACAATCCGCTTCGATGTCGAGGGTCTCGAGATTGATCTGGGTGCAATCGGGAAAGGCTACGCGGTTGATCGGGCCGTGGATATTCTGCGAGGCTACGGCATCACGCGGGCGTTGGTGTCAAGCGGCAGCAGCAGCCTTTATGCTCTCGGTACACCGCCCGGAGCGCGCGGCTGGTCGATTAGCCTTCGCAATCCCTACGACAGCGAGAGGGCCGCGAACGTTATCTGTCTTCGAAACTGCTCCCTCTCGACCTCAGGCAATTACGAGAAATTCTTTACGGTAGGCGCCAAAACGTACGCGCACATCCTCAACCCCGCTACCGGCAAGCCGGTGGAGAAGATGCTGGCGGCTATCATCCTGGCGCCATGCGCCTGCGATGCCGACGCTCTTTCGACCGCGTTGTACGTAATGGGCGTCGAGCGCAGCCGAGAGTACCTCGGCACTCATCCTGACCTTATGGCGCTTTTTTATCTGCCTGGGGGCAAGGACCAGAGGTTCCGGCGCGTGCTCCTTCACTCGGCCCGCGCAAACGCCATCGGTGCATTCTTACCCCGAACTAGGGATCGAACCACCGGCAATCGGGCGAGGGCAAGTTAGCCGTGTCGATCACTATGGCATCAAGAAAACAACCATTCCGCCAAGCCCAGGCCTCAAGCTGGAACAAGGACTTTCTAAGGAAATACCTTTGCCATTACCTTGTCCTGTTCACTTGCCTGCTGCTGATTCCAGCGACGCTCCTCGGCCAGAACCCGTCCCCACTTGCATCCGCAGGTTATGCGGTCCTTCCGGTACCCCAAAAGGTCACATTGACCGGTAACAACTTTGCATTAGACGGTCAGTGGCAGCTAGTGCTGGAAGGAGTGAAAGAGAAAGATGTCGCGGTCGAGAGCCTAAAGGAGGGTTTGGCAACCAGATTCCATCTGAGACTCGCTGCGGAGCGTTCCGCTCGCTCGGAGCCGGGCGTGATTCGGATGGTGCTGCAGGGGAACTCAGTGGCAATCGGGGAAGCGACCGATAGAGACAAGTCTGTCCTCGCCGAGCAGGCTTACCGCGTCACCCTAGGCCCGAAAACCGTGACCATCGCAGCCAACGCCAGTCCCGGGCTCTTTTACGGAGTGCAGACGCTTGTTCAATTGATTCGGCGTCGGGAGGAGCGTCTTTGGCTTCCCGAAGGAGAGATAGTGGACTGGCCCGATCTTCAATTGCGCTCCATCTATTGGGACGATGCCCATCATCTCGAGCGCCTCGACGTGCTGAAACAGGCTGTCCGGCAAGCGGCGTTCTTCAAGATCAACGGTTTTGCTATCAAACTTGAAGGGCACTTCCAGTACAAGAGCGCTCCGGCCATGGTTGAGCCTTATGCAATGACACCCTCGGAGCTGCAAGAGCTCACCGACTTTGCGCTGCGTTATCATGTGCAACTCATCCCCTACTTGGATGCCCCGGGCCACGTCGCCTTCATCCTGAAGCACCCGGAATATGCGGCGCTACGCGCGTTCGCAGACAGCAACTATGAACTCTGCGTCACCAATCCCGAAACCTACAAGTTATTGTTCGGCATGTATGACGATCTGCTCAACGCCACCAAAGGCAGCAAGTTTTTCATTGTGTCAACCGACGAGCCGTATTACGTAGGCATGGCTAGCAGCGCCCCGTGCGATGAAGCGTCACGCGCTCGCGAGCTCGGGTCGGTAGGCAAGCTGCTGGCGGAATTTGTCACCAAGGCATCCGACTACTTGCACGACAAGGGCCGCACCGTGTGGTTCTGGGGAGAATACCCGTTGACTCCCGATGACGTCCCCTCCCTGCCAAGCCACATGGTAAATGGCGAGGTGCATGGTAACGAATTCGACGCTGCCTTCAAGAAGCAGGGAATTCGCCAGCTCGTCTACACCTCGACTCAGGGCGAGGAGCCGCTGTTTCCCGATTACTACACGCTGCCTTCGACGCGTCGCCTGCATTCCAAATCGCCGGACCAGGGGCGGGTCACGGAGATGTTCAACCGGATCTCGTTCACTTCAGCGCGCCAGCAGTCTGACTTGATGGGAACAATTGTGGCGGGATGGGCGGACGCCGGGTTGCATCCGGAGACATTCTGGCTGGGATACGCGACCGGTCCTGCCGCTGCCTGGCACCCTGCGGCGACGAACCCCGCCGAGCTCACGAACTCTTTCTACGATTTGTTCTACGGACCCGGCGCCCGCAACATGGGTCGGCTTTTTCAGCTCATGAGCGAGCAGGCACAGATCTGGGATGACACCTGGGAGGACATGGCTTCAAGCGCCCGAACCCCTATCTGGGGCAACTCGGACAAAATCTTCAACCCGCCGAAACCCGCAGGTGATCAGACCCTTCCGCTGTTGCCGGTTCCTTCTGCCGGAACTCTGGCGGTTGGGCATGATTGGAAACAGGAGAATTCCCGGCGTCTTGAGCTTGCCACCGCCGCCCTCTCCGAAAACGATGAGCTGCTCGACCTGCTGTATGCGAACCTCGAAGGAGTCCGCGACAACAGGTACAGCTTGGAAGTGTTCCTCTCGATCGTCGGGCTCTACCGGCAGAACCTGCAGATGATCCTCGATCTGGGTGAGATCAGCGACCGGCTGAAAGCGGCGCAGACTGCTGCTGGAAAGGGAGATGGCGGCGAAGCACTGGCCGCACTTGATGAGGCACTGAACACCGTGGCTCGAATCCAGCGCCGACGCAATCGCGCCTTCCAGGATGCGACCACTACCTGGTACAAGACATGGTTTCCGCGGGTTGCCGAGGCTAACGGAAGGCGGTATCTCGACCAAGTGGACAACGTGAAGGACCACCGGCCGGTGCGCACCGTCGACATGAGCTACTTGGTGTATCGCGAGCTCCTCTATCCGCTCGGTGACTGGGCAGCTCGGACCCTCAACGCCAGGAACGAATACGCCCGCACGCACCAATCGCCCGTACGTACGCTGGAGCTGAACTGGAAGGACACTACCACGTCGGGGAACGAAGCCGGTCAAACTCCCTAATGGCCTTGGAACCGCAGCTACCTTGAGCGCCCTGACCCACGGATTCTGCGCAGGGCCTCTTGGAAATCTGCCCGATCCGGAGCCAGGCGAACCGCCATTTCATATTCGCGCGTGGCGTCCTGCGTCTTGCCGAGGGCTTCGTAGATACTGCCAAGAAGACCACGAAGCTCGGAATTAGCAGGCCGGCTCATCTCCACCCGCTCCGCGTAGGTGCGGGCCCGTTCAAAGTCTTTGCGCGCGAAGCTATACCGTGCCATCAGGTAATTCCCGATTACGTCGTCTGGGGCGATTGCCTCCATCTTTGCCAGGTGCGGATAGGCACGGTCTAGATCGCCGGAATCGAGGAACATCTCGGCCAGATAGCCATGCGGTTCCCAGCGATTCGGATCGGCCAGAGCGGCCTGCTCGAACAAAGATCGCGCTTCCGTCACATTTCCCTCGTCAAGCTTCAACTCACCCCGAGCGATGTCCCTGTCCACGGTCTGATTCTTGTCTTCACTTTGGCGCTGAGCGCTGGTGGCTTGCTGAAACCTGTTGAAGTATTCCTCTGCCCGGACCCGGTTGCCCTTCCTCTGGTAAGCGCGCCCCAGGGAATAGTAAAGCTCCGGAAAGGCGGAGGCGACCGGCTCCGCGCGCTGCAGGTGGGCGATGGCCTCGTCGACTTCGCCCCTTGCCAGAGCGACCGTTCCTAGCTTGCAAAGGTACTCGGGGTTATTCTGGTCCTGTTCCACGGCCTTGAGCAGGGCTGTCTCGGAGGCCTCCAATTTACTATCCTGATAGAGGACCTTGCCTAGTTCGAAGTATGCGTCTGGGTTGCGGGCAGGTTCCTTTTCGATGCTCTTCTTCAAAGCCTCCACGGCCGGTCCGAATTTTCCTAGCGCGATGTAAGCCTTGCCTTGGTCGAAATCGACACTGGCATCCTTGGGACTTCGTTCACTCAGCAATGCAAGAACTCTCAAAGCATCATCCGTCTTCCACAGGCGAAGGTAGGTTTCCGCCAGGAGCTTCAACCAGGCGGCCTCGAGTTGTGCCGCAGAGCCCTGCTTTTCCACTATGGCCAACGCAGCCAACGCATTGTCGTTCTGCTTCAATTGCGACAGAACGCTGGCCTGAAGCACCCGATATTCCGTCTTTCCGGGAGCAAGGCGAACCGCTTCCTGCAATTCGAGGGCGGCGGCGGTCAGTCGGCCGGCCTGGTTGAGCGCCATGGCGGAATAGAAGTACGGACTGGAATCCTGAGGAGCTGATTGCTTGCAACGGTTGAATGCCGCCAGCGACTCGATGTAGCGGCCGGCGGCAATAAGTTTGATCCCCGCCTCCAGGTGGTCTTCCGTTTTGCCATGATTTGCCTGCGGTGCGTCGGCGGCGAACAGCACTTCCGCCATCGCTAATAGAAAAACCAAAATCAAGGCGTTCGTTCTTAGAGACTTCATGTTCGACACAACCGCACACCTGAAGACGGGGAATGATTGCACAACCAGTCGAAGACAACTCCAACCCTTGCATTCTCCAACCGCTGGCTCGGGGAAGGTCTAGTCATTGGTTTGGAGCATCTTTCGGGGCCGTGGGCGGGAGCGAGCTGGCACGGTCGAATTCCTCTTGCGCTTGCGTATGGAGGCCTTTTGTCTCGTAAGCTTGACCCAAGCGGTAGTGGGCTTGCTTCATCTCGGGCGCGATTGCGACGGCTCGCTCCAGTGCCTGCACCGCATCGTCGACGCGCTTTTGGTAGAGGTAAATTTCACCTAATGCCGTGTATGCCTCCGCATAATCGGGATGCAACCTAATAGCTTCCTGGAAAGCGCCCGCGGCTTCGTCCACGCGCTTCAAGCGCAAGTAGGTGGATCCCAGGCCGAACGCCGCGGTAAAATTCGTCGGCTCAAGTTCCAACGCCTTCTTAAAATGCTCCATCGCGGCTTCGTTGTTGAAAGTCTGTGCGTACATCACGCCCAGATAGTAATGCGGTTGAGCGAATTTGGGCTTCAGGTCAAGCGTTCTGTTAAACAGTTGGATGGCCTGCGGGAAGTCTCTCATCTGGAAGTGATCCAGGGCTGCCAGCAATAGCACCGGCAAAGAATCGGGCTCGATTTTCTGCGCCTCACCCAGTTTGCGGAGAGATTCTTCATAGCGGCCCTGCTGCCCATCCGCCATTGCCTCCCAGAACAATTCGTACACTTGGAGGCGGTCCTTGGGATCGGGAAGCTCTTTGCCAGTCGCGTCGGCAACGCTGCCTGCGGGGGTTGTCACGTAGCCCAGAGCATGCAGTCGGGCCAGGAGGGCTGGGTCGGTTAGCTCTTTACCGCCTGCGTCTGCGCCTAAGGCGGACGTATAGCGTCGGAGGACGTTGGCAAGTCTGTCGCGCATCACTTGGGCTGCGGCCGGACGCGCACCCATCAGGTTCTTGGACTCGTGCGGATCTGCGACGGTGTCGTAGAGTTCCGGCCGTGGCGCCTCAATGTACTTCATACCCTTCCACCTCAACCCGCGTAATTGGCTCCAGCTGAAGTGCAGAAGAGGTAAGAAAGTTTCCCCATAAACATCTGAAGAGCCGGAACTGGGACGGCCTAGAATCTCGCTGAGCAAACTACGCCCCTGCGCGGCAGGCGGGACTGGAATGCGCAAGGCTTGAAGGACGGTTGGCATGACGTCCACCAGGGAAACGTCTTTGCCAACGACGCGGGGCGTGACACCAGGGACCTTGACCATCAATGGCACATGCAGAGTCGAATCGTAAATGAAGAACCCATGTTTCTGTTCGCCGTGGTCACCCAGGCTTTCGCCGTGATCACTCGCCAGGATGACCAACGAATTCGCAAAGCTGGCCTTTCCCTTCAAGAACGACACCAGACGACCCACCTGAGCGTCGACAAAGGCGATTTCCCCGTCATAGGAGCGAGTCTTGTAACGGCTGGCGTATGGCTCGGGCGGCTTGTAGGGATAATGGGCATCGTACAGGTGAACCCAGAGGAAGAACGGCCGCCGCGGCCCCGGCTTCAGCCAGCGTAGCGCTTCATCGACTACCATGTCACCCGGTCGTTTCACAATGTCTGCCTTCGCTTCGTCAAGATGGTTGAAGTCGAAGTGATCGAAGTAGGTTTCAAAACCCTGATTCAATCCATAACGGGAATCGAGCACAGGGGAGCCGAGGAACGCTCCTGTGGCATAGCCGTTCTGATGCAGCACCTTAGCGAGCGTGACAGTGCTGGATGGAAGCGTATTGGTGGCGAAGTCGTGCACGCCTGTGGCCATGGGAAAGCTTCCGGTAAAGAGAGATGCGTGTGCGGGAAGAGTCAGCGGAACCGTAGTAAAGGCATGGCTGAAGCGCGCGGACGAACGCGCCAGGGCATCGATGTTGGGCGTCTGAATCAGCCCGTAGCCGTAGCACCCCAGGTGGTCGGCACGTACCGTGTCAATAGTAATAATGATGACATTAGATTTTGTTTCCGCTGCCTGGAGCTTGATCGTAAGCGGGACGAGAAACAGAACGGTAAACAGCCACCTTTGAAGAGGGCGGGTGACGAAAAAGCCTTTAGCCCTCCGAGAAATGTGGCAAGAACGATAGGAGATCACAACCGGGGTTTGCGTAGACCATTTCATTTGGTTTGATATACGATATATCACTTTGGCGTTCCTAATTTTTGGCGGTGCAGTTTGGCATCCCGAATACGGGCTTAGCAGAACGAGGAATTTTCCCAGGGGGAGATGGCTTCGAATCTGCGGCCCGGATGGTTCCCGCCAGATTCTCGCGGTCTCGCAGGCGCCCAGAGGGATGCTGAAGGTCAAACCGTACTCGTACTGATCTCAAGTTCCAAGATTCTATCGCGATCCTGGTATTTGCGGAACGTGGGCTCGGTCCCTTGCGGCTGCATTGATGAGCCGATGAAGACTTGAAAAATCATGTCCGACTAAGCAATTTCAGGTCCCGACATCGTAGCTTGCTGGCCCTCGCCGGAGGTGGTAATGAAGACGCGAATGCTGTTCCTGCGGGTGGGAATCGTTGCCATCCTTGCGCCCCTGCTGTCGCCATCATTCTTAGGCCAGGAAGCCAGACCGGTGTCGACGGATCACAGGCCGGCATGGCTCAGAGAGACTCCTTTGGTGATCGTGTCGAATCACGACAGCATGCCGATCTTTCAGCGGCGCAGAGGCGGTGCTCCGACGTGGCAGGAGGAGGATTACGAAAAGGAACACACCGAAGAGGCGATCGCCAAACTCAAGCAGCTCGGAGTAACGCTGGTCATCGTCCACTTCTATAAAGGGTTCGGCCTGGAAGCGGAGAGAGATCACCTTGAGAAAGCAAAACAACTGGCCGCAATCGTCAAGCAACACGGACTGAGATTGGGTGTCTACGTCGGCAGCACGATTGCTTACGAAACCTTCTTGCTGGAAGAGCCCAAGGCAGAGGAATGGTTTGTTCCTGACTATCTAGGCAAGCCAGTTTTCTATGATGACCAGACCTACCGCAAGCGCGTTTACTTCATGCATCCTGGCTACCGCGATTACATTCGGCGCGTGCTCAGAATCGCCGAAGATGAATTCCACGCTGATTTGATCCACTTCGACAATACCAGTATGCAGGCGGAGCCCTCTATTTTCCAGCACCCACTGGCCATTGAGCAGTTTCGAGACTTCCTGCGAAGAAAATACACGCCCGATCAGCTAAAGAAGCGATTCGGGTTTTCCGATCTCCGCTACGTGCTTCCCCCCCGCTACGACCGTCCGCTCAGCATTATCCCTGATCCGCTTTTCCAGGAATGGGCTGATTTTCGATGCGAGACCTTGAGCAAGTACTACGCCGAAATGGAAGGCCTTCTCCGCGCGTTGAATCCGGTAGTAGCTGTCGAGACCAACCCGCATTCAGGAATCTCAGGTAGAAATACCATCTGGGAGCAAGGTGTCGACTATCCTCGATTGCTCGCCCACATGGATGCGGTGTGGACCGAGGAGGGAGACCCTGCGGGAGTTACCAGCGATGGGATCCTGGTCAGCCGCATCCGCACCTTCAAAATGGCCAGCATCCTGCACAACACTTTGTTCGTCGGAACCGGAGGAGACGGCGGCAGCACGCTGCAGATGGCGGAGGCGATGGCTTTTGGCAGACAATGCATCGGGGACGTAGGCGGTGTGCTGGCTGGCTACGACCTGCCGGAAGATCACCAACGGTACATCCGCTTCTTTCGCGAGAATTTCGAGCATTATCGCGACGTGGACAACATTGCCGATGTCGCGGTGCTTCATTCCTTCGCAAGCATGGGTTTTAACAACGACCGTCCGGCGGTCAGCACTATGCTGTTTGAACAGGCATTGATTCAGGGCAAAGTTCCTTTCGACATTATTTTTGATGACAATTTGAAAGATCTCTCGAAGTACCGCCTGTTAGTACTGGCTGATCAGGAAAGTTTGAGCGACGAAAAGCTCGACCTGATCCGAAAGTTTGTGCACCAGGGCGGTGGCCTCGTCCTCACCGAGAATTCCTCTCTCTATACGGAATGGCGCCAGCAACGGCGTGATTTCGGACTTGCTGATCTTATGAACGTCAGGGTGCCGGGCCGTCGAGAGGCCCGCACACCCGACGCCCTGTTGCAGATCGCTCCAGCTCGCAATCAGGTTGGGCGCGCCCGGGTCGCCTATATTCCCGAAATCAAGCCCACCACCGAAAAGCCTCCCGCCGTGCGCATGACCAGCGAATATTGGAAGCTTCCTGTGAATTGGCAGGAGCTGATCGATGCGGTGAAATGGGCTGCGGGCGACCAGCTCTCCGTGGAGATGAATGCGCCGCCTACTGTGGTTGCAGAACTGACAGAAGAGAAGAAGAAAAATGAAGTGCTGGTGCACCTGCTCAATTACAACGTGGCGAAGGCACCGTCGGTTAGAAACATTGAAGTAAGCCTTCGGCTTCCTGAGACGAAGAGGGCGAGCAAAGTTGTTTTGCTTTCGCCAGATGGGGGAAACTCACAAGCTGTGCCGGTGGCGCTGAAGAATGGCAGGCTCACCTTCACTGTGCCGCGCTTGAGAACATATACCCTGGCAGCCGTTCCGTTGGAGTAGTTATGATCGCCGCGCTCATGATTTTTCATCTCCCGTGAAAGAGATGCTCTCCCCGAATCGACGACAGTTTCTGCTGGACGCTTTTGCCCTGCCATTGATTTCAAGAAAGTGGCGGGCACAAGGTGCTGCCGATTCGGGTCAACCGGGCTCCCTCCATTCATACCGCGAAGAAATGCCGGACATGCTCTTGTCCTACTTCGCCCAGAAAACCAATGCTCTGGCAGCCGAATGGGAGCAGGTGAGGAGCAAGATCCAGACGGCCGCCGCTATGGAAGATCGCAACCGATTCGTCCGTGAAAAGATCACGGCGATGCTCGGCGGCTTCCCCCAGAGAAGTCCTCTCGATCCTATTGTGGCAAAGGTAATGGAGCGCGACGGCTATCGAATCGAAAATGTGATGTTCCAGAGCCGGCCCCGTTTCTGGGTCACGGGCAACCTTTACGTCCCCACCTCCGGCACGCGACCCTTTCCCGGAATTATTTCTCCCTGTGGGCACTACGCGGAAGCTCGCATGTACCCGGCTTACCAGTTCTTGTACCAGAACCTGGTCAGGAACGGTTTTGTCCTCCTGGCTTACGATCCCATCGGACAGGGTGAGCGGCGCTATTACTGGAATCCGCACACTAACAAAAGCGAGATCGAAGGCCCGGTTACGTGGGAGCACGACATGCCCGGCCACCCTCTCATGCTAGTCGGAGATAACCTGACGCAATATCACATCTGGGATGGCATGCGGGCCATCGACTACCTCCTGACCCGGCCCGAGGTGGATCCGAAACGAATTGGGTGCACCGGCCATTCTGGCGGCGGGACCCTGACGCTCTTTATCAGTGCTTTGGATGAGCGCGTGCAATGTGCCGCGGTGCATCAGGGAGGAACGCTTCATCGCTGGCCCCTCACGATCAAGCCTGAGACTGCCATAGGGACAGGGGACATAGAACAACACTTCTTTCCCGCGGCGACCTTTGGAATCGACATGTGCGATGTGCACGTCGCAATTGCCCCGCGGGCTCTGCTCGCCACCATCGAGAACTATGCGACGGAATTCAACAAGACAGTCCAGCACATCCAGGAGCGTTATCGTCTGCTGGAAGCGCCAGAACGGTTTGCCATAGAAGAGGCCGCCGATCCGCATGCCATGACGGTGAAACTGAGGCTGGCCACTACGGATTGGTTCTGTCGGTGGTTCTACAGTCATCGCGGCCCGGCACACGAAGCTGAATCTGTTCCGGAAGCACCCCAAACCTTGTACTGCACACCTAATGGGTCGCTGCGCTACTCGCAAGAGGGCGAAACGATTTTTTCGCTGATCTTGAAAAAGCAGGCGGAACTTCCGCCCCCCCGAAAAGTGCCGTCCAGTCGCACCGAGATCGACTCGTTCCGTGCGGCGACAAGCGCCGAAATCTCGGAACTCTTGCACATTCGCAGATCCAATTACCCTCTTGAGGCGAGGCGTATCGTCACTACGCCTCGCAAGGGCTATGACATTGAGAAAACAGAATTCCTTTCCGAGCCGGGTATTTACGTCCCGGTCTGGGTTTTTGTGCCCGAACAACCGCGGCGTGATTCCTCTGTGCTCTATGTTGACGAGGCTGGAAAACAAGCAGAGGGAATGGAGTTCCGCGCACTCGAGAAGTTGGCCCGCAACGGATTTCTGGTGGTAGCGGTTGATGTCCGCGGCATGGGAGAGACCAAACCACCACATCCCGACAACGAGCCTCCGGGGACATTCCGAAACCTAGATGACGCCGAAACGGCGCTGACCTATTGGGCTTGGGAAATCAACGAATCGTTGTTCGGCATGCGAGTGCAGGATGTAATCCGCAGCGTCGACTATATGTTGGGTCGGACGGATGTGAGTCACACCGGCGTATGTCTGATCGGCAAGGGCATGGGCGCCCTGTGGTCGCTCTACGCCGCCGCTCTGGACGACCGGATTCGTTCGGTAATCTGCGATGCTGGGCTGCTTTCGTATCGCTGTCTTGCCCGCGCGGACCGCTATCTGCACGGTGCCAATATTTTCATCCCGAATGTGTTGCAGCATTTTGATCTACCCCAGGTGGCCGCCGCTCTCGCGGATCGATCATTGGCGCTGCTCTCGCCGGTGGATGAGATGAAAGAGAGTGTTGCGACAAAAGTTGCTGATCAAGAGTTCCAGTGGGCGAGGGCCGTCTATGCCGCTGTCGGTGCGGCAGGTCATTTCAGCGTTCTGCGGCGGAACGAAGAGATCGATGCCGCTGACCAGTACCTTTCACTGCTTGGCGGCTTCGGCGGTGCGTAAAGATCGTAGAGATAAAGATAAAGATAAGGCTGACAGCATCATGTCTTGCCTGGGGGTGTGATGTCATCATTCTCTCGCCGGGAATTCCTGCATGGGGTTAGCGGTCTCCTCCTGTTACCGCTCTTACGGGCAGAGCAGCCCGACGTCATTCTTTTTAACGGGAAGATCTGGACGGTCGATGAAAATCAGCCACTGGCCCAAGCGGTAGCCGTTAGCGCGGGCAGGCTAGTCGCGGTCGGTTCTGATCATGACGTAGTGGCCTACGCGGGTGGGAATACTCGAAGATTTGATCTGTCGGGCAAAATCGTGCTGCCGGGCTTCATTGATGCGCATTCTCACCCCCTCGAGTCGGGCCGAGCTCATCTGCGCATGGTGGCATGCGACCTGCCGACGATTGCCCAGGTCGTCGCGGCAGTCAAAGCGCGGGCCCCAAAGACGCCGCCCGGGCAATGGGTTCAGGGATTTCTATACGACGACAGTAAGACCGAGCATCCCATCACGCGCGAGGAACTGGACGCCGCAGCGCCGGATCATCCAAGCATCATTTATCACCGCGGCGGGCACATTGCATTTGTGAATTCACTCGCCCTGAAAGCTGCCGGCGTCGACGAAGCGACGCCCGATCCCGAGGGCGGGCGCTACGAACACGGCCCATCCCGAAGACTCACCGGCCGTGTAGCTGACAAAGCAGTAGAGGGTATCAAGCGGCTCATTCCCTTGCAGAGCATTCCGGACGAAGACCGCGATGCCCTCAAGCTGATCCAAAAAATGGTGACGAGCAAAGGCATCACTTCGGTTGGCGATGCCAGCGCATCGCCGATGGACCTGCACGCCTACCAGAACGCGCATTCCGCGGGTGAATTATCTATGCGTGTTTATTGCATCATGATTGTGGACTCGCTCGACCGAATGCTAGCCGCCGGAATCCGAACTGGATTAGGTGACGAGTGGGTACGGGTAGGCGGCATTAAGCAGTTTGCCGATGGCTCTATTTCCGAGCGAACTGCCAGGCTCTCGCAGCCGTACGTCGGCATGCCGGACTACTACGGGCTATTTCTCAGCAGTGAAGAAGAACTGTACGAGAACAGCAAGAAAGCTTACGGGGCTGGATGGCAGCTATGCACTCACGCCAACGGTGACGTGGCGATTGACCGTGTATTGAAGGTTTACGAGCGCGTTCAACGTGAGATACCGGGTCGCGAACCGCGCAATCGAATTGAACACTGCACCCTCATAAATGATGCTTTGGTGCGGCGTATGCGCACGCTGAACGTCACTCCCGTGCCGTTTTCCGGGTATGTCTATTATCACGGCGAGAAGATGCACTATTATGGCGCCGAGCGGTTGACGCACATGTTCGCCATGCGCAGCTTTCTTGATGCCGGACTCCGCCCTACGGACTCCTCCGATTACACTGCCAGCCCGCTCGAACCGATGATGTGGTTGCAATCCCAGGTTACGCGAAAGGACAAGCAGGGCAATGCCTGGGGTACAAATCAGCGGATCACTCTTGAAGAGGCCATTCGCTGTGGAACTATCAATGGTGCCTATGCCTCGTTCGAGGAAAACGTAAAAGGCTCCATTGAACCCGGAAAAGTCGCAGATCTGATTGTGCTAGGACGCGATCCTTTTCATGAAGACCCGGCGGCTCTTTCCACCATTCCGGTGGAAGGGACCATGGTGGGCGGCAAATGGGTGTATGAGTCTTGAATCCTAAGCGCGGATGACTCTCAGAACTCGGAACCGTAGTCATGCTGCTTGAGCGAACGCCGATATTGACAAGACTTTCGCCAAAGATGGGTCAACCTTAGCAGTGACTCTTCGCATGAGGTCTTGCTGCTCCATGCATAAATTCGTGGGAGTACTCGCGCTGACCGGTGTGATTCTGTGCTGTGTGGCATGGCCTGCCGGCCCACCCGCGGCAATAACGCAAGTGGAGTACCGCGATTTTCCCGGCCTGTCGATGATGGATGGAAATTGGGCGGCCCTGTTGGCCGCCTCCGACGGCAAAGTGTATACCGGCCTGGCATACCACGGAGGCGATGGTCACCTGGTCTATTACGACTCAAAGACCGAGCGCATGCATGATGTTGGCAACTTGACCGCGCTCTCCGGCGAATCCTTGCTCAAGCGCGGTCCGCAATCCAAGATTCACGCCAAGTTCGGAGAGGGCAAGGACGGGCGAATTTATTTTGGCACTCACGGGGGATATTGGTGGGACTACGCACGATACGGCACCAAGGAAGGATATCCGGGCGCGCACTGGATGGCGTACGATCCGAAAACCGACCGTGTGGAAGACTTCGGGTTGGGGTGTCCAAACGAGGGCATCAACACCGGAGCTTATGATCCCGTCTGGCAACGGATCTATGGATTGACCCATCCGCGGGGACACTTGGTTTATTACGATGTGGCCAAACGCATGACCGCGGATAAGGGGCGTATCAACAACTTCGATTCGATCTGCCGGACCCTGGGAATCGACGACAAGGGGCAGGTATACGGCAGTTTCGGAGAAGGCCAGATTTTCAAGTACGATCCCCAGACTGACCAGCTTACCGAACTGCCCCTTCGGGTGCCCATTAGACCCAAAGGCATCTCTCTCGGCCGCGACTACGATAAGTCAGAAACCGCCTGGCGGGTGGTCGTTTGGGACGAGGAGACGAAAATTTTCTATGGTGTCGACGAGAGCGCCACCATTTTGTTTTCGTTCGATCCCAACAGCACGCCTAACGGCGAAATCCGCCGCCTTGGACAACTCTGCATCCCGGGATTCGAAGAGCGCCGCGATATTCCTTACGCGACTCTGAGCCTTACGCTGGCACACGATCGCAAGCTCTACTATGCCGCAGCCGGGCGCGAGTTCGACTACTCTGGAAGCACCGGGCCGGCCACTTCCCACCTCATAAGTTATGACTTGAAGACGGGCAAAACTGAGGACCATGGTGGAATGCTGCTGCCAGACGGCCGCCGCGTCCTGGGTACGAATTCAGCCACCACAGGCCCTGACGGTACGGTGTATTTCGTTGGAGCGATTGAAGTCCGGGCTGAAGAGGGCAAGCCTCTCGAGGCAGCGGGGAAGATTGGGAGTGTCTACTACCGGCTGGCGATGATCATATATCGCCCACGCACATGACTTCTGGGAGAGTCCAGCAAACCTGGCGGATCACAGCCGCGTTCATCGCGCTGGTGCTGCCCGTGTGGGGGCAGCGGGATAAAAGCTACGACTTCTCGGTAGTGTCCCAGGTAAGGGTCGACTTGCGCGATCTGGGCTACCCGCCGGTCGATGTGATTCCAGCGGACGAATCGCAAATCAGATCTCTCACCGTGGGTCCGGACGGGCGGCTTTACGGAGCCACCAGCGGCCAGCGCAGCCACTTGTTCCTGCTCGCGCCGCAACATGGGTATGTGGAACCCTTGGGGACGTTGGCAGACTCGAAGGTAATCCATCATTCGTTGGTGGTGGATCAAGCGGGCGAGGTATATGTCGGAACCGCCCTCGCCGTAGATAACAACTCTCAGGGTTATGAACACTACGCCGGTGGTCACCTGCTTAAGTATGTCCCCGCCAAAGACGAAGCACGAAACGGGATTCGAATCGATAAACCTTGCCCGGTGGTTGACCTGGGCATTCCGTCCAAAGGTCAGGGCATCTATGCGCTCGCCATCGATCGATCACGGTCCGCAATTTACGGTTTGACCTATCCGGATGGGGAGTTTTTTTCCTACCAGATCCAAACCTCTCTGGTGAAGATACACGGACGGGTTGCGAAGAACATCACGCCCGGCGAAAAGTTCGAAAACGAGAAGGCCATTGGCCGTGCGCTGGCCGTCGATCAAGAGGGGAATGTTTTCACCAGCGGCGAGGATGGAAAGTTCTATCGTTTCGACGTGAAAACCCAGCAACTGGAGCGCTTGGACATCGGCGTCCCTGCGGTCCAAGGGCGCGAAGTTTATAACCGTATCGATGCGTGGACATCCGATGCGGAGGGCAAACTCTATGGCGGCACTTCAGACGGTTATCTGTTCCGCTTGAATCCGGCAAAGCTGGAAGTCGTTAACCTTGGAAAGCCTCTTAACCAATATCGAATTCGTGGGCTGGTGCTCGCGCACAATGGCAAGCTCTATGGAATCGGAGGCGATGACGATGAGATGGCGCGTCTCTTCTCCTATGCTCCCGCCAGCGGGCTTTACGAGCTTCTGGGAATGATTGATGTCAATCGGCGCCCATACTATTCCTGGCAGGGATACGTATTCGACGCGATGGTCGTGGGATTAGACGGCACGATTTACATGGGGCAAGCCGAACGAAAATCGAAGTTGTATTTGTATTATCCGCAGTAAATCTGCTCGATCTGTAACACGGCGCTTCTTTGTTTACCGAGTGGTGTTCCGGTCCTGTTGTGTTAGCCACGTTCCATCCGGACTACTCGAACCCGAATGTCCAGCTCTGCCTATTTTCTGCGGAACGCTTGTGGTGCTACGCCAGGAACATCCCTGGGTTCGCTGTCGGTCCATCCAGATGTCCAACCAGTCGCTTCTCCATTCCCTCCCGAGAGGGCTTGAGTTGCTGTCTCAGGCTCTCTTTCTCCTGATGGTTGAGCGGTGAAAAGTGCCGCACAGTCTCAACGTTGCGTGCAAGCATTTCAGGGCGCGGCATTCCCACGACCGCAGTCGCTACGGGCAAGCTCATGGAATATCGGAGCAGAGAGCCCATGTCTGCCTTTCCCGGACCGTCGCCCACCAAAAACTCCTGACCGGTCACCTTCATGGCGATCACGCCAAGACTCTTGGCATTGGCGGCGGGCAGGGCCAGCTCTTCAAACCGGCCGTTACGGGAAGCGTTGAGAGCCATCTGCACGCAGTCAAGGTCGTGTCGCTCGATGGCCTTGGCCATCACTTCTCCGTTGGTATGGCTGGTCATGCCGGCAAAGCGCGCAATCTTCTGCTCCCGCGCTTCCATCAAACCCTTAAGAGCTCCGTCCGGGGCCTCGATTTTCGCCAGATCGTCGGCTTGGCCCAAGCTGTGAATATGGACCAGATCCACATGGTCTGTCCGGAGCCGTTTCAGACTTCCCTCCAGACGGCGCAAGAATTCGTCTCGGCTGCGATCGGGAATCTTCGTTGCCAGCCAGACTTCTTTGCGACGCGAAGCCATCACTTTGCCGACGCGCGTTTCACTCTCGCCATCTCCGTAGGCGTAGGCCGTGTCCAGATAAGTGATGCCCAGATCAATGGCGTGATTGAGAATCGCCAGGGCGCTCTCTTCGTCCTTGTACATAAGGAAGCGACTGCCGCACCCGAAAGCAAGTATCGAGACCTTTGCGCCGGTTCGCCCGAGAGGCCGCGAAGGAATAAGATCGGTTCCCGACCGCGTGCTGGCAGTATCGTTCAGCAGCAAGACACCCGTACCAGCCGCGGTTCCAAATCCGATGTTCTCAAGAAACTGCCTGCGAGAGATTTCCTTTCCCATGGCCCCTCCAGAATCCCCAGGAAGCATATTATCGCTTTGAGCAGACTTTTTGTTTATCTGATCAGACGAACTGCTAATGTTTCTCGCATCGCAAATGATTCGAACAGGGTCGCCACGAAAAGATCCCGCTGGTCATCAGGGAATCCGTCGGCGTTGTAGGGGAACCAGAGCGCACTCAATGCACTGTTACGGTCACGGAGGCTGTTGTGCGCCCGAATTGATTGGTCGCATACAACGTATATGCGGTCGTGGCGGACGGCATCACCACAGTGCTGGTGCCGCGCACCGGCCCAGCCTGGGGATCAATTGCGTTGTAAACGCTGTTCGACACACTCCAGCTCAAGGTTACGGGCTGACCTGCCATCACCGTCGTTGGATTGGCCGAGAAGCTACTGATCGTAGGTGAAGGTCCGGTCGGCACATTGGCGGGCTTATAGATCGTGCCGGTCTGCACTACTTCGAAATTAGCGGCTGTGATCTGCTTCAGCAGATTCAAATTATTGTTGTTCCAGCGATTGTCTGGGACGCCGCTAATGAAAATACCGCTCCCGTTGTCCGCCAAGATCAAGCCGTACTTCTTCAAAGCAGTCAGGATCACTTGGTCATCCGCCGGATAACTGGAGATATTGAAGCTAGCTTTCAGTCGAAGGCGAAGACCCATTGGGGGAGCGTTCGGATCGGTTGTAGTTGACGCCCAGTGCGTCGCGGGCAAGACGAATGCGCGTTGCGTGGTTGGCACCGTGAACCGCAGTGCGTGATTGATTGCTCCGGCAGCAACTTCGTCATATCTCGCGAGCCCTGAAAAGATTGGCAATCCAGCTGCGTCGGCGGAGGTCCAGGTATAGGGGCGCTGCTGGTTGATGGTCATGTCCCAGATGGCTGTAGCATCGGCGCTCCACTTCCCACTTTTCAGCGTCGCTTTGTAAAGCTCGTATAACCAACAACCATCCTTTTCGAGTACTAGCACATGGCGATCACCATTGCCAGGTTTTGGATAGCCTTCGATGAGCGCATTGGAAGGTATTGGTTCGGGACCAGGATCGCTTTCATCGAAGAAGGCGCCAAGTCTAACTGCCACTTTAGGCTGGGTTCCCGCCACAATCTGATACGGAATACCGATGGTCTGGTTGTGGAAGGTGCCGGCTCCGAAGTCTGGATGAAGCGTAACCGTGGGCCCTATGAAGTTGATGTAGTTGGCCGAGTTTGGATCGACCGGCGCGTTGGAAATATCGGTGTTCCACAAGCCGGTTGACGAAAACGGCACAAAGCCATTCAGGTTCGCTCCCTGACCGAGGCTCATCCCGCTGCAGGTTCCAGCCTGAGAAAAGGCAGTCGCGCAAAGCAGAATCAAAGTGGCAATTGTAAGGGCAAGTGATTGATGCAGATTGGCTCGCATATCTCTCCTTCAAAGCGCTGCTGAGCAGCAGTTGGGGGTTGACCGATGCGTTCCCGGAGCTCTGGGATCGCGCAAGAAGAAAGAGACGAGATGGCTGCCCCAAATACGCGAGTGAGATTCGGATGATGTCCAACACGACGACAGGTTCATTGCTTGTCTTTAAGGAGTTTCAGCAGTCCGAAGCGCTCCGGCACGTGAAAACGGTCGCTCATCGGAGCCTGCCAGGTGACTTGCGTTTGCGGAGACGGCCCTTGGCTTCGAAATAGGTTTTCAGCATCAGAAAACTTGGCGAGCACTCCAGGCTCGAGCAGATCACAAGAAATAGTTTCGATGTTATGTGAGGAGAGTTGACAGCGGAGGCTCTCGTCGCCGAAGCGCGACACCGCGATGATTCGTTGGCGCACTTGAGTCTGGTTCGCAGCTCTGCGCGCAACAGCAGCGAGGCTCGGTCCCATCTTGCCGCCAGCCCCTAAGATCAGCAGATCACCCTTAAGCGCAGCCATCGCAGAAACGTCGGCGGCTGTAGGCCGCGAGAGCGGTTCCTCTAATTCCTGGATTGTTCTAATGATTGTCATCAGCCGAGCTCAAAACCTGCGATCGCGTAAACCATGTCATCACGGCCGTGGAAGGGTTTGCCGCGTGCCATACGCGTCAAACTGCGCTGCCGGGTGAAGCCCAACTCCCAGGCGAGGTCCACGGCATGAGTATTTGCAGGCAGTAAATCCCAAGACCAACTCACGTGAGCCGAATCATTGATGGCTCGCATAATGACATTCCGGGCGGCTATTGGATCAGAGGCCACGCACGGGCCGAGATATGCGGTTGTGCGCCCAGCTCTCGCCAAGAGGTAAGCATCCCACTCCCCATAGACGTTACTGCGTCGCGCTAGCTTTTGAAGCACGGCTGATCGATCCGCCCCGAAAGCTTCGGAGTCGTACTCGATCCAGTGTTTGCGCAGCAATTGCTGATGCAAAGCCGTTAAGTCTTCCGCAGAACCGGGCCGCAACCATCGCTCGATCGGTTGTTCGGCTTGAAAACCGAAGCGTTCGTAAAGCGGCCGCCCCTGATCGGTCGCATCCAACTTGATGGTTTCAATGCCCAGCGAATCGGCGCGGTCCAGCGCAGCCACGAGCAAACGGCGCGCGAACCCTCGGCCACGATAATTTCCCTTCGTCAGAACCATTCCAACCCAAGCGAGGCGCCGCTGATAGCACATGAGAGTTGTGGTAGAAACGACGCGGCCGTCCAACTCAATGGCAAAGCAACCATCTGGCACGAGATCGATCAGCATGTGCCAGTCTTCTACTGTCTGGTTCCATCGAGCCTCGCTCGACAGGTCGAGAGCTGGCTTCACATCATCAGCGCGCATTAGTCGCTGCTGCTCAGTCGAAATTTGCATCGCAACCATCAATCGGACGGTTCTGACGAAACCACTGTGCGAAATGCGGGATCGCTACTTCAGGATCGGCAAGCTCCGGACGCCACTTCTTTTCCCACTCGAATGACAAAAAACCGTGGTATCGCAGCATCGCCAATTTCGCCACAATTTCACGAAGCGGAAACTTTCCTTTTCCCGTAAGCACGGGTTCCCACTCGTCCCCGCGAGGCTCCAGATCCCTCAAGTGCACGTGCCGAAGAAAACCTTCGAATAAGCCAGCCGCTTCGCAGGGCTGTTCTTTTCCATCTGTGAAACCGTTTGCCGGATCCCACACAACACCGATCCCGGGAAACTCAGCTTCTTTAATGATCTTCATGGTTTCAGATGAGGAAGCGAAATCCCCATGCGTCTCGATCCAGGTCTGAACTCCCTTCTCCTGCACCTTTTCTGCGAGCCGGCGAATGCCTTCAGCGATCCAGTGACGTGTGGACGTTCGATCCGCGCCCGGCTGGATCTTGTCCCCGAATACCCGAATGCCCGGTGCCTGCAGCACAGCGGCGAGCTCCGCCATACGCTTCCCCTCTTCTACCCAGGCCTGTCTCTCTTTCGCATCAGGCCAGTGAAAACAGCAACTCGTGCCCACACAGGCAATCAACAGGCCGTGATCGGTAAGCATTCGCTTTGTCGCCGGCAATGCTGAACCCCGGAACACCGGCAGTTTCCAGAGAGAATCTTCTCCTTCCAAAAAACGCAGCTCAAAGCCGTCGTAACCTGAGCTGACGGCAATCTCAACCGCCTGGGACAATGTCCAGGTCGGGCAGGCCAAAGTTGAGAAGCAGATTCTCACCGCTCAGGTCATTCTCGCCAGCATTGCTCTTGTGACTCGGTGCGCTACCGGCTTGCCTCGAAAAAATCTCTCCAAATCATCCATCACATTCTCAGCCATTTGTTGACGCACCTGACGACTACTTCCGGCGACGTGTGGCGTGACAATCGCTCCTGGCAAATTGCGCAACGGATGATTCACGGGCAGCGGCTCGATCGGATCAGTTACGTCCAGAGCACACCGCAAGCGCTTCCGCCGGACTTCGTCGGTAAGCGCCGCCAGGTCGACGAGTCCGCCTCGCGCAATGTTTATTACAACCGTTCCATCAGGCAGCAACGATAGAGCTTCACGGTCCAGCAGGCCTCGAGTGCGCTCCGTCAGCGCGGCAGTTAAGACGAGGAGGTTGGCCCGCCTTAGCAGAGGCTTCAGATCGCAGAAAACAACTGAATACCTCCCGCTGAGCGACCGGGGCGCAAATGGGTCATACACGGACCAGGTGAGATCGAAGCCGCGCATTAAGTCAACCAGTGCGCGTCCGACCCGTCCGAAGCCAATCATCGCGACTTCGCGACCTGCAAGATGTTCCGCCGTGCCATTTTCGTGAACATCTGAGTACACACCCTTCGAACGCTTGCGAAGTGCGGCGCGATAATGGTCCACGTCGCGTGCACAGTAAGCCAGAAATGCTGCGCCTAACTCAGCCGTTGCACGTGCCATGGGATCGGCTGCATTCGTAATTGTCAACTTATCGAACAATCGCGCGGCAAACCGTGATTTCACCTCTCCGCCGCAGTGTGCGACGATGCGCAGCTTGGGAGCCGTTCTGACCAAATCTTCTTTGAACTGAGGGCTGTCCCAGGTAGTCAGCAGAGCGTCAACGGTCGCGAGCTTCCGATTGAACCTGACCTCAGCCCTGCGGGCGCCGTCCCTTTCCCAGGAACACAAGCGGCTCAAGCGCGCTTCTTGAGGCGGCGAAAAGAAAGAAGCAAATAACTCCGGTCCCGCGGAAACCAGGAGTCGCGGATGCATAGAAAAGCAGTTTAGCATCTACACGGGATCGAACGTTTGTGATTATTTACCATTACCTTCCAATTCGCCCAAAAAGACAGTATAAGAAAGCTCTGACATGAGCAGCGCAAACCTGATCGACTACACGGTGATTGGAATTTACGGCCTGCTGATGGTGGTGGTCGGGCTCTACGTGATGCGCTTCAACCGCGGCGCCGCGGAATATTTCCGGGGCGGCAGCCGAATTCCATGGTTGGTCGCTGGCCTGAGCTGTTTTATGTCCGGCTTCAGTGCCTGGACGTTCACCGGCGCCGCTGGGGTTGCCTATCGCGCTGGGATCGCAGCCACCGGACTGTACATTGGCAATGCGCTCAGTTTTCTATTGGGGTATTTCATCTTTGCCGCGCGCTGGCGCCGCAGCCGTATCACGACGGTGATGGAGTATCTCTCGGATCGTTACAATCCCGCAACACACCAGACCTTCTCGTGGGTCACGATTTTTTTTCAACTATTCACCAGCGCCAGCACACTTTACGGATTAAGCCTGTTTATCTCTTCCGCGTGCGGATTTCCAGTGAACTGGACGATTATCGGCGCGGGCGCACTCATCATTTTCTACTGCGTCATCGGCGGACTGTGGGCGGTGGTGGTCACAGATTTTCTGCAGGCGTCGATCCTGATGCCGTTCTGTCTGGTTCTCGTGCTCACGTCGCTGGCAAGGGTAGGCGGCGTAAGCGGACTTCTGCATTCCCTCCCACCTGCAATGAAGACCCTGCACTTCTCCGGAGAATTCGGCTGGGTGTACCTGATCTCCTGGACCATCATGGTTTCATTCGGATACAACACGAGCGCCATGGCACAACGGTATTTCAGCGTGGATGACGAACGCTCGGCGCGAAAAGTGGCGCTGCTCTGCTGTGTTCTCTTCTTCGTGGGAGCTTTTCTTTGGTTTATTCCACCAATGGCCATGCGTGTCGTGTATCCCGACCTGCGCGCGATCTGGCCAGCGCTCGCCAATCCGAGTGAGGCGTCCTACGCCGTTGCGAGCCTGACTCTCCTTCCGCACGGACTGATCGGCGTAATGTTAGCCGCAATGTTCAGTGCCACGATGGCCAATCTTTCCGCGCAATTCAACCTGAAGTCAGCGATCCTTTCCAAAGATGTTTATCAGTCGCTGATCCGAAAGAATGCCGGTGACCGTGAACTGCTGCTGGTGGGCTGGATCAATACTTTTCTGATCGGTGGTACGACTACTGCAATCGCAGCTCTGATGGCCGCCAGTGGGAAGAGCGTGTTCCAAATCATGCTTACGTTCAATACCCTGATCTCCCTTGCTTACGGGCCGCCGGCGCTGCTCGGGCTAGTGATTCGCCGTACTCCCAGTTGGTCGGGCCTGACTTCTTTTATCACCGGGCTGGTACTGGGAATCCTTGGCACTTTTGTTTTCCATTGGTCGCTGATCCAGCAGGTCGCTATCATCATTCCATCGTCGTTCGCAGTATTTCTCCTGAGCGGGTTGTTTGACCGTGGGGACAGCCCAGGTCGCGCGCGCTTGTTCAAAAATCTCAATGCTCCGATCAACGTTGGCCTGGAACTGAAAGACTCACCCGATTTCACCGCTCAAGTTTTCCGTTTTCTCAGCCGCACGATTGCCTGTATCGGATTGCTCAGCCTGGTGCTGCTCCTGACCGCTCCCCGGAATCAGCACGGCACAATTTTTTGGTTTGCGGGCCTCACGCTCGGGATAAGTTTGGCTCTACTGTTTGTGCGGGCATCCGGGAGCAAAACCGAGCATTCTCCGGGGGAATACAGAGAGGGTCTTCCACTGCCCTCTCGCCAAGCCTGACTACTATTGCACGGGCTCCGCAAGCGCCAGTCTGGTGAGATGGTAAGTCAACATCTGATCAGGAAAGAGCAGTGCCTCACGGAATTCCTTTTCCGCCTGTTGAGAATCTCCTACGACACGATTCAACATGGCGATGTTGTACAACCACCATCCGGTACGCGAACTGATCTCGCTTGTGCTCGTCGCTCGTTGCAGGACGGTTTCGAGCTTCTCTTTTCCTGATTCCTGCTGAAAGCCGTGGATCTCCTGAGACGCTTTCCAGGACCACACAGCGTCTTCCACATCCTCCCTCTCCGCAGCCCGTTTGAAACTTGCTTGCGCCTGGTCAGATTGATGGCAGCTCTTGTACAGCGTGCCGAGCAAATAATTGATTCGCGCGGAGCGGAGCAACCGTTCAAGACCGTCGTGCGTGAAAACCAAATCTGGAACAGCGCTTCCCAGATGATCCGCAATGGAAGCTGCATCGGCGCATTGGCCGTGCTTCGCCAACGATAGAGCACGCTGTAATTGCACCTCAACCCAGACCTGGCGAACGTTAGTCCCGCCTTCCTCACGCTGGAAGAATCGGTTGTGGAACAGTGCGATGGCCCTGTCGTAGTTTCCGGCCTCAGCTAGGTTCAAAATGAGCTCATAAACAAGGTGGGAGGGCATCTTTGCTTGATCCGGGTAACGCTCCAGCGCGGCCACTCGTTCGCGCGGCGGCCTGCCCAGGATACTCAATGCTTGATCTATTCCCGTGTACAGTTGCACGTTGCCGGAATCAGCCTTGAGGCCTTCCTGAAACACGTCCAGGGCCTGCTCGGGATCGTTTTTCACGTGCAACAGAGCACGTCCCATACTGGCATGCAGAACCGGAATTTCCGGATTCAACTGGCGTGCCTGCGCCCAATGGTCGAGAGCATCTTCTGTAACCCCGCGGGAAAAATAGAGAGTTCCCAGCAGATAGTGGGCGCTCGCGTCCTTAGGATTGGCACGTACTGCGGCCTTCAAGACATCCACTTCTTCCGGGCGGCTGGGAAATACGTAGGCGCTGGAAAGCGTTGAAGCCACATTGAAATCGTCTGCGCCGGATTGGCCCAACTTTTCGCGGGAATAGCCTCTGAAGTAAGAAATCATCGGATGCCTCTGCGGAGGAAGAGCACCGGGCTCGCTTTGGTCCGCAGCGGCCGGAGGATAACTGCGAGAAAGAACCGCGAGCGCACGGGAGTACAGCCCGAGCCTCATGTACTCCGACGCCACATTCAAAATACGTTCAGCATCGTCCGCAAGATGATGCAGATCTGGTCTCTCCAATTGCTCCAGCAGGAAATATCGTTGCGGGAGTCGCGCCAGCGATTCTTGCGCCAGCTTGTGCGATTCCTCTACTTTGCCTTCGGCTGTCAGAATTGCCACTAGCTCCTCGGTGGTTCGAAGATCGTCCGGTGCGGCGCGACTTGCCTCTCGCAGGTAACTTTCGGCCTGGCTCAGATTAGCTTCCCGCGCTGAAAGCTCCGCAAGACGCAAACCCGCAGCCGCATGGAACATAGGCATGCGGTATGCGGCCTCATACGATTCACGTGCTGCCCGGTTCTTCCCAAGACCGTCATAGGCAACTCCGAGGTAGTACGAAATCTCAGGGTCAGACGTGTCACGAGCATGAACTGGCTCAAGGTACTCCTTTGCTTCATTGAAACGGAGCAAGGTCGCGCACAAGCGCCCTGCTGCCTTGCGAGCCTCGAAGCTATTGGGGAATTTCGTGAGTGCATCCTTGTAGGTTTGCAGCGCCTGAAGAAGCCGTCCGTTTAACTCCTGATCATTGCCGAGTTGGATCCAGTCGTCTTCACTGCGCTCTTCGGGGTCGGGAGTTTTATTAGAAGACTGTGGTCCCGTGTGGATCTCTGCAGTTGGGGTCCAGTCATATTCGCCTTCGGTCTGCCGAAGCAGCACTGTCCCTTTCGCATCGCGAAGCTCGAACGTATATTTGGGCAAGGCTTCGGCGTTCGGAACTTCATGCGTCCACGTGCGCTCCGGCATCAGATCAGCATGCGTATCGAAGAGCTGACGATCTCCCGCTGCGATTCGCAGCGCGGCTCCGTGCACTGCATGGTTCACATTCAGACCAACCACTAACGCGTTTGCCTTACGGCTCAGATTAACGACGCCGGCCAGATTGGCTCTGGAAATACCGCCGATTTCGCGTAGCGGCATCCAGTATTCTGAGAAACTAATCGTCTGCCGCGGCTCGAGAAACGCGTAGGTTTCCTGATTGCGAAATAATCCGGCCTGCACCTCCACATACGCGCTGTCATTGTCGGAGAGAGCTTTGCGCCAATCGAGGCCGTCCGGATCCACTCCCCAGGACCAGATCTTCTTGGCAGGAAGCTGCGCGTAGTCGGCAAAGTGAACCGTCCCCGTGTTTGTCTGCGGATTCCAAACTCCCATGAAAGGCTCGCGGCTGCCGTGCACAAAAAGTGACACCGGACCTTTAGTGTGATTCTTGATTATGCTGAGGTCATTCCCGCCCGCCTCGATGGGCCAAGTTTGTACGTCGCGAAACCCCGTGGGTGGCGGCGAAACGCATCGGATACTGAATTCGCGAGTCATCCCAGACCTGGACGCCCGCATTGTTCCACCAATAGAAGCGATGTCTGACGTCGCTGCGATTGTTCAACGTGACTCGCTCTTCGAGAACAGTCGAAGCAGGACGAAGCCTGAGTTCCACCGTCCACTGCATCCCGTACACCCGATCAATATTTCCTACCTGCACCGATGCGCTGCCGTCATTTTTTTTCTCTATCGCGAAATCGACGGGAGAAGCGGTGACCCAATTGTGTGAAACCGGAAAGTTGAACTCAATTCCGAACGCGGCCCAGGCGCCACGATAAGCGACGTCTGCCTTCTTGATAGAAGGATTTTCGTAGAACATCGGCTTACCACTGATTTTGTCAGTGCAGCTGTAAAGGTGACCGCCGATATCCGGCAGAACCGAGCATTTTAAATATTCATTCTCCACAAACAGCGCGCGCCACGCGTGATCAGAGCGACGGTCGGTCAAATTGCGCCGGAGAGTGTAGGGATAGTTGAACCGATTATTCGCATATTGATCGAAAGGTGGATTGGGATCCGGCGCGCCTTCTTCGTACGTGGGCAATGTCAAAGTGCCCTGCCATACGCGTACCTGAGCGGTGGCGTGCGTTAGGGCAAGTATGAGGACCGAGAAACCCAGGACTCTTCCACGCGTCATATGCTGATTCGCAGCAGCCGGGCCGCATTCTGGCTATAGACCTTGTGCAGAATTGGCTCGGGCAACTCGATGCCATAAATCCGCCACCTGCCCTGCGGCGGCACCTTGGCGGGAGCGTAATCGAAATACTCGTCGCCGGTTTCAAGAAATCGGAAATAGATCTCATACAGCTTGTCGTTAAACACCTGCTGAGGGTACTCGTCTCCGTGAGGGGTCGCGTCGGTACCGAAGAGGATGCGTTCCTGATAGTGATCGAAAAATTTCCGCGAAGTTCTGGGTTGCCGCCCCAACTCCCCAATGCGGGCGCCGATGTCGACGAACATGTTGGAGAAGCGGTCCAGGTTCTCGGAGACATTGGCCAGATTCTCGGCGAAGTTGCCCACGTGCAAAACCACAAACGGTGTCTTGGGATGACGGGCGAACACCCGATTCCGGGCTTCCAGCAGTTCCGCATTGCTGGGGAAATCGTGGCCATAGAATGACCAGTCCGGATGGTTGTTGAGCTCCTCATAGCGCTCGTTGAAACGATCCGTGGGTGTGAAGAATGCAATAGGATCTGAGACGTGAATCGCAACCGGCATGTTTAGTTGTCCGCAGGTATCCCACATGGGATCGAAGCGCGGGTCGTCAATCTTCACCAACTTGCCCGAGGTAATGTTTTCCCGCAGGTAAAGGCCGAGGGTTTTCAGGATCTTCAGGCCTCGAGCGCCCGCACGATGTGCGCGCTCAAGGGCATCTGCCTGAAGGCGAGGATAGTTGGGCTCCAGAAACTTCGAGTAACTGGGTTCAGTGAAGGTGTAGAAGCGCCCGGGAAATGCTTTGTCGTACTTGGTTACAGCTTCCACCAAGCCGTTGTCGTAACCGCCGGTCAGGTTCACCATGGCCCGAAGATTCTTCCGTTCCATGACTGCCAGAAGCTCTTCAGCTGTACCCAGATAATTGCGCTCCGGTGCCAGCTCGATTCCATTTTCCGATTTCGCGGAAAAGGAAATATGGGTGTGAATGTCTATTACCGGGAATCGTGACCGCTCTACGCGGGTCTGGCGCACCTGCAACATGCTCTTGGGTTCGTAATCGGCAAGAGCCAGACGTTGCCCGGGCGAATTCGGCTGCGGCGTTTCCTGCCCCGCTTCAGCCATTGCAAACACGGCGCCGGTATGGGCGGACGCACCGAGAGAGAGGCCTAATGCGTGGAGCCACTTTCGACGGCTAATCACTTGCTGTCTCCTGTGGAGTTGGGTGTTTGGGTTGAGGCGCTGCCGGGGAAATGCAATGTAAAGCTCTGCACGACGCGGTTGATGACTCCGCTCTCCGAGGGAGAGTCGGGGCGCAAACCTTCTTTCATACACCGGAAAAATCCCAGCAGTTGAGCAACAAGCACATCGATGACCCCCACTGCGTCATCCCCGATTTCAGCCAAGCCGGGGCAGTCGATTACAACATCTTGTTGCCGCACGATATCTGCGGGGACATCATCACCAACAATTAGCTTCAGCACACCGAGACTCTTCTGATCAAGTTCGCGCATTAAATCGCACTCGTAGGCTCTGGCGGTGGCGTCACCGGACAAGAAGCAGACTAGGAGCGTATCTTCATGCACGTAACTCATGGGACCGTGGCGCAATCCAAGATAGGTTTCAGCCATCGTGCTCACCTGACCTGCCGTCATTTCTAGCATCTTCAGCGCGCCTTCACGTGCGGCGCCAAATCGAGCCCCAGTTCCCAAAAATACTACCCGTTTGAAATTCGACTCAGCTGTCGCGGCAAGCGTTCCAAAGTGATCCCGGATAACTCCGCGGGCGATTCCACTGAGTTTTCGAGAAAGAGATTGGTAAGCTTTCGGCTGGTCCAGAAATGCCAGGAATTGGGCCGCAATTACTAGATTGGTGAAACTGCTCGTCATTACCAAGCTGCGATCGTTCGTCCCATCATGGAGTGCAATGACGTAGATCCGCGGATCGGTTCGAAAACTTGTTGCCAGCTTACCGTTTGCGTTGCAAGTCAATACTAAGTGTCGGAGCTGGGGAGCTACTTCGAGCAGCAACGAGACAACACCGACGCTTTCAGGGCTGTCGCCCGAGCGTGCCAGCGAAACTACCAGTCCGGGCTTTTCGGGAGGCAGCGCTTTCACGTCGTGGGTAAGCAAGACGCCCCCACCGACCGCCAAGGCGTTCACGGCAAGTTTCTTCTGCAGTATCAGGCGAACACAGTCGCCTGCGTACTCCGAGCTTCCCGACCCGGTTAGCACCAGATTCTTGATGCCGGCTACGCAGTCTCGCAGCGTGGAGGAGAGCGTGGACATTTGTTCGGCTGTATGAGTCCAGCTGGAGGGTTGTTGGAGGATTTCGTGAAGAGTGTGAAAGTACCCTTGCCGTTGCTGCTCTTCTGTTGAGGCCGAGAGCAGCTTCGCGAGCTCCGGCTGGCGCTCGGAAATCTCGTTCAGCCAATCTGAGAATGCTGCTGTGGTGCTGAAACTCACGCGAAATCCCCCAAAAACCAACGCAAGAAAATGACGAGCGGCATGATCCGGCGCGAAGATGTCTCAACGTCCGGCTTGCAGCTCCGGTGTTGCAATATCAACCGGCTCGTCCCTCCCAATCAGTGAACCGTGCCAAACACTGCCGCCGAAGGTTGAGACGTAAATCTTGTTCGCATCGGAGGGATCGAGAATCACCCGATACGACCACTTGAAGTTAAATCCGGGGATCCGCGACCAGTGCTCGCCGCGATCTATTGAGCGCCACGCCGACGATTCGAACCCGGAAGCATAGAGAACCTTCGTGTCATTCGGATCGATGGTGATGTCGTACACATGCCG
>Ga0075435_100000175_pt1 | contig 37770 bp, 30 predicted proteins | sample RhiMethybrSRZTD4_FD_75302 | JGI IMG/M metagenome (GOLD analysis project Ga0075435, IMG submission 75302) | Populus rhizosphere microbial communities from Tennessee, USA - Rhizosphere MetaG P. TD hybrid SRZTD4 | ecosystem: Host-associated > Plants > Roots > Rhizosphere > Soil | place: USA...
ATTATGCAACCTTCAATAGTTGTTTCTACTTAGTCCCGAGCGGACGGCACGACTACAAATGTCTTTTTTTTAAAGAAGAAGTGAAACTTTTTGCACTACGAAAACCTCTGTGGAGAGCATATCTCCTCGTCAACTTGTTGAAAGAACTTGTGTTTTTCATAGTCGCTGATTCCCGCTATTGGCAAGGTTCTTGCTGGTTACGTAACGTTACCTTTCACCCATAACCCGTTCGCGCTTCAATCAACATAACTCCCAGGGAGGAAAAATGAGGATTTTCAAAGTACTCGCACTCTGCGCCGCTCTGCTTGCGCTTGTCGCAGTCAGCCACCACGAGCTGAGCAGGATGAGCGGGGCTAATCACTGGAACCTGGTTCCGACAGCGCAGGCACAGATTTCTCCTACGCCGGCACCGACTCCAACGCCTACTCCCACGCCGACACCAACTCCCACTCCAACCCCAACCCCCACGCCGCAACCACCCATTGGGCAGTCATGCACAATCGGATTCTTCAAGAAGAACCCGGATCTTATCACCGGATGCGGCATAACCAAGGATACGACAGTGAAGACACTACTGGGTGTAACCTCGCAAGTGGATTCTTGCGTAGGTAGTCTGTCGTTGATCGATGCATTGAACGCTGCGTCATCCGATTGCGGTGGCGGACTAGCTCAGGCAGAACTGATCATGGTCAAGCAGTTGATCGCTGCCGTGGCGAATGCTGGCAATTCCGATCCTCAAGCTTGTGGTGCCGCCTCAACGCTTATCGCCCAGGCAAACTTGCTCATTGTTGGCGCCAATATCAGCTCAATTACCGCCTTTGGGGACTTGTTAGACAAGAATGTTAACAACGACAAGATTGGTGATCTGTGCGGCAAGTCGTAGTTGAAAGGCGGGATCGATCCAATTGATGCCGTTCTGAATTGTCATCGAAGGGCGAGAGAAGATTTTCTCGCCCTTTTTTACATCCAAAGTTGGATCGATTACCAAGCGCCTGGTACTCCTATCCGGCCATGCTACGTGTCTGCTGGATCGTGGCGTTCATCTGGCACTGACCAAGGACATGGAAATGCGCGTCATCGTACATCCCAGGCGTCTATTCCGGCTCCAACGCCAGCTCCACCGTGCGGCTTATGGAGATTTTCCTCGGAGCCCATGATCGCAACGTGTGCGCGCACGACAGTTTCAATGATCGGGCGAACCAGTGCAAAGGCCGCTCCGTAGAATTTGTGATCTATCAGGCATAGAACCGCCCTTTGGAGCTCGAACACAAGCCAGTAAGTAAGCCATCAGAACCTATATCAGCTAACACATTCAGAACCGTCGCCATTGCAGACAGCGCAACCCGATGATACAAAGCAACGGCCTCGCGTGTCACCGGCTCATATCTCATCAGTTTCGTTGTCGCATTGGCCAGCGCAAGAACTGATCCTTGACCAGCTTCGGCTAAGTCAGCATTGCTAGGCCCGGAAAGGCGCTCGTCTTCTCGGCAACCAACCGTAAATCGGAGGAACGTAGCACTTGGGTGAACTACATGGCGGGATGCTGCGGAGTCCAGTACTCGATCTTTACGGGCCGCTTGCACCTGACTGAAGCCAATCTTGTCGCCCTTCAATTTGGGATTGTGCCGCAACAATGCGGGAATTGCCCATCCATATCCGTGGCGAAAATCGTATCCGTACCGAGCAAGCACGGCGCTGCAGTTGGCTGTCAACGGTTTGCTTCTGGTGCCGTTTACCGCGCGACATTGCGTTTTAGGAGGAACGTGGCCTTTGGTTATATACGCCTAGAACTTCCATATCTTGTTCTGACCTGCGGAGAATACGGGAGCACCGAAATCTCGGTAGAGCTTTCCTTCGAGCTCGGGGTATTGATTTCGCCACAGCAGATCGACAAGCACGTAATGCGCTTTCAGCAGGGCCAAACTCCTCTGAGATGCTCCAGGGTTTTGGATAAACGCAGTGATCTCGCGATCGCGATCACCGTACGAGATGCCGTGCGTCCATAGCCAGCCCTTGAAGCCCAAGATCACGCTCCGACCCCCGAGGCAATTGACCGGGTTCAAGTGATTATCACTCGTCACAAATACTGCTTCTGGCGGTGTGGCCGTCCAAATCCATCTCCCCACAAGCACACTATCGTTCTGAAAAAGGTTCGGGGTGAACGGTCCTATCAAGGTTGTTCGCGCGTACATGTCAAGTAATCCAGTCGGTATCGCCGCTGCTACCAGAACCGCAAGCAGCAAGTTTGCGAGCCGAACATGTTTTTTTGCAAGTTCGCCGAGAAACATCATAACCACGGCAACCTCGAACAAGATCGCGAACAGGAAGAACTTGTTAGTGTCGAAATCCCACGCCTGAAACTTCACCAAGTTGGGAATTAAGAGGACAAGAAAGGTCCCAGGAACGAAAAGCCAAAAACGATCCCGGGAAGGCGAACGGCGATAATGGAGAGCCACCCCGGCGGCTCCCATTAGGGAAATCGGCAGGAGAACACCGAAGTTCTGCCACATGAGGCGGAGCCAGCTTACGACGATCGCCTCTCCCGCAGTAGGGTCGAGGCGAATGCCTCCCAACTCGTGTGGGTCTGTCATCCAACCAAGCCGGAACTGCGGTTGATACGTATAATCGGAATGAGCCTGGAAAAGATAGGCGGCCTCCCACAGCACAAATGGACCGATCCAAAGAAGAGACGCCAGAAACGCGCGTCTCTGACCATCTCGCTGCAGCACCGAGAACAATAGCCATACTCCACCACCAAAACAAATTGCGACGAAGCCGTGAGTATGAAGGATTGGAAAGAGCGCAAGCACTACCGCAATCGGCATGGCAGCCGTGAGAAATTTTGGTTGGCTGCCCTTAGGTCGCCTCTCGACGAGCGCCAGCCAGAGGGTAAACAAAGCCAGCATACTCCAGAGTCCCATAATACTGGCCCGTTGATGCAGGAGAAAATGCGGGAGGGGCGCGGTGATATCCCTGTTCTGGTTGGGGAACATCGCGTTCCATACCACCCCAAGGTCAAAAGGGAGATGGCCGAGATGCGTAAGAATGTCTCGACATGAGTGGGATGCTTTAAAGAACGGATCCCGCCAGATGAGTAGATATTGGGTACCGGAGGTAAAGAGCGCGAGTAAGACGCCTCCAAATGCAATGGTCCGCGACGTCGCAAGCCTTTTGAAAAAGAAATAGAGGAGCAGTATTGCGCTTGAGCCAAAAAAAAAGGCGGGGAAATGGAACGCAACGATGAGAGGTGCGTTCAGTCGGAGGAGGGTCGCACTGATAAAATTTATGAAGAAGGGATACTTAAGGGGGGAGCCCGCATAGGTAACGTCGTCAAGCATGAGACGTTTTCCGGCTGCGAGATGCGAGATTTGCGCCATATGGTAAGGCACGTCGCCGTATCCCGCAACGGCGCCAGCATATCCTCCCTCCGGCATCTGCACGAGGGTGTTGAAGTATACGTCCGCGTACCACGCGACCAGTCCGACGAGCAGCGCGCCCATGATGATAGACGCAGGCGAGGCAAATCCTGCACGCATCACGAGCAGTTGTGTGCGAAACCGCTGCTGTAAAAGTTGAAAGCCCTTCAGGCAGAAGATCGGATACAGAACCCCACCTCCCACCAAAACGAGAGATAAGTCAAAGGCAACCACGAAAGGCAAAAATAACGTGAGCAGTAGAAGAATGCCATGCGCACACACGAGACCGACACCGCACCCAACAAGAACAGATTCGATGCCACCGAACCTGAACTCGCTCATCGCATACGATGTGAGAACCCAACCTGCAGCGAGCGCAAGTACGGAGAAGAGAAAATACAGCATCGTGACTTGAACACCCCTTATAGCGCCTGGGTAACTATCCCGATGCAGCGCCGAAACTCGAGCAAGATGTGCCGGGGTAGTAACTGTGATCTGCGTCCCGCTTGACTACTACCACGTTCGTTGCTGCCATCCGCCAAACGTCACATTCGCTCCCGACGGGAACCCTGTGCCCGTGATCGTCACCAAGGCGGTTTTACGGCCATGGCACCGGAGCACTTTATGAGGTCGAGCTTTATCTGGTTTGCGGCGAACCTCCCCAACTTAGAGTCCGGAGTTTATCATTTCGGCCCTGCTGACTGTCCGTTCGGCGCATCAACGAAATCAATCGCAAGCTGGCTCTACTCACGGGCCGCCAAGCGCGGGAGGGGAATCGCGGGCCGTTCAACATAATAATGATCGGTGCCCCCGGCGCGTACTCGCGGCGTCCGCTGACGAGCGGACCCATTTGTTTCCGCTGGGTGTGCGTTCTCCTGTCTGTAGGCTTCAATTGCGGACAAAATTTTCTTGTAAGACTTGATTCGGATCTTGGAATAAGGCGCTTTTTCAATGGTGTGCTATCCAATTCCTCTTCGTCTCAACTCGCGTAATCCCATTCCCCTCATCTCACGTTTAACCGAATCGGGGACGGTAACCATTCTCCTTTTCCCGTACTCAACTACTCTGAATCCAGTTTCTTCGCAGTCGAGAGCGGCGCTTAGATCGTCACCGTGTTCCCACATCGACGATGTTTCTTTAGTCTACATAGCAAATTGTTGCGGCTGTGATGTGAGCCCGTTGCAAAATTCTTCGCGTGCCTGCTCTGCATGGCTTGCCATCCGGTCCGAGGCTCTTGGCTTCGGGATGCCGAATGTACTGTTCGATCATGTGGCCATAGGTAAAAGGAAGAAACTCGGGATCATTCATTCGGCAATGCTTGTATCTCCCGCGTCGATCCTTGTTATGAATGTCGACCCTTTTACGACAGCTCAGGTGATTGATGCGCGGTTAAAACGGTCCTAGCCAGTGGTGACCGCGATACGATCATCCACTTGGTCCACGTTAGATGCGTTCAACAATTTAGGGTGTGTCCACTAAACTAACGGTGGATTTGTAGTCTGCCGGGGGCAGGCCTGAGTCTGCTCCGGTTTTTTTATTCACGACAATTCACGACAAATCACTTGTTCTTGGGGGAGTGATGTTACGGTAAAAAGATTGAGAGTCGCGGAATCAGAGACAATGCCGAGAACAAGAAAACGTAAATCTCAGGCTGCACTGTTGCGGGCGCCGACGGATCAACCAGGTAACTGGTGGAGGCTTTTCGCTGCTGCGATTGTCGCTATTGGTGCGGTCCTGCGTTTTTATGACTTAGCCCTTAAGCCTTTGCATCACGATGAAGGGGTGAACGGGTTTTTTCTCCTTGGCCTATTTCGAGAGGGCGTCTATCGCTATGACGCGGCCAATTATCACGGGCCAACGCTCTATTATTTCGCTCTGATCACCAGTAGCATCAATAATTTCCTCTTCGGAGCCGAAGGCCCAAGCACGGTCGCGATCAGAAGTGTACCTGCGCTTTTCGGGATTGGTTGCATTGTGTTGCTGTTATGCCTTCGAAGACGACTCGGTGGAATCGGGACGCTTACGGCGGCTGCACTCCTGGCGGTCTCTCCCGGCGCGGTATATTGGTCGCGTGATTTCATCCACGAGACGCCCCTGGTCTTCTTTACGCTGTGGCTAGTGGTGTGCGTCCTGTGGTTCTGGGATACCCGGAGGCCGCGTTACTTGATGCTGGGCTCGATCGCTGCTGCACTGATGTTCTCCACTAAAGAGACTGCTTTGATTTCGGTAGTAGCCGTGGCAGCCAGCGCGACATTCGCACTGGTGTGGGCGCCAGCCCCGATCAAGACCTCGGCGCAATATTGGGGAGGATGGCGGAGGCTTGCTCTCTTGTTGCTGGGCGCGATGGCTTTGTTTGTGCTCGCCTGCATCCTTTTCTTCTCATCTTTCTTCGGCAACCCTCATGGCATTCGTGACGCGCTGACCACGTTCAGCTATTGGATCAAAACTGGCATATCACAGCGAAGTGCTCCCTGGTACACGTATATGGCATGGCTGTCGCTTGAAGAGACGCCGCTCCTGATCTTAAGCGCCATCGGAACCGCGGCCGCGCTCGTGAAACGGAGTCGCTTTCATGTATTCGCGGGAGCGTGGGCTTTCTCTCTGTTGGTTGCCTATTCAATCCTGCCGTATAAGACGCCGTGGATTTTACTGAACGTGACGCTGCCCATGTGCATTGTTGCGGGATCTGTGGCTCAAGCTTTGTGGGAGCAAGCAACAATTCGCTCTAGAAGTGTGTGGATCCGAGGTGTGCCTGAAATTGGTGTAATAGCAGCGGCTTTGGCGATGAGCGCTTATCGATGTATCTGGCTGAATTTTTATCATTACGATGACCTCCGCTCTGCGTATGCTTACGTGCAGACGCATCGTGGATTCCTGGATTTAGTTTCGCGAATAGAAGAGATCGCGCAAAGTTCTGGAACTGGAGTTGCGACTCAAATGACGGTCGTGACTCCAGAATACTGGCCGCTGCCGTGGTATCTGCGCGATTACAGGAACGTCGGCTATTTTGGGCGCGTCGTTCTCACCGAGACGCCGATTGTGATTGGTTCGAAGGAACAGGAAGGGGAACTCCGCGCCATGCTCCACATGCGTTACGAACTAGCTGGGAGCTATCCTTTGAGGCCCGGCGTGGAGCTTGTGCTCTTCCTCGCCAGTGATCAAAGGCACTGACTCCCATCGTGCGAGAGTTTGCATCAAGCAGGCTGCCCGGTTCTTATTCTGCTGACACTATTCGGGCTTCTGTTCGGAAGCCTGCTCTCCAATGACACACAAAGCGATCGATGGGAGAACGGATCTGAAGGCGCCCATCCTGGCCGGTAATTGTCCAGGAAGCTTCCGTTGCCTTGTCTAATGTGAGTGGGGCGTGCTCCTGAGTCCCACCCCCACCTCTGTCGTTAGCCCCCGCAGTCGACGTAAAACGCCGCGCCTTAAAGCCTAAAAACGCACCCATTTGCACCCACGACAAGGAGCACTTTTAGGCAGTCCGGACGGACTTCTTCCTCTTCATCCGCAATTTTCAGCCAATTTTGCGATTGACTTAGTCCTCCTTGTGGAAGGATAATCCGCGCCGCTTTAGCAGAAGCCGCTCCTCAACACTCGCGTTGTTCAGCGACCTGCCCTTTGCTCGGCTAGGCTGACCGACCATTCCTAGGGAATTGTTTACAGAGAGGTGACCTGTGAAATTCAGAACCCTTACGTGCGTGATCATATTAGCTGTGCTGACGATTCCGACTCAACTGATCGCACAACAGATTCGCTACAAGCTGATCGATATTCCGACATTGGGCGGGCCTGCCGCCATTGGGCAAGTTGATGGCCAGGGAATAAGCCAATTCATCAACAACCCGGGAGTCGTTGTGGGTGGCTCAGATATAGATGTGCCGGATCCTTTCTGCCTCAACCCCGGTTGCTTTACTCCACACGCTTTTCGCTGGAAGGATGGAGTGCTTACCGATCTTGGCTCGCTTGATGGTGCGAGCTTCAGCCATGCAACCTCGGTCAATGCACGTGGCTGGATCACAGGTGGTTCGTTCATGTCCGACTTTGATCCCCTCAAGAAGCAGCCGGTGGAGCATGCGGTTTTATGGAAAGACGGCAAGATCAATGATCTTGGCACGCTAGGCACGGGACTGGAGAGCGCAGCGTTGTACGTCAACAACCCAGGGGAGGTAGTTGGTTTTTCCACCTTCGACACTACGCCCGATCCGTTTTCGTTTCTCGGAGCCGCGATTCATGCGTTCATTTGGAGACATGGAGTGATGCAGGACCTGGGCACGTTGGGCGGTCGTGATTCGTTTCCCGCTGGCGGTTGCAACAATCAACGCGCTGGTCTGGTAGCGGGAGCCTCGACCACCAGTTCTGGCGAGTCGCATGCGTTCTTGTGGGACAACGGAACAATGACAGATATCCCAACGCTGGGCGGAACTTCCGCAGTCGCGCAATGTGCCAATAATGCCGGTCAAGTGATCGGATTCTCGAATCTGACAGGAGATGAAGGTTGCAACACCGACAATGGTTGCGCTGTCCATACTTTTTCGTGGGATCACGGAACTCTGCAGGATCTAGGCACACTGGGCGGTACCTCTTCCATACCAGTCTGGCTCAACAATAATGGCGAAGCAGTAGGCGGGGCGTTGACAACAGGCAATGAGGAAGTCCACGCCACTTTATGGAAAAATGGCCAGATCACGGATTTAAACAGGGATGGTGATTGTTTCAGTTTTGCGACCGGAATTAACTCACATCACCAGATCATCGGGAATACGTTCAACTGCGAAACCGGCACCTTTCGCATGGTGCTCTGGCGGAATGGCTCAATCATTGACCTGAACGCAGCGACCGCCTCCGACTCAAAACTATTTTTAATAGAACCCGACAATATCAATGATCGAGGAGAGATCGTAGGCCGAGGCGTACCTCCTGGTTGCGATAATCTTGATTTGTGCGGGCACGTCTTCCTCCTGATTCCATGTGACCATGCTGGCAATCAGCAATGTGAGGAACACTCTGATAGCGCTCGAACAGCCGCAACAAAACAACGCCATGCAGCACGGGAGTTTCTCGATTTATCGCGTGCTCGTTTCCGTCAGCCGCACCAAGTGTCTCGGGCGAGGCAAGGGAATTACATCCTGTCACCGAAATGAGTGATGCCGGTCGGAAAAGCTAGTAAAAAATCCGCCTCCGTTCAAATGCAGTCCGTCCTGGTATTCTGAAATAGAAGCATGACGATCCAATTCCAGCCAATGCCGCTCCAGAAGCGGCGTTTACCCGGATTTATGATGTTCCTGAGCAGTCCAATCTCCCAAAAAGGAAAGCGAGGGTAAGCTATTGAAGGTGCTAGGGGCGGGAAGGCTTTTGCTCAACCTGCAGACGATACTCGGCCTTGCTTACTACCCGTCCAGCGCAGTGCAAGTGATCGCACTTGTGGTCAAAACGCAGGTGCAGAATCCTTTGCATGTTAGCGAGCTCGGCTAACTTTCGCGCCTTATCGGGATCGGTACCTGTGTGTAGCATCACTTCTGCGTAATCAAGAAGATTAGCGATGTCTGCGGCGGTGAGGCCCTGCGAAGCCACTGGAGGATTGATTTCCAATGGCGGTAGGGGCTTCGGCCGGGCTATGCCCGGTTGGGGTTTCATTTCTCTATGATACGGGCAGATGCAAAACTGAGTCCGCCGACGTGGGACGGAAAAAGAGGCTGGCAAAATGCAACCTCCGATTGCGACCGCCTTGGATGCTCGCCTTGTTTGCATCGTGCCAAGTGAGCCGCCCGCGGACCCCGACCTTTATGCCTCGGCCAGGAGTCCGTGCAGCTGCGTTCGCGTCAGGCCAAGTCGCTTTTCTACTTTCGTGGTGCGACGGGTAAGGCTCACGCCGATCATTTGACGCAGTGCCACCGAGGTAATTTCCACTGTGCATGATGGTACATTTTGCCCTGCTGTCGTACAATCGCAACGAGATGCGACGTGGTTTGCTACACGCACTGGCGGTGACCGCCCTCCTGCTGATACTGGGCGGACATATTACTGACCAATTCGGCTGGGACCACGAGTTTCAAACTGGCAGAGAAATTGATTACACAGTAGTGTTCGTTGCAGCTTGTGGAGCTGCCGTGTTCTTGGCGCTGGCCGCGGTTCGTCTCTTGAGCCGCCCCTCACGTAATCCCCTGGAGAGTCCAACTGTTGAAGCGCTGATGGTCGTGTGGTTCTTGCCCGCTCCGAGCTTGCCCTCCCCCTCTCCTCCTGCACTCAGAATCTAAAACGCCCTGCAACTGACACCGAAACCGTCATCCCGCGGTCTCGTGACTGTTCATTTCTGTCTGTCTCGACATGAGGGCGTATGTCATCTTTCCGCTTTGTGTTCAATTTATTTGTTGCAATAGGCCTGCCCGCTAGTGTCCTGCTTGGGCTGTCTCATCCAGCAGGCGCCGCACAAACAGGCCAGCAGCCCATCCAACTAACCACGCAGACCGGCACTACTGCCGGTCAGTCAATTTCTGCGACCGGTGTTGACCTCGTTCGTCGCGCACTACAGGCGAATGGTGAATTAGCGGCGGCGCGACTGGAGCTGAACCGCGCCCGAGCACGGCTGCGACAAGCAGGCCTGCGTCCGAATCCTACCCTCGACGTGCAGCAGGCGAGCGGCAAACTCGCCAGTTCCGAGGACGAGAGGGACTTCAGCGTGGGGGTAGCCTTTCCGCTGGAACTGGGCGGCAAGCGGCAGCGACGAATCGATGTCGCGGAGGCTGAACTGGCCGCCACCGAGGCAGAAGTGACTGACCGCGAGCGCCGCCTTGTGCAGCAGGTACTGAGCTCTTATGCAGATGCATTGGCGGCGGCGCGAGAACTCGAAATTACCAACAGCGTGCAGGATCTCGACAACCAGACAGTGCGCGTTGTTCGGACCCGCGTCGAGCAACAGGATGCGTCTCGGCTTGAACTGAACTTGCTCCTGACAGAGGTTGCACGCCTGCGGTCGCAGCGGGCGCTCGCCGAAGGTCGCCTCAATGCGTCGCTGGGAACGTTACGCACTCTCATCGGCGCATCCCCCACCGAGTCGCTGACGCTGGACGATCCCCAAACGACGCTCGCTTCCGAGCTGATTACGATTCCGGCAACGTTGGATGTCGCGATTACTACCGCACTCCAGATGCGTCCCGATCTGAAGCTGGCGCGCCTGAACGAGCTCGCAGCTGAGGCAGGGTTGCGGCTGTCGCGGGCGGTAGCGAGACCGGATCTTACGATCTCTGCAGGCGTCACAACCAGTCGGCAGTTCCTGTCGCCGGACAATGCTGCCATCCCGATCTTGGACCATGACAGGGCGATCACGCTCGGTGTCTCTGTTCCGCTGCCTTTCTTTAATCGCAATCAAGGCGCGATCTCTGAATCACAAATAGCAATCCAGCAGACGCGCTTGCGCCGGGAATTTCTGGAGCAGACCGTACGCACAGAGGTGGCAAGCGCATACGAACGCGTACGTGCCACCCAGTCAGCCGCGGACATCTTCCAGCAGAGCGTGACGACCCAGGCTTCAGACAATCTTCGCGTCATACGCGCGGCCTACGAGATAGGCGAGTTCAAGATCACCGACGTTATTACTCAGCAACGTCAGTTTCTCGATGCCGAGCGTGAGTACGCTAGTGCCCTGGCAGAACGGTACCGCGCTACGGCAGATCTGCAGGCTGCCATGGGCACGATGACGGGAGGGCGGCCATGAATGACGATGCGAATCGCCGCAGGTTTGCAGGCCGCGATGCCATGCTGGTTGTCAGTGGAGTCATTCTGGCGCTGCTGGCTGTCTTTGCCTGGAGGATGTGGAGCAGTCCTGGGAACAACGCGAGACCGGCAAAAGAAACGGCAGGCCAAGCCGCTACCGCAGAGGAGGTCAAGCTCTCGCCCGAAGTGGTGTCAAAGGCCCAAATCGAGACGGTCGCGGTTCGCGCGGAGCCGCTGGTTGACCGCCTTCAGCTGACAGGAACGGTTCAAGCAAATCAAGAGCGACAGCAGCAGGTTACGCCGCTGGTCGGCGGGCGAGTCGAACGAGTTGATGTTGTACTTGGTGACCGAGTTCAAGCTGGCAGGCCGCTGCTGACACTCGCGAGTCCACAGATCGCGGATCTACGGGGTAGCCTTCGTGCGGCAGAGGCGAAGCTGGCCGAGGCGACAGCGACTCTGAACAGGACGCAACGGCTCGTTGATCTTGGAGCCGGTGCGGGGAAAGACCTTGTCGCCGCGCAAGCCGAACAGCGCACGGCAGAAGCACAAGTCGCGCAGCTTCGACACAGTCTGCAGGCGCTCGGAGTCACGCCACCAGACCATGCCTCTGACAGTACGACGACCTCGACAATAGTAATTCGGGCTCCCATCGCCGGGACAGTGATTGAACGGTCGGTGAATGCCGGCACCTGGACCGAGGCCGGGAAGCCATTGGTCACGCTGGCGAATCTCGGGAATGTTTGGGTGATCGTAAACGTTCCGGAAGCTCGGCTATCTACCGTGCGCATCGGGTCGCCTGCTGTGGTTCTCGTTCCTGCGATTCCCACCACTCTCAAAGGGAGGGTCAGCTACATCGATGCTGAACTCGATCAACAGACGCGCACGGCGCGGGCACGGGTCGAAGCGCCGAATCTGCACGGTGAACTAAAGATCGGCATGTTTATGACTGTGATTGTCAAAGGTCTGGTGAAGCAGGGTGCAACCGAGTTGACCGTGCCGGAGACAGCCGTCCAGCAGATCGGTGAGCGCAAGGTTGTATTCCTGGCCACGCAGGATGCTGGGCGGTTCGAAGTCAGAGATGTAAACGTGGGAGACGAGGTCGATGGCCGACGAGTCGTGCTGGCGGGCCTCACGCCGGGTGATCGTGTCGTGGCACGGGGCGCGTTCACGATCAAGTCGCAACTGCTCAAGGGACAGTTCGGCGAAGAGAGCGAGCTGGGCGAAAAGGAAAAGCAATGATTCAGGCAATCACTCGCTTCGCCGTAAAGCAGCGACTGCTAGTGCTCCTGCTGGTAGGCATCATGATCGGCGCTGGCGTTTACAGCGCAACGCAGCTACCACTCGACGCTGTTCCGGACGTGACGAATGTTCAAGTGCAGATTCTCACGCCCGCGCCGGCGCTCTCGTCGCTGGAAGTAGAGCAGCAGATCACTTTCCCCGTCGAAGTGGCCATGTCCGGTCTGCCGGGAATCACCGACATCCGTTCGGTTTCGCTTTTCGGTCTCTCGGCGGTCACCGTAGTCTTTACCGACTCGACTGATATTTACGGGGCACGACAATTGGTGATGGAGCGATTGGCCGCGGCGCGAGAGCAGATCCCGGCATCGATCGGTGTGCCCGAAATGGGTCCGATTGCGACCGGACTCGGTGAGATCTACCAATACGAGCTCCGAGCCGCGCCAGGCAATGCCTACGATCTGAAGGACCTTCGCACCATTCAGGACTGGAGTGTCCGGCGTCAACTCCTGACCGTCCCCGGTCTCACCGAGGTTAACAGTTTTGGCGGGCTGGTGCTCCAATATCAAGTTCGCGTCGATTCCGCGAAGTTACAGGCCTACGGCCTAACGCTGCGCGAAGTCTATGAAGCGGTGGCACGCAACAATGCGAATGTCGGCGGAGGTTACATTGAGCACGGTTCCGAGCAATACGTGCTTCGGGGTGTTGGCCTTGCCACATCGACGCAAGACCTTGGCAGCATTGTTGTGAAGACAGGTACGGCTGGTGTCCCGGTCTACGTCCGCGACGTTGGCGAAGTCGTGGAGGGAGCCGCACAACGTCAAGGCGCGCTCACCGAACAGGGGAACGGCGAAGCCGTAGGCGGGATTGCAATCATGCTGTTAGGGGAGAACTCCCGCGCCGTCGCCCAGCGGGTTCGGCAACGAATCGACGAAATTACGAAGACACTACCGAAGGGCGTGAACCTCATTTCGTTCTATGACCGGACGCAGCTTGTGAGCCGCACCGTTCGGACCGTACGTCACAATCTCCTGGAAGGAGCGGTGCTAGTCATCCTCATCCTGCTTCTGCTGTTGGGACATTGGCGCGGCGCGCTACTGGTGGCAATCATCATTCCGCTTTCAATGCTTTTCGCAGCGATCCTGATGCGCATTTTCAACGTGTCGGGGAACTTGATGAGCCTGGGAGCGCTTGACTTCGGTCTGATTGTGGATGGAGCAGTCGTCATGGTCGAGAATGCCGTCCGACGAAGAGCAGAAGCGCAGCACGAAGGCTCGAACATATCTCCAGAGACAACGATCCTCGACGCCTGCATTGAAGTTGGCCGCCCGGTCGTGTTCGCCGTTGGAATCATCATCGTCGTTTACCTGCCGATCCTCAGCCTCGTGGGTATTGAAGGAAAGATGTTTCAGCCAATGGCGCTAACTGTTGTGTTTGCACTTCTCGGATCGCTTCTCCTCTCGCTCACTTATGTACCTGCTGCGCTGACGTTTGTGCTGCGTGGCCAGGTTAGCGAGCGAGACAGCCCATTCATGCGGATTGCGCGGCGATGGTATCGACCGAACTTGCGGTCCGTGATGCGGCACCGCGGCATCGCAGTGGCTTCCGCAGTGGCACTGCTGGCCATCAGCATCGCAATTTTCCCGCTGCTCGGGGCAGAGTTCATTCCGCGCCTGGATGAAGGATCAATCGCGATCGAAGCTCGGCTGCTTCCCAGTGCGTCGCTGTCGGAAGCAATCCACGTTTACTCTGCCGCTGAACGTTCGTTGCGGAAATTTCCTGAAGTGACGAATGTCGTCAGCAAGATTGGGCGGGCTGAGATTGCCACCGATCCGGTCGGCGTGGATGCCGCCGATATTTTCGTAGATCTGAAACCCCGCGATCAGTGGAAGACCGCCTCCACGCGCGACGAGCTAGTGGCGAAGATGTCGGAAGCACTGGAGAGCGACGCACCGGAGGCCAACTTCAGCTTCTCACAGCCGATTGAAATGCGCATGGCCGAGCTGATCTCCGGCGTACGAGCCGACATTGCTATCAAGATCTTCGGAGACGACCTGCAGACGCTCCAGCAGCTCGCGCAGCGAGTCGCAAGCGTCGTTGGTAAGGTGCCCGGGGCGGCAGACGTCAAGATCGAGCAAACCGCTGGGCTGCCTCAGCTCCAGATCGTGCCGAATCGCGCCACTATTGCCCGTTACGGGCTCAATGTCGAAGACGTTAATTCATTGGTGCAGGCAATCGTCGCGGGCGAGGACGATGGAGTTGTATATCAAGGCGAGCGCCGCTTCGGCTTGGTTGTACGCTTCAACGAGGCGACCAGTCGCAGCATCGATGCTATCAAGAACCTCACGGTTCCAGCGCCGAACGGCGCACGAGTGCCATTGTCTCAACTCGCCGATATTTCAGTGGTCCAAGGACCAGCGCAGATTTCTCGGGAAGACGCTCGCCGACGGATTGCAGTCGATCTCAACGTGCGTGGACGCGATCTGCAAGGCTTTGTCGCCGAGGCTCAGCGGCAGATCGCGAAACAAGTCGAGCTTCCGTCGGGTTACTACGTTACATGGGGCGGACAGTTCGAAAACCTGCAACGTGCAACGGCCCGCCTGCTAATCGTGGTTCCCCTGGCGCTGTTCCTTATCTTTGTCCTCCTCTTCACAGCGTTCGGCTCGGTGAAACAGGCACTCATCGTGTACACCGGCGTGCCGTTCGCGGTGGTCGGCGGGGTCTTCGCATTGGCTGTTCGGGGGTTGCCATTCTCAATTTCAGCCGGTGTCGGCTTCATCGCGCTGTTCGGCGTGGCAGTCCTGAACGGAGTTGTGATGGTGAGTTTCATAAACGACTTGCGCGCCCAGGGGCGATCTCTGGATGAGGCGGTCACGGAAGGAGCCGAAACGCGGCTCCGACCAGTGCTGATGACCGCGCTTGTTGCGAGTCTCGGATTCGTTCCCATGGCGATCGCTACATCGGCCGGAGCGGAGGTGCAGCGGCCACTGGCAACGGTCGTGATTGGTGGACTGATTACCTCCACCATACTGACCCTGCTCATTCTTCCAACTCTTTATCGGTGGTTGGAACGCGAGCGACCGGAAGTGGAGCTCTGATGCGTGAAATCAAGGCGATTTGCAACCCGAGAGACTAGAGCACGTCCTGCAGGCGATGCATGCAATTCAGGCTGTACCCGGCTCAACTGTGTCCCGTGTAGAGGGCGTAGGTCGGTTGCATGGTGAGATGGCAGCAACGCCAACCTTTGGTCGGTGCGAGATGGCGAAGGTCGAGCTCGTTGTTCCCGATGGGTTGGCTGACCGTGTCATCACTGCAATCGAAAAAGCCGCGAGGACGGGCCGTCCTGGCGACGGCAAAGTCTTCGTCGTCAGAGTCGAGGAGGTACGCAATGGGGATTGCCCACGTTCGGCGGCGTTGGGGAAAAACGCGATTCGAACATCGTCGGACGTGGGTGGAGGATTGGACTTAACAAAAATGACGGATTGTTCAGGGTCGGGAGTAGGCTGCCGCCGCTGCGGGAAACAGAAGCATCCGGTGTGCTTCGCGCCCGGAATGCTCAAAAGACCCTACCCCGTCTGTATTCAATGCTGCCGCGAAGACTACCAGCGGCGAAGGCCGCGCCAAGCGACGGCTGATCCGGAAACAACCGTTCAAACGGGCGGGCGTTGAATCGGAAAATTTGTTGAGGCAAACTCCGGCAGGCCCCCGCTTAATTTTTTGTGACAAAGTGTGACAAGGTTGGACTACAGAGTGGCTGTAAGTGCTTGAAAACATGGTGGAGCTAGTCGGGATCGAACCGACGACCTCATCGTTGCGAACGATGCGCTCTCCCAGCTGAGCTATAGCCCCACGCGGTGTAAGAGGATTTTATCAGCCTGCTCCGCAAAAGCGTCAAACTGCGGATTACGCCACAGTCCGCTGATTCCTCTGTGTCCGCTGTGGTTCACCGCGCTTTTCCTAACCAGAGGACATAGAGGGTCACAGTGTCCTGAACACATCTGCAGCTGCCTAAGACGCAGAATTCAAAACTTCGGTCTGATTCCCCACTCCGACCCAGCACGTTTTCACGTTTCGCTTTCATCAGGCTGAGATACATTCGGTTAAACGATCGGGCCAACCCTTCGATCCGGCCTTTAAAAATCTGGTTTGTAGGATTTCGCCTCCTCCAGCGTGACCCGTTGCTTTTGTCGGTAGGAGAGGTTCGCCATGTGAACTGCCATTGCAGAACGGTAGCCGGTTTCGACCGGCGCATTGGGCGTCTTGCGCGTGCGCACGCAATCAATCCAGTTCTTCATGTGATTCTGGTCCCGAGTCTCTCCCTCGAGACGCGTTCCGTTGGGTCGATTCACTGCTTCGGGATAATAATGTGTGACCTCCTCCGATTTCACCGCCACCATCTCGCTTGCCCCCTCTATGTGCTCAATGGTGCCGTCACTCCCCAGGATGCGCTCGCCCAGTCCATAACGTTTGTTGCTGAAAGTCGACTGCCAGGTCACGACAATGTCTTTAGGAAAATCCAGAGTGACCGCGATCGTATCCGGCACCTCTCGCCCGTCTTTCTCCGAGAACACGCCCCCTGACATGTATGCCGCGGAAGGAAGTGGAAGATCAAGCGCACTCATAATCCAGGAGATCTGGTGCACCAGGTTCTCGGCCACGTTCCCGCCGGAGAATTCCCAGAATAATCGCCAATTGATGAACTTGTTGGCATCGAACTGCGAGCCCGGGCGGTCGTCAAGAAAGGCCTTCCAATTCACATTTTGCGGGGTGCAGTCGGGTGGCACGGGTCGCACCCATTGGCCTTTTCCGTGAGGCGTGTTCCGGCTCATCCATGACTCGACGTGCGTGACCTTGCCAACAATTCCATCTTTTATCCATTTTCTTGCATCGGCCAGCGCGCCTGAGCTCTCATGCTGCAGCCCGATTTGGATTACGCGGTCAGATTTCTTCGCTGCCTCCAGGCACTGCTCTGCTTCGGGAATCGACCAGGTCATCGTCTTTTCGCAATAAAGATCCTTACCCGCGGAAATGGCGTCGAGGAAATGCCGCGTGTGCAAATGTAGAGGGCTGGCGACGATGACGCCATCAATGTCCTTCATTTCTAGAAGCCGGCGATGATCATCGAATACCTGTGTTTTCCGTGCCTTTTGCCTGGCCTCTTCGCGGCGTCGGGAATAAGCATCGGCGACCGCCGCAACTTCGATATTTGGAACTTCGAGCACCTGCTCCAGTAGCTCTCCGCCGCGCCCCCCCACCCCGATCATGCCCACGCGCACGCGGTCGTTCGCGCCCAGCACTCGAGCTGATGGCATTGCCAGAAATGCTGTTGTTCCTACAGCCGTTCGCTTGATGAAATCGCGCCTTGTGTTATCGGTCATTGCAGGCCTCGGTTGATCAGGATCTGCGGGTGCTCTGTGGTCGAGCGTCCCGGAAGTACTGCGTCACCGCTCGGGCATAATCCGCGATCGCGACTTCGGGCTCCTCGATCTCGGGATGCCAAACCTTCTCCCATTCAAACGAATAGTAACCACGGTAGCCGATCTTTGTGAGCTCCTCCACCTGTCGTTTGACCGGTACTGTTCCGCGACCGGTGAGCACGTAATGGACATCATTGCCTTGTGGAACTGAATCTTTGAGGTGCGTGTGCCGGATATATTTCCCGAGCTGGCTGACCGTGAATCCAGGATCTTCCTTGCCGCTGACAAACGTGTGATGCGCATCCCACAGCAAACCTACATGCGGAGAATTTGCCGATTCGAGAATTGCACGCAGAGTTGGCGAATCGGTAAAGTCGCCATGCGATTCAATCACCACCGTGACATTTTTCTGGCCTGCACAATCTCCGAGCTGCTTCAGTGCCTTGGCGATACGTTCGATAACCTGATCGCGCGGCCCCACGATCTCATTGCCGAAAACACGAACGTAAGGAGATTCCAGCGCAGAAGCCAGATCGATAAAGCGTCGCGCATCCGCAAGCTGTTGTTCATGCTTTTCGGGATCAGTCTCGTGCAGATGTGCCGAACTGCCCAGGCAGGAGATCCGTAGACCATGCGCCGCAACCTCTTTCTTTGATTGCGCGATCCGATCCGGCGCAAACTCGGGCCGCGTCGGCAAATCCATTGTTCCCAGTAAGCCGCGCAGCTCCACCGCTGCGAAGCCGTGCTGCTTGGCGAAGCTAAGGATCTTGAGCCAGTCCCAGGCGGGACAACCGAGCGTGGAAAACCCGATTGGCAGCCGCTCGTCGGCAGACCTGTGTGTTGCTAAAGAAGAAGATGAAAGCGCCGCTATCGTCGAACTCTGGATGAACTGCCGCCGGGTTAAAGCAGACATCGCATTCTCCGCCATCCGCTTCAGGAAAACCTCGAGAGGCTAAGTGGCCAAATGCTCACAGCGCTCCAGCACTCTGCAATTGCTTTTTCATCCCCGCCCAACTCTGTTCTGTAGATGCTTCCTCCGTGCCGGTGCCGCGCCAATGCGTCTCCAAACTGACCGCCTGGCGATAGCCGTCCCGTTTGAGTGCCCTAAACTGCCCGATCCAATCGATGATTCCTCGGCCCATGGCAGCCCATTCATACTTCTGCCCGTTTCTGGTTACGTCCTTGCAATGGCAGTGGCCGATGCGATCTTTCGGCAGCCGGCCATAACCATCTGGGTAAGCCTTCTCGCCATGCGCCGCCGCATTTCCCGGATCCCAATTGAGCATCAGAGAACGAGAAGCAACAGAGCTCAACACGTTCGCCGCTTCCGCGCCGGTGGCCGTGTTGCAGGAAGGCTCATTCTCCAGAACCAGGATAATGCCCTGCTTACCTGCCTTCTCCGCCGCATCCCGCAGAGTTTCATTGATTGCAGCACGGTAGGGCGCGGGATCATCGAGACGCCAGAAATCGAAGCAGCGCACGCGCTCCGTGCCAAACATTTTGGCTACTTCGATGCCGCGCTCGAGCACTTCGCCCTGCTGGTCAAATGTGAAGTCGGCGTTGAACTGATCCTGCTTCGGGCTGAACTTCGATTTTGGTGCGCCCTTCCAATCCACTTTAAAAAGAGGACTGGCAATGTCTGTGACCCGCAAATTGTTCTTCTTCAATATACGCTGCGACTCGCTGATTTCGTTTGAATCCAGCTTAAGGATGTTTTTGTTCCACATGCCCCGCAATTCGATCCATCCCATGCCGAATTTTTGCGAAGCGACTTCGCACGCGCGCCCGAAATCCTGCGAGATCTCGTCGTTGATCACGCTCACTTTGAAGACCGACTTCGAGAGCGATGGCGTGAATAGCGCAGGACCACTAAGCGGCCACGGCCCGGCGACTGCGAATGCACCCACGCCAGCTAAAAACTCACGACGCGCAGAGTCCAATTTGCATTTCTCCAGCGAGGCAACGTTACCTAGGAGGAGAAGTATATAACCTCAGTGAGTGACAGCTAGCTCATGACTGGAGGACGCGTATACTTTGTGGTCATTCTTTCGGCTAAGGAGCAGAATGCGTATGCGTTTCTTGAAAAGCGGAGCCCTTTGTTTGCTGCTGTCATTGCACCCGCTCACGGCCGCAAGCGGATGGCAGAGCGTGGGAAATGTTTCCGCAATCGAAACCTTGCCGCAAGGCGCCGAACTCAGAGCAGGCGCAGCACGCGTTCGTGTGGTAGCACTTTCAGCGAAGGTTGTGCGCGTGCGCTACGCGCCGCAAGGATCCTTCCAGCCTGAGCACTCATTTGCAGTTCTGCCCAACGCATTTCCGCAGCCTCCGAAAATTCAGGTGACGCACTCGGATGACGAAATAAACTTTAGCACTGGCGCAATACAGGTAAAGATTCTGAAGGCGCCGCTTCGCATTTTATTTCTCGATTCAAAAGGCAGCGTCATCTCTCAGGATCAGCCAGGCTATCCCGTATCGTTCAACGGAGCCGCATTTCGCGTCTGGAAGTCGATGCCTGAAGACGAGCACTATTTTGGCCTCGGCGACAAGAGCGGCCCACTCGATCACCGCAATCAGTCTTATACGATGTGGAACACGGATGCCTATGGCTGGCAGGAATCCACCGATCCGATCTATAAAAGCATCCCGTTTTTCCTGGCCATGCGAGGCGGCTCTGCATACGGCATTTTCTTGGACAACACTTACCGCAGCACTGTCGATTTCGGCAAGGAATCCCGCGATTTCTATTCGTTTGGGTCAGACGGCGGCGAACTCGACTACTACTTCTTCTACGGCCCCAATCCCAAAGAGGTGATCAGGGATTTTACGTCTCTGGTTGGGCGAACCCCGCTACCGCCGCTCTCCACCCTGGGATATCAGCAATGCCGCTACAGCTATTATCCCGAAGGTCGCGTGCGTGAAATTGCCGCCGAATTCCGCAAGCGAAAAATTCCCGCCGACGTGATTTATCTCGACATCGACTATCAGCAAAATAACCGCCCTTTCACCATCGATCGTGAGCGCTTTCCTAACTTCGAAGGAATGGTGAAGGATCTCAAGAGCGAGGGTTTCAAGCTCGTCGTCATCACTGATCTTCACATAGCGAAGCTGCCGGGGTACAAGCCATATGATGAAGGCCTGGCAAACGACTACTTCGTCAAAAATCCCGACGGTTCCGTTTACGTGGGAAGAGTCTGGCCCGGCGACAGCGTTTTCCCCGACTTCACGCGAGCAGCGGTGCGGCAGTGGTGGGGTTCGCTGTACACCGACTTCGTGAAGCTCGGTATCCGTGGCTTTTGGAATGACATGAACGAGCCTGCGGTCTTCCTGCGCGCCGATAAGACCATGCCACTTGACACTGTGCACAACCTTGAGGGTCGCAAAACCGATCATCGTGAGATCCACAATGTTTTCGGGATGGAAAACGTCCGCGCAACCTATGAAGGCATGCTGCGATTGCAACCGGATATCCGCCCCTTCGTGCTTACGCGCGCCGCGTTCGCGGGAGCGCAACGCTACGCCGCCACCTGGACGGGCGACAACCGAAGCACCTGGAACCACATGCGCATCTCCGTGCCGCAGATGATCAACCTGGGACTCTCGGGGTACCCATTCGTGGGCGCTGACATCGGCGGTTTCGCTGGAAGCCCCCCACCTGATTTGCTGACGCGTTGGATGGAGCTGGGCGTGTTCAACCCCATATACCGCAACCACGGGGAGAAGGGCTCTCGCAATCGGGAGCCCTGGGTGGATGGCCCTGAGCACGAAGCCATCCGGCGACGGTACATCGAAACCCGTTATCGCTTGCTGCCTTACATCTACACGAGCATGGAGGAAACCTCCCGCACAGGAATTCCCCTGATGCGGCCGATGTTTCTGGAATTTCCGGGCGATGCCAACTTGCAAACCACAGACAACGAATACATGTTTGGATCTGATTTGCTCGTTGCACCTAGACTCACTGAGTACTTAGGCCCGTATGAAGCCAGGCTACCGGAAGGCGCCTGGTACGATTTTTGGACCGGTGAGCAAGTGCAGGGTCAACTGCAAAAGCTTGACCCGCCTCTCGACGCGCTCCCCGTTTTCGTGCGAAGTGGAACGATCCTGCCGAAGGCACCGACCGTGCAAAACGTGGACGAAGTTCCACAGGGCCCGCTTGAACTCTCGATCTACCCCGGCCCGAGTTGCAAAGGCTCACTCTATCAAGATGACGGAAACACGATGGCCTACACACGTGGCGAGTATCTGCGCATGCAGTTCACCTGCGAGACGCAGCCCGACTCTCTGCGTGTGAATCTCTCAAAGCCCGAGGGCACCTACAAGCCGTGGTGGAGTGCTCTCAAAATCATCGTGTATGGAAATACCGATGCTCCACATGACCTATCGGTAAACGGTAAACCCGTTCCCGACTCGCAATTCGATAGCACCCGTAAGACGGTTACTTTCACAGTGCCCGCGTCCAGTTCACGCATGGAGATCATGCTGCACAGGTGATGTCAGGGCAACCATCCCTGATCTTTGCGTTCTTTGCGTCCCTTTCTTTCTGAACTTTGCGGTTGCCTTTCTTGTTCTTCCACACGGCATTAATCTATAGCGCTCTCCTTGTCTGCTCTGACTTGAATTCCTCTGTCTGGTGGAGTAGCGTCAATAATGGCGCTTCAGCCGAAACCAATATTGAGGCGGTTCCCCACGAGTTACCAGCGCCAGCCAAGAGCAGCCTTATTTCCAGGCTGCACGTTTCTGAACGGCACTTTTAATAAAGGAGCAGAGATATGGCAACCGCATTGTCCAGCCCAGCGATGAATCCTGAGGTATCCACCTTTATAAGCCGCAAACAAAAACTTTTCATCAACGGCAGATGGGTCGACGCCGCGTCCGGCAAAACTTTTCCCACTTACGATCCGGCAACCGGCGAAGTCCTCGCCCAAGTCGCAGAAGGAGACCGCGAGGACATTGATCGCGCTGTGAAGGCTGCTCGCGCGGCTTTCGAGACGGGCCCCTGGTCGAAAATGTCACCGGCAAAGCGCGCCCTCCTGATCTGGAAACTAGCTGACCTGATCGAACAACACTTGGAAGAATTCGCCGAATTGGAATCACTCGACAACGGCAAGCCTCTCAGCATCGCCCGAGCCGCTGATGTCCCGGTCGCTATCGAACACATGCGCTACTACGCCGGATGGGCGACGAAAATTGAAGGCAATACGATACCCCTCGTGCTGGCCCCACCTTCAAAATTTCACGCCTACACCATACGGGAGCCCGTCGGCGTTGTCGGGCAAATCATCCCGTGGAATTTTCCACTCGTCATGGCAGCATGGAAGCTAGGCCCAGCTTTGGCAGTGGGCTGCACCTGCGTCTTGAAACCCGCTGAGCAGACTCCGCTATCCGCCCTGCGTCTCGGAGAACTGATTCAGGAAGCCGGATTCCCCGAGGGAGTCGTGAACATCGTTCCCGGATACGGCGAAACCGCCGGAGCGGCACTCGCCGCGCATCCTGATGTCGACAAGGTGGCTTTCACAGGCTCCACCGAAGTCGGCAAACTGATTCTGCACGCTGCGGCTGGCAATCTAAAGAAGGTGTCACTCGAGTTGGGGGGCAAATCACCCAACATCGTCTTCGATGACGCCGATATCGAAAAGGCCATTCCCGGCGCGGCCAGCGCCATCTTCTTCAACCACGGCCAGTGCTGCTGCGCGGGCTCCCGCCTGTACATCGAACAGAAGGCCTTCGATAAGGTTGTCGAGGGCGTCGCCCAGCAGGCCGAAAAGATCCGGCTCAAGCCAGGTTTCGAGCCCGACAGCGACATGGGTCCGCTCGTCTCCGAAGAGCAATTGAACCGGGTATGCAGCTATCTCGAGTCAGGCTTCCAGGAGGGTGCAAAGGCCGTCGCTGGCGGAAAACGCCACGGCAACCGCGGCTACTTCGTCAAGCCAACCGTGCTGGTTAATACGAACGAGAATATGAAAGTCGTCCGGGAAGAGATTTTCGGGCCGGTGGTAACGGCCATCCCGTTCAGTGATCCGAAAGAAATTGTGGCCAAAGCAAATGACACGATTTACGGCCTCGCCGCCGGAATTTGGACTCGCGACATCAAGAAGGCGCACTCCGTCGCGTCCAAGCTGCGGGCGGGAACCGTGTGGATCAACTGCTACAACGTCTTCGACCCGGCGCTGCCCTTCGGCGGATACAAGCAATCCGGCTGGGGCCGCGAGATGGGGCACGAGGTGCTTGAGCACTACACGGAAGTAAAGTCCGTGTGCGCTGCCCTGTAGGAGAACGCTAAGGGGCCGAGGCTCTCGCTTCGGCCTTTTCCATACGGAAAAACTATCAGCAGTTTTCCATCTACTAAATTGTGTGTACCTCCTTACCGTCGCGTTACCTCACCCAAAGGGGCGGGCCCAGGCGCTAATCGGTACACACCGCGATGTGTGTTGCTGGTCGCGAAACTCGGCTCGGAGTGAACTGGAAATCTAGGTCTCTAAAGTAGACAAACATAGACACCCAGCTCGAATCAGGAAAACACGACGCTGGGTACGCTACATCTATAAGCCATAGCGATTTTGATAAACCTATATCGGAAGGCTTAGGGTGAAGAACTTCGTGATGTTCGGCCCATGAAGTTTGAGCGTTCGGTAATAATTCTGGCGTGTAAGTTCTGACCTTACGGCTGTCGTTTGGTACGCGTGGGAAGTCATGACCAGTTGCGGGCCATGGATCAATCCAATAAGCTCAGTCGCAAAACCTTTGAGATTGGTCAGCGGTCATACATTGCTTTGGGCAGAAAGAACGGCATCTTAGCTGAATTGAAAGAAGAGAAACAGCCAGAGCAATGGCCAGTCATGTTGCTTTGTGCAAAATGTTGGACGGTTGCTAGCTTCTGCGGCATGCATCGTTACAGATATTAGAGCGGAGCCAATTCTCTAAGATGCACCTTGGACACGGTGATCGGGGAAACTCCACCCTCACAAAAATGTGGGTGATTCCGATACGGCAGATGTCTTCAAAGCGATAGTTGGTGCTACTCAGAAAGTTTTGTAAGCGCCACGCATCTATTACCAGAATCTCAGCTACGTCGCATGCGCCGAATCGCGGAACCGAAGCTGCAGGATACCGTGGCCAAAATGGCAGATATGAGCCGTGCTCTGGAGTTCCACCAAACCATATTCGAGTGCGAAGTCATGAGTTACTTCAGTACTGTTGACCGTTCCCGTTCTGAACCTAGAATGAGCACGACAATCAAGTCGCAAGCCACGTGCACTTTTGTTTGTACTAACGAGGTCATATGCGTTGGATGTTGCAGTGCCGGGTCCTGAGGTTGCCGCTGCTAACGATTGTTTTTGCAGTGGTTACTGTCCAGCCTAGTTTGCCGCAGTTAAATTCGAATGCATCCAACGTGACCCTGACCGCAACGCTAGTGGAATCACTCACAGTTAGTGCCATCCCGAGCGCCGTGAGCTTCAACCTGACGAATGGGACGACGGCGGATGGTTCCAGTGCGGTTGCCATAACCACAACCTGGGTGCTGAGTCCCACGCGGACAAGCGTTAAGCTTTATGGGAATTTTAGCTCGTCAACGGCTGCACTGACTGATGGTGGCGGCAATAACATTCCGTCAGCAGATGTCTTGGGGCAGGTCGCGACTGGATCACCGACTAGTTTTACTGCCTTTACGCAAACTGGTCCGTTCGGAGCCGCAAGTGCCAGCTTGTTGCTGTTCAATCAGAATATCACCGCTCTGAATCTTATTGGCAATCGTACCGACAACCTGAATCTGCGAATTGATTTGACCAGCCTTTCACTGCCGGCAGGTGTGTACACCGGGACATTGCATATCCAGGCACAGGCATTGTAGAAGCCAATGAGGTTTCTTTCGCACTTTACACCTGCTTCGCTTCTGGCAGTTGTTGGCATAACCCTTTTGGTTGAAAGTGGCGCCTGGTGCCAGACTGTTCGCCCTGTCATTGTTGAATATCAGTCGACAGCTAAGGGAAAGTTCGAACTGGTCAATGACGGGCTGACTCCGCTTAGCGTGGTGCTCGAACCGAGGAGCTTCACTATTACGGACGATGGCACCGGAGTTTATAGCCCGCTCGAAGGCAATGTTCATCTTCAGCTCTCGGCAATGAGTTTTCGGATTCCTCCTAAACAGAGCCGGTTCGTCTTTTACAAGGCCACCGCGGACAGATTGCCGGCATGGTTCGTGATTTATAGCGTGTGCAGCGGCCGTCCGGCGCGGTCGGGTTTCAACGTTGAAGTCGATCTGCCGCATACGGTGTACTTGCGACAGAAAGCCTCGCTTGAAAAACAAGATGTGGGTGTCGAGTCTTTTGAGTATTTACCGGAAGAGAAACGAGCCGTAATTACCGTCTCCAATAGTAGTGAGAAACTGGAGCGCGCCCTGGAATGGCGGTTGAGTTCGAAGGCCACGAAAATTTCAGGAAATGGTTTTCCACTTCTCCCTAAGGGCCGGCGACGACTGGAGGTGGATTGGGATTCGGCAAGTCCTCCGGAAGTGTTCTCGGTCCGTTTCCAACACTTCACCTTTAAACAGGATTTAGGTGCATTGCGACAATGAGAACCTGTTCTTGTTTGGGGAGCGGCTTGCAGCCTTCCTGAGGGAGTGTCGCTGGGTCTTATCACACTCCGTTGTTTTTCTCGTATTCATTCCATTACCCGCAGCAGTGGGCCAGGTATTTCAGTTGGAGGGTGGTTCGTCTTCATTGTTTCAGGCCCAGGGCGGTTCGGTGCAGGTTCGCACCTTGGGCTTCGAGGGCCTGCTCGGCGGTGGCATGCTGGATGGACAGCTGCGGCTCGGAGGGTTGTTTCGCAAGAAATGGCACAATTCTATTTTGGCAATCGGTGACGATGCCATTTCCCTCCGCCTACCCACAGATCTCTTCGACAGCAGCCACTATGTAAACGGACGGGGCGCCAGCATCTCGGCAAGCAATGATCGAATCAGTATCTTGGGATTTGCGGGAGCGACTTCGACGGGTTTTGGCACACCCTTTTTTCGAGGCGCGGCCGCGGAACATCCTGCCGGAGCGTTTTTTGTTGATGCGAAACTGTCTTCAAAGTGGCGGCTGTTTTCCCGCAACATTGCTTCAAACCATCAAACGAGTATCAGCGGGGTGGAATGGCAACCGTGGAGAACATTTAAGACGGCTATCGCGGGGGGAGTTGGCAGCGATCAGGGTTATCTCAGCGCCAGCCTGTCAGCGGACACGCGATTTGTTTCATGGAGATCGACTTACATCCTGGCCGGAGATGCATTTCAGCGCGTTAGTGTCACTGCGCCCGTAAGTTCTGAGAATGAGAAAGAAAATTTCCTTCTCACGGTTCGCCCTGTGCGCGCTCTCGAGTTTGTGGCGGGACGATTCAACCTCTTGCAGGTTGGCGCGCCTGGCGAGAGCGCCCTCTCTGCAAACGTAAACCAATACTCAGTTACTATGCGGTTCGCGGGGGCCATAGCCGCTGGGTCTCTGTTCATGTCGAGAGCGGGAGGAATGAGCAGCGAAGGCACCTCGGTCTCATTAGCAGGAAATCTGATGCGGTGGCTTCAGGGCGGTGCGTATCTGTACCATAGCCGCTCCAATGGATTCCCGAGCTCTACCTCGATAACGACTATGTTTCAGGAAGTAGTCTCACCTCGTTTAAGCCTTCTTCAGCTGGTAAGCCATTCCGACGGGGGAACATCGCTCTCCTGGGGAGGACAGTTTTTTGCTAATCCTTTCTCGGTCGGGGTCGAGTACCAGACGGTTTACGCTCCCTTTCGGCCGGGGAATCCTTTCAGACAAGTGTTGCTACTTAATCTTCGGATTCAACCCTTATCGTTTTTTCAGTTGAACACCGGAACCTATGTTGCTCCTGGAGGATTTGTCAAGTACACGACGTATGGGCAAGCACTCGCATATCGGGACACAAGTGGCTTCAGTGGACCGGAAAGCTACAAATTTGGAAAGTATGTGATCCGTGGGAGGGTTACCGACGAAGCGGGAAATGCAATCAACGGAGCCGCGCTGCGTGTGGGCCGTGACCTCGTCTTCACCAACGTAGAGGGAAAGTTCTTTGTGCGTAAGAAAAAGGATCGCCCGGTCACACTCGATGTAGCGCTCGAGGAATTTCTTATACCCGGTGTATTCGAAGTAGTGGACTGCCCTCGCACGGCTGTTCCAAGTCTGACCAATGCTGAAACACTCGTACGTGTTGTCGTTAGAGAGCACAGGAGTCCTATTCCCGAAAACCTCTGAGTAATCCCGGCAGTGATCTGAGGTAGTGCTTTAGGAACTCTTCATGCGCTGAGCCACTTTTCTCTAGTACTAGTTCGATTCGCGTGCCGTCGCTGAGCCAACTTCTTTCTCGAAGAAAAGCACTCCTAAGTTCATATAAAGAGATTACTTGCGCATGGACGCTGGAATTCGCAATGATTTTCACCCCTTCGGCCGGCCGTTCATCGAGGAAAGGAAAACAAGGCCCATAGCAACCCTCGTGATGTTGATCCGCATATTTCTTTGGGGCTGTCTCGCATTCCGCCTAATGCACGTAGTCTCGTTTCTTATGCTGTTAGCAACCCAAATTCCAGTCATATGACTAAGGAACTGGTGTCACGATTAAGGTTTTCTCGCAGGGCGAGATCTTTACGGTACGTATCGATTTGGAACAAACTTTCAGAATCTACACAATGTCTCGGCGCATGCCGGGATAGGCCCGCTAACCCTCTTTTCAATTGACTGGGTGGAAATTGGCTCCCACCGGGTCTTTACTCCCGATGCAAAACGAATGCAGCAGGGGCGGGGGGCGGCATCACGCTGTGTCGCTTCTCTTCTCTTGTTCTTTACCATTGCTGCTGCGCTCCTTGGAGATCCTCATAATACCGACTGTTTGGGTCTGAGCAATTGAAATCATCATCGTGGAGCTCAACTGAAACACGAGTACGCCGCATGAGATGCTAAGTTCCGCGTTGCTCCTGATTTTGCGATGAGCGTAGCTTTTGCTGTTCCATTCGAAGAGAGTTTGCACCGTGATTCCCTGTGATTACTGTGGTCATCTTCTCGATGCTCTCGGTGGTGCGTAAGCTAAAGTCCTGCTCTATGCGATCTCTCGGTGTAGCAGCATTCTGGTGCTTGTGTTTAGCAGTCGTGCTTCCGCTTAGCTCTCTCAGCCAGGAGGACGGACCAGAAAGCGACCGCAAAGTCGTAAGCCGGGTCAGCCCTATATATCCCCAGTTGGCTCGTGCAAGCAATCTAAGGGGCACTGTAAGGTTGAATGCTCTCGTCGCGTCCAACGGCACTGTAAAATCCGTGGCGCTTCGCGGAGGAAATCCAGTATTGGCGAAGGCGGCCGAGGATGCTGTCCGCAAATGGAAGTGGGCTCCGGCCACGCATGACAGTCGAGAAGCGGTTGAAGTGAGATTCGATCCCCCCTAATCCGCTGCGTCCCGAATTGATCGCAGATTGTTTTTGGGTGCAATGCAGCAGCTCTCTTTGCACTCCACTCCATCTAAAGTCTGGGATAATTCCAAATTTGAGTTCTGACAACTGCTTCACGTATCGTGACCGGATGCTTGTACCTTCTGAAGTCCGGCTTAGGCAGCTGCTGCAAGTGATTTCAATCTGCCTCTGTATTACGCAGACTGTTCACGCGGGCACAGTCTCCGTCAAGGTAGGCGTGGCGAAAATTGCAATCACACCATACGGTCCTAATCCGGATTGGCACGGACCGGTTACTGTAAGTGGGATTTGGGGGGAGCGATTTACCGACGCGAATAACAATGATCGTTGGGATGCCGGAGAACCTTTCGTCGATGACGACAGAAACAATGCTTTGGATCCCCACTCGAAGGACAAGTATGACGGCATCTATCTCGCGGGTTTTGGTGGGCCGGGCGAGGACCGCCTGGCAACGGGCAGGCACGATGATCTGTGGGTGCGTGCTCTGGTGCTTGACTCCGACGGTACCCGAATCGCCATAGTATCTCTGGACCTGATCGGCTACTACCAGCGTTCCGGCTACTACGGCGTGGATGAGGCCCGCAAACTGCTGGACCCCGGGCTGGGCATCCGGGAGCTCTTAGTCGCCAGCACCCATAACCACGAAGGACCGGATACGATTGGGCTTTGGGGCGGAACAGCCAACAGCGACGGCAAGTTTCCGCTTTACCTCCACTTTATAGATCACGAAATCGCGAAGGCGGTCAGCTTGGCCGCTCGCTCTGTAGTTCCGGTCCGCATGAAATTGGGCGCGACTGGGCCGCAGCTTTCTCCAGCACTTCAGAACCTCCAAACTCGCACCGCGGGGCGGCCTCCCAAATTCTTCGATGAAGAGTTGCGTGTGATGCAATTCATCGGTACAGAAGGAGAGAAGAAACATAAGGCGGTGGCCACTCTCATCAATTGGAACACTCACCCGGAATCGCTCGAAGACGAGAACACACTTCTGACATCCGATTTTCCAGGCGCTGTGCGAGAAGCAATTGAACAGAAATTTGGTGGGCTGGCCATCTACATCTCAGGCGACCTCGGGGCGGTGGAGATAGTGGGGGACAATGGCCAAGGCACGCGTACGCGATTCCATGGCCGCGACTTCCCAGTCACCAAGGACAACAAGTCCAAGACGTTCACTTTTGAGCGGATGCAAGCCATCGGTCACGATGTGGCCGACGCAGCCGGGGAAGCGATCGCGCGCGCCGAATGGAGCAGTGTTACCGGTATAGAGACTAAGAAAGCCGACATGCGAGTGCCGCTCGACAACTTGGGCTTCCAGTCCCTGTTAGCTAAGGGAATCCTGGGAAGGATGCCGGGAATGGACGCTCTCGGTGGTCCTGATGTAATGAGTACGGTGCACGTGATTCGTATCGGCGATGCCCAGATCGTCACCGCCCCAGGAGAACTGTTTCCGGAGGTCTTCTATGGAGTTAAAAAGTATAGTCGCCGTGATTGCCCCAAGGCAAACAGTGGACGACCGGCCGAGCCTTCGGTTTTCAGCGCCATGACCGCCAAGTACAAGTTCGTGTTCGGCCTATGCCCCGATGAACTGGGTTATATCGTTCCAGGATACGACTTCCGACCTCCGATTTTCGATGAGAAAGGCGGCGTGAAGGAGGCCGATGACGCTTGCATGGCGGACGGCGTACCGACACATTACCACGAGACCAACTCGGCCAGTTCACAACTTGCCCCAGTTTGGGCTTGCACCGCGGCACGCCTGCTGGGAGAAAATACGTCGCAAGAACCGGCTTGTGCGGCGCTGCCACTTAAAGCCAGGCCATAGCTACGACCGAGGTGAATTAATCTTCCGGCTGTTCCAAAATTGCAGATACACGTCCTGCAACTCTGTTCGTCCAACGCAAGAACTCTTCTTCACAGTGGAAATTTACAAATGGTTCTCTCTCCCGGTGGCAGCGCCAATCGGGCCGATCATAACTTTACTGTCTTGGCAGGTCAGTACCGAACCGCCTATTATTTTGGGAAGGAAAGCCCGGCTCGTCTGGGAGAGCTCTTGAAAATTGTCAACACGCGCGTGAGGGAAGCCACTTCAAGCCCGATTGCTGACATCCTGCTCTCACGTTTGATAGTTGGTGGTTTTCAATGCCGTGGTGAAACGTGCGGTTCGAAACGTGAATCGGTTGATTACGGTTCAGAGCAACGGGAGGGTCAGACTCCGTAGGGGGCGGTGGCAGGGGTACAATTTAAGCGCTCATCGGCCCGTTCTTCAGTGTAGCTGGATCCATCAGGAGGAGTCATGAGCGAGCTCAGTATCAGAGGGCACGATCTTCCACGGAACCCAGCCAACTTTGCACCTCTCACACCACTGACGTTCATCAGTTGGAGTGCTCATGTCTGTCCGGACCGTACAGCTGTCGTCCACGGGTCTCGCCGTTTTACCTGGAAAGAAACCTACGAACGATGCCGCCGGCTCGCTTCGGCGTTAGCCGAGCGGGGCGTCAACGCCGGAGATACGGTTGCCGCGATGTTGGCGAATACACCCGAAATGTATGAATGTCACTTCGGCGTGCCAATGCGAGGCGCTATTCTAAATACGCTGAACACCCGTCTCGATGCGGATGCGATCACATTCATGCTCCAGCATGGAGAAGCGAAGGCGATTCTTGTTGACCGTGAGTTCTCCAGCACAATTGCCACCGCGATCGGGAAGCTGGGTCGAAAAATGATCGTTGTGGACGTAGACGATCCTGAATATGGGGGCCCCGGCAGCCGCATCGGAGATGTCGAGTATGAGGCGCTGCTCGCAGGCGGGGATCCAAAATATGCATGGTGTCCTCCGGCGGACGAGTGGAGCTCTATCACGCTCAGCTATACCTCCGGCACTACCGGAAATCCGAAAGGCGTGGTTTACAGTCACCGCGGCGCTTACCTGAACGCTCTCGCTGAGATCCTAACCTGGAACATGCCTCGACATGCGATTTATCTTTGGACCTTGCCGATGTTCCACTGCAACGGCTGGTGCTTCCCATGGACGATTGCCGCGATTGCCGGCACGAACGTCTGTCTGCGGAAAGTAGAGGCGGCGAAGATCTTGGCGTTAATGGCGGAGCACAAGGTGACGCACTACTGCGGCGCGCCAATCGTGCACAACACGCTGGCAAACGCGCCGGCTGAGTTGCGACAGGCGATCTCGCACCCTGTCCACGCAATGGTCGCCGGGGCGGCGCCCGGGGCGGCGATGTTTGCCGCGATGGAGCGGATCGGCTTCAAGCTGACGCACGTCTACGGCTTAACAGAGGTGTACGGCCCGGCGACGGTTTGCGTCCCCCAACCCGACTGGGCCAGCTTGACGGTTGAGGAACGCGCCGTCCTGAACTCGCGACAGGGCGTGCGCTATGTTCTGGAAGAAGATGTGGCTGTGCTCGACCCACAGACGCTTCAGCCGGTGCCGTGGGATGGGGAGACCGTCGGTGAGATCATGTTCCGCGGCAATATTATGATGAAGGGATACCTGAAAAATCCCCAGGCAACCCAACAGGCGTTTGCCGGCGGATGGTTTCACTCGGGTGACCTCGCTGTGGTGCACCCAGACGGGTACTTTAAGATTAAGGATCGCGCCAAGGATGTCATCATCTCGGGCGGCGAGAGCATCTCCTCGATCGAGGTGGAGGAGGCTATTGCGTATCATCCCGCGGTACTGGCCGTTGCCGTCGTTGCAAAATTCGATCCGGTGTGGGGCGAAACGCCCTGTGCCTTTGTCGAGCTGAAGTCCGGCGCGCAAGTGACCGAGACCGAGATCATCGAGCACTGCCGGTCACGGCTCGCCCATTTCAAGGCTCCCAAGACTGTTATTTTCGGGCAACTTCCTAGGACGTCAACCGGAAAGGTGCAGAAGTTCGTCCTTCGTCAGCAAGCCAAATCGGCAACCGCCATTCAGTAGAGTGGCCAGATCCGTGACTTCCTCGCCGGTGGGCGGTCTTTTCGATTGAAAGGAGATCATCGATGTTGCGCAACGAACACTCCAGCGAGCCGTTGGTCATCACGCATCGGGATGGAGGCGTCGCCTGGCTCACTCTAAATCGCCCCGACCGTTTCAATCCGCTGTCGCTAGACATGATCCACGCGCTTGGGGCTGCGTTGAGTGTCGTTGCCGCCGATGTGCAGGTCCGTGTGGTCGTGCTGTCGGCGAACGGCAAGGGGTTTTGCGCGGGCCACGACCTGAAGGAGATGCGTAGCCACATAGGCGATCAGGCCTGGGAGCGACGACTGTTCGATTGCTGCAGCCGCATGATGATGGCGCTGACCGAACTGCCGCAGCCGGTGATCGCCCGCGTTCATGGCGTCGCAACGGCTGCCGGCTGTCAGCTCGTCTCGATGTGTGACCTTGCGGTCGCCGCCGACACTGCTACGTTCGCGCTTCCTGGCGTCAATATCGGCGTCTTCTGTTCGACGCCTGCCGTCGGTGTCGCTCGCAACATCGGACGGAAGCGCGCGATGGAAATGTTGCTCACGGGGCGCCTCTTCGATGCACAGACGGCCCTGGCGTGGGGGCTGGTCAACCGTGTCGTTCCTCTGGCGGACCTGGACAAGACGATTCAGCTCTACACGGACGTCATACTCGCGCGCAGCCCGGCGACGATCCGCCTCGGAAAGGCGGCCTTCTACGCGCAGCTCGAGCGCCCACTGATCGAGGCCTACGACCTCGCGAGCGAATCCATGGCGCGCAACCTGATGCTCGACGATGCAGCTGAAGGTATGGACGCTTTTCTGCAGAAACGTCAGGCCGCATGGGTAAAGACTTGAAGCGACTTGACTGAATCGTTCTCCATTCAGGACATGGTCGTTCCGGCGGATTGGACGGGAAGACAAAAGGACGCATAATCTCCAATTATGGTGCTGAGAGCCGGAGTCTTCGTTTTTTCGCTGCCTCTTCTCTTGTCGGCTGTCTTGTCGTATGCAGCTCAGTCTCCTTGGTTTTTAGCATCAGCAACGCAAACGGTCAGCGCCACGATAATTGATGCCGATTCGGGGTCCGCCCTTTCCAATGTCCACTTGGAGGTGCAACTGTTTCCGCCTGAGCATGGCGGACGCAAATTCCTTTCTCTGCTTTGTGTACCCAGCGACAAGGCTGAACCACTCTTCTCCTCTACGCCTACGAACGATCCGAACGGTTCGTTCAGCCTCACCGCACGCGGCGGCGATTACCTCGTCAAGGTTGCGATTCCCCAGCGGCAGCCAGTCTTTGGTTGCATTCACATCGACACGGAACCAGAAGTACGATCATCTAGCGCTCGACCCTTGCACCAACACTTTTTTGTCCGCATCGCAACCTCGATTCCCAGCTATTCCGGCGATATCGTCGACAATTCGGCCTGTGCCCCATATCAGCCCTCTCCTTGTGATCCGCTTCGCGTTTCTAATCTTGTCAAAACCAAGAAGATCGAGCTAATCGATTCTGTAGGCAACCCGATGCACGACACACGTTTGGAATTCCAGGAAAACACTAAGGGAAAGGGGAAACTGGTCGCCAGCGTCACAACAAATGCAACCGGTGTAGCTGACGTGTCCAGCTTATTAGCAGCGGGTGGATTATTGCGTATGCTCGTAGAGTTCGAACCTGTTCCGGCGAATTTCTTATTCAGTTCACCAAAGGCGGGACATTGGGAAAGCAGACGATTAAGTTATTCCATTGGCGCTGTAGGAGCAATTTGATGCAAGGTGCGCTGGTTCAACCCTTGAACCTGAAGCCTTTACAGTTGCCTCACTGCAACGATAGAACACCAACCTCCGCTCATTGCAAAATCAGGAGCAACGCTGGTACCTATGGGCTCGCGGGGAGGAAGGGTGAAGCCTGCCATCGAAATGAAGGAGAGTTCCCGGCAGCACTATATTTCCGACTCTCTCTTTGCGGAGGCCATACATTGGGCTGGACGAACTGGACGAAAGGATGAAGCAATGGCATGGCCTGAACGCGCTTACGAAGAGCATGACCAGTGGATGGTCTATCGCTATCCAGGCTGGGACGATTTGCGTTTCAAGCCGCGATTTCCGGATTGTCATCTATAGGAATGGGACCTTATAGCAGCATGAACAAAAGAGCTTCACCTGACAGTCGACTTCGCACACGTTGACGGAGATGACAGGACAAAGGAAACTGCGGCTCAATGTCCCTTGGGCGGACGCCTTAAGTTGGGGCTGATCCATGCGAAATAGACCACCCCACAACTCACGAAGAGGAACAGAATTGCGGCGACTCTCTCAGAAAGAACATGCATGAAAGCCAGGACGATCAGCAGAACTACAAAGGCGAGCAGCGCGTACAGCATTTACCACTCCCACCAGAATAATCCACCAGGATACAAAGGAACTCCGGCAAGCGATGGGGGTAGAGCCAGAGTTCCGTCTTCGCGTATGTCTTGAGACCCTATTCCTGAGTGCCGTGGAATCCAAGCGCCAATTGACGCCAAATCTGAGTTTGAGTGTTCGTTCCTACCTCCCGTAGAGCTACGAATGCGCGCATCGAGCCTCGTTCATCAATTCGTCAGCGCATGGAGGAGACCGAAGAAATACGCATACGCCCTGCAAACGTTGTTGGCAAGAAAACGATGCGCCTAGCCCACTCTGCTATGTTCCGTAGTTCTCACTCGTAACAGAGGCAGTCCATTTTTTCCGTACTTTCTGCGCTGTATACTCCGCAAAAAAATCGCCCGCTACTCTTTCAAACGTCGCATCGAAGGTCCTGTTGTCTCCACGATTGAATGAAAGTTACTCATGGCGGTGCGTTAATACGAAGGCTGGTTGAGAGTTTGTCGACCCCTTACCTTTGATATAGCGATAAAAGCGAGGTTGGCCTCGTCGCTTCCAATACGGTGCGTCATAGCTATCAATTCCCAGGCCCGAGCGCATGGCGCTGAAGAAAATGTGTTGCGCAGGATGAACCACAATTCCTACATGTCCTCGCCAAACCACCAAGTCTCCAGGCTGAGGATCTGTGACGCGCTGAAATTCATCGGTTCCGGCATAGAGATCAGATGAGCGCACGTAAGTGTATGGGAAGCCAGCACGAGCATAGATGGCATGCACGAGGTGCGAACAGTCGCGTTTGCCAGTCAGGCGCATGCGGCCGTCGAGTGCCGCAGCGATGACGCTCAAACCGTCGTCTGCGCTCAATGGCCCGGGTGTCTGTTGATCGCCCACATTATTACCCTGGACCTGTGAAGTTTGCTTGGAGGAGCCTTCCGGTTTCCTAACTTCTAGTTGTGCGAGCGCGGAGCAGGAAATCAATCTGCACAAGACTATCGCGCACCCAAGCCGTTTGGCATTGAATTGCATAGCTTGTTATTGTGAGGTGTTTTGAGAGGACTTACAGATTACGCTGGTAGTGGAACCGAGGGACCGCTTGCTGGCCGGCGCTGAATTGCATCATCGTCGAATGCTGTGATCTATACGGAGCGAGTCATGCAACGAATTGACGATCTTTTTTTCCGCCACCGCGCATAGCAGCATGAGGAATCTGCTATGGTCCATCATGACGGGGACTGCTGTTCGAGGCGATTTCACCACAAGGCCCTCGGCTTACTCCTGAATGTTTGCCTGAACCAGGGTGTGCGGGTGAGCTGGGTGCTGCTGGCAGGTCGGCACGCATTTCAGATTCGCTCAAACGGGATGAAGCGATCAGACGAGAAGACCGAACCCGAAGCAATTGGACCTCAGTATTGGGTAATACTTTGGTATCAATGAGAGGACGGGATCTCTCCCGGCTGATTCATGGCATCGCAAAAAATCCGGTCCGGGCAAAGGACTGACAATTCAATTGGATTACACACTGGAGCCGCGGTCCGACCCTCTGCCACTGCGTTCCAAGTAGACGCTGTTGGCGTCTCTGAATCTGGACTTCCCTGAGGGGCTGCTCTTGGTGCGGCAAGGCCAAGCCCGCCAAAGGTAGAATGGAACTGGTCTTAATTCAAGAAGTTTGCGGAGTTTTGAAGCCATTCATTTTGAGCCGATCATATCGGAATACATCATGCGTTTCGTGCCAGCAATTTGCAAGTTGTAGATGTGTCCTATGTACGGCGTGGATCGAGGCCAAAACAGCGAACAGTAAGTTAGGGCTAGAAGGAAGATCTCGAAGTTGCGATGCTGATTGCAGGTGACATTGGCGGTACAAAAACAGATGTGCCCGCTCATTGCGGGTCAAGTGAGGAGCCACTGCAAACACCCAACGTTAACCCTTAATAGAAGCCCTGAATAAACGATTGAGAGGAATTTCTATGAGTGCCATTGCCTGGGCGAATCCCGTCAAGCTCTCTGCCATCCACGAGCCCCTTTCTCCGGAAGAGTTGAACAAGATGAACGCGTATTGGCGCGCAGCCAATTATCTTTCGGTTGGACAAATTTACCTCTACGCTAACCCGCTGCTGCGTGAGCCCCTGAAACTTGAGCATGTGAAGCCGCGGCTGCTAGGGCACTGGGGCACGACACCCGGACTGAATTTTATCTACGTGCACTTCAACCGCCTTATCAAGAAGTACCACCTCAACGTCGTCT
>Ga0075435_100000176_pt1 | contig 37689 bp, 36 predicted proteins | sample RhiMethybrSRZTD4_FD_75302 | JGI IMG/M metagenome (GOLD analysis project Ga0075435, IMG submission 75302) | Populus rhizosphere microbial communities from Tennessee, USA - Rhizosphere MetaG P. TD hybrid SRZTD4 | ecosystem: Host-associated > Plants > Roots > Rhizosphere > Soil | place: USA...
AATGTGATGATGGTTCGTGATTGGGACGTAGATGCGTGCGCCGTCGAACGCCGTGCCCCACTCAACGCCACCCTGATCGCCGCCGGGGCCGACGAGCGTGCTCCAGATGAACTCGCCGGTCTTCGCATCGAGCAGCGTGTAGACGCCGCTCTTGCCGCCGACGCCAACGACATCGCGCATGCGACCGCCGTCGTCTTCACCCGACTGCTCCGCGCGGTTGCCGTCGCCGTCGCGATCGCGGTCGGAACCGCGGCGGCGATCGCGCATCCGCACCCGCATCACGTTGACGCCTGACCCGCCCAGGTCCCATTTCTCGCCGTCTTGCTCCGCCGGGCACCACGTCACCGTCGGCGGCAGACTGCCGCACGCACGCAGCCACGGATCGTGGCCCTGCACGCGGTACGACCAGCGTGGTGCGCCGGTTTGCATGTCGAACGCGACGACGGACTTCAGGTACGAACCGCGCTGCTCGCACGATTCGTCGAAGCCGCCGTGCGCTGCGTTGCACGCCGCCACAGTTGCCGGTTCGGTGTAGGGCTGGCCGAACGTGCCGTACACCAGGCCGGCGCGAACGTCGACGGCAGGCGGCGAGAACATCGTCGCGCCGGCATATCCGCCAGCGACGCCGCCGTTGTCCGGCAGCGAGTAGGTGCGCCAGAGGATCCGGCCGGTCCGCGCGTCGAGCGCGACGATGGCGCCGCGAAAGGTTGCGCCCGGGCCGGACGCGCCGGACGCCGACACGCCCGTGTAAATCGTGTCGCCGACGAGAACCGGAGATCCGGTCATGATCCCTTTCGGATCCGGATGGACCTGTGTGATCCAGCGCCGTTCGCCGGTGCGCGCATCGATCCCGATCATGTTCGGCGCGCGAAGGTCGCCGACGACGAGCGTCGTTCCAACCAGAGAGGGACTGGTGCGCGCGATGTCGCCGGCAATCCCGGTGTATTCCGACACCAGCCGCGACCAGATCACGCCGCCAGTGCCCGCGTCGAGCTTCCACAGCCTGCCGCCGAAATCGCCGAAGTAGACCGCGCCGTTCACCACCGCGGGCGTCGCCGAGACGTCGCCGGCGGTGATGGCGATCCACTTCAGCGCGAGGCGATCGACGTTGTCGACACTGATCGCACGCTCGAGCGGTTGATTGCGGCCGTTCGCCGGATCCTGGCCAATCGTCCGCCACGCGGCGCCATCGCGATCGGCAGCCGTGTGTGTTGCGCCGGCAATTGCCGCGAGCACCGCAACGACGAGCACGGTCCGCATGATCAGTCCTCCTTATGGCGCTTGACGGCGGCGACGAGCCGCCAGAATTGGCGGTCGTCGAGCAACGTGATTCGGTGCCCCTTTTCGCGCAGGCGCTTGATCTCCATCAACTTCACGCCGCCGTCGCGTCCCGCGGCCTGCAGCGGGTTCGGGCGTCCGCGGACGACGACAGTCGTACGCGTCGACGGTGCGCCGTGTACCTTGGCGCCGGCGCGGCGTGCGGCGCGGATTGCGTCGCGCCTCGGCCGGCTCAGAATGCCGGTGAACGCGAGGTGGACACCGGCAAGCGAGCGCAGCACGCCAGGGCGCAGGGTTGGCGGCGGCGTCCGCAGCGCCGCGATCAGTTCGTCGGCGCTCTCGTAGCGCTTGCGCCGCTCGCCGATGCAGCGGTAGACGATCTCCTTCAACTGATCGGTGCACGGCAGGCCGCGCACGTCCTGCGGCCGGATCCGCGCGCGCGCGTCGCCTTTGATCAGCATCGCGAGCAGTTGTCCGACCTGGTAGACGTCGTCGCGCGCCTGCCACTTCGGTACGGCGCGCGCGAGGATGTCGCTCGGCGCGGTGAGCGCGTTCATCGTCCGCGCGGTGATGCCGCGGCGATCGCTCTGCTGGCGGACGATCCCGAAGTCGCCGAGCTTCAGCTTGCGGCCGTCGCAGACGAACACGTTCAACGGCGTTAGATCGCGATGCAGGGTGTTGCCGCGATGCAGCTTGCCGAGCACCTCGAGGACGCCGGCGATTTCGCGGCGCGCCGCCGACTCCGGCCAACCGGTCGCGGCGCGCGACAGGAACGCGCTGAGGTCGCCATGGCGCGCGTATTCCAGCGCGAGACAGTAGACGACGCCGCGATCGGGACGGATGAGGGGAAAGCAATCGAAGACGCGGATCGCGCGCGGCTGGCCGTCGAGCACCTGGCCGAAATAGGCTTCGCGCAGCCAGCCATCCAGCGACGCGCTCGCCTTGATGCAGACCGTCTCGGGAACGAGCGACGATCGGCCGCGCCGCTCGGCGAGATAGACCTGGCCGAAGCCCCCTTCCCCGAGCAGCCGCTCGATGCGGTACTGCAGGCCGGTTTCGGCGCTGGCGATGATCTGATTCGGTGCCAGGAGCCGCGGCATCTTGCCGAACGGCATCTCGAAGACACCGGCCGCCCGCGTCGTCGCCGACGTGACGCTCTTCACGCGCGCCTCACGGCTGCCGCCCGCGCGGTGCGATCTGATCAATGAGCGCGCGGTACTCGGGATCATCGACGCGCTCGGTCACGGCGCCGCTGATCGTTCGCAGCACGCGCCGCGCCTGGCTCCGTTCCGGTGAGTCGGTCTCGGCACCGGCGATTTTCGCGACGCGCGTGAGCTCGTCGCGCAGACGGTGAAGGCTCTCGTTGTGCCGCGCTGGATCGCGCAGGCCGGCTTCGAGCTCGAAGATCTCGTCGAGCCGCCGCGCTTCGGCGTCGTCGTCGGCACGCTCGCGCGAGAGCGCCTTCTTGACGTCCGGTTGCCGGGCCAGTTCCCTGGCTCGGGCGGCGTCTGCTGCGACGTCGCGAAGGCCGCTGAAGTCGGCGGCGAGCGCCTCGAGGAGGTGGACCGTCGCGGCGGGGTTCGACGACTCGGCGATTCGCGATCGCCGCTTCTGCAGGAGCTGATCGATCAACCCCTCGTCTCGGCGGCGGCGGCCGCTCTTCATCGCCTGGAGTTCCATCCATTCGATCGCCTCCACGGCGACGGCATCGGGCGGGAGGGTGTGGCCGCCGGCGAAGATGGCCACGTAATGCGGAGAGGTGAGCTTGCGATCGAGCTGCCGCATCTCGAGGTAGTTGAAGTCGTCGGTGCCAGCGGTGCCGAATACGGGGAATGCAACCGACGAACGCGGCCTGGCGTCGGGATAACCGGCGCTCGACGCGATCACGCCGGCGATGTTGTTCTTGCCGAGCGCCACCTGCATCGCGGCCCGCGCGCCGCCGGACAGTCCGGTGAGGTACACACGGTCGGCGTCGATCGCAAAGCGCTGACCGAGATCGATCGACATCGCGCGGACGCTCGCGCCTGACGCCAACATCGGCCCGTTCCGCGACGTGTTGGACGCAGCGACGATGTAGCCGTATCGTTCAGCGGCGTCGCGGTATTTCTCGACGATCGCGCGGCCGCGCGCTGCGGGGTGGAAGCCGAGCAGAAGACTCCACCCTTGGCCGCGCGAGTAATTCGACGGCAGGTACAGCGCATAGCTCTGCGCCGGATCGTCGGCGCACTTGACGTCGTCGACGATCGTGCCGCGCGGAAGATCCTGTGCGCGCGCTGCTGGCGCGCACGCCAGTGCGACGATCAGCAGCAGCGACACGCGGCCGGCGTGACGCATGGTGACAGCTCGGGTTCCGCTTCAGTGCTGTGCGGCGCTCGACGTTGCCGGCAGCGGCATCAGCGACGACACATAGGCGGCGATGTTGACCAGGTCGTCGTCGGTCAGTTTGGCGACGACCGGTTTCATCAGGTCGGCCCATTCGCCATGACGCGCGCCCACCTGCATGTCGTACATCTGGCGCACGAGGTAACTCGGCGAGCGGCCGGCAATCCCGGGCACCGGGCCAAGCCCCTTCAAGTCGGCGCCGTGGCAGGTGGCGCACTCAACGGTTTTCCCGCCGCCGCCGGTGCGCGCCAGCGTTTCACCCTTCTTGATGCTGCCGACCGGCGCGTAGGCGATGAACCCGGATCGCGGGTCGCGCAGGATCTCGGTGCGTTCGGGATTCTCCGGCGTCTCGACGATGCGCGTACCGATCGGTTCCTTGCCACCGCCTTCGACGGGCACCCAGATGCCGCCGCGGCTGACCATCTTCGGCACGGTGCTCGTCTCGACGACGCGAATCCACGGCGTCCACGGCATCGCAGCGAAGTACACGGCCGCGGCTTTCACCTCGTCGGCGGTCATCGTCTTCGCGTAGGTGATCATCAGGTTCGTGTTGGCCTTTCGCGACTCTGCGCTCTTGCGCAGTCCGTCGCGAAAGTCGTTCATCGTCTGGATGAAATACGACACCGGCAGGCCGGCGACGCCGGCATTCTCCTGGCGTCCCTTACCGTTGGGATAATGACAAAGGCCGCAGGCGCGGACGTCGGGACGCTTGCCGTGCGCGACGATGTCCGGCATTGCCGGGTGATCCGATGGGAACCAGTCGGCCGGTCCGAAGCCATCGGAAATCTGCTGGCGCGTGAAGGTGAGCGTGCTGCCCGGCAACTGCCGCGCGGTCGTGTCCGGCGGAGCAGCAGCGGGTGCGGCGCCGCCTGGCGGCGGCTGCGGAATGGCGTAGGCCCAATCGGGCATTGATGCCGCCGCGTGCGGCAGTGTCGACGCGCCGATGACCACCAGCCCGAACCCGACGACGACGATCAGCTGACGCATGCGACGCCTCCTCTGCGAGGCGCCATTCTGCCACAGGGGGTCGGGAAGGGTTTCGCAGATCCACATGGGGTCGGGAAGGGTTTCGTCAATGGGCGAGATTTCCACAGGGGGTCGGGAAGGGTTTCGACATTCTGCGTACCAGAAAAACGATTCCCGACCCCCTGTGGAAAACCTCGCTAGAGGCGAAACGATTCCCGACCCCTCCCTATTCGCGGTCGCGACCGCGGACTTTGAAGCCGGTGATCATCATCAGCGAACCGCGATGGTTGGCGGCATCGACGTCGCGGTGCTGGAGGTTGACGAACGCCGCTTCCCCGGAGCCGAGGAAGATGAAGCCGGTCGGCTCCGACGACGTATCCCGCAACGACGCGAACCGGACGCACCCATCCGACATCACGTCGTCGTCGCGGCCGTCGGGCAGACAGATCCACAAGTCGTTGCCGCGCGGCTGCGACGTGCCGTCGGCGCGGACGATGCTCGTCGGTCCATCCTCGAGGACGACCAGGTTGCCGGTGTGCGGCTGGAAGGCGACGTTGTCCGGCATCCCGATCTGCGTTCCACCGGCAATGAACCGGTCGACCTTCGGAATCGTGCCGGTCGGCGGCGCCGGCACTGCGGCGCTCGGCGGCTCCTCGGTGAGGCACATCACTTCGCCGTAGACCGCGGCGTTCTCGACGGTGCTGCCGCCGGCGTGGCTCAAGCGCCCGGTGTTCGCCCAGCAGGCGCGGAACACGCCGTTGGCGCGCGCGACCGGATCGATGTCCATGTCCTCGGGCCGGTAGTAGCCGGTGAACTTCTGCAGCAGTTGTGCATTCCGCAGGATGACGTTGCCAGTCGCGTCGACGACGCCCGCCGCGGCCAGATTGACCAGCGTCCACGCGCCTTTGCCGATCTCGGCGCCCTGGCCCCAGTTCGAGGATCCGGCCGCGGCAACACGCAGTCCGTAAACTGATCCGGACACGAGCGGCGACATCGCCGGCACGGTAATCGGTGCGCCGCCGGCGAACGGTACGGCCGGCACGAACTTGTAGATCGCGCCGCCCGCATTGCCGTTGCTCGGCGCCAGCTCGTCGCCGTAGATCATCGTGCCGTCAGCGCGGATCGCAATGCTCTCGAACGAGAGCGCGCCGACCGCCTGCCGTTTGGCGAGATGCAGTGGATCGCTATTCGCGCCGGTCGCGCGGTTGGTGACCGCAATCGGCGTCGTGATGTGGACCGGGTCGAGAATCTCGTAGAGTCCGCCGTCAGCGCCGTGTTCTTCGGCGACGATGATCGTGCCCCAGGGTGTGCGGCGCACCGGATCGCAGGAGAGCAGGCCGGTGACGAGTGTGGTCGCGTTCGAATCGGCCGGCTTGCTGAGATCGACGCGCTGCACCGCCGGCACCGACGTCTCCTCGTCGCAGACGAACAGGTGGGTTGGATGATCGTCGTCGGGCCACATCGCGATCTGGTCGGCGGCATTTTCCACCGCGCTCGAAATCAGCGTCGCCTTCAGGCCGTGTGCGAGGTCGAGCGCGTCGACGCTCGGGCCGTCGAATGGGCCGACCGCACTGTGATCGAGCGGCCGGCCGATGCCGAACAGCTCCTCGGACTGATCGCGCAACAGCGCCTGCACGAACGCGCCGAAATCGGGACGACCGGAATCGGCGGCGACGCGCGCGCCGGCGCCGCCGACTGCGAGACCGGCGATGACAATCCACACACGAACGGATGATCGATGCATTCTGGTTCCTCCGGAGAGGAATGCTGTCCGGCCGGTGTTGCTGCCGTGCAACCGTCCCGTTAATTCCTTGAAACAGGTGCGCGCCATACCTGGGGGTCGGGAACCGATTTGAATGCTGCGTACGAGAAACGGTTCCCGACTCCCTGTGGAAAACGTGGCCGGAGACGAAACGGTTCCCGACCCCGCGCCGTCGATGGCATTTTGCGTGGGTTCGGCGTACGCTTACGGCGAGATCCCTGCACGTCGAGAGGACAGGTGTGGAGCCCACGTCGTGGCTGAAGGCGAAGGACGTCATGTTCGCGGCGCTCGCCCGCCCAGCCGAAGAGCGCGAGGCGTTCGTGCGCGAGCGGTGCGCCGATCCGGCCGTCTGCGCCGAGATTCTCGAAGTCCTCGCCACGGCGCCGGGCACGGCGGAACACCTCTCGAGGAGCGTCCGCGCGCCGGCGCCGGGCGATGAACAGGCGTCCGATAGCCTGCTCGAACTCGGAACCAGTGTCGGCCCCTACGTCATCGTCGATCGCATCGGCCGCGGCGGGATGGGCCAGGTCTTTCTCGGCACCGATCCGCGCCTGCAGCGCCGCGTCGCGCTGAAGTGCCTGCTCGACTCGCGCGCCGGCGCCGACGTCCGATCGCGAATCATCCACGAAGCGCGCGCCGCTGCGCGCATCTCCAGCCAGCACGTCGCCGTCGTCCACGACGTCCTCGAGCACGAGTCGCGCGCCTTTATCGTGATGGAGTACGTCGAAGGCGAGACGCTCGCGGCGCGGATTCGCAAAGGGCCGCTGCCGATCGCGGAGGCGATCGCGATCGGACGGCAGATCGCCGCGGCGCTGGCCGCGGCGCACGCCGAAGGGATCGTGCACCGCGATCTGAAGCCCGGCAACGTCCAGGTGACGCCTTCCGGCATCGTGAAGATCCTGGACTTCGGCATCGCGAGCGCAACGCGCCTGTTGACGCCGGCGCTGCCGGCATCGGCAGCGAGCGGAGCCGGCGTCGACACGGGCGCGGCGATACCACGACTCGCCGGCACAGCCCCGTACATGTCGCCCGAGCAGCTGCTCGGCCGCCACATCGACGAGCGGTCGGATCTCTACAGCCTCGGCACCGTACTGTTCGAGATGTGCACGGGGCAGCGCCCCTATCCTGGCAGAGACGCGATCGAGATCGCGGTCGCGCAGGCGACGAGCACGCCGCGCGCGGACGCCGTCGACGCGACAATTCCGCGGCCACTTGCCGATGTGATCGCGCGCGCGATGGCGATCGACGCCGACGAGCGATTCGCGTCCGCGACCGTGATGGACGCGGCGCTGGCGCAGGTCGAGCGTGCGCTCGCCGATCCGCAATTGTCGCGCCGCCAGCGCGCCGCCCGGCTGGCGGTGCGCGCGGCCGTCGGAGTGCCAGCCGCCGCAGCCGCAATCGCGCTGGTCGGCATGATCACGACGCTGCAGTTCAACGGCCTGTTCGGGCGCGACGGTGAGTTCGCGCGCTTCGGCCGCGAACCGTTGCTCTCCTGGATCCGTTTCGGGTTGCTCGGCGTCGTGCCGGTGATTGTCGTGATGACGATCGGCGCGGTCGCCGCCGTCGCGATCCGGTTCATCTTCGGGCTGCTCCTGCTGGTTCGGCCGCTGCGGGCCATCGCGTACCAGCTGCGATCCGCCGCCGGCCGTCTCGTGCATGCGGCCGGGCTGGACCGATCGACGCCGGCCGCGCAGGCGCTCACCGGACTCGCGGTGGCGACGCTCGCCGTCTTCTTCCGGCGCTACTCGGCGCTGATCGGCGCGTACACGTCCTTCTTCAACAGCTCGCCGATCCGGCAGCTCGTGCCGATGACCGACAGCGCGCCGGCGCGGACGCAGTACCACATCGAGCTCGGGCTGATCACGCTGGTGTTCGGCTTTGCGTTGGGCCAGGTGCTCAAGCTGCGGCGCCGCGAGCGCACGCGCGACGGCCTGGTCGCGGTGGCCATGCTGGCCGTCGTCGTGGCGACGATGGTGCTGCTGAACGAGATCCCGTACCGTGCGTTCCATCACCGCGATTTCGAGCGCGTCGATCTGGCCGGGGCGCGCTGCTACATCACCGGCCAGAGCGGCGACGAACTGCTCGTGCTCTGCCCGGGATCGCCGCCGCCGCGCAACCGTGTCGTGCGCCGCGACGACCCGCGGCTGCGCCGGCTCGGCATCATCGAGAACGTGTTCAAGGGGATCGATCCGGCTGCGGCCGCTCACTGACGCGGATGGCCGCGTCCAACTCGACACTCCGAGGACGTATGAACAAGACCGTGTGTGTCGCGCTCGCGTGTGTCTCGCTGCTGCTCGTGCCGACAACGGCCCGCGCAGACGACGGCGGATTCTGGGACTGGCTGTTTCACTGGGACACGAAGTTCGTCGGCCTTGGCACCGAGTTCCACGTCCGTTGCTGGACCGGCGACGGGAAGAACGTCGAGCACTGCGAGGAGTGGTTCGGCAACCTGCCGCACCTGTTCCATCCGAGCGAGAGCGTGCACCAGTTCACGACCTACGAAGGCCGGCAGCCGACGAGAGTCGAGTTCGCCGAGATCGAGCACGAAATCAACATCCGCGTGACCTACCTCCATTCGTACGGGCAAAGGGTCCCCGACGCGAAACTCGCCGCCGACGATCCGCTCACCGACGACCATCGCACGGTCCATGGCGTGAAGCTGCTCGCGCTCTACAACCGGCGGTTGACCGGCCGCTTGCGCGGTCTGGAGGTGGGCGGCGGCGGCGGTATCATTCCGCTCTGGGGCGAGGACGTGCACAGCGTGTGGCGCGGCGACTTCACCGGCAGCGTCCTGTATGGGCTCGGCAGCGTCTTGTACCTGCGCGGCGACGTGAGTTACCTGACCAACACGATCACCGGTGCCGACTTCGGCCATCCCACGTCGAGCATGACACTCAGCCCGGGATTCAACGCGGCGGCGTCGCTCGGTTTCGATCTGCGCCGGGTCGGCATCTTCAACGCCGGACCAGCTCGATGACCGTCGGCGCGTCCATCGCACGGATCCGCGCGATCGGTTTGGTGGCCGTCGTCCTGTCGGTCGGTGCCGTCGCAGCCACCGCGGTCGCGCAACGGAGCGATGCGCCGCGGAACGATCTGCCGCAGCCATATCGGACCACGCGCGACTGGGGCGAACTGCCAACGGGCGTCAAATGGGCGGCGGTCACTGCCGTCGAACCGGCACCAGACGGCACCATCTACGTGATCCATCGCTGCTTCGCGAACTCGTGCGCGGGCCGCGGCGAGGCGCCGATTCTCCATTACAACGCGAACGGGCGGTTGCTGAAGGCGTTCGGCGAACGCCTGTTCGTATTTCCACACGGCGCAACCGTCGATCGCGACGGCAACCTGTGGGTCACCGACGCCCGCGGCGAAGGCGACAAGGGGCACCAGGTGATCGAGTTCAATCCCGAGGGACGCGTGGTCAGGACGCTCGGACAGGCGGGCGTAAGCGGGTCCAGTCATGATCTCTTCGATCAGCCGACCGACGTCGTCGTCGCCCCATCCGGCGACATCTTCGTCACCGACAGTCATCGCAATGGCAAGAACAACCGCGTTGTCCGCTTCACCAAAGATGGGCGTTTCGTGAAGGAATGGGGCCACAAGGGATCGGCCCGAGGCGAGTTGAGCGAACCGCACACGATCGCCATCGACTCGCGCGGACGATTGTTCGTCGGCGATCGCGAGAACAACCGGATCCAGATCTTCGATCAGGACGGACGCGTGCTCGACGAGTGGCGGCAGTTCGGCCGCCCGAGCGGAATCTTCATCACGAAGGACGACACGATCTACGTCGCCGATTCCGAGTCGGGGCCCGACACCGGTGCGCACGAGCTCACCGGGATCAAGAAAGGGATCCGCATCGGCAGCGCGAAGGACGGCCGCGTGACCGCGTTCATCGAGGATTCGGAGTCAACGGCCCCGGATCATTCGGGTGCGGAAGGCGTCGGCGTCGACGCCGCCGGCAACGTCTACGGCGCCGTCGTCCGGCGGCAGATGTTGGAACGGCATGTCAGAGTGGGAGGCGCAGGACCAGCGGGAGTCGTCTTCCCGCCCGTCGTGCCCTGACTCATATCCGCACGCGCGGTTTTTGTTCCGGCGCGAGCACGCCGACCGGCGTCGGCGAGAGTTCACGGAGCCGCGAACGGAGCGTCTTCGGATCGACGCCGAGCATCTTCGCCAGGTCCTGGCGGGTGATGTTGGTGTGTTTCTGCAGCTCCTGAATCACGCGCTTCTGCGCTTCGCGGCCGGCCCATTCCTTGATCTCGCGCAAGTTGAGCATCGACAGATCCGAGGGCATCGGCGGCGGGTCGCCAGGCGCCGGCTCGATGAGCGGCGCTGTCGCGGCGGTCGATCGCCCCGTGCCGCGAATATGCGCCGGCAGGTCGTCGGCCACGACCGCGTCGTTGCTCAGGACGACGGCGGCCGACAAGACCCGCTGCAGCTCGCGGACATTGCCCGGCCACGAATATCCCTGCAGCGCGTCGAGCGCGTCGGCGGCGACGTCGAGATCGGGCTTGCCGAGGCGGGCGCCGAACGCGGTGACGAAGTGGCGCGCCAGGATCTCGATGTCGTCCTCGCGCTCGCGCAGCGGCGGCAGATCGACGATCACCCCGTTCAAGCGATGGAAGAGGTCGGCGCGGAAGGCGCCGGTCTCGACCGCCTCATGCAGCGGCAGGTTGGTCGCGCTGATGAACCGGACGTCGAGGTGCGTCGGCTGAAACGTGCGCGCGCCGAGCGGCAGGAAGTGCTGCTGCTCGATCAGCGTCAGCAGCTTTGCCTGCGTGCCGACGGCGAGCGTGCCGATCTCGTCGAGGAACAGCGTGCCGCGGTCGGCGACGGCGACGCGGCCGCGCTTCTTCTTCGCGGCGCCAGTGAACGCGCCATCTTCGTAGCCGAACAGCTCGCTCTCGGCGAGGTCGGCGGGAATCGTCGCGCAGTCGATGGCGATGAACGGCGCCTGCGCGCGCTTCGAGAGCCGATGCACCGATTCGGCGATCAGCCCCTTGCCGGTGCCGGTTTCTCCCTGCAGCAATATCGGGATGTCGGTCGGGCCGAACCGTTCGATGAGCCGCCAGACACGCATCATCGCGGCGCTGCGGCCGACGACGGCCGTGCGCACCGATTCGCGCGCCGACGTCGCGCGCGCAATCGCCTGGTCGACTTCGCTGCGGACGACGGCCGCCTCGAGCGGCTTCTCGAGATAATCCGTTGCTCCGAGCTTGATCGCCTGCACCGCGGTCTGCACCTCGGCGTAGGCCGTCATCATGATCACCGGGACATCGGTCGACATGCGCTTCAATGCGCGCAGCACCGCGAGGCCGCTCATGAGCGGCAACATGACGTCGAGCAGCACCAGGTCGGGTCGACGGCGCTCGAACTCGGCGAGCCCCTCTTCGCCGCTCGATGCCGCGTGCACGGTGTAGTCTGCGGCCAGCGCTGACGCGACGGCCCGCTGGACCGCGGGGTCGTCGTCGATGATCAGGATGCCCCTGTGCTCGCTCATGGTTGCCTCATTCAGTCCGTTGTCGTCTGCCGCACGGGCAGCGTGACGACCGCCACCGTACCGCGGCCGTTGCCGCGGCTGTTCAACCGGATCTCCCCGCCGTGCTCTTCGACGGCCTGGCGGCAGAACGACAGCCCGAGGCCGGCGCCGCGCGCCTTGGTCGAAAACAGCGGCCGGAACACCTTGCGGAGATCGGATTCCGGAATGCCGACGCCGGTGTCGGCGATTTCGATCGTGACCGCGTCGGGCGTGCGCTCGTCGGGCGTGCAGCGCGTCGTCACGTCGACGCGGCCACCGTGCGGCATCGCCTCCATCGCGTTCTTCAGCAGGTTCAGCAGCACCTGTTTGATCAGTCGCGCGTCGATCTCGCACGAGACGGTTCCCGCGGCGAAGTGCACGCCGAGGGCGACGTGCCGGCGCTCGGCCTCCTTGGCGACGAAGGTGACGCAGCGGCGAACGAGCTCGTGCACGTCGGCGGCTTCGTAGCGGGGCGCCGGACGTCCGGGCAGGCCCGAGAGCGTGCCGAGGAGTTGCCGCATCTGCTCGAGCTGCTCGAGGCTGACGTCGAGCGCCGTCGCGATGTCGGCGTTGTCCAGCTGGCTCAAGGCGCCGCGGACATAAATGAGGTTCGAACCGAGGCTCATCAATGGATTGGCGACTTCGTGGAGAATGCCGGCGGCGAGCTGGCCCATGGCGGCCTGCTTCTCGGTTTCAACGAGCAGCAACTCGAGTTCGGCCGTATCGCTGATGTTTTCGACCGTCAGGAGCTTGAACGCTTTCCCACGTCCGTCGCGGGACAGCCGGGCGGCCTTAATCTTCAGGCGGAGCTCCCCGCGCCGATTCGCGGCGGGCAGCGAGAGTTCGATGACGCGGGGGCGATCGTTCAGGTCCGCAAGTAAATGGTCCAGGTTTCGCTGGCCAACGATTGCGTTGATGGGGTGTCCCACTAATGTGCTCGAGAACGGCCCAAAGATCACTCCAGCAGCGCGGTTAGCAGATACCACCCGCAGGTCCGCGTCGAGCAACAGCACGGCTTGTGGAAGTCTGTGCAAGATTTCTTGACAGATTTCTGCCTCAACATAAGGCGGAATCTGTATTGAACGACGACACGTCGATCGGTTGACCGCAGGCTGCGCCATGATCAGACACACCGGCCCTCGAGGGGCAACTCCGTTCGATCCTTCGGAAAATCGACTGCCTGAGTCCAACCGCGAGTGCTGGGGGCGGTAATCGCGGCGAATACTGACGAGCTCAGGTCGTCATGGCGCGCGCAAAATGCAATTGCCGTGCTTAATTGATGAGCATTGTTCGAGTCAGCTCACCTCGATCGTGTTGGCGAAACTGTACGGCGGCCACGGTCCGCGAATCTCGCAGATCAATCCCAGCGCTCCGTGTTCCATTTCGAGATCGTCGAGTGCCTGCTCGATCGCGGTGAATCGCTGACGATCGACGAGCAGCGCGCCGCGCGCCACCGTGATCTCCCCCGCGGTTGTTCGGGACTCGGCCCGCGGCGCCGCGGTGATCTCCGCGCCAGCCACGCTCGCGCGATCCCAGATGCGGCGCTCGAGGCCGTCGCATTCCTCGGCGACCAGATCATTGAGCCGTTGGTGGAATCGTTTGCGTGCGAGGTAGGCGGCGCCCGCCGTCATGCCCGCCGCATCCTGTTCCAATCGAACCAAGCCAGGACGCGCGTGCCGCAGCGCCGCGGTCAACGCTTCGCGATTGGCCGTCACCGTCAGCGTCCATTCGTCCTTGCCCTCGAATCGCTTCAGCAGCGCGGCGATCGGGCCGTGAAGGCGCCGCACGATAGAGACCGCCTGATCCAAATCGGAACACAGCGCGCCGAACTTCAGCGGCACGACGGTCCGCGCTGCGTGGAGCCGCTGCACGACGTCGTGATGGCGCATCGCGAGCGGCGCGACCCATTCGAGCCGGTGCGACGCGTCGGCACCGTCGGCCGGCGGCTGATAATCGCGGGCCTGCACGATGCTGGCGGCCAGCGCCACGTCCTGGTCGGGCACGAGCATCACGTCGCGTCCGATCGCCTCCGCTTCGTCGCGCGCGTCTGAGGCGGCGACGAACCCAAACAAGTACACCGCGGTGTCGAGCCGCGCTGTGTCGACGTCGTTCATACCTCTTCTCCTTGTCTCGCGCGTCGTGCAAGTGGGGTTCCGCGATGGAGCGCGCCGGTTGGCTGCGCGAGTCGCCGATCACCGGGAGCCGATTCCCGTTCGGGCGGGAATCGGTTCCCGATCGCCGCCGGCATTTGTGTGAGTACGAACGATTGGCGTGCGCTTGCGGCATGCCGGCGTACGGCTTCAGACGTGCATTGTCGGTCAAGCAAAGGAGAATCGCATGTCGGCCAACATTACCCATTCCACGGACGGTTCGAGCCTGGCGGAAGTCGTCGATCGCATTCTCGATCGCGGATGCGTCATCGACGCATTCGTTCGCGTGACGCTCGTCGGGATCGAGCTGCTGGCGATCGAAGCCCGCGTCGTCATCGCATCGGTCGACACGTGGTTGAAGTACGCCGAAGCCGTCGGCCTGACCACGACGTTCGAGCAGATGTCGGAACTGCAATCGTAGCGGCGGGAACCGGCCATGGATGTTCCACGCCGTACTGATTCGCGCCGCCGCGATCCGCGGGCGGCCGGCGCCGCTGCGGCCGGGCGCGCGGCACTCGCCGCCGCGCGGCGGGCGCAGCTCGAACAGGTCCGCGCCGCCGTCCGGCTGCGGCTCGCGGCGATTCAGCGGCACCGGCAGGAACTCGCCGCGCGGCGCAAGCCGCCGGCGGCTGGAGGCCGATGATGGCGTCGACCAGCGTTCGCCAGATGCGCTCGGCGTTTCGCGCCGCGCTGCGGCGCCGCCGCGAAGTGCGGCAGGCCTTCGCGCAGACGATGCGCCAGGCCTTGCGCGCGCATCGCGCGGCGATCCTCGCGTCGATGAAGCCGGCGGCCGCGGCCGCTGCGCCAAATGTCGCCGCCGATCTGGACAGGCGAGTGCTGACCGTCATCGCGCGTCATCCGGACGGCGTTCGCGCGCTCGACGTCGGCAACGAGCTCGGCGTCGATTGGCGTCGCGTCCTCGAAGCGACGCGCAACCTGGTCGCCGCCGGCGCCGTCGAGCAGGTCGATCAGAACTTCTACCCGGCGCGGAAAGCGAGCCCGCAATGGTGACGCCGCAACGGGTCCTGCGGCTCGAGCCGCGGGAAGACTTCGTCTTCACGCCGACCGTCGAAGGCATCTGCCGGCGCGCCTCGATGTATCTCGACGCCGGCTACGCGTGCCATTTCAGCGGATCGGCAGGCACCGGCAAGACGACGCTGGCGATGCACGTCGCACACACGCGCGGCCGGCCGGTGATCCTGATTTTCGGCGACGAGGAGCTCGGCAGCTCCGATCTGGTCGGCGCGGAAAAAGGGCTGATGTCGACCAAGGTCACCGACAACTTCGTCAAGTCGGTGACCAAGACCGAGGAATTCCGGCGTCCACACTGGGTGGACAGCCGGCTGACCACGGCCTGCAAGCACGGTTACACCCTGGTCTACGACGAGTTCTCGCGGTCGCGCGCCGAGGCGAACAACGTGCTGCTGACGATTCTCGAGGAGCGCATCCTGGCGATGCCGGACCCGCAGTACGGCGGCGCCTTCATGCGCGTCCACCCGGAGTTCCGGGCCGTCTTCACCAGCAACCCGGAGGACTACGCCGGCGTTCACAAGACGCAGAATGCGCTGCTCGATCGGATGATCACGCTCGAGCTCGATTACTGCGATCGTGATACCGAGGTGGCGATCACGCGGGCGCGCGCCGGCATCGACGAAGAGACGGCCGGCCGGGTGGTCGACCTGGTTCGCCGCGTGCGCGGCGGCCGCGCCACCACACAGCCGACGCTGCGCGCCAGCATCATGATCGGCCGCATCGTCAAACACGCCGGCTGCACGGTATCGCTCGACGATCCGACTTTCGCCGCGATCTGCCTCGACGTGCTGCATCGCGGCCGTCCGGCACACGCGTCACGCTGACGAATTGAGGGAGCGATGAAACGACTCGAATGCATCCGCCGATTCCGATCGGTTCGCGGCGTGGCCGGGCAGGCCCGCAACGCCGCCGAAGCGGTCATGGTGCTGGCGCATGTGGCGCGCGAACGGCACCGGCTCGAGCAGGAACGCCGCAGTCTCGGCAAGCGTCTGACGCGGATCGACGCGCGCCTCACCGAAATCGCCGGGACCGAGATGCGGCTCGTGCCGACCATCCAGGCGATGCCGCATCGGCCGGCCGACTCGGAATCGGCGGTGGTGCCAGTGCCGGTGCCGGTGCGTGCGCGCGCCGGGCTGCCGGCCGGCGTGACTCAGGTCACCTTGCAGTACTGACGGAGGAGAACGTGGTAACTGCTGGCGCGTATTTGTACGGCTTCACCGATCGCGGCTACCGGCCTGGCGATGAACTGCGCGGTCTTGGCGGCGCCCCGGTGCGGCTGGTCCCGTTCCGCGACGTCGCCGCGGTCGTCAGCCCGCATCCGGTCCAGCGGCTGCTGCCGTCGCGCAGCAACCTCGAGCCGCACCATCGCATCGTGCGGCGGATCTCCAGCGAGGCGCCGCTGGTGCCGGCGGCGTTCGGCCACATCAGCGACACCGAGGACCAGATTCTCGGCGTCCTCAGCGGCAACTACGAGGACATCCGCGGCGAGATCGATCGCCTCGCGCACAAGTGCGAGATGACGCTCGGCCTGTCGTGGACCGTCCAGAACATCTTCGAGTTCATCGTCCGGCTCGATCCGGAACTGCGCGCGCTGCGCGACCGCGTCTTCCGCGATCGCGAGCCGTCGATGAACGAGAAGCTGCAGGTCGGTTCGATGTTCGAGGCGACGCTGAATCGCTATCGCGAGCGCATCAACGCCGCGCTCATCGCCGCCTTCGCCGGGATCGTGCACGACGTCGTTCACAAGCCGCCGCGGCACGAACAGAGCATCTGCCAGGCGGCGTTACTCGTCGACCGCACTGCCGTCGACGAGTTCGGCCGCCGCGTCCAGGCCGCCGGGCGGATGTTCGACAGCAACTACGCGCTCGACTACAGCGGACCGTGGCCGCCCTACAGCTTCGTCAAGTTGCGGCTGCAGGCAGAGCGGACACCAACCGCGGCGTGAGGTGACCATGTTCCTCGTCGACGACATCCTCGCAGCGCCCGGCAAGGCGATGCTGTTCCTCTTCCGCGAGCTGGCGAAGAAGGCGAAGGACGACTTCCTCGACGACGACACGGTCAAGCAGCAGCTGCAGGAGATCTACGCGCTGCTCGACGCCGGCACGATCTCCGGCCAGGAATTCGAGTCGCGTGAGGTTCAACTGTTGCAGCGCCTCGAGCAGATTGCCCGGATCAAGTCCGGCGAGGCGCAGACGCTCGCCTTGCCGCCGTCGCCGGCCGGCGACCTGCCGATGGCGGAGCTGGTGAGAGACCAGGACAACCTCGATCGAGTGATGCGCTGGCGCGAGCAACTGCATGGTGCGGCGCCGGTCATCGAAAGCGGGGTTGCAGTTTCGCCACTGCTGCCGACGACAGCAACCGTGGGCGATCCGTTGCCCGCTGCACCGCTGCCATTGCCGGCGCCAGTGCCATCGGCGGAGTTGCCATCGTTTGCGGCGCCGCCGTCATTCGCGGCGCCGCCGCTTGCTGCGCCGCCTTCATTCGCGGCGCCGGCTTCGTTTGCTGCGCCGCCGCCGCCGTCGTTCGACGCGCTGCCGTCGTTTGCTGCGCCGCCCTTCGTGCCGCCAGCGCCGATCGCACCCCCGCCGATGCCGCCCTTGCCGTCTGCGGCAACGGTCTCATTCGATCGCCAGACCGCGCCGGTTGTCGGTCAGCTGACGATGAGCCAGGTGATCGACTCGGTGTTTCGCACCCTCGCGGCGTTGAAGTTGAAAGTCTCGTCGGTGACCTCAGTCAGCCGCGACGAAGCCGGCTGGCGCGTGACCGCCGAAGTGGTGGAGCGGCGCGCGGTCCCCGACAGCGGTGATTTGCTCGGCATCTACGATCTGCGCCTCGACGAAAGCGGCGGCATCCTGCGCTACGAGCGGACGCGCATGCGCCGGCGATCGGATCTCGGGCGATGACCCGGCCACCGATGATGAGGCCGCCGTCGATCGCGCGGCCGCGCGGATCGGAGCGCCAGGTGAGCCTGTCCGAGGTGCTCGATCGCGTGCTGACGAAGGGCGCGGTCGTCGCCGGAGAAGTGGTGATCTCGCTGGCCGGCGTCGATCTCGTGTATCTCGGCATCAACGTCGTGCTGACGTCAGTGGATACGGCGTTGAAGAGCAAGACGCCGGTGGGGTGCATCGATGTCGTTCGTTGAACGGCTCGCCGTCGACATCGGCGATCCCGAATCGCGGCCGCCGCGGCCTGGCTGTGCGCGGCTGAACCTGGAGCCGGATCGGATCGAACGCGGCGTGCTGAAACTGGTCCTGGCGCTGGTCGAACTGCTGCGGCAGGTGATGGAGAAGCAGGCGATGCGCCGCATCGAAGCGCAGCAGCTCAGCGCCGACGAGATCGATCGCCTCGGGCGCAGCCTGATGCAGCTCGAATCGACCATCACCTCGCTGCAGACGCAATTCGCGATCGACGATCTGAACATCGATCTCGGGCCGGCCGGCTGTCTGCTCGACAGCCGCTGACGAGGAACTGACGTGCCGCAAATTGTCCCTTCCAACGACGGCGTGAGCAACCTCGCAGATCTGCTCGAGCGGATTCTCGACAAGGGTGTCGTGATCGCCGGCGACATCCGCATTCGCCTGGTCGAAGTCGAGCTGCTGACGATCAACATCCGGCTGCTGATCTCGTCGGTCGACAAGGCCCGCGAGATGGGGATCGACTGGTGGAGCCACAGCGCGTTTCTGTGTCCGCCGCACCGATCGGGGCTCGCCGCGGCAGCGCCGCACGTCGAGTCCGAATTGCACGACCTGCGCTCGCGGGTCGAACGTCTCGAACGGCCATCGTGAAGGAGCGCCGCATGCATCGAAGGCTCGCTGTCGTCGTCGTCGCTCTCGTCGTCGCCTCGGCGTGTTACGGCAAGAAGACCGTGAACACGACGGCGCGGGGACCCTATCAGATCGAACCGATTGTCAACGGCTCGTTCATCGTCGAGCCGCGCAGCTTCAAACCGTTCAAGGTGACGGTCGCACCCGGCTCCGTGAATCCGCGAGTCGAAGGCACCTTCACCGCGAGCGGTGCAAACAACGACATCGAGGTGATGCTGCTCGAGGCGAGCCAGTTCCAGAACTGGGAGCACCGCAACAAGTTCACGTTCGCGTATCAAAGCGGCCGCGTCACCTCCGACAAACTCGCCATCCCGCTGCCGCCGCAAGAGGGCACCTACTATGTCGTCTTCAGCAACCGGTTCTCGCTGATCTCGAACAAGGCGGTGGTTGCCGACATCGTGCTCCACTGCGACAAAGGCAAGAAAAAAGCCGCGCCCCGCGCGGGATACTGACGGTCCGCTCGTAGGGGTCCGGCTTTAGCCGGACCCGTCCTCGCCGATTCACGGTCCGGCTGAAGCGGGTACTACGGGAATACCGTCGTTCGCTTCATGAATTCGGTCCAGATCGGCAGCGCCGCCTGGGCGCCGGTCAGGCCGAGCGGCCGGTCGTCGTCGCGGCCGACCCACACCACCGCGAGCCGATCCTCGGTGAAGCCGGCGAACCAGGCATCGCGCAGGAGGTCGGTCGTTCCCGTTTTGCCGGCGGCCGGCGCCGTGAAGCCGCGCGTGCGGGCGGCGCGTCCGGTCCCTTCATCGAGCACCGCGCGCATCATCGACGCCACGCTCTCGGTCGATTCGCCGCGCGCGACGCGCCGCGCGGCGCCGTCCAGGCCGGAGGATCCGGACGCGTCGGCGTCGGTGATCGTGCGCAGCGGCCGCGCCACGCCGCCAGTGGCGAACACGGCGTAGGCGCGCGCGACGTCCACCGGCGTCGCCTGGATCGCACCGAGCGCCATCGACGGAAACACCTGACGGATCGGGCGGCCCGACGCCGCTTCCCACAACGCCGCAATGCGATCGAAGCCGGCCCAGGCGGCCACGTGCACCGCGGCCACGTTGCGCGACTGCGCGAGCGCGCGGCGCCAGGTGACGGTGCCGGCGTAATCGTGGTCGTAATTGGCCGGCTTCCACGGCCGGAATCCGGCAAACGTGAAGACGGTCGGCACGTCGGCGACGAGCGTTGCCGGCGAGACGTCGGTGCGGTTTTCGGCAGCGGCCCGTTCGAACGCGGCGAGATAGTCGAATGGCTTCATGATCGACCCGACCTGCCGTTCGGCACTGGCGGCGCGGTTGAACTGCGACGCCTCGTACGAGCGGCCGCCGATCATCGCGAGCACCTCCCCGGTTCGCGGATTGGTGACCACCAGCGCCGCCTGCAGTTGCGCCGTCTTGAGCCGCGGAAAGCGGTGCTCGAGATCGGCGAGTCCCTGCTCGACGACGTCCGCGGCGACCCGCTGCAGATCGGAATCGAGTGTGAGATACACGTGTCCGGCCGGCGGCAGCGTGACCGCAGCGTAATCGAGAAAGTGGCGGCTGATCCGCTGCAGCGTGTCGTTTGACGTCGTTCGCTCGGCGAATGCGACCGGCTGCTCGCCGGCCACGCGCATCGCCGCCTCGGGATATCGGTCGGGAAACGTCCTGTGCATCAACCCGAGGACGCGATTGCGCTGCCGCCGCAGCCGGGCGCGCTCGCCGTCGTGCAGATCGTCGAGATAGCGCGACGGCTGGTTGAGCAGCGCGACCAGCGTCGCCGCCTGCAGCGGCGTCAACTGCCGCACGTCGTCGATCCCGTAGAACTCGCGTGCCGCCGCGCCGAAGCCGTGCAGCGATCGGCCGCGGCGGGCGCCGATGTACACACTGTTGACGTAGGCGTCGAGAATCTCGGCCTTCGTGTGCGTGCGCTCGACCGCCATCGCCACGGCGAGCTCGTTCAACTTCCGGCGCACGGTACGGCTGCGGTCGTGCAGCACGTTGAGGCGGGCGACCTGCATGGTGATCGTCGACGCGCCGCCGCCGACGATCGGCGCGATCGCAAGACGCGGAAAATCGATCCCGTGATGCTCGAGGAACCCGCGATCCTCGCTCGCGACGATCGCATCGACCAGCGGCGAGTCCTCGATCGCGGCAAACGGGATCGGGTCGCTGAGCGTGCGGGTGGACGTTCGCGAGGCGTCGGCGGTCTGTACGAGAATCGTTTCCGGCTCGATGAGCGCGGTGTCGACCGCGCTGCCATCGAGCCGTTCGATCGCGAGGATCTCGGGCCCGTCCCAGGTCAGCACCGCGTCGCTCAGTTCGGGATACCGGGCCCAGATCTTCAGCGACTGCTCGCCGACCTCATAGCAACCGGGGTGATTGGCACATCCCGCGTAATAGCCGATCCGCTTGAGGTGATCCTCGAGCGACGACTTGGCGATCTGCTGGCCCGGCGAGACGCGGACCGGCCGCGCCAGGATCCGCAGGTCGCGCTCGGTGATCGATTGTTCGCTTTCGAGCCGGGTCACCCCGCGGGCGTACATGGCCGCCAGGCCGGCGCTTGCCGCCGTCGAGATGACGAGGAACAGCGTCGAACCGGCGGCGATCGTGTGCGGCACCGGGCGTGTCACGGCCGTTGCCCGCCGAACGCGAGGCTCGAGAGATCGAGCAGGACGACGCCCTCGGGCGCAGTGTGCCGACGTTGCGCGACAATCGTCGTCCGCTCGGCTGAAGCCTTCGCGCGCCTGATCGGGGGAACGACCTGGCGAACCGGACGACGTGCGAGGAGCGCCTGGCCGAGCGAGAACAGTGCCGACGCGGCCAACAGCGTCACCGCGAAGGCGACCGGTACGCTGTACGGCAGGGCGATGCCGGCGCGCCGATCGACGATCATCAGCACGCCGAAGGATCCGACGAGCAGCAGCGAACAGACGCCCCAGACGGCGGTGATGCGTCTCATGACTGACCCTCCACCACTGACAGGACGAGCGGCTCGCCTCTGAGTTGGGGGAGCAGCGGCAGCGTCTCGTCCAGGTTGTCGCCGCGCGCATTGGAGACGCGCGCCAGCTGATACGGCCCGAGCACACCGGTCAGTGTCTGCACCGCCTCTTCGAGCAGCGGCGTGCAGTCGTTCAGCGTGTACTCCGCCGACCAGACGACGCGGACCACGCCGCGGACCTGCAGCGGCTCGATCAAGATCGGCAGCGGCGTCGGCGCGTCACGGCCGCGGACGGCCGCAATCGTGTCGGTGGCGCGCGCCCGCCACTGCGACAACCGGGTCGCCAGCGGAATACGGCGGCCGCCGCGCCACAACGCGAGCAGCGGCAGGACCTCGACCCACGCCGCGGCGCTCCACGCGATCATCGCGTTCCACGATCGGTGCAGCGTTTCTTCGGCCAGCACGCTCTGCACTTCGGCGGATGGCGGCGCAAAGGGCTGGTAGGCGGGCAGCGCCGGCGCGTCGGCGGTCACCAGGATCGCGCTCGCCTGGAGATCGCCGAGGTCGCGAAAGGCGCGATCGATTTCTTCGCGCGCCCGCGCCTCGTCGATCGGCATGTCGAGCGACAGCGCGTGAACCGACGGCAGGCGCTTTTCGATTTCGCGCGCCGAGGCAATCTTTCGTTGCAGCGCGCGCAGCGGTTCCGGCGCGTACGAGGAGCCGTCGCGGCGCGCCGCGGCAGCGCGTTGGCGTTCGGCCTCGACCGCCACTTGCGTCGCGTCGGTCTGCTTGCGCAGCGCGCTCTTCAGCCGCACCAGGTAGGCCGACACGTTTTCCGCTTGCTGCGCCCAGTGCGCGCGCCGGCTCTGTTCCAGACCGCGGCGCGCGACTTCAGGCGCGATCCACGAGAACGTCGCCAGCGTGGCGAGCGCGGTCGCGAACAGGAACAACGGCAACCAGCAGACGAGCAGTGCCGGCAGACTCTGGCGCGGACGGACGGCGTTCAGCCGTTCGACGAGCGAGCGATCGAGCACGAAGGTCGCGCCGGCGACGCCGACGCCGAGCACGAGCATCAGGATCTCGCTCTGGCCGCGCAGCATGCGCGCGCCGGTGGTCACCGTCATCGCGCTGACGCCGGTCAGCAGGAGAGCCGGTAGATCGTTCCACGTGATTCGTGTCATGGTCGGGGTCCTCACCTGGGATCGGGCGCACGCGTCAGCCGGTCGAGGGTCGAGCCGCAGGCTGTCGCAAGGCTCAGGCGAGCCTGCGTTCCCAGTAGCCAGCTCTCGAGCGCCGTCGACCGGCCGACTCGTTCCTGGTCCGCCGCGATGCGCGTGATGCGGTGTCATCACCTCAATCGCACCGTCACGGACGGTGTCCTGGCGTCGGCCGCCACTGGCGGCCCGACGGTCGCGCCGCGCTGCCGCAGCGCGTCACGGAAATCCTGCAGCGCACGGTCGGCAGCGATCGCCTGCGCCGGCGCGATCGCTTCGCTGAAGAAGACGGCTCGCCGCGTTTCGGCGCGAAGGCTCGTCTGCCGCGAGTCGCGGTGGTTGAATCCCCACGACAGCACCGTTTGACCGGCCGCGATGACGACGACGGCCGGGTTCGGCGGGATGTCGGTGGGCCGTGCGCCGAGCGGAACGAACCAGTCGGACTGCGGGCGCGCCGCTCGAATCGACAGCGTGGCGCCGGGCAGCGCGTCGACGTCGTATCCGGATAGCGGCGCGAGGTACCGCGCCGAGATCGCACGCGACAGCGTGATCGCCGGCACGATGGTGGGCATGCACTCGCCCTGCAGCACGCGACGCACGTGGGATTCGACGCTGCCGTAATAGGTCGACGGCGCGAGACCGCATGCCGCGAACGCCTGTCGCCACTGCTGGATGACCGGCACCGCCGCCGCATTGCCGCCGGTGATACCGCTCTGTGCCAGGCCGGCGGCGGCGTCGGCAAGCGCGTCGTGCAGATCCGCTTCGGTGATCGAGGCCGTCGCGCGATCGAGATCCGCGACAGCGAACCCGCAGACCCGCAGCGCCGGGAAGCGGGTGAAGAGCGATGGATCGATGGTCACCGTCAGCATCGCCGCTCACCGATCGCCGACCAGATCCTCGAGCGTGATCGTTGGCGAGACGTGCAGGAGCTCGGCGACATTTGCCGCCCAATTGACATCGCCGTCGGCGTACTTCTCGGCGACGAGCAGCAGCGTGTCGGACGGCTCGTAGATCGCGCTGGTCCCGGTGAGCATGCTGCGCACCTGATGCCGCAGCGCCGCCCATCCGGTCGTGCTCGTCGGGAAGACCACCAGGCCGGTGTCCTTCCACGTCGGCAGCATCGAGGCGCCGAGCGCCGGCTTCTTCAACGCGCCCGGATTGTTGAGGCGATAGGGCAGCGATCGGCCATCGTGTTCGCCGTCGGCGTAGTAGCCTTCCGCGATCGCAATCGCCTCCGCAACGACCTGCACGCGCATCTCGATCGTGTCCGCCGGCGCCGGCGCCTCGGCCGGACGATCGCGGCGATCGACGACGCGCGAGGCGTGCACGCCGAGCATCGCCGTGGCGGCGAGAATCAGCGCCGACAGAAAGCGTTCGTCCGCGGCCATCACTCACCTCCCCGCGCCGCCGAGCCGGCGTCGCAAACGCAGCAGCGCGGCGCGCAGCGCCTGCACTCGATCGCGAATCGCGCCCGTGACGCGCCCGGCGCTGTCTTCGAGGCTGGAGCCGATCGCCGGCCGCGCACCGGGTCGACGCGCGCTCGGCACGCGCCGCCGGTTGAGCACGGTCTTCGGGCTTCGGCTGCGCAGCGCTTCGACGCGAAGCAGCGGCAGACGCACCGGCCGCCGCGCCTTCGACGGCCGCAGGCGCGGGAAGTGGGCGGCAAGGTTCGACGCGCGGGTCGTCGCGCGCGGCGACACCTTGATGACGGCTCGAGCGAACCGATCGATGGCATCGCCAAGCGCCGGGCCGACCATCGCCAGGTCGTCGCAGGGACGGTCGAGGCTGCGTTTGAAGCCGAAGAGCGACACGGGAATCTCCTTTCGACCACGACGCGTTTTGGTTAGAACCGCCGACGGGCGACGCGGTAGACCTGGCGCGCTGCCGGCGCCGACGAGGCCGGCGCCTGGCCGCGCGAACAGATCCAGGAGCAGAGGAAGTGGGCGAGCGCCATCGCGCCGGGAATGATGCCGACCAGCGCGCTGCGCAGCGCGTCGAGGTGGTCGGCGGCCGGCTGCAGCGTCTGATAGCCGTACATCGCGCTCGACAATCCGACCGAGCCGAACAGCCAGCGCACACCCTTCATCGTGTGCTCGCGCGGGTCGTGCTTCGGCCGGGCGAGCGCCTGCGGGGAGACGCCGGCGTAGTGAAGGCCCTTAATCAGCGCCGCCATCCGCTGCTGGTCGCGGAGCGTGCGGCGGCGACTCAGGTAGCTGATAGAAAAGAAGCCGAGCGCCAGCGCGAATACGGTCAGGCCGAGGACGACGAGCGGCTCGGTCACCGCGTCCAGAAGGCCCGAGAGTCCACTGCCGAACAACCCGCCAAGATGATCGGCGAGCCAACTGAAGATGCCGCCCATATACCCTCCTTGCGTCGCAGTCGAACGGTTCGACCGCCGCAATCAGGAAGGGCTACTTTGCGGGTAGCGGTTCGCTACTTTCGGGGTAGCGGCTGGAAGTCGATGTACCAGTCGGTGTTGCCGGCATACGACAGCCACTGGCCCTTGCGGATGGTCGACGTGAGATGGGCGGCGAGGGGGGCGCCGCCGCGGCAGGACTGGATGCGGGCAATCGCTTCGGAGATGGCCTTCGCGACCGCCTTTCGCGCCTTCTCGGTGCCATCGTCGAACGCCCCCGCTTTCCGCCGCCGGCCACCCGGCGCGGCCGCGCGGCTGAGCGTCGCCACGATGCGCTCGTACTCGTCGTCGAGGCGAGCGGCGCGGGCGAGGTCGTCGACCGCCGCCGCGCGGTCGCGCTCCGCCGCTACCTCCTCGAGCCTCGCGAGCAACTGCTTCTGCGCGACGGTATCCAGGATCTCGTCGGGTCGTTCGAGCTCGATGGCGTCGGACTTCCGGCCGTCGGCGAGCGCGACGAGTTCCTTGGCGTGTAGCGGCCCGCTACCCGGTGGCGCGTCTCGAATCAGGAGCGCGATGTAGCGGAGGCCGCGAGTGCCATCCAGCATCAGGGTGTGGCCGTCGAAGGTCACCTCCCAGACCTCGCCACGCAACACCATCGCGTTCGCGGACGCGGGTTGCGGCGCGGGGCGCGCGACGGGCGGAGCAGCGACCGCTGCCGGCGGGACGGCCGGTGCGACCTGCGGAACGGGCGCCGCGATGTGCGGGACGGGTGGTTCGATGTGCGCCGCCGGAGGCAGCGCCGGCGGCTGACCGACCGCGGCGGCTGGCGGCGCCTGATCCGGCGGCGCCGTCTCGCCGCCACGAACCGCGAGGGTCGGCGGCCGACGACGACTCAGCTTTGGCCGCGCCAGCGTTCGCGGCCGCGACCGTGCTCGCGACGGCAGCCGAGGTACCCCAGTGCGTGAACGCTTCATCGCAGTGGCTACATATAATGCCCGAAAGTGCGCCGTGTCGATTTCCGCGCCGCTCGATCGACCATCAACCAGAACGCGCACATATAAGAAGGAGTGACGAGATGCGAGTGATGGTGATCGTGAAGGCGAACAAGGAGTCCGAAGGCGGCCAGATGCCGGACGAAAAGATCCTGACGGCCATGGGCAAGTACAACGAGCAGCTCGTCAACGCCGGTGTCATGAAGATGGGCGAAGGCCTGCATCCAAGCTCGCGGGGCAAGCGCGTGCGTTTCTCCGGCAGCGAGCGCACCGTCATCGACGGACCGTTCGCCGAAACCAAGGAGCTCATCGCCGGCTTCTGGTTGTGGAACGTGAAGTCGATGGACGAAGCAGTCGACTGGTTGAAGCGCGCACCGTTCGGCGGTGGGACGGAAGTGGAGATCCGGCCGATCTTCGAGTCCGAAGACTTCGGCAAGGAGCTCACGCCCGAGCTGCGTGCGCAGGACGAGCGGCTGCGCGCGCAAATCGGCGAGCGCTGATTGCATCCGGGCCTACACTTGCGGCGTCAGAAGGTACTCGGACGGGCAGGCCTGAAGGCCTGCGCTACGTTGTGCCCGACCCGTTTGGTGGCGCAGCCCTTCGGGGTTGCCAAGGAGAATCTGATGATGCGTCGTTTCGTCACCGTAGTCGTTGCCGCCGGCGTCATGCTCGCTGTTTCGGCGCCGTACGCACGCGCGCAGGACGTGATTTCGAAGGAAGCGGCGGCCGAACTGAAAGCCTCGTTCGTCCGCGATCTCGACACGCTGCGCGGCAAGTTCGTCGGGCTCGCCGAAGCCTTCCCGCAGGACAAGTACACCTGGCGGCCGATGGAAGGGGTGCGGTCGGTATCGGAAGTGCTGATGCTCGCCGCGTTCGAGGGTTACTCGTTCATCCCCGGATCGTTCGGCGGCAAGGCCGCGGATCTCGGCAGCCGCGAGGAAGCGGCGAAGCTGCGCACGCTATCGGACAAGGCGCAGGTCATGGAGCACCTGAACAAAGGCTTCGCGCACGCCAAGCAGCAGCTCGAGTCGCTTGATGCCGCGGCGCTCACCGGCAAGCGCAAGGTGATGGGCCAGGATCTGTCGGCGTCGCAGACGGCGCTCGCCATCGGCGGCGATCTCCACGAGCATCTGGGGCAGCTGATCGCCTATGCGCGCATGAACCACATCGTCCCGCCGTGGAGTAAGTGAGGCAGGGAGGCGAGCGACGCCGTTAGTTCAAGCCGACGGCGTCGCCCGCGGTTGAGATCACGTGCGAGTGGTGACTGCAGATCTCCTCGACCGCGGCGTTCTTGTAGACGCTGCCCATTGCGTAGCCGTGTCGCGATGACGATCGCCGGCTGAGACGCATTGAAGCCTTCAAACCCGGCGACGATCGGCTCAACGCCTCGGCATTTCGTAAATCGCACCGCGTGAAAGTGTCGGTCCGCTCTGCTCATTGATGGGGGCCCGTTCCTACCTACCTCCACCATACGTTGCTCGGCGGGGGATGGATTGGTTCTCGCCCACGGTGCGAGCCTGGCTGAGGTTCGCTTTCCTGACATCAAATTTATGGCCGCTGATAAAATTGGCATGGTCTGGATGTGCAACATGCTTCCGCGATCGAGCTAACCACGCTGCAACTCGACGCGGTCCTCGATGTCAGCGACAATCCGACGATTCTCACCAACGAGCGCGGCGTCATCTTGCGCTGGAACAAGGCGGCAGAAGAGTTCTACGGCTACTCGAGCGAGGAGGCCGTCGGGCAACCGGTCGCGGTCATCTGCGCAGTCGATCCGGCGCACGATTCCGATGAAGAGCTCCGCCACGTCTGCGGCGGCGACACGTTGCGCGATGTCGACACGGTCCATCGCCGCCGCGATGGTGTCAGCGTCCCGGTATCGCTGACGATCGCGCCATTGCGCGACGCCACTGGCACGGTTGTCGGTACGGTGCGTGTCACCCGAAACGTCACCGCCAACGAGCGCGCCGAGCGGGCGGTGCGCCGCCTCGCCGCCATCGTCGAGTCGAGCGACGATGCGATTATCAGCAAGGACCTGAACGGCATCGTCACGTCGTGGAACATCGCCGCCGAGCGGGTGTTCGGCTACACCGCCGCGGAGATGATCGGCCGGTCGATCCGGCTGTTGATTCCTGAGGATCGCCAGAACGAAGAAGACGTCGTGCTTGCGCAGATCCGGAGCGGCTCGAAGGTCGATCACTTCGATACCATCCGCCGCCGCAAAGACGGCTCGACGATCCCCATCTCGCTGACCGTCTCGCCAATTCGCGACGATCACGGCCGGATCGTCGGCGCCTCGAAGATCGCCCGCGACATCAGCGAGCGCCGCGAGGCCGAGCGGGAGCGGGCGCGGCTGCTGGGGGAGGCCGAACGGCACGCGGCGACGACCGAGCGGTTGAATCAGGTCGGCGCGATCGTCGCCGCCACGCTCGATCGCCACGAGGTGGTGCAGGCGGTGACCGACGCGGCGACCGAGCTCACCACCGCGGCGTTCGGCGCTTTCTTCTACAACGCGATCGACGAGAAAGGCGAAGCCTACACGCTATACACGATCTCCGGCGTGCCGCGGGAGGCGTTCTCCAAGTTCCCGATGCCGCGCAACACGAAGGTGTTCGATCCGACGTTCCGCGGCGTCGGCGTCGTGCGCAGCGACGACATCACCAGGGACCCGCGCTACGGGCACAACCCGCCGTACCACGGCATGCCCCCCGGCCACTTGCCGGTCCGCAGCTATCTCGCCGTGCCGGTGCGCCATCGTTCGGGCGAGGTCCTCGGCGGCCTGTTCTTCGGCCATCCTTCGCCCGGCCGCTTCACCGAACAGCACGAGCGGCTCGTCGCCGGCATCGCATCGTGGGCGGCGATTGGGCTCGAGAACGCACAGTTGTACGTCGGCGTCCAGGAAGCGAGCCGGCTCAAGGACGAATTCCTTGCGACGCTGTCGCACGAGCTGCGGACGCCGCTCAACGCCATCCTCGGTTATGCGCGGATGGTGAAGTCCGGCATCGTGTCGCCGGACCGGATGATGAAAGCAGTCGACACGATCGAGCGCAACGCGACCTCGCTCACGCAGATCGTCGAGGACGTGCTCGACGTCTCGCGGATCATCGCCGGAAAGATGCGGCTGAACGTCCAGCCGGTGCAGCTGCCGCGGATCGTTCGCGACTCGGTCGAGGCGTTCGCCCCGGCAGCAGAAGCCAAGGGACTGCGCATCGAGACGGTCCTCGACGCGTTTCCGCCGGCGGTCTCCGGCGATCCCGAGCGGCTGCAGCAGGTGATCTGGAACCTGATCTCGAACGCGGTCAAGTTCACCGATCGGGGTGGCACGATTCGTGTCGCCCTCGAATCGACCGACCGTGAGCTGACGCTGACGGTGAGCGACACCGGCGTCGGCATCGAGCCGGCCTTTCTGCCGCACATGTTCGAGCGCTTCCGTCAGGCCGACGGCGGCACGACGCGCGAGCGCGGCGGGCTCGGCCTCGGGCTCGGGATCGCACGGCAGCTCGTCGAGATGCACGGCGGCACGATCCATGCGCACAGCGCCGGCATCGGCAAGGGCGCGACCTTCACCGTTCGGTTGCCATCGGCGGCTGCGGCCGAGAGCGAGCAGCGATTGTCGAGCGCCGAGCCGGCGCCGCGCGCGGTGTTCGGCACCACCGCGGAGGTGGCCGACCTGAACGGCATCCGCGTGCTCGCCGTCGACGACGAGCCCGACGCCCTGGCGCTGATCAGCGAGATCCTCGAGTCGGCTGGCGCCAAAGTAGTCGTGGCGCATTCGGCGACCGAGGCGCTCGGCGCCATCCAGCTCGCATACCCGGACGCCTTGATCGCCGATCTCGGCATGCCGCGCATCGACGGCTTCGAGCTGATCGGCCGCATCCGGCAGAGCAGCGATCCGGCCATCCAGCGGCTACCGGCCGCGGCGCTCACGGCGTATGCGCGGTCGGAAGATCGCGCCAGGGCGATCCGCAGCGGCTTCCAGATCCACCTGGCGAAGCCGATCGATCCGACGGCGCTGCTGGCGGCGATCGCCAGGCTGGTCGGCCGCGATCCAACCGACCCGCGCTGAGCCGCCGATCATCGTCTCGGTTGCGCGGTTTTCATCCGACCGCCGCGTCCGCACCTGCCGGATCGGCCGCATCTGGGATAATGTGATGCGCCATGGCGCTGCCCAACAGCGACCAGATTCTCCGCGCAGTCATCGAGGCCACGCCCGACGCGATCTTCGTCAAAGATCTCCAAGGGCGCTACGTCCTCGTCAACGCCGCTGCCGCGCGCTTCCTCGGCAAGTCGCCTGAGGAGATCCTGGGCAAGCGCGATCTCGAGCTCTATCCCGAAGCCACCGCGCGCCGCTTCATCGAGGACGACCGCAAGGTCCTTGCGACCGGCCGGCCGCAGCATTTCGAGGGCGTGGCGACCGACGAGGGCGGTGCACCGCAGGCGTACCTCGTCACCAAGGGCGTCTACCGTGACAAGGACGGCGCCATCCTCGGCCTGTTCGGCATCTCGCACGACATCACCGAGCTGCGTCACGCGCAGGAAACGCTGGAACAGACCCGCGAAGCGCTGTTCCGGTCGCAGAAGATGGAAGCCGTCGGCCAGCTTACCGGCGGCATCGCCCACGACTTCAACAACATCCTCGCGATCATCCTCGGCAACGTCGAACTGTTGCGCGCCTACTTGCCCAAGGACAAGTACGCCGACGAGATCATCGATGCGGTGCTGCGCGCGACGATGCACGGCCGCGATCTCACGGGCCACCTGCTCGCCTTCTCGCGGCGGCGCCTGCTCAATCCGCAGCCTGTCGACGTCAACGCGCTGGTCACCGGCATCGTCAAGCTGCTCGGCCGCACCCTCGGCGCGTCGATTCAGCTGACCACGGACACGGCCGGCGACGCCGGCGTCGCGTTCGTCGATCCCGGCGGGCTCGAGGCGGCGGTGCTGAACGTCGCGCTGAATGCGCGCGATGCGATGCCCGACGGCGGCACGCTCACCATCCGCACGGCGAAGGCCGACATCACCGATGCGACGAGCATCGACGAGGATCTCAAGCCGGGGACCTACGTACGGCTCGCGCTGCAGGACACCGGCGGCGGGATGTCGCCCGAGGTGGCGGCGCGCGTCTTCGAGCCCTTCTTCACCACGAAGGCGGGCGGACGCGGCACCGGCCTCGGCCTCAGCATGGTCTACGGGTTCGTCAAGCAGTCCGGCGGTACGGTCACGATTCACTCCCAGGTGGGCCGCGGCACGACGGTGACGATGCTGTTGCCGGTCGCCGTGGCGCCCAAGAACCTGGCTGGCGGCGGGGAACCACAGGCCTCGTCGGCGCCGCATACGATCCTGCTGGTTGAAGACGAAGACGACGTGCAAGCGATCGTCCGCCGTCAGCTCGAGACGCTCGGCCACACGGTGATCGTCGCCGACGCCGGAACCGAAGCGCTGCTGCTGCTGCAGGGACCGGCCGTGCCCGACGTCCTCGTCGCCGACATCGTCCTCGGCACCGGCATGAACGGGATCGACCTCGCCGCCGCCGCGCGCCGCGTCCGCGCAACCCTGCCGGTGATCTTCATCTCCGGCTACACCGCGATCGCCGAGGCGCAGCAGCGAATCCGCGAGATGGGCGCGCCGCTGCTATCCAAGCCGTTTACGACGCCGCAACTGGAGCAAGCGATTCAAGAGGTGTGCACGGCCGCGGCGCCGCGGAATTAGGAATTAGGAATTTGGAATTCGTACATCTGTTCGCCGCGAACGGGAGATCAGTCACGGTTTGATGACCCGCCGCACGAACGTGCGTACGCATTCCAAATTCCAATTTCCAAATTCCTAATTATCCGGCGTACTCCCACGAGGCGAATCCCGCGTAGAACGCTGCCGGGATCTCGCGCGTAGCCAGAAATTCCACGAGGAACTGTTTCAGGCGGTAGCCGAAGGTCTCGCCGCCGGGATGCGCATCGTCCCATGCGATCCACGCGTCGACGATATCGGCGTAGGTGAGGCCGCGCTCTCGTGCGAGCAGGCGCAGCGCGCGGGAGTCGCCGACGTCCTGCAGCGCACGAACTACACGGAAGCCGTAGGCGATATCCGCATCGTTCATCGAGTAGTGCGAGCGGACGTGGTACGGCGGTTCCGGATCGAAGACGAGCCGCAGATCCGCAGCCTTGCGCCACAGCTCGGTACCGGGCAGGACCATCAGCGGATACACGGCGAGCACCGGCGCGTCGAGCGACGCGGCGAAATTCAGCGATCGGCGGAAGGAGGCGCGCGTTTCGCCGGGCAGGCCGACGATGAGCTGGAGTTCCCAAAAGAGTCTGTAGCGTTTCAGCGCTGCAATGCCGTCGAGAAAGCGCTGCAGCCGCAGCCGCCGCTCGACGGTGGCTAGCGCCGCTTCGTCGGTCGACTGCAGGCCGACTTCCAGGAACGTGAAGCCGGCGTCGCGCATCAACCGCGCCATCTCGTCGTCGATGAACTCGGCCCATACCTCGGCGTGAATGCCGACGCGCCGGTGGTTGCGCGCGGCGATGAAGCGGCAGATCTCCCGGGCGCGCGCCGCGTTGAGATTGAAGATCGGATCCATCAGGTACAGCTCGCGGATGTCCTGGTGCAGCCAGTGGTCGATTTCCGCTTCGACGCGATCGCGATCGAAGCGCCGGTTTCGAATCGACAGATCCTTGTTGTAGAAGCAGAAGTTGCAGCGAAACACGCAGCCGCGCTGGGTTTCGATGCAGACGCTGCGGCCGGTGAGATCGGTGTCGAGCGTCAGGTGCGGCGACGCCAGCTGGTTGAGATCGGTGACGATCGGCGCGTCGCCATTTTCGCGGATCGTCGCGCCGTCACGGTAGGTGATGCCGGCCACGCCGGTGAGGTCGCAGCGCCGAGCCCAGCACGACACGACCGCGGCAAACGGCCGCTCGCCTTCGCTGCGCACGACGACGTCGGCGGCAGGATTCGCCTCGAGTACCGCCTCCGCCACCGGTCCCACCTCAGGCCCACCGAGGACGATCAGCGTGTCGGGCCGCCGTGCCTTGACGAGCCGGCAGACGGCGCGGAACGCGTTGATGTTCCAGACGTAGCAGGACAACCCGACAATGTCGGCGTCGTGGAGGAGAATCCCTTCGGCGATGTCGCAGGCTGACGCGGAGTCGGGAAACTCGAGGATCGCAACCTCGTCGTCGCGAACCTGGAGTTGATCGATCAGCGCCGCCTTCAGGTAGAGCAGCGCCAGCGGTGCAAAGTGCGCGTCAGCGTGCTGCGTTGCAAGACAAACGTTCAGCTCCTGCTACCTTCTACCTTCTACCTTCTACCTTACTTCTAACTTCGAAGCTCACTTCTTACTTTTCTGCGCAGCCTCCTCGGCTTCTTTCTGCCGCGCCCCGCGTAACATCCCGCCGAGCGAGTAGTTGCCTTCATGGCAGGCGTACTCGTAGATGTGCTCGTCAGTCGCGTTCCATGGGTATTCGCCGGTCCACGACCGATCCCAGGTCGTCGGGTCTTCAACGGTGAAGCGATAGAGGATCGTCTTCGGATCGACGCGCGTGAAGCGCTCGACGACGTGGAGGTTCTCGCCGGAGCCGCGGAACTGCGTCTTGCCGGTGAAGTTGGTGGTGTCGACGACGAGCGTGTCGCCTTCCCAGTGGCCGACCGAGTCGCCCATCCACTTGCGGACGGTCGACGGCAGGTGCTCGGCGTTCATGCGGATCACCCGCGCGTCGTGCACCATCTCGACGAGGATCACGACCGTGTCCTTCGTTTGCACGATCTGCTTCAGGTTGTTGTAGAAGTAGTTCGGCAGCGTCGGCGGACCCGAGGTGTTGAGGAAGCCAAGCAGGCAGCGCTCGGCGAGCGGACGCGTTTCCGGGCCGTCGAACGCGCCGGGAGGTCCAGCGTTGCCGCTCTCGCTCGCGTCGGGCGCAGCCGCGCCGGCGAGGAACGCCTGGTTGCGCTTGACCGCTTCGGGTTTCATCGCCGGCGCCTGGCCGTCGGGCGGGTCGATGATGATCGAACTGCGCGGCTGACCGTCGACGCGGATCACGTGATCGCCGCCCGACAGCCAGAAGTTGTTGTAGCCGCCGACCACGCCGCCGCCGGCCTGCTCGAGGAACTCGAGGTACGACTTCGGCGCGGCCGTTTCACCGCCGACCGGCGGCGCGCCGCGATCGCCTTTGAGCGGCGCGTCGTTCTTCACCTGCCGCTGCGCCTCGTACTTTTCCATCGCCACGGCTTCCTGTTCCGAGAGCACGAGGTTCTTCACGCCGCGCGGGCGATCGACGGGCGTCAGGGTGGCGACGTCGTAGGTGCCCTGCAGATCGGGATGACCGTCGGCGAGCCGTTTGATTGGCGCCTTGGTGGCGGCCGCGGGCTTCGGTGCAGACGGTGTCGTTTGCGCGAACACCCCGTCCGAGGTCAGCGATACGGCAACGGCCGCCGCGACGAGCGAGGCGGCGAAACCGATCAGATACTGGCGCATATCAAAACATCTCCGTATGCCGCGCGGTAGCGCAGGCCGTCAGGCCTACCGAACCGCCACGGGCAGCCCTGAAAAGCTGCGCTACCGTATGAGTGAACGCTACTTATTGTAGCGCGGAGAGAAAGCCTCCAATCTTCTCGTTCAAAAACGCCCGGTCGGCCGGGTTCCCGCCGGCGCCCGCCGGATGGCCCCACAACGACGGGATGGGGACCAGCGACACGCGAGCGATGTATTGCGATTCGTATTTAGCGTCGGTGAGCGGGAAGTAGAGATCGGTTTCCGACGGCATGTAGAGCACCGGCACGGTGATCGATCGGAGCGCCTTCGCGGTGTCGCCGTCGAACCCTCTGGTCGTGCCGACGTCGTGGCGCTGCCAGGTGCGCGCCTGCAGGATTAGATCGTTGGCATCGTTGTTCGCGAAGAAGGTGCGGCGCCGGTTGTCGATCTCCTGCTGGAGCGTGCGGTCCGGCGCCGTAATCTTCCACATCTCGGCTCGCCACCACTCCTGTGAGTACAGCCATCCAAGCCAGACCATGCCGTACGCTTCGATCCCTTTACGCGGCGGCGACGTGTAGTCGCCGCCTTTGAATTCCGGATCGGTGGTCAACGCCGCGATCTGACCTTCGAGCCGCACGATACCGTGCGGCCACGCCCGCGCCGTCCCGGAGGTGGCGACGATGCGATCGGCGAACGACGGGTAGCTCACCGCCCACTGGAACGCCTGTTCCGCGCCCATCGAGAAGCCAATCACCGCGCGCAGGTGGGTGACCTGGAGTTCGTCGACGAGCAGCCGATGCACCGCCTCGACATTGTCGCGGATCGTCATCACGGGAAAACGGGGACCGTGAAACGGCTCCGGCGTGTTGCTCGGCGACGACGACTGACCGTTGCCGAAGAGTTCCGTGGCAACCAGGAAGAACTTCGTCGGATCGAGCGCACGCGGCTCGCCGGTTTGCGCTGCGCCCTGCCCGGCGATCAGCCAGTCGTAGCCGTGGTGGTTCGCCATGTAGTGCGACGGCAGCAGGACCGCGTTGTCGCGCGCCGCGTTCAGCGTTCCGTACGTGCCGTACACGATGCGTGCCTTCGGCAGCACGGCGCCGCTCTCGGTGCGGAAGTTGTCGATGAGGAACTCGTGGTGGGCGGCGGCATGCGGCGCCGGCTGTGGCTGAGCCGCGGGCGATGCGAGCGCGAAAACCACGAGAACGCCGGCGGCGGAAAAGCGTATAGTCATCGGAGTTCGTGGATTCTACTGCCGGCGCGTCCTGCCGGAACCTGCATGCAATACCGAGAGTCCAATATCGCGTCTATGCGGGCTGTACGCCTGACTTGTTGTGCCGCGATCGTTGCCGCCGCGTTGGCCGCGGCCGGCTGCCGATCCGATCCGGCGCCGCAGCAACCGGCAGCCGGCGGCATGCCGCCGACGCCTGTCGTGCTTGCGGCCGCCACGGCCTCGCCGGTCGAAGACGCAACGGAATACGTCGCCACGCTGAAGTCGCTCCGTTCGACCATCGTGCAGCCGCAGGTCGACGGTCAGATTACGCAGATTGAAGTCGTGTCGGGCCAGCGCGTCGCGCGCGGCGCGCCATTGATGCAGATCGACGCGCGCCGGCAGCAGGCGGCCGTGTCCAGCCAGCAGGCCGAGGTTGCCGCGCGTCAGGCGGCCGTCGGCTTCGCGCGCCAGCAGGCGCAACGCTCCCGCGAGCTCTTCGCCGCCGGCGCCATCAGCAAGCAGGAGCAGGAGCAGGCGGCAACTGCGCTGCAGACCGCCGAAGCGAATCTCGAGGCGCTGCAGGCGCAGGTGCAGCAGCAGCAGGTGCAGCTGCGCTATTTCACCGTCGTCGCGCCGACGGCCGGCATCGTCGGCGACGTGCCGGTGCGCGTCGGCAACGTGGTGACATCGCAGACGACGCTGACGACGATCGATCAGAACGACACGCTGGAGGTGCACATCGACGTTCCGGTGGAGCGCGCAGCGCAGCTGAAGCTCGGCCTGCCGATCCGGATCCTGAGCAGCGACGGCACGCAGGAGCTCGCGGCCACCAGGGCGACGTTCGTGTCGCCGCACGTCGACGACCAGACGCAGTCGGTGCTGGTGAAAGGCACCGTGCCGAACCCGGCCGGCGCGCTGCGCGCATCGCAGTACGTGCGGGCGCGGATCGTGTGGAAGACGAGCGATGCGCTGGTCGTGCCGGTGACCGCGGTGCTGCGGATCAACGGTCAGTTCTTCGCGTTCGTCGCCGAGGACGCCGGCGGCAAGCTGGTCGCGAAACAACGCGCGATCGCCGTCGGTCCGATCGCCGGCCAGAACTACCCGATCCTGTCGGGCATCAAGCCCGGCGAACGCGTCGTCACGTCAGGAGCCCAGAAGCTCGCCGACGGCGCGCCGATTCAACCGGCGAACCCAGAACCGAGAACCCAGAACCAGAACCAGAACGAGAACCAGAACCGAGAACCGAAAACCGAGAACCCCGAACGCCGAACGCCGAACGCCGAACGCCCGTGATCGCCGATACCTTCATCCGCCGCCCGATTCTCGCCAGCGTGTGCTCCCTGGTGATCATCCTCGCCGGCGCGATGGCGATCCCGACGCTGCCGATCGCCCAGTTCCCCGAGCTGGCGCCGCCGAGCGTCCAGGTGGCGGCGTTCTACAACGGCGCCAACGCCGAGACGGTGGAAACCGCGGTCACCAATCCGCTCGAGCAGGCGATCAACGGCGTCGAAGGCATGCAGTACATGACGTCGTCGAGCGGCAACGACGGCTCCTCGTCGATTACTGTCACCTTCGATCTGACGCGCAATTTGGACGTCGCCGCCGTCGACATCCAGAACCGCATCTCGCAG
>Ga0075435_100000179_pt1 | contig 37419 bp, 38 predicted proteins | sample RhiMethybrSRZTD4_FD_75302 | JGI IMG/M metagenome (GOLD analysis project Ga0075435, IMG submission 75302) | Populus rhizosphere microbial communities from Tennessee, USA - Rhizosphere MetaG P. TD hybrid SRZTD4 | ecosystem: Host-associated > Plants > Roots > Rhizosphere > Soil | place: USA...
GGTAAAAGGCGTTCTCCGGCCGGGACCGCCTAGTGCGCGGCGCGGTACCTGGCGAGCACGTCCGCCGGGATGCGTCCCCTGGTCGAAACCTTGATGCCCTGCTCACGTGCCCAGGCCCGGACATCAGACTGGTCGTGCCTGGGTGACCGCGGACTGCGACCGGCCCGCCGGGAGGACGGCACCTTGCGCGCCGCTTCAATGTAGGGACCAATCGCCTTCGCGAACTGGTCCGCGTGCTTCTTGTTCAGGTCGATCTCATAGTCGGTGCCGCCAAGACCGAACCTAACCGTGCCCTCGGCTTCACTGCCGTCAATGTCGTCTACATACAGGACCTGGGTTCGCTGCACCATCGGCAGTGCTCCGATCTGGAATTTGATTTGGCCTGGCCATCAGTGTAGGTGATCATTCCGGCCGGCCGCACCATTCATCGCCGATTCAGCGCGCTCAAATGTGCTTAGTTATGTTGTCGCCGCGGCCCGGGTGCAGGGCCGCGGCGACTCGGATTACGTCCAGGATCCCGGCTCTTCCGGCGGCACATTAGCCAAACGGAAACCCGGTTACGAGGACCCAACCGCATCAGGGGACACCGGGGCCTGGCCTGGTCAGCTCGCCAAGGATCTCGCCGAGGTGTTCAAAGAGCCCCATGTGGCCTTCACCGTCACGCACGACCAGCTGCGCTTGCGGAAGGTGCTGTGCCAGGTATTGCCCGTACTCGGGCGGCGCCAACTTGTCGTCGCTGCCGTACCACAGCAGTACCGGGCAGCGGACCGCGCTCAGGTCGATATCCCATTCCCCGATCCAGGAGACGTTGTCCCACCCGCTGCCGCTGGTGCCCTGGCGCAACGCCTCGCGCGTGCTTTCCTCGAATGCCGCGGCACGGCGCCGGTCGGCCAGCAGTTCACCATCGCGGGAGGACAGCAGTCCGGCCAGGGCAGATGCCACCCCGGGACCGTCCGGGTCCCGGGCCAGATCGGCCAGCGGCTCGAACCCGGCGGCGAACACCGCCGCCGCGCCGGCCGGATCGCTGGCGAGCAACGCCAGCGCGACACGGTCGTTGTCATCGAGGCTGTCCAGTGCGCCGGGAACATGCTGGAGCGGCGCGGCGCCGGAGACGACCCCCACACGGCTGACCCGGCTTCCCGGCACGGTCGCAGCCGCCAGCGCCCCCGGTCCCCCGCCGGACACGCCGAGCGTCGCGAACCGGGCCAAGCCCAGCGCGCCGGCGACCGCGTGCGCGTCCGCGGCGATCGACGCCAGCCCGAAGGGCGCGGGGGTGGAACCGCCGTAGCCGGGCCGGTCGAAGGAGACCAGCCGCACGCCGCTGTCGGCCACGACCTGTTCATCGAAGGAAAGGTCCAGCCGGGAGCCCGGGGTCCCGTGGAAGTACACAACGCCGGGCCCGCCGGGATTACCCGCGTCGCGGGCGCGCAGCACCCGGCCCCCGCGATCTACCTCGATCTCGCGCATCTGCCGACAATAACGCCGTCCGCCGGTCTGCTGGCCGATCTTCCAGACCCGCCCGCGGCACGGGGCAGTACGCTATGGCGCAGCGAAAACGTGCCGGATACAGGCGGGTCGATGGCAGGAGACAACGAGGGTGCTATGGGCAGCGGCGGCGAGCCGCCGCCGTTCGATACCAGCGTGGCGCATGTCGCCCGGGTTTATAACTACTGGCTGGGCGGAAAGGACAATTTCGCGGCCGACCGGACCGCGGGCGAGCAGGCGATCAAGGCCTTCCCCGGCATCCCGTTGTCCGCGCGCTCCAACCGGGCGTTCCTAGCGCGGACGGTGCGGTTCCTGGCCAGCGAGGCCGGCACCCGCCAGTTCCTGGACGTCGGCACGGGCATCCCCTCGGCGAACAACACCCACGAGGTCGCACAGTCGGTTGCACCGGCCTCGCGCGTCGTCTACGTGGACAACGACCCAATCGTGCTGACCCACGCCCGCGCCCTGCTGGCCAGCGACCCGGCGGGCGCCACCGACTATATCGATGCCGACATGCGGGATCCCCAGCAGATCCTGGCGCAGGCGGGACGGCTGCTGGACTTCAGCCGCCCGGTCGCACTGATGCTGATGGCCGTCTTGCAGCACCTCGACGACGAGGACTCCCCGTACCAGATCGTGCAAACGCTGGTGGATGCCCTGCCGCCGGGCAGCTACCTGGCGATATCGCACCCGGCCAAGGACATCGACGCCGAAGCGATGGCCAAGATGGCCGACAGCCTCAACAAGATGATGGCGGAGAAGGTCACCTTCCGTGACCGCGCCGGAGTAGCCAGGTTCTTCGACGGGCTGGAACTCGCGGAGCCAGGATTGGTGCAGGCGTCGAAATGGCGGCCAATCAGTGAGAGCGAGGCGACCAGCCCTGCTGCCCTGTGGGGCGGCGTGGCGCGCAAGCCCTGATCCGGGAGGCCTACGGCTCCTCCGCCCCGGGCCGTCCCGGCTGCTCACCGTCTGCCGGATGCGGGCCCGCACCGCCCGGCCGGTGGATCATCGCCGCCAGGGCGGACGCAAGGTTGAAGTCCCGGGCTCCGACGAGCTGCCAGGCTCTCGCGATGCCGAACAGGAAGAAGCCGATGGCCAGGACACCCTGGTTGTCAACCGCGTTGACGTCGTGCGGTGCCGCGTTCAGCTTGATCCCGTTGGCCAGCTGCAGGCCGTACAGGACGAGCATGATGAGGAACATGGCGATGTCGCCGCGCCGCACCGTGCCGTGCTCCCGGTACAGCACGAGGATCAGGCCGGCGGTTGTGGCCAGCCCCGCGGCCGCCAGGATGAGGCTCGCCTCCCCCAGGCCGGCCCCGGGCAGCAGCGCGACCAGCGCGATCACCATCGTGTTGACCAGCGCGGAGAACGCCGCCCCTGCCCTGACCTGGTGGTCGGTGCGCGCGGTGTCCCCGGTCAGCTTCTCCGGGGAGACCGAGATGGCGACGAACAGCAGCCCGATGAGCGCGCCCGCGATCGTGGCGCAGCCGCTGAAGAAGTCGTGATAGCTGAGGGGGACCACCGGCTAAACGTACCCGGGGGTGGCTTCTCGTGATGGTCCGGCGGCCGGGCCGGTGACCTCCGCGGCCACGGGACCGGCGAACAGTCCGCTGCCGATCGGCGAAGGAGGGATAACCAACCGAGCCCAGAAGGCAGGCGATGATGCGGATCACCCGGACACGGTCGTGGTGATGCCGGCGCTGCCGGCGCAGGAAGTCAGTGACGCCGAGATCATCAGGCAGTCCTGGGGAGAGCCTGAGCGTTTCGCCGCCATCTTCGACCGCTACTACTCGCAAATCCATCGCTACGTGGCGCGCCGGCTCGGCCACGGCATGGCCGACGATGTCGCCGCGGAGGCGTTCCTGGTCGCGTTCGCGGCGCGGGAGAAGTACCAGATGTCCCGCCCGGACGCCCGGCCCTGGCTGTACGGGATCGTCTCGAACCTGATCTCCCGGCATCACCGGGCCGAGCACCGCCGGTACCGGGCGCTGGCCCGGACCGGTGCGCACCAGGTCAGCGAGGGGCATGAGGACGAAGTCACGGTCCGGCTCGACGCTCAGGCCTACCGGGCGCCGCTCGCTGCGGCGCTGGCCGGGATTCCCAGCGCGGACCGGGATGTGCTGCTGCTCGTCGCCTGGGCCGAGCTGACCTCCGACGAGGCGGGCGAGGCGCTTGGCATTCCGGCCGGGACAGCCCGGTCGCGGCTGCACCGGGCGCGCAAGCGGCTCCGAGCCGCGCTGGCCCAGACGGGGACGGAAACCGCCAGTAAGGAACACGACAATGCATGACCTGGAAATTCTGCGCGATGCGTGGCCCCAGCCGGACCCGCCGTCCCCGGCCGCCCGGTCCGCCGCCCGGACCGCGCTGCTGGAGCGCGCGGCGGCGCCCGGCACGCCCCGGCCGCGCTGGCGCGCCGCCCGGGGGCGCCGCGGCCTGCGGGGCGTCAGGCCGCTCGCCGTGGCCGCCGTCAGCCTGGCGCTGGCCGCCGCCGTCGCCGCGGTGGCCGTCCAAGGCAGCGGGGGGCCCGGTACCGGCCTCACCGTGCAGGAGCTTGCCTACCGGACCGCGGCCGCCGCGGCGGCGGGGCCCAGCGTGCGGCCCGGCCAGTGGGTGTACTGGCAGGAGAATCAGGCCGGCTCGAGGCCGGCGTGGCCGGCCTTCCACGTGTGGACCACGGCGGACTCACGCAAGGCCGCCTACCTCGACCATGGCAAGATTCGCGTCATTCGGCCGGACTGCACGACTCACGCCAAGCTCGCGCCCAGCTCCGCCAGCGGCTGCTACTTCACTGGGCAGCCTGCGGTGTCCGGGGGCGGCGTGTACCTGGGCTACCTGACGGGCCCGATGGCGGTCAGCTACGCGGGCCTCCGGTCCCTGCCCAGTGACCCGCGGGCGCTGGACCGCTACCTCGGCCGCCTGCACCTGCCCGGCTGGGGGCCCGCGCCGTTCCGTGAGTTCGAGATCATCGTGCAGCTCCTCACCACGTACGTGATGCCACCAGCGCTCACGGCGGAGCTGTACCGGAGCCTCGGCCTGATCCCCGGCGTCACCGTCGACCCCCACGCCGTGGACATCGCGGGGCGCACCGGGGTCGGCTTCCAGATCCAGGTGCCGCCCTGGATCGGGGGCGGTGCCGACACGCTCATCATCAACCCGCGCACCTACCGCTTGATGGGCCAACAGCTCACGGCCACGGCGGGAAAGGACGCCGGCAAGGTGGACAGCGGGATGGCCGTGCTGCGGCGGGTGCTGGTCTCCGGCCCTGGGGTATCGCCCTAGCGGGCCCCGGCGCGCCGGCCGGTCAGCCTGCCCGGCGGTCCAGGCGCTGCAGGAGGTCGTGCGCGGCGAGCTCGATCTCCTTGTGCCGCCACTCCGCCGCCCGGTACTCACAGGCGATGATGCCTATCCTGTGCAAGCGGCGGAAGTCGCCGAAGACGAACGCGTACCGGGCCTTGGTGTGATCGGTGGCGCCGTCGGTGAGGCCCAGATGCCACCGGGCGTACTCCTCCCACGAGTGCGACTTGAGGAAGGCGTTCTGGTCGCCGGCGCGGGGCTGTACCTTGCCCCAGTCGCTGTCGAGCACGTACTGGCCGCTGTCGATAAGGTGCTCAGCCCACGCCACGCCGTCCGGGTTCACCGAATACGAAGCCACCGCAGTTTCCTCCCCAGACATCGCGCAGGCAATCCGATGGCGCGGGATACGTTCAGTGCGACGGAGCGGCGACGCGGCCATCGCCGTCGGCAGGGCGGCCCTCCCCGGCTCGGCGGCCCTCCCCCGCGCGGCGGTCCTCCCCCGCGCGGCGGCCGTCCCCGGCACGGCGGTCGCGCAGCGCCGGTGCCAGCGCCGCGAACATCAGCGCCGCGGTGAGCGCGAACGAGGCTGGGTAGCCGGCGCTCCGTGTGGCCGTGAGCGTGCTCATGCCGTTGACGTTAGGAGTCAAGCGGCCTCCGGGTAAGCACCAATTCCCCGCCTGTCTAGTAGTCCAGTTAGGTCCGGAACCGCCGGCCAGGCTACCCGGGTGGCTGGAAGCCGGTGGTCCGAGACATGCCCGCCGCCCGGCCCTTCCCCGCGACCACCAGGGCCATCTTGCGCGATGCCTCGTCGATCATCTCATCGCCCAGCATGGCCGCTCCCCGGGCGCCGCCCTCGGCCGAGGTGTACCAGTCGTAGGCGTCAAGGATCAGTTCCGCGTGGTCGTAGTCCGCCTGCGACGGGGAGAAGATCTCGTTGCCCGCGGCAATCTGGTCCGGATGCAGCACCCACTTGCCGTCAAAGCCCAGCGCGGCCGCCCGGCTGGCCGCCGCGCGGAACCCCTCGGCGTTGCGCACCTGCAGATAAGGGCCGTCGATCGGCTGCAGGTTCCGGGCCCGGGCGGCCACCAGGATGCGCATCAGGACGTAGTGATAGGCATCGGCAGGGTAGCCCGGCGGCTGCTCGCCGACCACGAGTGACCGCATCCCGATGGAGGCCATGAAGTCCGCGGGGCCGAAGATGATGGTCTCCAGCCGGGGCGAGGACGCCGCGATGGCCTCGACGTTCGCCAGGCCCTCGGCGCTCTCGATCTGGGCTTCGATGCCGATCCGGCCGACCTCGAAGCCCATCGCCTTCTCGATCTGGGTGAGCAGCAGGTCGAGGGCCTGGATCTGGGCGGCGCCGGCCACCTTTGGCAACATGACGCAGTCCAGGCTAGGCCCGGCCCCCTCGACCACCGTGATCACATCCTGGTAGGTCCATTGCGTGGTCCAGTCGTTGACCCGGACGGCGCGGGTCTTGCCGCCCCAGTCGCCGTTGGTCAGCGCGTCGACGATCGCGTGCCGGGCGCTCTGTTTGACCAGCGGCGCGCAGGCGTCCTCGAGGTCCAGGAACACCTCGTCCGCCGGAAGGCCCTGGGCCTTCTCCAGGAAGCGCGCGCTACTGCCGGGAACGGCGAGGCAGGAGCGCCGCGGGCGCAGCCGCCCACGGTCATCGCTGGGGGTCATGTCAGGCCGAGTCATTCTTCGATTGTCGTGGCTGGCCGCCGGGCGCCCGCGCGCGCCTTGCCATCTCACGCCGCCGAGCCGCCAGAAGAGTAGCGCCCGGCTTCGCGCTATGCGTTGCTGCGCCCGGCCAGCCTGGCCAGGATGGCGTCATGAGTGAACGGTTCGTCCTCGCGCGGGAGGGATGCGACCTGGCCGGCGAGCGCTGGCCGGGCGGCGCCCAGCTCGTGGTGCTGCTGCACGAGGGAGTCAGCGACCGGCGCGGCTGGCGCCAGGTAGCCGGCCTGCTGGCCTCGCAGGTGACGGTGGTCGCTTACGACCGGCGCGGCTATGGGGAGTCCGCGGTGAGCACCGCCCCGTTCACGCACGTCGATGACGTGCTGGCCGTGCTGGACCGGGAGCAGGCCAGGCGTGCGTGGCTGGCCGGCGCCTCGGCCGGTGGCGGCCTGGCGCTGGACACCGCGTTGCTCGCCCCGGACCGGGTCGCGGGCTTGATGCTGTTCGGAACGGCGGTCAGCGGCGCGCCGGAACCCGAGCTTGACCCCGACACGCAGCGGTTCGAGCCGCTGCTCGATGCGGCGATCGCTGCCGGGGACCTGGCTGTGCAGAATCGCCTGGAGACGTGGCTGTGGCTGGACGGCCCGGCGCAGCCGGAGGGCCGGGTCGGCGGCGAGGCCCGGGCGCTGGCCCTGGACATGAACGCGATCATCCTGCGCAACGGGAGCCGGGAGGACGAGGGCGGCAGCGGCGTGGACGCGTGGTCCCGGCTAGACGAGGTCCAGGTCCCGGTCACGGTCGCCTGTGGTGAGCTGGACGTGCCGTTCCTGATCGCCCGCAGCCAGGAGCTGGCCACCCGGCTGCCCCGCTCCCGCTACCGCGAGCTGCCCGGGATGGCGCACCAGCCGTACCTGGAAGATCCAGGCCAGGTAGCGGCCCTGCTGCTCGGCTCCCTCGCCGGGACCTGACAGCCGGAAGCCGCCCGGCCGGCGGGCCCGGGCACCTCGGGTGTCGTTATGTGTACGATACGGTATCGTACACATATGAGTGACCCCGGGGCGGTGACGCCAGCCGATGGCCGCGGTGGCCGCCGGGCACGAGGCGAGCCGCGCGAGCGGGCGATCTTGTCCGCCGTCATCGCCCTGCTCGGCGAGACCGGCTACGAAGCGATGACGATGGACGCCGTCGCCGCGCGGGCCCACGCCAGCAAGACCACGATCTACCGGCGCTGGCCGGGCAAGGCCGAACTGGTGCGCGCCGCGGTCGATGCGCATATCGCCGGCCGCGTGCCCGGCGGGCGCGACACCGGCAGCCTGCGCGGGGACTTGCTGGCCGTGATGCGGGCCATGCGCGACCACCTCACCCCCGAATTCACCGCCATGATGAGCGGCCTGGTCCATGCGATGCGCACCGACAGCAAACTGGCCGCCAGCCTGCGGTCCCTGATCGACCAGGATGCGGTGGCCGAGCAGATCATCCGGCGTGCGGTTCGGCGCGGCGAACTGCCCGCACCGGCAGCGGGACGGCGGGCGCGTCTGGTGCACGAGGTAATCGAGGCGCAGATCTTCCGCCAGATGATGATCGCCGCCGACCTCGACGACACCTTCGCCCGCCACGTGGTGGATGACATCATCCTGCCCCTGCTGGCGGGGACCACCGTCCCGCCCGGCCTCCCGGAATGAACGACAGGAGCAGAAGCCGTGTCACTGGCCACATTCAGCCCCCAGGAACTGCAACAGTTCACCCGGGCCTTCGAGGACCTGTTCTACGCCGCCGACCCGGCCTCGATGACCTCCTATTACACCGAAGACGCCCAGCTCATGGCCGATGGCATCCAGCCCATCCAGGGCCACGCCGCGATCACCGGGTTCTGGCACGCCGCCATCACCCGCGCCGCGGCCGCGCGGGCCCGGCGGACCATCCGGCTGCACGAATCGCATTCCTCGGGCGACCTGGGATACGCGCTGTGCACCGTCACGGTCGACATCCCGCCGGCCGGCCCCGCCACCGGAGCGGGCGGCACTACCATCGCGGTCTGGGATGCCACCATCTGGCGGCGCGATCCGGCCGGCCGCTGGCGCATCGCCGTCGACATCTCCACCCCGCTGCCGCGGGAACGGCGATGAATACCGGGGCGGGCCGGCGTCCTATGGCTATCGCACCTAACGAAGGGCCCGCAATGAGCCATGAGCCGCAGATCCAGGCGCGTGCCGCGCAGCACTACGCCGCAATCCCGGCGACCGTCGCCATGGACGGCATCTCCGCCGCCGTGGACGACGCGTTTCCCGCGTTGTTCGGCTGGCTGGCCGGCCAGGGCATCGCGCCGGCCGGGCCGCCGCTGATCCGCTACCTGGTCATCGACATGGCCGGAGAGCTGAAGATCGAACTGGGCGTCCCCGTTGCCGCGCCGGTCGCCGCCAGCGGTCGCGTCCAGCCCGGCGTCCTGCCGGAAGGCAGGTACGCGGTGCTCCGGCACACCGGGCCCTACGACGGCCTGCTGGACAGCAACGCCGCGCTGCTGCAATGGGCGCAGGAGAAGGGGATCGAGTTCGATACCTGGAACACCCCCGGCGGCTCAGCCTGGCGCGGCCGGGCCGAGCACTACCTCACCGACCCGTCCCAGGAGCCCGATCCGGCAAAACTGGAGACCGACGTGGCATTCCTGATCAGCGAAGCGTGACCGGCCGGCCCGCCGTGCCATCTATGAGTGAGGCGCGGGCGCATCGGCCTTGCCCGGCCGGGCAGCAGGTAGTACCGCTCGGCGGACTAATACAGACGTTTCGGCGTTTCGTACCGTCTGAGAATTGTCGGTGGCGGGTGGTGTGCTGGGGGCATGCTGCGGCATCGTGATTCTGGCCGGCACCGGCCCGCCCCGCCCGGCCCCACCAGGGCCGCGCGGGGAGTCGCTCGCTCCCGGGCGAGGAGCACGTAAATACGTAACCGTAATTACGTGCCGGTGCACTAGCTGCTGATGGGCCGGGCCGCGGCGGCGCCTTCCAGCATCGTCTCGGCCACGATGTTGAAGGCGAGTTCCCAAGCCTCGCGGGTCGCGGTGTCGAACTCCTCGCCGAGGACGCCAGCGAGCGCGGCGATGAGGGAGTCGCCGACGGTCCGGTAGTCCGCGGCCCGTACCCCGTAGCCTGCATGGCGGGCGCCGAGCGCGCGGGTATGGGTGAGCAGTTCGCCGAGCCGGGGCATGGTCTGCACGATCTCGGTGAGCTTCTGGGCGAACTTGACCCGCTGCTCGCCCATCTCGGTGGTGAACAAGGGCCGCAGCGACGGATCCCGCTGGAACAGCTCCTGATAGAAGAGGGCCGTCATGGCCGGCAGATCCGGGCCGAGTCGCTCGAACGACGACTGCACCAAGATGATCTGCTCCGGCGTCATATCGCACTCCCGAGTGCCTGGGCCAGGGCGGCGCGACTGGTGACACCGAGCTTGGCGTAGGCGTGTTGTAGATGGTTGTTGACCGTCCGCACGGACAGGTAGAGGCGTTCGGCAATGTCCTTGCTGGCCATGCCCGTCACGGCGAGCAGGACGATCTCCCTTTCTCTCCCGGACAGCGGGGCCGCCGGGCTGGCATTGACCGTGGCGAGGTGGAACAGCCCGGGGGTGGCCGCGCCTTCGCAGGCGGCGGCGAGCGCGCTCGAGCGGCGCAGCGACGCCGCGGCCGCCCGCCGGTCGCCGGCCCGGCTGGATGCCGCGGCCGCCTCGCCCGCGGCTTCGGCCGCGAGCAGCATGGCGCCCAGGGCTTCGAAGTCGTCGGCGGCACCGGTGAGTTCTCCGGCGTCGCGCGCCTGGGCCGCGGCGGCGTGGCGCGCCCTGGCGGACACCAGCGGCGAGTCGCACTCGTCGGCCAGTTCCCGCAGGCGGCCCGACACGTCCTCACCGCCGGTGCGCATCAGGTCGTGCAACAGCCACGACTCGGTGACCCGGTAGCCGGTCGAGGCCGCGTCTGCCGCGGCGGAGCGGAGCGCCTCCGCCGCCTCCGCCGGCTGCCGCGCTGCGCTGGCGGCCCACCCATCGGCGAGGCGCTGCTCCGGCCCGAGGAAACCGAACGCCGGCGCGGCCGCGCGCTCGACCAGCGCCCGGGTGACGGGGTCCGTCTCGCCGAGCATCGCATGCGCCAGAGCCAGGCCCGACAGTGCCACCCGCCGCGAGCCGGCGAAGCGGCTGGACTGGCACAGCCCCGCCGCCTCGGCGTAGAAGCGGCGGGCGGTCACTACCCGGCCCTGCAGGATTGCCACCCGCCCGAAGTTCACGGCGAACCAGATCTGGGCGATAGGCACCCGCTGAGCGGCGACGATCTCGGCGCCGGCCCGGGCCACCTGTTCGGCCTCGGCGAGCCGGCCCGCCTCGGCCAGGGCGAACACCTGGTTGACGACGTGCATGGCCGGGTGGGCGATGCCCGGCTCGTCGCCGAGCGCGACATGGTCGGCGTAGCCGGCCTGCGCCAGAGCAACGGCTTCGGCCGTCCGGCCCGCTGCGGCCAGGGCGACCGCCCCGGCGATCGCCCGCACGACCCGCGTCCGCCGGCCGCCGCCGGCGGTGCGCCCGAGCACCACCAAGGCCCGGTCGGGGTGCCCAGAGAACGTCAAGACGGAGGCCTCGTCCGCCACGAGTTCCTCCGCGAGCGGCGCTGAGGTGACCACGGCCCGGGCGGCGGCGTTGATGGCCAGCGCCTTTTCGGGCTGGCACAAGCCCCATTGGGCGTTCTTGGCCCGGGTGACCGCCAGCTGCAGGGCGATCTGCTCGCTGCTGGGCAGATCCTGCCCCAGGGCGAGCACCCGCTCCGATTCGTCGAAGGCGCCCAGCTCATAGAGCGCCTCGCCGAGCAGCAGCGCCCCCACCGCATCTAGTTGCCCGCTGGGCACCGCCTCCATCAGCCGGCGCACCGTGCGGAAGTCATGCGCGGAGCGCGCGAGATGGGCGCCGCGGATCAGCACGGCCGGGTCGGGCCGGCCCCCGGCATCCAGCCGCCACACCGCGATCCGCAGTTCCGCCGGGCTGGGAGCGGGGCTGGCCGCCGCCAGCCGCTCGGCCTGGGCCAGCAGCACCGCCCGCACCCGCAGCCTCGGCATGCCCGCGCGGACCACCTTGGCGTGCAGCGGGTGCGCCAGGCGCACCTGCCCGTCGTCAACGGTGATCGTCACCAGCCCCGCCCGCTCCAGCAGCTCAAGCACCCCGGGCGGGGCGGCGGTCTCCAGGTAGCTGAGTTCCACCGGCTGGCACAGGGCGAGCAGCTCCACCACCGATCGGGCCTCGGGCGGCAGCCCGCCGATCCGCTGCTCCACCAGATCGAGCAGCCGGCTCGTGGCCGGCAAGGGGTCCTCCAGGTGCCACACCCCGGACCGGTCGACCAGGGCCCCCGATTGCAGGGCACCCAGAACCAGTTCGCGCAGATACAGCGGGTTGCCCCGGCTGGCCGCCCAGAACTCCTGGCCCGCACCGGCCTCGATCGGCCCGCCCAGGGCCAGGTGCAGCAGCGTGTCGACGTGCGCGCGGCTGAGGTCATGCAGGTCTATCCGCTCGAGCCGCCCGTCCCGCCATAGGTCGGTCAGCAGGTCCGGGACCGGCTCGCCCGTCCGCACAGTGGCGACCAAGAAGATCGCCCGCCGCGCGGCCAGGTACCCGAGCAGGGCCAGCGAAGCGGGATCGATCTGGGCCATGTCGTCGGCGACGGTCACCAGCCGGCGGCCGCGATGGCGATCGTGCAGGGCTTGGCGGGCCTGCTCGAACAGCGCCACCGTGTTGACCTGCCCGTCGGATCCGAGTTGCCCGGGCCCGTCGGGGAGCAGGGCGACCACCGCGCCGAGCGGCAGCAGCGCGGTCGTCCGGCTGCCCGCCACGCGTTCAGTCGGATGACCGCTCGCCGCCGCCTGCCCGGCGCACTCATCGGCCAGCCGGGTCTTGCCGACCCCGGCCCGCCCATAGATCGCCAGCCCGGCCCGCTCACCTGAGCCCAGAGCCCGCTCGAACACCTCAAGCTCCGGCCGCCGGCCCACGATCGGCCAGCGCGGCAGCGTCACGACCACACCTGACAGAATGCCAGGCCAGGCCGGTGCAGGCCATTACCCATCACCGGGAACCCGGCGCTCCTGTCCGGTCAGGCCGTCACCACGGCCGGCCGGAGCCCCGCCACGATCCCGACGATGTGATCGGCCAGGTGGCCGGGAACCCCCAGGCTGTCGAGGGTTTCGGCGAGGTAGACGGCGGTCCGGTCGAAGTCGGCATCGGTGATGCCCAGGCCGCGGTGCGCCTTGGCAAGGTCAGGTCCCCGATAGCGCTCGGGGCCGCCCAGCGCTTCGCCCAGGATCGTGACGACATACGCACGGTGCTTGGCAGCGACGCCGCCTGGGAAGAACCGGCTAAGCACGGGGTCGGCGAGGAGGCGGCCGTAGAGGCCCTCGACGGCGGCGGAAACAGCCGCCCGGCCGCCGATCGCCTGGTAAACGTTGACCGCCGTCGCCTCGGCGGGCGTGACAGTATCCAGGGAAGTCGTCATGGTAGGTCTCCTTGTTCAGGTGTCTACCGCGACGATGCCCCGGGCCGGGGCGTGCGCGATTGAGCAATCGTTACTCAATGTCGTACAGGCCCGCCGGGATCTCCTATCCGGTCGGCTCCTGACCCCGGCTCATCGGGCATCCATCACGGCGAGTTCCTCCTGGCCGGTGGCACGTTCGGCGCCACCGGCCAGGACCACCGTCTGCGCCCGCCGATACGGGTAGCCTGCCCGCTGCAGAAGGTGATCGAGATCCCCGGCCCGGGCCTGCCGCCGGATCACGCTTAGGGGGTGATGTGCCTTCTTCCTGCCCTGGTTACGGTGGCGAAGCTGACCAGTACCGGTTACGACACCCATAGGGGGCTCCATGGCTGACGAAACGCCCGTCCTTGACACGCTGGCCGACATGACCGCCGCGTCCCTGGCGCGCAATACCCTTGCGCCGCGCGAACTCATGCTGGTGCGGATCGCCGCGCTGATTGCCGTGGACGCAGCGCCTGCTTCCTACCTCATGAACGCGGGGGCGGCCCAGGAAATGGGGGTCACCGCCGATGACATCCAGGGCGTGATGATCGGGGTTGCCCCGGTGGTTGGCGCGCCCCGGGTGGTTTCATCGGCCGGAAAGATCCTTCGGGCCCTGGGCCTGGCGATCGCGGTGGCCGAATCCGAGCTAGCGGACAGTGACGACGAGCAGTAACCAGCATCCGGGCCCGGTCACCGTCGAGCGGTGACCGGGCCTGGCTCGTGCCAAGATCAACCGGAAGCTCACCGGTGCCGCTTGCCCGGGCCCTGGTTTGGTGCTGTCGGGGCGCGGGATCGAGATCCGCACCGGCACCAGTGTCGAGCAAGCCGACGGGGTGCGGCTGTCCGACGGCGAGTTCGTGCCTACCAGGTCGCTGATCTGGTGCGTCGGTGTGCGCCCCGACCAGATGGTGGCCCGACTCGGGCTGCCGCTGCAGCGGGGCCGGCTCACGGTGGACGAATACCTGACGGTGCCTGGTCATCCCGAGATCCACGCCTGCGGCGATGCCGCCGCGGTCCCCGACCTCACCCGCCCCGGCTCGGTGACCGCGATGACGGCCCAGCACGCACAGCGCCAGGGCAACCTCGCCGCGGAGAACATCGCCGCCTCCCGGGGCCTGGGCAGCGGGACACGCCGCCCCTACCGGCACCACGATCTCGGCTTCGTCGTGGACCTCGGCGGGGTCAAGGCCGCCGCGGATCCGCTGGGGGTGCGGCTTTCCGGCCTCCCCGCCAAGGCGGTCACCCGCGGATACCACCTGCTGGCCATGCCGGCCAACCGGACACGCATCGCCACCGGCTGGGCCCTCGACGCAGTCTTCCCCCGGCAGCTCGTGCAGCTGGGGCTGGTGCGATCCGGCACGGTACCGCTGACCGCGGGCACCCCGAACACCCGGGCCTGCCCACCACGGCCGCACCGTGGGCCCGAACTCAGCGAGCTAGGCCCGGCCGTGGCTATCCGGGCCCGGACGCCGCCGGTGCGTGACGCGGAATGCGATGCGAGGTTTAGCCTGCGGTCGGTGCCGTCAGGGGATTCGTCGCAGGCGCGGCCGGCGTAGCCGTGTGACGCCGTTGCTGCCGATTCTGCTGTCCGGCTAGATGCCGTTTGGCACCGGCCGGGCAGGGCAGCCTCACTAAAAGAGCAGCCAGATGAGGTGATCACCGTGTGGTGGCAATACATCGCCATCCCGGCCCTGCTGGCAGCGGGCATCTACGGCTTCGTGGTACTTGTCCGTCATATAACGCAACAGGTGACCCGCGAAACCGACCGCAGGGCTGAGGACGTGTACTCCGAGTTCGATTCGGCCCGCAAGGCAAAGGATCGATGGCCCATCTAGGCGCTGCCCCCTAAAACGTGCATCGTCTGATGGAAGCAACCTCACTCGGTTGCCCGCTCACCCTCACCACCTGACGCCTGCGCGCCGGCCGCTGGTCAGATCAGATGGTCAGGGCGATTTTTCCCCGGGCGTGCCCGGCGTGGAGGTCGCGGATGGCCTGGGGCGCGCCGGTCAGCGGGTAGGTCCGGCCGATGACGGGGGTGACCTGGCCCGTTCCGGTCAGCTGCCGCAGGGTGTCGAGGTCGGCGTGGCGGTGCCTGGAGATGTACATGGTCAGCCGCTGGCGGACGAAGGCGGAGAGCATCAGCGCCCCGAGTTGACGGCTGATTCCGGTCCACCTGGCGCCTTCGCCGCCGGCGATGACGAGGGTCCCGGTGGGTGTGAGTGCCCGGCGCAGCCGGGCGAGGCGGCTGTTTCCGCCGATGTCGAGGATCAGGTCGTAGTGCTGGCGGCCGTCGGCGAAGTCGTCGGCGGTGTAGTCGATGACATGGTCGGCGCCGAGCGAGCGGACCAGGTCCGTCTTGCCGGTGCTGCACACGCCGGTGACCTCCGCCCCGAAGGCCTTGGCCAGTTGCACGGCGTAGCTGCCGACGCCTCCTGAGGCGCCAATGACCAGGACCTTCTGCCCGGCGTGGATTCGCCCGGCGCGCAGGCCCTGCAGGGCGGCGAGCCCGGACACCGCGACGGCCGCGGCCTGCTCGAAGCTGAGCCTGTCCGGCTTGCGGGCCAGCGTGTCCGCCCGGGCGGCGGCGTATTCGGCAAAGGAGCCGCGGGCGATGCCAAACACCTCGTCGCCGGCCCGGAACCCGGTGACATCGGCGCCGGTCGCGACGACCGTGCCCGCCACGTCCAGCCCGGGCACGGGGTCCTTCGGCCCGCGCAGCCCAAACCCCAGCAGCCGCATGAGGTAGGGCTGGCCCGCCATCAGATGCCAGGTGCCCCGGTCCACCCCGGCGGCCCGCACCCGCACGAGGACCTCGTTCGCCGCGATGGCGGGCGTGGCGATTCGCTGGAGCTTGAGCACATCCCCGGGCGTGGTGCCGTACCGGTGCTGCACGATCGCCTGCATCCCCGCCTGGCCGGGCGCCGCGCCGGCCGGCACTGCCGGCCGGCTGAGTTTCGTGGTCATCATCGCCTTCTCCTTTACTTACACTGTAAGTACAGTACGCTTACAGTGTAAGTAGTGTCAAGCTGCCGGACGGGAGGACGCGGGATGACGGCAACCGCGCGCACCGCGGCCCGCCGGGAGCCGCTGCGCCGCGGCCAGGTGCTGCGAGCCGCGGTCGCCCTCGCTGACCAGGGCGGCATCGGGGCGGTCAGCATGCGCAAGCTCGGCCAGGTGCTCGGGGTGGAGGCGATGTCGCTGTATAACCACGTGGCCAATAAGAGCGACCTGCTCGACGGGATGATCGACATCGTGTTCAGCGAGATCGGCCTGCCGGCCGGTGACACCGGATGGAAGCCGGCCATGCGGCAGCGGGCCATCTCGGCACGTGAAGTCCTGGGCCGCCATCGCTGGGCCATCGGCCTGATGGAGTCCCGGCGATCACCTGGTCCGGCGACCCTGCGCCACCATGACGCCGTCCTGGGCTGCCTGCGCCGGGCAGGCTTCTCGGTCGAGATGACCGCCCACGCCTACTCGCTGCTCGACAGCTACATCTACGGGTTCGCGCTGCAGGAGGCAAGCCTGCCCTTCGGCACCGCGGAAGAGACAGCGCAGGTCACGCTGCAGATCGCCGGGCAGATGCCCGCTGGCGAATACCCCTACCTTGCCGAGATGGCCACCGAGCACGTCCTGCAGCCCGGCTACCACTACGGCGGCGAATTCGAGATCGGACTCGACCTCATTCTCGACTCCCTCGAACGAGCCGCCCGCAGGCCCCGACCCGGTCCCCGGCCGAGGTCAACAACGACCAAGTAGGGGACCTCCGCGCCAGGAACCGCCGGATGGTCGGTAATCTCAGTTCGCGGGGTGATTGCCAGATCTGGGCGCGGGTGACCCGGAGGATGTGGATGATATGGCTGATCTGCGGGCTATTGCTCGCGCTCAGTGGCGGGCTGGCTGTGGTGACTCGGTGGGGGGATCGCCGCCCGGCGGGCGATGACACTCTGGTAACAGAACTGCTGGGACCGCCGCCGTCTTGGCGGCCGCGGCCTGCCCCGCCGGTGCGGGAGGACGCCGCTCCCCGGCCTGTCCCGGTCGCGGAGCCTGCGGGGGAAGACGGCTGGCTAGACACCCAGCTGGCATGGATTACCGCCTGGTCGCAAGGGATGCGCGAACAGATCGCCTCTGCGGCGGCCGGCCACGGAACCGCTGCGGCGGCCGGCCACGGAACCGCCGGCAAACCTGCCCGGGGGGACACCGGGCCACCGGCGGCAGCCGGGCCGGCCAGTGTTGGCCGCCGGACCGGCCATGGATCCGGGCCGTCCCGGCCGGCGCCCGCCCCTCGGCGGTGTATCGCAACCACCGTCAAGGGCAACCGGTGCAAGCTCCCCGCCGAGCCCGCCCGTATCACGTGCGCCATTCACGCCAAACGAGCGCATCCCTGAGGTGTTGTGCCGTCCGGGACCCGCCGTAAGCGGGCGGGACCAGCCTGGGCTGATGCCCGAGTGGGGTTCGGCGGGTCACCCCCGGCCGATCAGCTCAATCTCGTACACGCTCGCCTGGAAGGTGCCGTCCGGGCTCGGCGGCAGCCTGGTGAACCACAAGAGCACGTAACGGCCGTGCGCTGGCCGGGTGAACTGCAGACGGACCACGCCGCCGGCGCCGGCCGCGCGCGCGACGGGCCGAAGGCCGTCCAGGGCGGGGGCGGTGCCGACGCGCACCTGGAAGCTGGCGCCATGGCCCCGGCCCAGGGTGATCGCCGCCGCGGTGACCGTCACCGGCCGGCCCATGTCCACCAGCAGGCCCGTGCCCGGATACAGGTTCCCGAACCGGGCGGTGGAATACCAGTCGGTATGCCACGCCGTGGCGGGATTCCGATCGATCGCCAGGCGAGCCAGGTCGCTGTTGTCGCCCGGTCCGCCGGTAGAACCGACCGCGGCCGCACCGGCGGGGGTCAGCGCGCGCGTCGGGGCACCGGCCCGGGCGGACGCCGGTGCCGCCCCGGCGGTCACCCTCCTCGTGGCCGGGGCCGTATGGCCGGCCTGCCCGGCGCGGTGGGGCGCTGCCCCGCGCGCCGCAGCCGAAGGCGCGGGCGCATGCCCGGTGTTCACCAGCAGGTACCCGGCGAATCCCAGCAGGGCCACCAGCGCCGCCCCCAGCACCACAGCCCAGGCCGGCCGTACCCGCGGGCGCGGGCTCCTCCCGGTAGGCGTGACCGGCCCGGCCGGTGGGCGGCTCTGGCGCATCCTGGCGGGCGTGACCGGCTCGGCCGGTGGGCGGCTCTGGCGCATCCTGGCGGGCGTGACCGGCCCGGCCGACGGGTGCGTTCGGTGCCCCCCGCTCGGCGTGACTGGGTCGGGCTGGAGACGGTGAGACACCGGCAAGGCCGTCAGCGGCTCGGTGACCTCATCGTCGCGCGCCCGCGGCCCCAGCCGGGCCGAATCGTACGCCGCGATCAGCGGCCCCGGATCAGCCCCGACCGCCGCCGCCATGCTGCGGATGTGCCCGCGAGCGTAGAAATCACCGCCACACGCCGAGTAATCATCACCCTCGATACCGGCGATGATCGTTTCCGTGATGCGGGTCTGCTCGCTGACCTGGGCCACGCTAAGCCCAGCACGCCGCCGCGCATCCGCGAGGACCTTGCCGATGCTCACGCCGCGCCTCCCCTGCGCAACCGCGCCGCGCCTCACCCAGCCGCGCGGCGCCTACGGTCATGGTGCATCTGCGACGATAAGCCCGCCGCGGAACCGCCGCTCCCAGGTCGGGCAATCCCCGCCGGAGAGCCTGCCACCTGCCCGCCCCTCATGCCGCTCAACTCCCCATGGGTCAGCACACCCCATGACGAGCCCCCGTCGTGCTGGTGGCCCGCCTGAGCGAAGCCCAGCTTGCGGATCAGGTTCAGCGAGGCGGTGTTGTCTAGGCCTGATGCAGGCCCGGCCGATGCGCCGTTAGGCAGCGAGCCTAGACCGGGTATCCCTCGTGCCAACGGTTGCACCACAAGATCACTAGTTATGGCTAGATCGTTAGGGCCGTGTTCACGACGGCGGGGGACTGCCGACCATGACCTTGGAGAGCAAGGCCCGGAAACAAAGGCCCGGAACCAGCCGCGAACCGGTCCCGACGACGCAGGAGATGCTGTCATGCCGGAGGAGACACGCACAGACGAAGGACGCTTCCAAAGCGGAATCGTGATCGACACACATGTACACACCATGGACTATCTCCCGCGCTTTGCCTCATCGGTCTTTCGGCGGGCTATCCGCCGTACTGTGCCTCCGCCCTTCTTCCTGGATCAGCTCCCATCGGCCGGGATCGGCGCCGTGGTGGCGAACGCCGTGGGTGACAGGGTGGCCACAGCTTGGTGGGGGCGGCCACCATGGCGAGCGATCGAAGAGCAGCTAGGCAGGATTCGGCGAGAAGCCGAAGGTGCGCACATCGAGCTGGCAACGTCTGCTGTCCAGGTCTGGAAAGCATTTGAGTCGGGACACGTGTCGGTCATTCTTGGCTTGGAAGGGGGTGATGGCATTGGCCGGAATCTCAGCCGCCTAGACAAGTTGTACGAATGGGGTGTCAGGTTTCTGGTGCCGGTCCACCTGCGAGATAATCATATTGGCACGACGCGCCTCCCTTGGCATAGTTACATGAGAATACCTGGAATTCCACGCCGCCGATCACGTGGTCTCACCGAGTTTGGTCATGCCGTGATCGAGCGAATGAATTCGCTTGGCATGATAATCGACGTGTCTCATTCAGATACCGCAACTACCCTTGATACAGCTAAACGTACCCAGCGGCCGATTATAGCCTCGCACGCTGGGGCGCGGGGAATTGAAGGCTTCGAACGCTTCCTTGACGATAGTGAGATCGTTGCCATAGCTGAAACGGGCGGGCTCGTGGGCCTTTGGCCGTATCATTACAGCGGTCATGGCCCCAGGGATCTCGACGCGTTGATGCGCCACGCCCGTTACATTGCTGACCTAGTGGGAACGGCACACCTATGCATCGGAACTGATATCAATGGCGTTCCTGGCATGATGGCCGGATTTCGAAAGGAGAACGATGTCCGGCTGATCGCAGAATACCTCATGTCGGCTGGCTTTAGTGCGGATGACCTCGCAGGAATCATGGGCGGGAACTTCATGCGCGTTCTTGAGCAGGCTGCGCCTCGTTGAATCCAGTAACCGGAGATGGTGCGATTACGCGGCCGAACGCCTGGTGTGAGGCGGGGCTGGTCGGGTACTGTGCCGGTGCCCGGCGTGAACGATCGGGAGGCCTGGTAGCCGGGTCGGCTGACCCGCGGGCGTGCCAGACTGCGCCCATGGAGGATGCTGCCGACCGTACGCTGGGCCGAGTTCCCGCCAATGGGATCGAGCTGGCGTATGAGACCTTCGGTGACGCCAGCACACCGCCGGTAGTGCTCATCATGGGCCTGGGGACGCAGATGATCGCCTGGCCGGACGAGCTATGCGCGGGCCTCGCCCGATGCGGCCATTTTGTCGTCCGTTTCGACAACCGGGATGTGGGCGGATCAACCCACCTGACGAATGTCCCACCGCCGCGCCTTGCCGACATCCTGGTCCGGCGCAAGCCGCCGCCCTACTCGATCGGCGACATGGCCAACGACGCAGCCGGGCTGATCGATGGCCTGGGGCTGGGTGAGGTTCATCTGGTCGGGGCGTCCATGGGCGGGTTCATCGCGCAGACCGTCGCACTGGAGCACGCCGATCGGGTTCGCACGCTCACGCTGATCATGACCTCCACCGGATCTCGCCGCGTGGGGCAGGCGAAACCCCGGGTTTACGCCCGGCTGCTGCGGCCACAGGCGGTAGCGGACCGGCCGGCGGCCATATCCGCAGTCGTCGGGACGTTCCGGCTCATCGGCTCGCGTGGCTTCGCGTTCGACGAGGAGTACCTGCGCGATCTAGCCGGCCGCAGCTGGGACCGCGGGTATGAGCCGGCTGGCTCCCGCCGCCAGCTCGCAGCGACGGTTGGCCAGCCGAACCGCACCGCAGCGCTGCGCCGTATCACTGTTCCGACGCTGGTCATCCACGGGCTCCATGACCCGCTGGTCGCGCCCAGCGGCGGCCTCGCGATCGCCAAGGCGATCCCAGACTCCCGCTTCGTGGGGTTCTCCGGCATGGGTCACGACCTGCCCAGGGCACTGTGGCCTGAGTTCGTCAGGGAGATCGCAGCGCTCGCCGCAGTGGGCGAACAGCGCAGCCGCCAGAGACGGTCGGCAAGCTAGCTACCGCCTGGCCGGCGCCAGACCTGTGATTGATGGGTCCAGTTGCCGCTCGCTGACGATCGATGACCACGAATCTCACGGACGGGTGACGGACGGATGATCAAGGCCCGGTCACCATGCGTGGTGACCGGGCCTTTGACCTGCTACTTTGCGAGCAGCCCCAACCGGATTTGAACCCGCGACCCCTTGACCCCCCAGTCGGCTCCCGGGCACCGCTGAGCGTGGCTGGAGAGGGCTCACTGAGCACTTGATCAGCCTCGACAGTGGCTCAGCGTCGGCCCTCGTCGCCTGCCGTCGGCCTGCGTTGGCTCTTGGAATGGCTGTTTCGCTCGGAGACGAGACACGCTCACGGCCTCCATCTGTTCTGCACATGAAACACATCCCGGTTCCTCGCCCCGTGGCTAGCAAGAAGCGATGGCCCCGAACGCGGGCCGCGGGGTGCGCAGGATCAGCGTTTGCGTTGATGGCGGGTCGTGGTGTGGGGGTACCGCGATAGCCGTGGCGCCTTGGGACGGGGGAGTACCTCATGTCCAATAGCGCGTCAGCACGGAGAGTCGTCTTCTGGGGCAAGTACCGGTGGCTGGTCGCAGGCTTTGCTGTTGTTGCGGGCTTAGCGGTTAGCGCGCCGGTCGCTGCCGGTGCTAGCGCCCGGCCGCAAGGACCGGCAGGCGGCTCCGGGGTCACGGGGTCGCGGATCGGCTGGGCGGCCTGCGGTCCGCGGTTGGAGTGCGCGGGCGTGCCGGTGCCGCTGGACTGGCATCACCCCCGCGGCCCGGCTATCACGCTGGCGGTGATCCGCCACCTGGCAAGCCACCCGGGACAGCGGATCGGGTCGCTGTTCCTCAATCCCGGCGGGCCCGGCGATTCCGGCGTCGCTGCCGCCGCCGACCAGGGCGAGGCGCTGGACGCGATCACCGGCGGGCGGTTCGACGTAATCGGCTGGGACCTGCGCGGCACGCATCGCAGTACCCAGGTGAGCTGCTTCGCCGGCAGCCGGGAGCGGGCGGCCTTCTGGCACGGAATGCCCGTGCCCACCACACGCCGAGCCGAGAAGCGCTATCTCGCCAAGACCGTGGGCATGGCGCGGCACTGCGGCGCACGGAACGGTGAGCTGCTCGCCCACATCTCTACCGCGGACACCGTGCGCGACCTGGACTATCTCCGCCAGCTCGTCGGTGATCGGCGTCTTAGCTATTTGGGCGAATCGGTCGGAACCTTCATCGGCCAGACCTATGCCAACATGTTCCCGGACCGGGTCCGGGCTATGGCCCTCGATGGGGTCATCGATCCTGTGGCCTACACCAGCGGCACGGCTGCCGCGCTGGCCAGCGGTCTGCTGTCGGTGGACAGCGAGTTCGGCCAGTTCCTGGCCCTGTGCGACCAGGCCGGACCAGCCGCGTGTGCGCTCGCCGGTGACGGCCCCGCCGCGGAGCGTGTGCACAAGCTGCTGGCCCGCCTTCGCCATCACCCCATTCCAGCGCCATCGGCCACACCGCCCGGCTGGTTCTCCTATGGAGAGGCCCTGGCCCTCCTCAAGTTCGCCGCGCTGCCAGACCCTGCCCTGTGGCCAGTGACGGCCGCGATGCTCGCCGAGGCCGACCGAGGCGACGCTTCCGCGCTGGAAGATCTCGCCAACGGATATGCCGCCGAGCCCGCGCGTCGGCAGTTCGAGACCAATACGGTTCTGCTGTGTCCCGACAGCCCAGCCCGGCAGGGCAGCCGGGCTTGGCCGCGCGTCGTCCACCGGCTCGAAGCGGTCAGCGGCCTTGGTGGCGCGCCGATGGGCTGGATGATAGGTGCGCCGTGCGCGTCGTGGCCAACGCGCAGCGCCAACCGCTACACCGGGCCATGGAACGCCACCACCCAGAACCCGATCCTGCTGATCGGAACCCGGTTCGACCCCAACACGCCATTGGCGAACGCCAGGCTTGCTGAGCGGCGGCTGGGTAATGCTGTGCTGCTCACCCACGACGGCTACGGCCACACGAGCCACGCCGACCCCAGCCGCTGCGTTACCCGGGCGCTCGGCGGGTACCTGATCGACATCACCCCGCCCGCGCGCGGGACGGTCTGCCCCTCCGACCACTTGCCCTTCGACCCCAGCTTCGGCCTGCCCCTCCCCTGACAGAACCAGGCAATGGCGGCTGGCGGGGCGGAACGAGTTTGTGCTGATCGGCCAGCCGGCCGGATCGGAGGCACCAATGACGCGTCACCACCCGCGGAGCACCAAGAACGAGCGCCCTTCAAAGGGCTGCCGGTTTGACCAGTCTTACGCCACGTGCCGCAGGCTGGGCCGGCGCCCGGGGTCGCAGTCAACGACCGAAGGAAGGAACACCCATGAGCGACGAACGCCAGGGAACACAGGAGCCACAGGCGGTGCTAGCGGCCACGCAACCCGGGCCGCCGCTACCGGTTGCGACGCCCGGCCCGCCGCCGCTATCGGCTGCCGAGCGGGTCCGCTCAGCGGCGCAGCGGCGGAGCGAGTCTGACTACATCTTTCACTACTGGACGGCGCTGGGCTGGACCATCCTCACACTCGGGATCTACGGGTTCTACGTGTTCTACCAGCTCATCCGCCGGATGCGTGACCACAACGCCCGCCGGCTCGAACTCCTCGACGCGGCCACCACCGCGGCCTGGGACCAGGCCGGGCGGCAAGGCCTGCAGCAGGAACTGGCCCCCTCGTTCGAGCGGGCCGCCGGCCACCTGGCCGTACTGCGCCGGATGACCGGCGACTTCCGGGAACCGGTCATCTGGCTGCTGCTGGCCATCGTGGCCCGCGGCATCGCCGAAATCGTTGGCTTCGTGCTGCTCGACCAGGACCTCATCAAGCACAGCCAGGCCGAAGCCGACGCCGGGCACGAGCTGTCGGTGATCTACAGCCGGCTCGGCCAGCAGGTGCCGTCCCCCGATCGGGGCCAGGTGAAGGGGCCAGACAACTATGTCGGCCGGATCCTGGCCGCGATCTTCACCCTTGGCATCTACATGTTCTGGTGGTTCTACAACCAGATGGACGAACCTAACAAGCACTTCACCAGCAACTGGGCCCAAGAAGACGAACTGGTAAATGCGGTCGATGCGATCGGCTGACCACTCAGGCCTCCCTCGGCCGTACTCGGGCTTGCCGGCGCTCACACGTTCGCACCGTGACACCGGTGGTGTTGGCCGCCGATCCGGTCAGCCCGAAGGCGTTCGGCGCTCAGCCGCCGTGAAACGGGCGCTAGCCGGTGCCGGGCAGCGCCGGAGAGGGCTTGCTGAGCACTTGACCAGCCAAAACAGTCGTGCGGCGTAGCTGGCTGTCGGCTGAGGCTGGCCTACGTTAGCTCTTGGAATGGCGCTTTCGCGCGGGGACGCTGGCAGCGGGTCGCGGCTCTCCGTCTGTCCTGGAATCGGACAACGCCCTGGACCGCGGGCCAGGATGACAGGGCTCCAGACCGGCCCGGACCGGCACCCGCGTCGGCGTTAGCCGCCCGCCACGGCGAGGGGCGGGCCAGGACGAGGAAGGCATCCACCAGCAGTCTCTTGCCGCCGCGGGACCATCAGGTTGGCGGGCTTGATGTCGCGGTGCGCCAGGCCGGCGTCGCACAGCTGGCGGACCAGCAGCAGCACGCTGCCGGCCACCTGGGTTATCGACCGGCGTCGCCGGGCCGGCCCGGAGCCTGCAGCAGGTCGATGGACAGGGCAGCTGTCCAGGAGAAGTCTTTTACCCCGGCATGCTCGCCAGTGACCGGGTGGTAGTACTCATAGAACCCGCTCTTGTTCACCAGTTCCAGCGTCCTCAGCCGCAGGGCGTCAGCTTCTGCGGTGAAGCCGTAACGATGCAGCCCGTCGATGATGAGCCAGTTCATGTTGACCCAGGCCGGGCCCTGCCAGTAGCGGGTTGGCGTAAACCAGCGCGATCCGAGCGGCACGCTGGGTACCGGGTACGGCGAACCGAAGACGGCCGGATCGGCCAGCATGCTGACCAGGCGCTTGGCCCGGACCCGGTCAATGCACCCGGAGTACAGCGGCATCAGGGCGGCGATTGATTGCTCTTTGAGCAGCGCGCCGGTGCGTACGTCGTGGGAATAATAGGATTCGGTGGCTTGGTCCCAGAGCGATTCCAGCGCTTCCTCATTTTTCCGCATGGCGGATTCGAGGCTGGCGGGCAGCGGTACGCCGATGTCCCTCGTGATCTGCTGCAACAGCGTGTTTGCGCGTATCAGGATGCTGTTATAGGTAAGGTCTTCGATGGCAAACGGCGGGTGTTTCAGCACGGCGGCACTGTCGTACTTGTCCTTGCGTATCCGCCGGAATGCGTCGTACAGGCGCAGCGCCTCCACCGTCGAACTGCGCTGGCTGGCCGGAACGTACTTGGTGTCCCAGCGCAGAGAGGAAGCGAGCCGGTCGGCCTTGGTCGCGATCATGAGATCCAGCCACCACGGCCCGCGCTCACCGCGCAGCGACTCCAGCCACGGCGGCGTGTTGTCAAGCCCGGTTTCCCACGGGTGTACCTGCAGGACCAGGCCGTGTCCGTGGCCACTTCGCTCGCGGTAGAGCCATTCGTGGTAGGCCACCAGCGGAGGGCAGACGCTGCCGTACCAGGCGGCCCGCTCGGCAGGGGGAAGGACCTGGCCGATCCGCGCCACCGCTTCGGCGGCCATCGGCGGCTGGCTGATCCCGCCGGTCGCCATCCCGTGCGGAGCCGAGCCGCTGATCCAGCTGCGCCAGATCCTGCGATCCCACCAATACCTCCAGCCCGGCTCGAAGATGATGTGCGGGATCATGCCGTTGCTCCATTGCGCACGAAGCAGGCGGCGCAGGCTCGCCATCGCCGCGCCCGCGTCGTAGTGACGCTGGCCGATCGCGATGAAACAGGTATCCCACAGATGCTGGTGGGTGTAGAGCCCGCGCGCCGGCGCCGTGTACCCGCCGCGTTCGTTCTTTTTGAGCACATCGATCGCCGCGCGGCGCAGGTCTTCCATCCGATGCTCCTTCGGTCAAGGGCCGGCCGGGACGGGCCGCTCAAGCTCATGGGACGGGCCCGGTCACGCCGGCCTCGCCCGGTGCCGCCGGCGCCCGGCGGGGAGCGGCTTGAAGCAGGCACGAGCACTTCGGAGCAGAAACGTGCTCCCCATTCGCGCTCCCATCCCCGGCACCGCCAAGCCGAGACCTCTGCTGCCCTTGCGGCAAGTAACGTCGGTTTATCCACGGCCGCTGCTCCTACCGCGAACCCGGTTTTCGACATGAGATGTGGCCGGGAGCCTGGGCTCTGGCGCGCCAGAACCGCCTCCGCGAGAGCCACGGCCTGAGGCCAAAAATAGCCGACCATGATCGTGAGGTGGGTGAGTGTGATGGCGGGCGGGTCTTGCTTCAAGGATGGCATGGTGAGCGACCAAGATCAGGAACGAATGCGTGTTCATCGGGGGCGTGCTGAACCTGGTGTTCGGCGTGCCCGGCGCCAGCCCCAGCACCACCCGCGCGGAGGAGTCCCGGTAGGTTCAACCCCGGCCCGCGGGGGCGGCCAGCGTACCGTCAGCTGATCGCCTGGATGGCTTTCACGGCCTCGGGGGTCCGGCCCGTTCTCATGCTGGTCTCGCTTTCTTGGCTCATGTTCGGGCACGGGGACGCGGGCTGGTTGTTCGGCCCTGGTAGACCGGCGGCCTGTCCGCCGCCGCTGGGCCTGGCCAGCCACCAAAGCGGGTACCAGGGCGCATGAGGTTCCGAGAAAAATCCCGGCGACTGCGTCGGACAGCCAGTGCGCGCCCAGGTAGGCGCGTGAGAGCCCCATCAGGATCGAGAACACCACAGCGGCCGCTGCCCACCAGGCGCGGCGCCTGCCGACGGGAACCAGGGCGATGACCGCGGCGACGATAGTGACCGATGCGGCAACTGCGTGCCCGGAGGGAAACGACGCGCCGCTTGTGGCCACGAGCGGCCCCGGCAGCCGGGCCCGGCTGTAGATCCCTTTCAGCAGGCCGATCAGCACCTCCGATATCACCATGGCAGCGGCGAACGCGGCCAGATGCCACCACCAGCGCCGGAGAGCAAGCAGGCCGGCGATCGCGATCCGCACCGGCAGCGTGACGTATTCGTGCCCGACGACGTTGAAGACCTTCGCGATCACGGTGAGCGGGGGCACCCGGCCGGAGATCATCAGCCGCAGCCAGGCGTCGTCCAGCCGCTGGATGCTGGCCAGCGTCCGGTGGCCACCGGCCGCGGCGAAGGCGCAGGCCGTGAGCGCCACCACCACGGCGGTGATGGCAGCATCCCGGACAGGAGCGGCCACCAGGGCGGGCTCTGCCCGTCCCGGCGCTCCAGGCCGGCTCATCGTGGGCATGCGGCGCCGCGCCCGCACAGGGCGAGGCCTTCGGTGCGCTGAATGAACTCGACCAGTGCCGGCCGGGGCTGGAAGGAAAGGGCGCTGCCGGCGGCGTCGGCCAGGACCGGGGAGGCGCCTGGGGCGAAGCTGAACCGGTAGGTGGCGCAGCCGCCGGGGAAGGTGTAGAGGCGGAGGCCGGTGAACCGCGGGCTCAGGCTGGCCACGTGCTCGAACCGCCGCATGCCGGGCCGGTCGGAGGGGATCTGATGGGTTCCGGAGGTGTCGCAGGTGGCGGTCAGGGTGACGGTGATGGCGTGGCGTCCTGCGCGGTCGGAGTCCAGCCAGAGGCGGGTGTGCCCGCTGGTGATGTCCGCGCCGCCGGTGCTCCAGCCGGAGGGGAGTGCGGCGATGCAGGGCAGCATGGCCGCCGACGGGACGGCCTGGGCGCTGAGGATCATCGAGTGGCCGGTGCCGCACGGGGGGGCGGCGGCGCCCAGGTTGCCGACCGGGCCGACGGTCCCTATTCCGATTTGCACGGCGATGAAGGTGGCGGCGAGTACCGCCCCTGCCAGGGCGATCCGCTGGAGGCTCCAGCGTTGCAGGGTGATCGGTGGCCGCTGCGGGGCGAGGGCGCGGAACTCGCCGAGCAGGTCGCGGGGGTCTTTTTTCATGAAGGCGCGCAGCTGGGTTGGGCTGGCGACCCCGCGGGTGGCGGCGAAGGCCTCGCCGAGCTCGTCGGGTGTGAAGTAGGCCAGCGCCCGGCGGTAGACCAGTTGCGGGCTGGAGCGTATCGCGAGTACGAGCATCATGTTGCCCAGGTCGACGGCCTGCCGCCACGGGGACGGGCGCACCTGGGCGAAAGCCACGTCGATCAGCAGCAACTCCCCGGAGCGGACCATGAGGTTGCCCGGTTTGATGTCGCGGTGAGCGATCCCGGCGTCCCACAGCTTGCGGATCACCAGCAGCCCTTGGTCGATGATGCTGTCGTCGACCTCGCCGTCGCCGATTTCTACGGCGCCGGCGAAGAACTCGGTGACCAGCAGGTATTCCCGCTCGGGCGTGATCTCGACAACGCCGTAGGGCCTGGCCGTGCGGACCCCGATGTCGTCCAGCAGGCGCAGGACATAGTCCTCGTAGGTGACCAGCCGCCGCACCGACTTGAAGGGAACCTCATCTTCCAGGGAGCCGTACAGGATGATCCGCCAGAACTTGTACCACCGGTCGGCGCGAACGTGGCCTTTGGTGTAGAGCTTGCCGAACACGAACCGCTCCGCGCCGTCCTCGACCTCCAGCCGCAGCGGGGTAGAGCCCGCGGACGACGCAAGGCCGACCGGCTTGATCTCGGTCACCTGAAGCCCGAGCTGATCGCGCGTGGCCCGGCGGATCGCCGCGCCCCGCTTGCCGGTCACATCCACGTGCGCGGTCTTGCCCCGGCGGTAGGCGACGGGGAACACCTCGTTAGGGGTGAAGAAACGGAACGCGGTGACCGCGACCGCGACCGCGAACGTCACGCCGAGGAGCACATCACTGGGGTGATCGACCCCCAGGTACAGGCGGGAAAAACTGAACACGGCGACCACGGCGGCCACGGCCGCCTTGGTCCAGGTGCGGGCGCGGCCGGGCACGGCCAGGCAGTAGACAATGCCCATTAGGAAGATCGTCAAGACCGCCACCGGGGGCGACGCCCCCGCATACCCGGCCCAGCTGGTGATGATCGGCACGCCGTACGGGCGGGGCCTGGATAGCCCCTCGTAGATGAACATCCCGGCCTGGTCCAGGAACAGCACGCTGCCGATGAACACCAGCAGGTGCCGCCAGCGCCGGAAGATCACGATCAGGACCACCACCGACACGCCGAGCACGGGGAACCAGCCGGTGCCCGCCGCCTTGATGCCCTGGGCCACGTCGGTCAGCCACGGCGTCCGTATTCCCGCCAGCTGATTCAGCACCCAGGTGCTGGCCTGGTCGTCCATCCGCAGCCACGGCGTGTGGTGCGAGGCTGCGAACGCGCCGGCAACCACCAGCGCCGCAACAGTCAGCCAGGCGGTCGTGGTGACGTTGACGGGGTGTGGCAGCGGCGGCGGCGCACCGGACGGCCGCCGCTGGCGGCGGGCTTTGGCGGGGACCGTACCCGGCGGCGAGGAGACCCGGCCATCCCCCGCAGCCACTGGCCAGACGTTGTCGCTCAATGCCCCTCACCCCCTGCCCGGATCAGCCCGTGTGCGCGCAGCCAGCTGCCGGCCACCATGCGGGCGTCCTGCCGCGCAAGCTCCACCCGCGCGTCGAGGGCACGCAGCGTGCTCGTGTCCAGTAGCGCAGACACCCTGTTGACCACGGCGAGCAAGCGCGGGCCGTAGCGGGCGATGGCATCCCTGCCCACCAGGGGAGTGATGTTCTCGGCCGGCTGCAGCCTACGGTCATCGGCCAGCACCATGAAATGCCGCGCCGGGATGCTCGGGTCAGTGGTGAACAGCAGCGCTACGTCGATATACCCGGCCGCCAGGGCCTGCAGGGTCAGCGGCCCGCCCGCATCGAGCGGGGTGAACTTCCTGAAGCGCAGCCCATACACCCGTTTCAGCCCGGGCAGGCAGTAGGCGCGTCCCGGGCACTCGGGCGGGCCGCCGAACATCAGGCCCGGTGCCACCGTGGCGAGGTCAGCGATCGACCGCAGCCGATAGCGGGCCGCGGTCGCGGCAGTGACCACGACCGCGTTGGTGTCCTGCGCGGGAGCGGGGCGCGCCGCTACCAGGCCACGGCCCGCCACCGACCCCGCCAGTGCCCTGTTGGTGATTCCGGCGTTGGCGGTGGCGGAGAGCCGTCCCAGGCTGAAGAACCCCAGCGCCGACCCCGCGTACTCCGGCACCAGTTGCAGCAGGCCGTCCATCAGCGCCGGATCCACCACCTCGCGCGGGCCCAGGTTCGGCAAGATCCGCACCGGAAACCTTGCCGCGGCCAGCGCTTGCCCGTAGATCTCGGCGAGCAGGACACTCTCTGGGAAATCGAACGAACCGACCGAAATGACCATGCCATGCCGGCTGGCGGGGATTCCCGGAGTGGGCGAGACGTGGCCGCTTGGGGATGTGCAGGCCGCCAGCGCGGCCGCCAGCCCGAGGCACGCGGCGCGGAGCATCGTGGGCGGCTTCATACGTAATCCCGCTGCTGCAGCACCCGCCACGACAGCCAGCCCGGCGCGACAGGGAGCCAGTAGGTCGCCAGCCGGTACAGCAGCACCGCCGACACGGCGGGCCCGGCTGCCATGCCCACTCCGGTTAGGCCCGCGACCAGGGCCGCTTCAATGGCGCCAAGGCCGCCAGGGCTGGGCGCGGCGGCAGCGAGGGCCGAGGCGCCAAGGTACACGGCACCGACGACGACGATGCCCGGCCCGCCGCCAAACGCCTGGACAGAGGCGGCAAGGCCGCCGATGTAGGCCAGCGTGATCAGCGCCGATCCGCCGAACAGCATGGTCATCTTGCCGGGGTTCTGAGCAACCCGGCGAAGGCTGGCGCCCGCCGACCGCAACCCGGGGATCACCTTGCCCGAGGCGAACCGGCGGCCCGGCCGGGTGGCCAGCACGATGCCGACAATTGCCACGACGACGGCGAGGATCAGCAGCAGCTTGCTGCTGGACGGCAACGTGAAGGCTTTGCCAAGCCCCTTACCTGCCCAGGTAAAGAAGACCACGATCAAGACCAGATGGACCACGGCGCCGACCAGGCTGTTGACCCCGACCGCGGCGACACCAGCGCTGGCGTCAACGCCCGACTTCTGCAGGAACCTGGCGTTCAGCGCCATGCCGCCAACGTTGGCCGGCGAGACGCGGTTGACAAACGACGACGCCGCCTGGGCCAGCACGGTCGGCCAGAACCGGATCCGGGGCCGTACCGCGCCCATCAGGGCCACTGCACTGGCCAGGTAGGTCACCGCCGACAAGGCGATGACCAGCGGCAGCCAGGCCCAGTCAGCCGACAGCAGGGCGTTCCAGCCGCTGCCCACCTGCGCCAGCTTGGGAAGCAGGAAGTAGAACGCCCCTGCGGCGGCGGCGATCGCCAGCAGCGTTCTTGGCCGGACCCGCTGGATGCGGGCCAGATCCTGATCCTCGCGGCCGCCCGCGGCGGCGGCGGCCGCCCGGGTCTGGGCCAGCAGGCCGTCATGGCGGGCGATCGCCCGGCGGGTGCCGGCGGAAAGGGCCAGCGGCTGCAGCAACGGCACCGCCGCCGCAAGGCCGTCCCGGCCGATGACCGCAACCGCGCCGGCGACCGCCCTGTCAGGGCCCGCGATGACAGCCAGTGAGGCCAGCAACTCGGCGACGTCCAGCGCGATCTGGCGCTGCGTGGCGCCCAGTTCGGAGAAGCTGAAATCCACAATCCAGGGCCGGGCCGAACCATCGACAACCACGTTGGCGGCCCGCAGCGACCGGTGCGCGATCCTGGCCCGGTGCAGCCCCCCTACCTGCTGCCACAACTCCCGGATCATCGTGTCGCTAATGCGCTGCACCGGGATCAGGTCGAGCGAGCTGCCGCCCACGCGGTCCATCGCCAGCAGCGCCGACCCATCGGCGCTCTTGACCACCTGCCGCACCGCGGGCACCGCCACCCCCGCCCGCCCGGCCATCACCGCGACCAGCGCCTGATGCTCGGCGGCCTGGATAAGCGACGCCGCAGGGCGGGTGTCGCCGATATCCCGCAGCCGCAAGAACCGGTAGGCGCGATACAACAGGTCGGCGTCGCGCTGATCCGATCCGAGAACCTTGATAAACAAGGGCGTTCCGTCTTCGGCGACCGCGGTAAACGGCCGCGAGCCCTTCGCCTCAACAGGGGCTGGGTCGACGCGGGTTACCGGAAGGCCCGCCGAGCCAAGCGCAACCGCGATCTCCGCCGGGCCGATACGCCGATCGGGCACCCCGAACAAGACCAGCACGCCAGCGCCGACGGTGACGCCCGCCGCGAACGCCAATACCACTTCCACCGGCGAGGCCGTCCCGGTGATCAGCCGGACCACGGCGGCCAGCCACAGCAGGATCCAGGCTGTACGCCGCCACGGACGGGTGAGCCACGGCGCGGCCGCGACGGTACAGGCCACGGCAGCGGCGAGAAGCGCAGGGCCTGCCAGCGACGCGCCAGTGAGCCACGACCACGAGCCGGCACCGGCCGCCAGAGCGCGCGGACGGTCCCCACCCGCCAGATAAACGATCCCGGTCAACACGACGCCCGCCAGCACGGCGCCGCCCGCCAACCCGGCCAGCAGCCGGTACCGGTGATAACGCAACGTGAGAACTACAGCGGCGACGGCAGCGCCCGCGAACAGCGCCTGCACCAGCCCGGCCAGCACCCGGCCCGCCAGCGCGGAAGGCGCGACAGCGGTCACCGCCGTGGCGCTTGCCCCCGCATACGTGCCATGAGTGACGGCAGTCACCGCCAGCGCCCCGGCGAGGACAAGCCCAGCGATAATCAGACGGATAACGTCGCCCGGATGCCGGTAACGAGCAGGCGGCAGAAGGCGGCCGCCCTGCTTCACGGCCGCAGCGGATGGTATGTCATGGGTCTCGGTTGACTTTGCCATTACTTCCCCCTGCGCTCCCAGGATGACACGGTGTGAGCCGACTGGCGAGGGTGCGAACGGACGCTACTTAAGGCGAAGACTGCCCAGGCCCTACCGACGGAATTGACATCCCGCGCAGATCACGCAGCAAATTTCCTGATCGAGAACCCGCCCGGGCACCGTGGTCTAGCCGTGCAATTATTCTGCTGGAGCAGGCAAACCTGCTGCGTAGGGTGTGGTGGCGATGGCGACAGGCGCGGTCGGCGAGCCGACTCCCTCAGCAGCCGCAGGCCGGGCTGGCCGGGAGCGGAGACTGGGCGGCTGGCTGACCCTGTGGTGGTCCCAGGCCCCGGATGGCCGGATGTACCGGCGCCGACAGGCCGACGCCCTTGTTGCCACGGCCGGGCTGGGCGTGGTGGTCGTGTGCGGGGTGCTGGTGGCCAACCGGCTGATCGCAGGCACAGATGTGGCCCTGTTCCGCCGGATCAATCATTGGCCGGGGGGCTGTATCCGCCGATGTGGACAGCCCAGCTGTCGGGAGTGATCGGGGCGCTTCCACTGGTGGCCGCCGCGGCCGCACTGTTCAGAAGGCTACGCCTGGCCGCTGCGCTGGCCGTGGCGGCACTGCTGAAGGTATCGCTGGAGTCGGTGGCCAAGGTGTTCGTGCAGCGTGGCCGGCCAGGGTTGTGACGCGGGTACGTCCAGAGTCGCCTGGCCAGATCAGCGTGCCAGCGCAGCAGGGTCGCGGGGAGACAATCAAGCGCAGGTCGCGGTGGTGGCCACCAGGCAGAAGCCGGGCCAGCGCGGACAAGATCGCCCGGTCCGCCCAGGACAACCTCGGTGTCCTGACCTGGCGCTGGAGCACGGCGACCTGGGGCGTAGGAGGAGGATCTCGGCATCTTTGGCCCGGTCGGAGTGGGCGAGCAGGGCAAGCCAGCCAAGCGCGCGCAGCCAGATACCTAACTCCGTGGCCCATCGCACAACAGCGAAGACGAGGTCAGCGGGCAGTGACACCCTTCTCGGCATCCACGGGGTCACTGTTCGTCATCGCCGGGAGTTGCGCACCTAAATGCGGCCGTGGAATCGGTGTCTACGGCAAGCCGTTCTGCCTGCTCAGGAACGCCGACTAGAAACGCTCCGGATTGGGGTAGTTACCGGGACGGTGGACTTGCGACACAGGTCCGGGTTTGTGGAACGACGCGCTCCTCGTCCGGGGCTAACCTTCCCAGGCGCGCTCGGCGAAGCTGAAGAGTCGTTGGGGGGTCATCCGTAGCCAGGCCGTTGCCCAGACCAGGCTGCCGGCTCGGTTGCGGGACTTGGTAGCGCTCTGGACGGCTTGCGGGGCGGTCGGCAGTACCTCGGCAGGGCCCTCGGTGAGGACTGCGGCGTGGGCGTCGTGCTCGCCTTCAATGATGGAGAGCGCGAGCCACGGGTGGGCTCGGACGTTTCCCAGGCGGGCTGCGCCGTCGATCGTGGGCAGCCAGAAGGCGTTGGCGTAGAGGGTGAATAGGGTCGGTGCGGCGTGCGCGCGCCCGTCGGGCCGGCTGGTGGAGGCAAGCGCGTAGGTCCGGCGGCCGAGGTACCGGGCTAGCTGGGATCCGGCCAGCCGGCGCGTCGGCGGGTACGCCTTGCGCACGGCCGGACCAGCCTGGCCGAAAGACGCTTCCTGTAGCTGGCCGAGCCAGGCCGCCAGGGTCGGATCGCCGCCACTTGCTCCAACGGTGTCTTGACAGCTACTCATCATGGCTAGTCCTGTCGTCTGATGTCGTTCCGTCAGATGTTGCCGCGCACGTCACAGAGACGTGGCGCGGGGTGCGCCGGCAGTGGCCGCTTCCCAGGCGAAACCGTCGGGATCGGTGAACGGCGCGCTGCCGCCGAGGATGACGATGCGGTGCGAGCCGGTGCCGTCCGCGGCAACGCCGACGTCTTTGGCTGCGGCTCGGCGGCTGTACAGCGCCAGCTTCACCGGCGAGTTGCCGGAGTCGAACTCGACGTACTTGCTGCCGAAGCTCTTGGCGACGGACAGACCGTGCCCTACGTAGAACTGCTTGGTCGCCGGGACATCTGCGACGCCCAGGAGCAGCACGAAGTCGTCGATCTGCCGGGTCGGCGGGCCGGAGTTCTTCTTCGCGGTCGACGCGATCTTCCAGATCGCCCCGTCCGGTGCCCGCAGGACACTGCCGTAGCCCCAGAAGCTCTTCTTGGCGGGCTTGAGTATCGCTGCGCCGTGCCGGGTGGCCGCGTCGGTCAGGGCGTCGACGATGTTCGGCTGAGCGACGACAAGTGAGAGGGCGAAGCCGCGGAAGCCGCTGGTCGGCGCATCGGCTGGGCGAACCTGCAGCCGGTCGCCGAGATCGAAGGCGTCGTCGTAGAACCGCTCGGCGCCCGCGGGGTCGGATGTTTCCAGGATGACGGATGCGATGCTGGTCATGGCTTGTCCTTTCTCGGCACGCTGGTCGTGATCGTCTGCCGCCGACCGGTGGTTCTGAATCGATAGTGTTGCTCTCATATTGATAGTGGTACTATCACTCTCGTGGATGCAGATGTCAAGGCCGGCTCCCGTGCCGTTCGCTCCGCCCCGCAGGCGCGCACCCGGCGAACCCGGGCCGCGGTCGTCGAGTCAGCGCGTCGGCTGTTCCTCGAGCGCGGGTACGTGGCCACCACGATGGAGGCGATCAGCGAGCTCGCTGACACACCCCAACCGACCGTGTACCGGCTGTTCTCCTCCAAGCTCGGGATCCTCAAGGCCCTGCTCGACGTCTCGATCGCTGGCGACGACGAGGCGGTCGCGATGGCGGACCGGCCGCAGGTCCGCTCCCTGGTCGCCAACTCAGATCCGCGAGACACCCTGACCGGGTTCGCCGCGCTGGTCGGCGGGCTGATGGTCCGCACCGGGCCGGTGCACGCGGTGCTTGAAGAAGCGGCACGATCCGACCGCGGCGCCGCTGCGGTTCTCGCCGAGATCGCGCGGCAGCGTCATGACGGTCAGCGCCGCGTCACCCGCTCGCTCGCGCGAGCGGGTGAGCTGCGTGCAGGGCTGAAAGAACGCGACGCGGCCGACATCGTCCACGCGCTCGCCTCGCCCGAGGTCTATCGTCTGCTCGTCACCGACCGAGGCTGGAGCGGTGAACGGTACGAACAGTGGCTCGGGTCGATCCTCATTGATCAGCTCCTGCCCGCAACGACGAAAGGTGACCGGCATGAGACGCCGTAACGGTGATGCGGTGCTCAGCCAACGCGTACCAGGTGGCGTCGTGCACGAGATGCCTGCCGACCTGTGCACTGCGCTGATCGCCAACACGACCGCGCTCGCGGCGTGGCAGCACATCACCCCGCTGGCCCGCAACGAGTTCATCTGCTGGGTGCTCGACGCCAAACAGACCTCGACACGAGAACGTCGCATCCGCCGCGCGCAAGAAGAACTCAAAGACGGTCAACGCCGGCCCTGCTGCTGGCCCGGATGTAAACACCGCGATCTCAACGGCAAGTAGCGAGTCGAACATCTGCAGCAGCGCGGCGTGCGACGACCCACCGCTTCGAACCTCGCCTTGCTCGCAAGGCCACGCAGTGGCTTTGAGATTGCCTGTTCTCGATCCGAGATCCTTAACAGCGACGCCGCCCAACCGGTCGGAGGGATCGTCGATGTTCACCGATACGGTGCGGGTGTGCCACCCGGTGCCCCCGATGACGGTCTCCGCGGCCATGGTCCTCCACGCGCAGCGAAGTCCCGGTGACCTCGATCGTCCGGATCTGGGCCACGCTCCTGCCATCCCCAACGGCCGGGCCGCACGGTAGATGCGCATTTCCGGCAGCGTAACCGGCCGAGGGCGGCTGAGTGCTGACCGGGCCATCGCGCAAACATCTCGCCTTCCACGGCAGGGGCCTCCACGCACAGCCGTCGCTGACACCGCCACCCATGCGGCACAAACACCAGCCGGGCGGTCGAAGCGGCAGCGGGATCAGAGCGGCAGGGTCACCTCACGCTGCGTGACCCAGGGACCGCTGGGCGAGGCGCGCACACTGCCGCCGCCAATCTGGTCGATCCGGGCCCAAGCATGATTGTTCATGCCGCGCCAGATCGGGAAGTTCTGTGCGCCGATGATCTCGTCTTCTGCCTTGGGGTATTGGTTGGTTACGCTCACGGTTGAGCTATGACAGCTTGAAGTAGGCGGGGAACACTTGGCCGCTGTCGAGGGTGAGGAACAGGGTGTAGCACCCTTGGCCGGGGGTGGCCCAGTTGTAGATGTACTGGTTGGCGGTGGCGTTGTAGCGCAGGCTGGTCGCGCCGGTCGTGGTGGTCTCCAGGGCGTCGGTGGGGTCGGTGGAAAACGCAGAACAAGCGGTCAGCTTGAAGGTGACCGACTTAACCGCGCTGAGCGCGCTGATGTGGTTCCCGTTGGCGTCTTG
>Ga0075435_100000182_pt1 | contig 37384 bp, 35 predicted proteins | sample RhiMethybrSRZTD4_FD_75302 | JGI IMG/M metagenome (GOLD analysis project Ga0075435, IMG submission 75302) | Populus rhizosphere microbial communities from Tennessee, USA - Rhizosphere MetaG P. TD hybrid SRZTD4 | ecosystem: Host-associated > Plants > Roots > Rhizosphere > Soil | place: USA...
CGCGAAACCTGGTTCAGTCGCCGCGGCTCGTCGAGGGGACCGTGTATGTGCCCGAGATCGTCCTCGCGGGCCTCGTGGAGTGGGGGCTCGTCACGAACGCGACCTGGGACGAGTCCTCGCGCGCGATCCGTTTCCGGTCCCCGGTTCACACCGTTCGCCAGGCGCAGCTGTGGGTGCGCGGGCGCGTGACCGAAGTCTCGGCCACGCTGTTGAAGACACTTTCCCCGCGGCTCATCTACGCGACGCCGGGTGAGATCCGGCTGCTCTTCGAGAACGGCACGCTGGACTCCGCGCGGGTCTTCTCGGGCGGCGCGGTCGTGAACGGCACCATCCAGGAGACCCCGGATGGCGTCGAGCTCCGGCTGGTGCTCGCGCCGGGCGCGCAGGGCTATTCGCTCTCCGTCAGCTCGAACCGCCTCCGTCTGGCCGTCACCGACGACAAGGATCTCGTCCAGCAGGGAGTCTTCTCGAAGCTCGAGCCGATCGCGATCGGCGGCGAGGATGGGAAGCTCCGAACGATCGTCATCGACCCGGGTCACGGCGGCAAGGATCTCGGCGCCTCGCTCCCCGGGGGACTCGCGGAGAAGGACGCCACGCTGGATTTCGCCCGGCTCCTGCGCTTGGAGATCCAGGATCGGCTGGGCGCGCGGGTGATCCTCACGCGGGACAGCGACGCCAACATCACGATCCAGCGCCGATCCGAGATCGCGAACGAGTGGGGAGCCGACGTCTTCGTGAGCGTCCACTTCGATGACGAGGGAGCGCTTCGCTCGGGCGGCGTGCGCGTGTACGCCCTCTCGGCGTCGCCCGGGCCCGGCGCCTCGGACCGGCCCCCGCTCACCCTCGGCGGCGAGGGCGGCGCCGAGATGCATCCATGGGACTCCGCGCAGGCCCAGGCCACCGGCACGAGCATGGCGGTGGGACAGGCCATCGCGGACGCGCTCTCGAGGAGCTATCCGCAGACGAGCATCACCTTCGGCACGGGGCGGCTGAGCGTGCTCGAGTCGGTCGCGGGAGCGGCGGTGCTCCTGGAAGTCGCGCCGCCGCCCAGGGGACCGGAAGCGATGAGCCTCCAGGGCTACAGCATGCGCGAGATCGCGAGGATCGTGGCGCAGTCCATCCAGGATCTCGCTCGCGCGGGGCACGCGTGAATCGCCTCCAGCGTCGATGGGCCATCGCAATCTTAGGGAGCATCCTGGTGGTGGGAGGCTTCTTCTGGATCGCGCGCGTGAAGACGCACGACGCCGACCTGGGGCCGCGCCTCGTGCCGCTCGCCGCCGAGCTCGAGGGTATCAAGGGGGCCTACCTCTACTTCGGCGTCACCGGCGCCGACAGCCTCGTCGCCGAATACCGCGACGTGGTCGTGAAGGACCGGCCGGCCGATCAGGTGCGGGCGATCTACCGCGAGCTCCTCGCCGGCCCGTCGAAAGGACATGTCGCGCTCTTTCCGGAGGGCACGGAGCTGCTCGAGGCCTACTGGACCGACAAGGGGACCCTCTTTCTCGACTGGAACAAGGCTCTGACGCAGGGATTCCGCGGCGGCACGGCGCGCGAGCGCGCGCTCATCGCGTCAATCGTCCGCACGGCCGGCGAGAACCTCCCGGGCGTGGATCGCGTGATGATCCTGGTCGAAGGAGAGCCGGCCGAGACGATCGGAGGGCATTTCGACGTGCTCTCTCCCCTCGACGTCCGGGACTGGCAGTGAGCCGCTCGCGGTCCAGCCGCCTCTCGAGGACGCTCGGGGTCTTCGATTCCGGGATCGGCGGCCTCACCGTCGTGCGCCACCTGCGCCGTCTCCTGCCGGCGTACGACATCGTGTACTTCGGCGACACCGCGCGGGTGCCCTACGGCACCAAGTCGGACGCTACGGTGCGCCGGTTCGCCGGTGAAGCGGGGCGCTTCCTGACCCAGTTCGGCGTGAGCCACCTCGTCGTGGCCTGCAACACCGTCTCCGCGGTGGCGCTTCGGTCCCTCGCGCGCGACTTCCAGCCGCTCCCGGTGAACGGCGTGATCCTTCCCGGGGCCGAGGCCGCCGTGCGGGCGACGCGTTCCGGGAGGATCGGCGTGATCGGAACGCGCGCGACGATCGCGAGCGGCGCCTACGAGCACGCGATCGCGAACGCGGCGCGGCAGGCGGGCCGGAAGACGCGTGTCTTCACGGCGCCGTGCCCGCTTCTCGTTCCCCTCGCGGAGGAGGGGCTGGAACGGAGCCGCGCGGCCAAGGAGGTGCTCCGCGACTATCTGGCGCCGCTTCGGGCTCGGCGGATCGACACGCTGATCCTCGGATGCACGCACTATCCGCCGTTCAAACCCGCGATTCGATCCATTCTGGGACGCCGGGTCACGCTGATCGATTCCGGAGAAGCGACGGCGCGCCGGCTGGTGCGGGGTCTCCGGGCGCAGGGCTCCGGATCGGTCCACGGCCGGGGCTCGCTCCGCTGCTACGTCTCGGACATTCCACGGCAGTTCGAGGCGATCGGCCGGCGATTCCTCGGCTCGCGCCTCGGCCGCGTCTGGCTCGTGCCACAAGATGACCTGCCCTGGTACCAGAGACCTCCGATCGAGGGGGCCCCATGACCGTCGTCCCGAAGCGCGTCGATGGCCGTCGCGCGGCCGAGCTCCGGTCCGTCACCATCAAGCGTAACTATCTGAAGAACGCGGAGGGATCCGCGCTGATCGAGATGGGAGGCACGCGCGTGCTCTGCGCGGCGACCGTCGAGGAGCGCGTGCCGTCGTTCCTGCGCAACACGGGCCGCGGATGGGTGACCGCCGAGTACAGCATGCTGCCGCGATCCTCGGCCGAGCGGATCCAGCGCGAGGTGAACCGCGGGCATCCCGGGGGACGCACGCACGAGATCCAGCGCCTGATCGGGCGCTCGCTTCGCGCGGTGACGAATCTGGCCGCGCTCGGGGAGCGCCAGATCCTGATCGATTGCGACGTGATCGAAGCCGACGGCGGGACGCGGACCGCCTCGATCACCGGCGCCTACGTGGCGCTGGTGGACGCCATCCGCTGGCTGGCGAAGAAGACGCCCCTCCACGGCTCACCGCTTCGAGATTTCGTGGCGGCGGTCTCCGTGGGGATCGTCGACGGCCGCCCCCAGCTCGATCTCTGCTACGCCGAGGATTCGAAGGCCCAGGTGGACATGAACCTGGTCATGACCGGTTCCGGCCGCCTCGTCGAGATCCAGGGGACCGCCGAAGGGGAGGCCTTCAGCGAGCGTGAGCTCGACTCGATGCTGACGCTGGGAAAGAGCGGCATCCGGAAGCTCGTTCAGGCGCAACGGCGGGTCCTCGGTCTGAATCGGCTCCCCAGCATTTGGACCTGATCGTCCTCGCGACGAGGAATGAAGGCAAGGCCCGCGAGCTGAAAACCCTGCTCCACGGACTCTCCGCACAGGTGGAAACCCTCGAGGACCATCCCGAGATCGTCCTTCCTCCCGAGACCGGCGCCACCTACGGGGAGAACGCGATCGCCAAAGCGCGCGCCGTCTTCGATGCGCTCGGCGTGCCCGCGCTCGGCGACGACTCCGGGCTCGAGGTGGACGCGCTTCAGGGCGCGCCCGGACTCCACTCGGCGCGGTACGCGGGTCCTCGGGCGACAGACCGCGAGAACATCGAGCATCTCCTGCTGTCGCTCGAGGGCATTCCACCGGAACGAAGAACGGCTCGATTTCGCTGCGTGATGGCCCTGATCCTTGGTGCCGAGGACGTCCTCGTCGTGGAGGGCGTCTGCGAGGGCCGGATCCTCGGAAACCCCCGAGGGATGGGCGGCTTTGGCTACGATCCGATCTTCCTTCCGGACGGAGAGGCGCTGACTCTTGCGCAACTTACGGACGAACGGAAAAACCAGATCAGCCATCGGGGCCGGGCCGCCGCCATGCTTCGAGAGCGAAACTGGGGTGGATGACGGGGATCGAACCCGCAACCACTGGAGCCACAGTCCAGTGCTCTACCATTGAGCTACATCCACCGCACGGTTTCTGGCAGGTTGCTGCGCGCCTGGAGGGAATCGAACCCCCGACCGACGGATTAGAAATCCGTTGCTCTATCCAACTGAGCTACAGGCGCAAGGCCTTTGGGTAAAGGCTTGCGTGGTATGATACTAGAGCAAAGTAGTATATCCTAATGGTGCGCTGAATCAACGGGAACCCCGAAATCCGAGGAACGAATGACCCCGAAGGAGCTCCCCTCGATCGCGGTCTTCAATTCGAGCGCCGACACGATCGAAGTTCTCAAGCTCGCACTCGAGGAGCACGGGTACGCCGTCGCGTCGGGTCACGTCTCCGACATCAAGAAGGGTCAGGTCGACGTGATCGATTTCGTGAACGAGCACCAGCCCGATGTCGTCATCTACGACGTGGCGCTGCCCTACGAGGAGAACTGGCGCTTCCTGAGGCTGCTCCAGTCCTCCGACGCGCTCAAGAAGCTCAAGTGGGTCATCACGACCACCCACAAGAAGCGCCTGCAGGAGCTCGTCGGGGAATGCGGCGAGGTCTACGAGATCGTCGGGAAGCCGTACGACATGCAGATGATACTCGACGCGGTCAAGACGGCGATCGAGAGCTGATCCTTCCTCAACGGGCGAGCGGGAGCGAGATCTCGAAGGTCGCGCCGCGACCGAACCCCTGGCTCTCGGCACGCACCGTGCCTCCCTGAAGCTCCACGATGCTCTGGACGTTGGACAGGCCGATCCCCAGCGCTCCGAAATCGCGCGTCGACGCCGGTGGACCGTGCCGGAACTCATCGTAGACGTAGAACGCGTCCGCATCGCCGCCCGCATTGGAATCCGTCACGACCAGCGTCAGGAACGAAGCGTCCTTTCCGAGCTCGGTGTCGATCGAGCCCCCGGCCGGGGAGAACTTGAGCGCGTTCCCCAGCAGGACGAGGATCACGCGGCGCAGCCAGCCCGGGTCGAACAGGACTTCCAGCTCTTCGGAAGGGAGTCTCCGATTCCACCGGATGTCGCGGGACGCCCCGTCCTGTTTCAGCTGGCTCAAGGCATCCTCGACGACCGCGCGCACGAGGACGCGCTGGGGATCCAGGGGGTGACGGCCCTGGGACAGCTCCGTCATGTCCATCAGATCATCGAGGACCTGGGCCTGCTGATGGATGTTCCGCTCGATCGCGCTCAACCCGCGCTCGACCGATCCCTTGTCGCCGGGCCGCATGCGCAGGACGTGGACCCAGCCCAGGATCGCCTGCAGGGGCGTCCTCAGCTCATGCGAGAGAATCGGGAGGACTCGGTTCGGGGCCAGGGGGGACTCGGCACCGACCTGTCCGTTCCGCCCAGGTGGGAGTCCCACTCGCCCGATGAACAAGGACTCCAGGCCGGACTCCACGGGCGTGAGGGTCACTTCGACCCGAACCCGCGAGCCGTCCGGTCGGCACGCGTCGAGGACGAACCGTCCGGGAGTCGACACCGGATCCCGACCCATGGAGGGGAACAGGATACCGATGGCGCGTCCCAGGAGGTCCGCGCCGCGGTGGCCCAGGAACTCTTCGGCGGGCGCGTTGAACGCGAGGATGGTTCCGTTCCGATCGAACACCACGAACGGGTCCGGAGACGAATCGACGAAGGCGTAGGAAGGCAGGTTCAAATGTTCCGACTCCGGGCTGCTTCGCGTGACGCACCCCCTGGGTACAGGTAGCTAAGCTTTGCAAAGCAAGGCTCACGCCAGGGAGGTCGAGGAGTCTTCGGGTGGTTCTAAGTCAAGGCTGGGAGCGGCGAAATCGCGGGCCTCCCGGGCGGGTCCCCGCCCGGGAGCGGTCCATCTTTGCAAAAACGGCTACATCACTTCACCCTGGCGGAGCGCTCGGCCAGGTGCTCGACCACGTGTTCCGCGTCCTCGCCCACGCCCAGAAAGAGCGACGACTTCCGCGTGTGGAGGAAGTGGAGCCCGACGAAGTAGAGGCCGGGCAGCGCGGTGATGCCTCTCCGATGGAGGGGCCACTCCTGCTCGTCTCTCTCTAGTCCTTCGATCCACGAATGGTCCGGCCGGAAGCCGTTCGCCCGGATCACGCTCGTGACGCCCGCGTCGCGCAAATCAAGCGTGTCGATCGACGGAAGGGGTTCACGCTCCCGCTTCTCTTCGGGCTCGGGATCGGGCACGTCGAGCTTCTTCGCGTTCACGAGTTCGTCGACCGCCCTCTTGAACTGGGCGACGAACGCCTCGCCCGAGGCGATCGACTCCTCGAGGCCAGATCCCAATCGAATCTTCGAGCCGTCGATCGCTTCCACTCGGCCGAGCAGCGCCGCACCGCGCCGCGCGAGCCAGAGCGGATGGCAATCGTGCCCGCCGTCGTTTCCCGAGACGGGAGGGTTGCACTCCAGGCGCGCCGCCGGAGACCGAAGAGCGTCGACCGTTACGTCGGCACGTCCGGTCTCGATGCTCCAGTGCATGAAGTCGTGTCCCCGATAACGACGCGGCACCCAGGGACACTTGCTGACCGAGAGATAGACCTCCCGATCCGCGGCGAGCAGCTCCTCGGCGATCTGGCAGCCGGACTGCCCGCTGCCGATCACGAGCACCGCGCCCGGAGGAAGCTGGGATGGCCTCTTGTACTCGCTCGTGTGAAGGGTCGTGACTCCGGGCGGTAGCGATCGGATGAATGCCGTCGGCGTGGGCCTCTGATACGCTCCCGCCGCGACGATGACGTTGTCGGCCGCGATGATCGATCCGTGACTCTCGACCTGGAATGAATTCCCGTTCCGGCTCACGCGCGTGACCTCGACTCCTTCGCGCACGGGGGAGCGGAAGCGCCGGGCGTACTCTTCCAGCCGCGCGATGATCTCGCGCAGCGAAGCGAAGGCGTGCGGCTCGGGTCCCGCGTAGCGGTCGCCGGGGAGCTGATGCGTCCAGTTCGGAGTATTGAGGTAGAAGCCGTCCCAGCGCTGGGAGCGCCACGTCTCGCCGACCCGACCGCGCTCGAGCACGAGATGCTCGCGTCCGCGAGCGCTCAGGCAGTAGCTCGCGGCCAACCCGGCCTGGCCCGCGCCGATCACGACGGTCTCGACGGATTCCCGGGAGCGATGGTTCTGGACGGGTAACAACTTGGGGCTTCACCTCCTAGAGAGAACGCCGCATACTCTAGACGATCCGCGCCGCTTCGACCAGATCCTTCCCGGGCCTGCGCCTGCGCGGCCTCACCTTCCAGCCATGAGAAAGGGTCCGCTTGAGGAGTGATTCCTCGAGGATGAAGTCGAGGCACGCACGATCCGGTTCGGGTGGGAAGCACGGTCGTGCCGGCAAGGCGGCCGCCTCTCCGGTCGCTCCCGTCACCCTGGCGCTCCTCTTCCTGCTTCCCATCTTTTTCACCCCCAAGCAGCTTCTCGAGGAGTTCGAGTTCACCAAGGTGACCGTGCTCGTGACGGGGGCCCTCATCCTCTTCGCGTGGTGGATCGCCGCGGAAAGCTCCCGGATCGCCTCGGCTGGATTCCCGGGCTGGATCCGGGCGCTGCCCGGTCGCGTGATCGCCGCGATCCGGCGCGACCCGCTCGGCGGTGCGGTCGCGCTGATGCTGATCTCGGCGGCGGCATCGACCCTGGGCTCCGTCCGCCCGCCCCTCAGCCTCTTCGGCGCGACGCAGAGCCACGCCGGGTTCCGCACCGTCGCCGCGCTCGCGGCGGTCTACTACGCCTCGCGGTCGCTCGCGTCGAACCCGGGATGGATTCGACGCGTCGCGCAGGCGGCAGGCCTGGGCGCGGCGATCGCCGCCGCGTACTCGCTGCTCCAGCTCCTCAAGCTCGATCCGATCACCTATCAGCGCCAGATCTCCTTCGAGGGGATCGCGCGCTCGGGCAGCACGTTCGGTCATCCGAACACGCTCTCGGCCTACCTCGTCACCTGCGTGCCGCTCGTCCTCTGGCTCGCGGCCCGATCCCGCGCGCGGGCGGCGCGGATCGCCTGGCTCGCGCTCGCCGCGGTGTCCCTCTTCCTCGTCGTGACCAGCCTGTCGCGCGGCGCCTGGCTGGGAGCCGGCGCGGCCGGGCTCGCGGCCGCGACCCTCGCGCTCGTGTCGCGCAGGATCCCCTCGCGCGCGTGGGCGATCGGCGGACCGGTCCTCCTCCTGGCGCTCCTCATCCCGCTGGCGACTCCGTTGCGCGGCCCCGTGCTCACGCGGCTGAGCCAGATCACGGATCTCACCGCCGAGACTTCCCGGACCCGCGTCGAGCTCTGGCGCGCCGGCCTCCGGATGTTCGCCGACCACCCCATCCTGGGCGCGGGCGTCGACGCCTACCTGGCCGCGTTTCCGAGATACAGGACGGTGACCCTGACGAGGATCGAGTGGGGAGGAACCCCGGGGAAGGCGCACAACGACGCGATCCAGATCCTGGCGACACAGGGGACGCTCGGAGGGCTCGCGGCGCTGGCCATCGTGGCCCTCTGCGCCGCCGGACTCTGGCGCGTGGCGCGCCGGGGGAATCCGGAGTCCCAAGGGGTCGCGATCGCGGTGGGGGCCGCGCTCGCCGCGTACGCGGCCTCGAGCCTGGTCGGATTCGCGACCGCGGCGACGAGCGCGCTCGCGGCCGCCCTGGCGGGCTGGATCGGACGCACGGCCCGGACCACCGAGGCCGTGCCGGACGCCGGCGCGGCGGGCGTTCCGGGGGCGCTGCGTCCGGGCCCGGGGCCGCCGGTGCGTTCCTTCCTGAATCTCGCCGCTGGGCTCGCGCTCGCGGCGGTCCTCTGGTTCTTCCTCGTGGGGAAGCCGCTCCGCGCCGAGATGTACCTGGCGCAGGCCCTGCGCCATTCCCACGGCACGCCGCGCCGGCAGGAATTCCTGGAGCAGGCGGCCGAGACGGCTCCCTGGGACCCGCGATACAGCGCCGAATTGGGGCGCTCGTACTTCTACGCCGCGCTTCAGTCAGGGGACGACGAGACCAGGCTGAGGCTCCTTGCGGAAGCCCGGGACGCGCTGGAGAAATCGGTTCGAACCGCTCCCGAGAACAGCGAGAACCGGATCCTCTACGCGACCATTCTCTCGGGTCAGTCGGTCCTCCAGCCGGACTCGAGCCCCAAGAGCGGCGTGCGCGACGAATTCAAGCGGGCGGTCGAGCTCGACCCCGTGAGTCCGATCGTGCTCCTCGGGGCGGAGCGCGGGCTCATGGCGGCGGGCCTCTTGGGCGACGCGCGAGAGATCGCGCTCCGGTGCGCGCGCTCCTATCCCGATTACGCGCCGCCGCTCGCCGATCTGGGCTCGATGGCGCTCGAGGAGGGGAGGGACGCGGCGGCCGCCGACACCCTGAGGCTCGCGCTGGGGCGGAAGTGGCGCGAGGACGTGACCGGCGCCTCCAACACCTGGAACAACCTCGCGAAGGCGACCCTCGCGCTCCGCGACTATCCCCAGGCGCTGGCCGCGGCGGACAGCGCGCTCGCGCGCGATCCGAATCTGGTCCAGGCCTACGCTTTGAAGGCGGCCGCCGAGCGAGCGATGGGGAAGACGCAGGCCGACACGACGACGGGACCCGGGGGGTGAAGCGAGGCGCCGGCCAGAATCGGGGCGAGAGGATTTGAACCTCCGACCCCCTGCGCCCAAGGCAGGTGCGCTACCGGGCTGCGCTACGCCCCGATGGTAACCGGCGCCTGGGGTGCCACTCTAACACACGTCCGATGCGCCTTGACGCATCCACCCGGAGCGGCCTATCGTCCTCCGAACCCCGACGTCAACCATCGCACTGGGGGTGCATCGTGGCAGGAGTGAACAAGGTCATCCTGGTAGGAAATCTCGGCTCGGATCCCGAGGTCCGGACCACGCCCGGCGGGCAGCGTGTCGCGAATTTCAGACTCGCGACGTCCCGCAACTGGACCGGACAGGACGGTCAGCGCCAGGAGAAGACCGAATGGCATTCGATCGTCGCCTGGGGGAAGCTCGCGGAGATCGTCGAGCGCTATCTCCAGAAGGGCAAGCAGGTCTACGTCGAAGGACGCCTCGAGACGCGGAACTGGCAGGACAAGGAAGGGCAGACCCGCTACAAGACCGAGGTCATCTGCGAGACGATGCAGATGCTGGGGCGTGCGGGCGACCGGGGCGGAGAGTCTGGGGCGGATCCGCAGGCGCGCGGTGGAGCGCCCGAGGAGAGCTTCACGCCCGCGGGTAGCGGCAACGCGGACGACGACCTGCCGTTCTGAGCTACTGGATATACCCGAGCGAGCGGAGCCTCTCGCGCAGCTCCTGATCCACGGGAGAGCGCAGAGGCTCTTCGCTTTGCCCGGTCCGCGCGGTCTCGTAGGTCTGCAGCCGCGTTTCCCGCTCCATCCGCTTGACCAGCGCCGGCTTGAGGCCGGTCGCGATCGGTCGTCCGTCCATGTCCCTCGCGGTGGGCAGACCGAGCATCGCGAGGATGGTCGGCGTGATGTCGAGCACGTTGGCCCCCGTGATCGTGCCCTTCACCACGTGCGGGCCCGTCATGAAGATGATCCCGTCGGGCTTGTGAGCCCGCACACCCTCTCCGCCGCCCCCGAAGCCGTGGTCGGAGCACACGATCACGTCGGTGTTCTTGTCGGCCTCGCGCAGGAATTCCCCGAGCAGACGATCGGTGAAGATGTAGTAGTTCGGAATGATCGACCGGAGCCATGCCCGCTCTTCCTTGTTGAGCGGATCGTCGAGGTGGCTGTTGATGACGTCCGCGTCCCAGTAGAGATGGCACATCTCGTCGACGCCTCGATAGTACTGCCCGAAGAAATCGGCGTGGTTTCTGCGATAGAGCGCGAGACCAACCCGGTGGAACGTCAGATCCGCGGCGTACACCGTTCGTAGACTCTGGGTCAGCGTCTCCTGCCGCACCACCGCCTTGGTCGTGTCGAACGGAGGCACGAATTGAAAGATCTCCGCCCAGGAGACGTTCTCGGGCTTCACCCGTAGCCGCTCCACGAGGGCGAAAAGGCTGTCCGGGTACGTCCGGCGGGAGCCGACCGCGGGCCACTCGCTTCTCCCCGAGTACTCGACGTAGTCCGTGACGATGACGCCGTTCGTGGGCTCCGCCGGCCACGTGCACCACCACCCGATGACTCCGACCGTGCGGCCGAGGCCGCTCAGGATTTGCCACACGGGACGTGCCTTCCAGGTATTGGAGGTTTGGGGCGGCCTGCCCCGCCCCTCGGGCGCCGGGTCGCCGGTCTCGGGATCCCGCCCCGGGTTCCGCGAGAAGAAGTCCAGAACGCCGTGCTTCTCGGGGACCTTGCCGGTGGCGATGCTGGTCCAGATGACCGGGCTGCGCGTGAGGGGAAGGAGCGATCGCAGCTTTCCGGCCGAGCCCTGGGCGCGCATGCGGGCGAAGTTGGGGCATTTCCCGGAATCGATGAGGGGGCCCAGCACGTCCCACTCGCCCGCATCGATTCCGACCACGAGTACTCTGGTCTTCGGCTTCTCCGAAGCGCGGGCGCCGATCCATACGGCGGCCGCGGCGAGGAGCGTCAGGGCGATCGCCGCGAAGCGGGGGCGCGTCATTGGATGTATCCCAGCGAGCGCAGCCGCTCGCGCAGCTCCGGATCCACCGGCGAGCTGACGGGCTGCTCGCCTTCCCCCGCGGTGCGCGCCGTCTCGTAGGTTTGCAGTCTCGTCTCACGCTCCATCCGCTTCACCAGGGCGGGGTCGAGCCCGCCCGGGATCGGCCGCCCGTCCATGTCCCTCGCGACCGGCAGCCCGAACATCGCGAGAACGGTCGGCGTGACGTCGAGCACGGTGGCGCCCGAGATGTTTCCGCCCTTCTCGACGTGCGGGCCCATCATGAAGATCATTCCGTCGAGCTTGTGGGCCATGACCCCTCGGCCGCCTCCCATGAACCCGTGGTCCGAGCAGACGATCACGTCGGTGCTCTTGTCCGCCTCATGGAGGAAGTCGCCGATCAGGCGGTCCGTGAACACGTAGTAGTTCGGGATCAGGGGCTTGAGCCATGCCGTCTCCGCCTCGGTCAGCGGGGGACTGAACGAGCCGGGCAGGTCGATGTCCCAGTAGAGGTGCGAAACCTCATCCACTCCGCGGAAATAGACCGTGAAGAAATCCGGATGCTTCTTGCGGTAGAGCTCCATCCCCACGCGATAGAAGGTCAGGTCGGCCGCGTAGATCCATCTCAGATCGTGGACCAGCTCTTCCTGGCGCGCGGTCACCTGGGTCGTGTCGAACGGGGCGACGAACTGGAAGATCTCGGCCCAGGAGACGTTCTCGGGCTTGACGCGGAGCCGCTCCACGATCGGATCCAGGGTGTCGGGATAACAGCGCCGAGAGTCCTTCTTGGGCCAGGTGCCGGTGTCGTACTGCACGTAGTCGCTCACGAGGACCCCGTTCACCGGCTTCGCCGGCCAGGTGGTCCACCAGCCGACCACGCCGACCGTGTGCCCCAGGCCGCCGAGGATTTCCCAGACGGGGCGCGCTCTCCAGAGATTCGAGGTCGCGGGCGCCTCGCCCTCGCCGACGCGCGTGGCGGCTCCGCCCTTGCCGGCGGCCGCCTCGCGGGCGCGATCCTTGGCGCGCTCCTTCATGAAGAAGTCCAGGATCCCGTGCTTCTGGGGCACCTTTCCGGTCGCGATGCTCGCCCAGATGATGGGGCTCTTGGTCAGAGGCTCGAGGGAGCGGAGCTTTCCCGAGGATCCTTGATCCCGCATGCGGGCGAAATGCGGCGCCTTGCCGGCGTCGAGCAGCGGGCCGAGAACATCCCATTCCCCCGCGTCGACGCCGATCAGGAGCACTTTCGGGGCGGACTTTTGACCGGCGCGGGCGCAGTTCCAGGCCGAGGCGCCGAGCAGGATGGCCGCCGTAAGCGTGGCCACGAAACGGGTTCGGGTTGTCGGGGTCACCAGGGCTCCTGGGCGCCGGCCCCTCGCGGGGCCTCCGGATCGGGTGGGGTCCATCACCATACCCTAGCATTTCGCGGTGGCGGACCTCTACTTACACCGTCCTACCCCCGATGGGTTCCCGAATTGCCTTTCAACCTCGTGTGCCGGAAGTCCATCCAACGCGATTGAGCTGTCATCGTCGACCCCTTCCAGGAGACAACCATGCGTCGTGCGAATCCCGTGTTGGTCGCGTTCGCGGTTCTGGCCGTGGCCTGTGTTCCGGCCGCTCTGTCGGCGAGGTCCACGTCGGCCGACAAGAATTCCTCGAGGTACGGCTATGGGTACGACGTGGACCCCCACTTCCTCAGGTGGGCGATCGTCTCGCACGGAAATACCAGCAACTCGGACATGGAGTCGCTGGACGACATCGAAAGGCTGAAGGGCGATTACGGCGACGAGTTCCTCTACATCCGCCAGGACGACGACCGGTACGTGATCCGCGACCACGCCATGGTGGAGCGCGCGTACCGGGCGCTGGAGCCGATGCAGGAGGCCGGACGCGAGATCGGGGAAGCCGTCGGCGCGAAGGTGGGCCGGTCGTTCTCGATGTCCGAGGACGGGCGCGAGCAAGCCCGGATGGCGCGAAGGATCGCGCGGCTGTCCCGGAAGATCGCGAAGCTCTCGGCGGATGGGGAAGACACGAGAGACCTCGAGCGCGAGCAGGCCAGGCTGCGGCGCGAGCTCGACGAGATGCGGGAGAAGTCGGATCGGGGAAGTCGCGAATCGCGGGAGGCCGAGGCCGATCTCGACGCGCGGACCGAGAAGGCTTCGAAGCACATGAAGGACGCGGCCAAGCACCTGAAGCACGAGATCCGCGAGATCTTCGACGAGGCCAAGGCGCGCCATCTCGCGGAGCGGGTGGAGTAGCTCCTTACCGGAGGGCCGCCGCGATGTTGCCGCCGTCGACCGTCAGCACCGCGCCGGTTGTCTTGCGGGCAAGCGCCAGGGACACGAACGCGTCCGCCACGTCCTCCGCGTGGACCTCGCGGCCCAGCAGATTCCCGGCCATGTAGTCGCGCTGGCTCACACCGCGCGCCTTGGATCGGCTCGCGATCGTGTTCCCGTCGAGAAGCCCGGAGCGGATGCGGTCGGCGTTGACGGCGTTGGCGGTGATGCCCTCGGCTCCGTAGTCGACCGCGTACTGCCGCATGAGCGCCAACGTCGCGGCCTTGGGCAAGCCGTAGGGTCCGAAGTCAGGGCCCGGGTTGACGGCCTGCTTGGAGGCATTGAAGAGCAGCACGCCCCCCGTTCCCTGCGTCGTGAAGATACGGATGGCGGCCTGGGCCACGGTTTGATGGGCGAAGAAGTTGAGCTCGAAGCTCCGGCGCAGCACGGCGTCCGCCACGTCGCCGATCCTTCCCTGCCAGGCCGCGCCGGCGTTCGACACGACGATGTCAACGCCACCGAAGGCCCGCACGATCCCCGCGAAGGCGGCATGGACGGAGGCGTGACTCGTCACGTCGCAGCCCAGACCCAAGCCCTGGACCTCCTTCGCCGCCGCGGTGGCGGCGGCCGCGTTCAGGTCCAGGAGCGCGACTTCCGCGCCATGACGCCGGAAGGCGGCGGCGATGGCGGAGCCGATGGTGCCTCCGGCGCCGGTGACGGCGACGACCTGGCGCTGGAGCGGCGCCTCGCTGGACTTGCCCAGCTTGGCCTGCTCCAGAGACCAGTACTCGATGTCGAAGAGGTCGCGCTCGGAGACGCTCTCGAAGCCCCTGCCCGCCTCGGCCGCGGTGACCACATCGACCCAGGTCTCCGCGATGTCGGCCGCGATCTTCGCGGCCCGGCTCGAGGCGCCCGCTCCGAACAGCCCGACGCCGGGCACCAGCACGACGCGCGGCAGGGGATCGAGCTGCTCCTTCTTGAGACTGAGCCTGGCATTGTGACGCTCGAAATAGGCGCGGTAGGCGGTCTGGTACTTCGCCACCGCCGCGCGCGCCGCCGCGCCGAATGCGCCGAGCCCGCCCGCTTCCGGCGCCGGCAGGATCAGGGGCCAGGGCTTGGTGCGGATCACGTGATCGGGGGTCGCCACGCCCCCGCGACCATAGCGACGGACATCGCGGCCGTTGACGAACTTCATGACGCGCTCCGACGCGCGATGCTCCAGCACGAAGCGCGTCCACCGTCCCTCGTTCCGGTCCACGGGCACGGCCAGGGCGCCACGGACGATCGGCGCGACCGCCGCCACGTCGGCGACCTTCTTCGGCAGCTTCGCGCCGGCAAATCGGGCGGGCTTTTCGCTCGCGAGCTTTCGTTCCGCCAGGGTGACGAGCTCGATCATCCGCTCGTACGCCTCCCGCGCCGTCGCGCCGAAGCTGAAGATGCCGTGTTTCAGAAGCACCAGTCCTTCGCAGCTCGGGTTGGCCGCCTGCACGTCGCGCGCGAGCTTCGACAGCGCGAAGCCCGGCATGACATAGGGCACCCATGGGGCGCGGTCGCCGTAGACATCGCGGCACAGCTTCTCGCCGTCCGGCCGGTCACACAGAGCCAGCACGGCGGCGGCGTGGGTGTGGTCGACGAACGTGTGCGGCAGAAAGGCGTGCAGCAACGTCTCGACGGAGGGAGTGGGCGAGGCCTGGTCCATCAGGCCGCCGCGTATCAGATTCACCATGTCCTCGTCGCGGAGCGCGTCCAGCGCCTCGAGGCGGCGGAGGGAATCCAGGCGCACCGCGGGCAGACCGGCCGGCTCGATCTTCTCCATGTCCCAGCCGCTGCCCTTGACGCACAGCACCTCGACGTCGTCGCCGATCGCGTCCTTGATCCGGGTCTTGACCGAAGTGTTGCCGCCGCCGTGCTGCACCAGCCTCGGGTCGCGGCCCAGGAGGCGGGAGGTGTAGACGCGCAGCGCCACGTCCTCGTGGACGCCACGTGCCGCGTAGTGCCTCACCATCGCGCGCGCCTCGCGGTCGGAATAGAGGCTCTTCACCGGAGGGCCCTCATCGGGGCGGCATGCTCGGGAAACAGTCCCCGGAGCCCCTCGGCGCTCGCGGGGCAGACGCCGCGCTCCGTCACGAGCGCCGTGACCAGACGCGAGGGCGTCACATCGAAGGCGTAGTTCGCCATGGCGCTGCCCTCGGGCGCCAGGTCGACCGTCACGACCGTGTCGTCGGCAAGGCGCCCCGCGACGCGGGACAGCTCCTGGCCGTCGCGCTGCTCGATCGGGATCTCCTTCACTCCATCGCTCAGCGTCCAGTCGATCGAGGGCGAGGGCAGGGCGACGTAGAACGGCACACCGTTGTCCTTGGCCGCCAGACCCATCGGGTACGTGCCGATCTTGTTGCACACGTCGCCGGTCGCCGTGGTGCGGTCCGTGCCGACGAAGCACAGGTCGACCAGGCCGCGCTGCATGAGATGCCCGCCGGTGTTGTCGGCGATCACCGTGTGCTTCACGCCGTGCTGGCGCAATTCCCACGCCGTCAGGCTCATGCCCTGGTTGCGCGGGCGCGTCTCGTCGACCCAGACGTGGATGTCCATGCCGGCGTCGTGCGCCTTGTAGACCGCGGCGAGCGCGGTGCCCCAGTCGACCGTCGCCAGCCACCCGGCGTTGCAATGCGTCAGCACGTTCAGCGGCCCAAGGCGCGCCTTCTGGGTCGCGATGTCGCGGAGCAGCTTCAATCCGTGCGTGCCGATCGCGTCGTTGATCACGACGTCGTGATCGCAAATCGCGGCGGCGCGGAGGTAGGCGGCCGCGACCCGTTCGGCGGGCGGGCGCCGGCGGAGGTGGTCGCGCATGTCGTCGAGGGCCCATCGCAGGTTGATCCCCGTGGGTCGTGTCTCGAGGAGGGTGTGGTGCGCGCGGTCGAGGGCTTCGTCCGAGGAGTCCTGGCGCATGGCCAGCGCCACGCCGTAGGCGGCCGTGGCGCCGATCAGCGGCGCGCCGCGCACCTGCATGGAGCGGATCGCCCTCGCCGCGTCGTCCACCGAGGAGAGCGTCACCGTGGCAAAGCGATGAGGCAGCCGGGTCTGATCGATGATCTCGACCGACGCCCCGTCCGCCTTGAGCCAGATGGTTCGGGTGTGCCTGCCGTTGACGAGCATTTCGAGGTGATCCTACGCCGTGGGCGTGCCTTCTCGCCACGTCCGGCGTTGTCCCTCGGTTGCGGCGCCCCCGAGCGCTTGACTTTCGCCCGAGTCTCGCCTAACTTCTTGCGGCTCCACGTCCCACCTGCGCGCCGCTAGCTCAACTGGCAGAGCAACTGACTCTTAATCAGTAGGTTCTAGGTTCGATTCCTAGGCGGCGCACCACTACTTCGCAAGCGTGACGCGGGCCCTGAGCGACGCGGCCGTCTTCTATCCGGCTTCGTTGACTTCGTTCGCAGCGCGCAGCCCGGAGTGCAGCGCTCCCTGAATCCAGCCGAGCCAGGGCGAAGCGTGTTCGCCGGCGAAGTGCACGCGGCCTTCGGGCGTGGCGACGTGCGCGAGCTGCGGGAACTCGCCAGCTCTCACCGTAGTGAAGGCGCCCCGTGAGTATGGCTCGTCCGACCACGACCAAGTCGCGGCCGTTTCGAAGTCCTCGCGCACTCCGGGATGCACCCGCTCGAAGAGCTCGATCGTCCGGTCGATCCGGACTTGGGGCGTCTTCGCGGAGTACTCGCGGGCCATCCGCTCGTACATGTACGACATCAGTATGCCGCGGGTGCCGGGCTGATTGTGCGTGGGACTCCACAACTCCATCGGCTGATCGACGGTCGCAAATCCATTCAGGCCTTTCCGCTCCCACGAGCGTGTCTTGGTCTGCACGAATACACGCGTCACCGGCGAGAGGTAGAGATTGCGGATCGCGGCCGCTTTACGGTCGCTCCACGCCGGCAGGACATCGATGTCTCGCAACACCGGAAAGGGAATTGTGCAGATCACACGGTCGGCCGATGCCACATGCGGTGCGCCGCCTGCGACGAAGGTGACCCTCACGCCACCGGGACTCTGCTCGATGCGGCGGATCTCAGCGCCATAGCGGATGTGCTCCCGAAGGGACCGCGCCATCGCGCGCGGGAGGAGGTCGTTGCCGCCGCGTATCTTCCACATTGTCGGCACGTGGCTGATCGTATCGTGTGCGAAGTCGAGCAGCGAATCGTCTTCGAATCCCTGCGACAGGTACAGGATCGCGTCGCTCGACGCTCCCTGGCGGCGCAGGAAGTCGCCGAAGCTGATGTCCTTGTATCGGTCGAAACCCGGAAAGGGCCAGCCGGCTTTCGGCAGGCTGCGGATCTCTTCGAGTACCCGGTCGACGTACAGTTTCGACAAGCCGCCGAAGCCGACTTTGCGCTCGCGCGGCGTGAACTCGACGCGCAAGCGATACAAATCGGGTTCGCCCCCACGCGGGACGGCCTGGCGTGCGCCGCGCCAGAGATAGACTTCGGCGCCGGACTGTGGCCAGAAGGGGTCGAGCTCGAGCTTGAATCTCTTCACGTACGCGAGCGTGAGATCGTGGGTTGCCGGAATGCGCCCGGCACCGGCCTCCGCGTAGAGCCCGTCGGAAAATGGTTCGCGTAGCGTGTGAATGCGGCCGCCAGGTCTCGTGCGTGCCTCGAGAATCGTGACCTCATGCCCCATCTCACGCAGCTTCAGGGCCGCCGCCAGTCCGGCGGCCCCGGCGCCCAGGATGAGGATGTGCCGGCCCGATGCCGACTTACGCTCTTGGTCGCGCAACAGTGTCAGCGCATGCGCGGGGCGCGAGGCGAGCCCGGCGCCAATCGCACATGCCAACCCCACGAACTGCCGACGCGTGATCTTCATCGTCGCCTCGCGAGCGAATGTGTCTGCCTTGGGGCCAGACAGCGTGAGGGACTGTAGTCTAACTGTAGTTGACACGATCGGAGCTAGCCGTCGCGAACAGGGAGTATGAACCTGCGGGGAGCAGGGTCAATATGCGGTATTCGCTACATTTCGCGACAATTCGCACCGTTCGTGACGTCCCGGGCTTCGACTCTTAATCAGTAGGTTCTAGGTTCGATTCCTAGGCGGCGCACCAAGATCGCTCTCCGTGTCGGCGCTCACCCACGGCGTCGCTTCGCCGGCTCCGGCTTGCTCTCGGCGTCCGGCACCAGCGGCTCCGGCTCGACCCCTCCTGCGGCCATCGGCATCATGGCGATCGCGAACGGGACCACGGCGCGCACGTTCGCGCCGGCGTAACTGATCGCAACGAGCGCGGCTGGCAGGCACACAAGCACGGCGAGGCTACGCAGCGGGTCGTCGGGCTCCCAGACGTAGCCGCTGGCCAGCAGGTCCATGTGCGCGCGGACCTGCTTCATGCGCGAGTCCCAGCTCTGGCCTCGGCCGGGAATCGGGACAAGCGCGAGAACGAACCATGCGTTCGCAATGATGTACAGGGACGCGGCCCCGCCCGCGAGCATCTGGAGTGGGGATCGGAGCGTCGGGACGCCGCCGCCGTCCCCCACGAACACCCCGAGCAGCCCTGCGTCGAAGCAGTAGATCGCGATGACAAGGAGGATCGTCGAGAACCAAGCTTGGAAGAAGACCTTCCAGCCGAACCTACGATCGATGTCGGTGAACGCGTTGACGACCGTCGCCCCGGTCGGAATGGCCAGCAGGAACACCTCGAGCGGCGAGTTCCAGCCCCCGTTGACCGCGATGTAGACGAGCAGCAGGTTCCACGCCAGCAGCACGCGGCCGCCGACGCGCGGCAACAGGCGGTCGCGAAACAGGTAGGTGAACACTCCGCCGGCAACGAGCATCCCGTAAGAGACGTGAAAGAGCAGCTGGTACTCCTGCTCGTGCTTGCCGGGAATCAGTCCGATGAACCAGGAGGCAAGCGCCCAGCCGGCGCGACCCCAGTCCCCGCGCCGGAAGCGGCCGCCGAGCATGAACAGGGCCTGCAGCACCATGCCGAGTGCGAAACAGGAGATGGCGACCAGCACCGGTCCCGCGATCACGCGCGCAGGCTAGCACAACTTCTGCTCTCAGCTCAGCAGCGCGACCTCAACGCTTCCGCCCTATGATTCGCAGGATACGAAGGAACAGATTGATGACGTCCATGTAGATCGCGGCGGCGCTATCAACAGCGTTGTCCACGGTCTTGGGGATTCGATTGGCTTTCCCCCAGTCGTAACCAATGTAGCCACAGAAGATGACGGCCAGGGTCCAATCGATCCAGTCGCTGTGAGTCCTTAAGACGAATACTTGGAATAGCTCGACGATTAGAACGCAAAGCAGTGCGATCGTAAGCACCGAAGAGATCTTCTGAAAGAACTTCGGGACAATACTCCCCGCCATCATCATGAGGAACGTTACCACGGCAGTAAGCTGAATGGCCCGCAGTACGACGCTCGGGTCGTAACGGCTTACGACGATGTCCAGGACCAGTCCGAACGGCACGACGACAAAGTTGTATCCGATGAAACTGATCGCGGGGTCCTTGGATGAATTGAACAGGTAGGCGCCGTAGAAACAAGAGGCGAAGTAACCGATGAGAAACGGGAGAGGCTGGAGGCCCGTTACCCAGAATGCCTTCACGTAGTGAACGAGCAGCCAATTCACCAGGAATCCCCAACAGAGCACGAGGCCGATAGTCAAGTTGTAGGTCGCGTCGCTTATGACGGCACCTTCGGCCCTCGACCTGTCGAACACGCTTGATTCGAGCGCTTCATCCTCCTTCGACATCCTCAGGCGTGCTCCTCTTCGGTCCAGGGTCGAAGCGAGCGATACAGCACCATGACCGCGGCGACCCAGAAGGGGTAGAGGAGGGCTTCGGCCGCGCTCGTCCAGGCCACGACGAAGATCTTGATGGGAGCTGCCGTGCTGGGGACCATGGTCGAGAGGGGACTGGTGACCGCGAAGCCGGCGAAGGCCAGGGAGGCCAAGACGAGGAGCCTCCCCAGCGTGCTCCCGAGGTTTCTCCACACCAGGAGAAAGCTCGTCCGCAGCGAACGGAGCGGTCCCTCGCCGTCGAGCACCACCGCGGGCGTCGCGAAAATCATGAAGAAGGCGGCAACGGCCAACCAGGCGAGGCCAGCCCAGAGAAGGGGCCCGAAGGGGTCCGACAGCAGGCGAGCCCCGACGGCGACCATGGGCGAGATGGGGCCCAGGATGATGAACGTCTGGGCGATCCCGGAGAGCGTCAAGCTCACCGACGCACGGATCACGCGGCGGATCGCTCCCAGAAAGGTGATCGGATGTCCACGGAGGAGGCTCTCTTGCAGGGGCAGGAAAGGGATGTAGATGAAGGCGAGAAGCAGGATCGGAATCGCGCTGAGGACCACCTTCGCGACGGGCGCGACCTTTCCCATTGCGAAGGAATAGTTCGTGAGCGCCCCGTAGGCGCCGAAGCCCAGGCGAAAGAGAAAGAGGAACAGGAGCGCGGGAAGCGCGGGCCGGAGCGAACGTCGGCCCAGCTCGTAGACCGACCTCAAGTAGGCGGGGACGCCCGGAAGCAACACCATCGCAGGACCGATCGGGTCCGCTTCGGCGGTCATGGCCGCGCATACTACGCGCAATGCCGCCCTAGGTCAGGTTCTTCTTGAAAAAGTCGATCGTGCGCGACCAGGCCAGCTTCGCCGCCGCGGCGTCGTAGCGCGGAGTGGTGTCGTTGTTGAAGCCGTGCTGCGTGCCCGGGTAGATGAACACCTTGTACTTCTTCTTGTTCGCCTTGAGCGCCGCCTCGTACGCGGGCCAGCCGGCGTTGATGCGCTCGTCGTTCTCCGCGTAGTGGATGAGCAGCGGCGCCTTGATCTTCGGCACATCGGCGGCCGGCGCCTGGGCGCCGTAGAACGGCACGCCGGCCTTCAGCTCCGGCATTCGTGTCGCGAGAAAGTTCACGATGCCGCCGCCGTAGCAGAAGCCGACCGCGCCGATCTTGCCGGTGCAGTCGGCGCGTCCGCGGAGCACGTTCGCGGCGGACACGAAATCCTCGCGCGCCTTGGTCTGGTCGAGCTTCTGGAACAGCTCGCGGGCCTTGTCCTCGTCTCCCGGATAGCCGCCGAGCGGTGTCAGCGCGTCCGGGGCGAACGCCATGAAGCTCTCGAGCGCGAGCCGGCGCGCGATGTCCTCGATGTGCGGGTTGAGGCCGCGGTTCTCGTGGATGACGAGGATCCCCGGCAGCCTCTTATCCTTGGCGTTCGCGGGACGCGCCAGGTAGCCCTTCATCGTGCCGCTGCCCTGGGGCGAGTCGTATTCGATCGTCTCGGTCGCCAAGCGCTTGTCGTTCGGAGGCACCTGCTGCGCCTCGGCGAACTTCGGCGACAGCTCGTCGAGCAGCATGGTCGCTGTCAAGCCACCCGCCGCGAACTTGGCGGCGCCGACCAAGAAGCCGCGCCGGTCGATCACGCCGTGAACGTACTTGTCGAAGAGGTTCAGCAGATCTTGCGGATAGTCACTCGCTCTCTTGCGTTCCATGCCTCCTCCCGCTGTTGGCGCCGCATGGAACTATACAGGCTCCGCGAGGCCGCTATTGACAAGAAATATTGTCAGGGGTACAATCGCGCCATGCTCGACCTCGAAGTGATCGACGATCCGGCCGCCGCGGTGGTCGCCCTGGACCCGGTGCGGGCCAGGATCCTGGCCGAGCTCTCCGAGCCCGGCTCGGCGGCATCGCTCGCTCCGCGGATGGGCATCGCGCGCCAGAAGGTGAACTATCACTTGCGCGCGCTCGAGGCCCACGGGCTCGTCCGCCCGGTCGAGGAGCGGCGGTGGGGGGGACTGATCGAGCGCCGGCTGGTTGCCACCGCCGCGTCGTACGTCGTCTCGCCGGCGGCGCTCGGGGAGGCGGCGAACGACCCCGACCGCGCGTCGGACCGGCTGTCCGCGCGCTACCTCATCGCGCTCGCGGCTCGAGTCGTGCGCGAGGTCGCAGAGCTCGTGCGCCGTTCGAAGGAGCAGGCCAAGCAGCTGGCGACGCTCTCGATCGACACCGAAGTCCGGTTCCGCTCTCCGGCGGAGCGTGCCGCGTTCAGCGGCGAGCTCACCAATGCCGTCACGAACCTCGTCGCGCGCTACCACGATGAGTCGGCCCCCGGCGGCCGCGCGCATCGACTGGTGGTCGTGGCCCACCCGCTGCCCGGCAGGGCACGTAAGAAGGAGCCATCATGCCCGTGAACAAGGACGCATCCGGACGTCGCTCCGTTGAAGTCGAGACCGAAGTTCCCGGCACGCCGGAGGAGGTCTGGCAAGCGATCGCGACCGGACCAGGGATCTCCGCGTGGTTCGTCCCCACCAAGCTCGAAGAGCGCGAGGGCGGCGCCATCGTGATGGACTTCGGTCCGGGCATGGAATCGAAGGCCGTCGTCTCGGCCTGGGATCCGCCCCGTCGATTCGTCGGCGAGAACAAGGACGGCATGGGTCCCGGCTCACCGGCGATGGCGACCGAGTGGACGGTCGAGGCAAAGTCCGGAGGCACCTGTCGCGTTCGCGTCGTGCACAGCTGGTTCGCGAGCACCGATGATTGGGACGATCAGTTCGAGAGCGTCGAGAAGGGCTGGCCCGCGTTCTTCCGTATCCTCAAGATCTACGTCGCTCACTTCGGTGGGCAGCCCAGCGAGGTCATCGCCCTCATGGCCATGAGCGCGGAGAGCAAGTCCGCGGCCTGGGAGAAGCTCCTCGGCGCGCTCGGCTTTGCGCCGCTGGCCGAAGGGCAGCGTGTGGAGACGCCCCACGGCGCACCGCGTCTCAGGGGGATCGTCGATTGGGTCGTCGACAAGGACCACGAGGAGCTCTTCATTCGCCTCGATGAACCGACCTCGGGCGTCGCGTATCTCTTCCCCATCGTGATGGGGGGCCAGGTCTGCCTGTCGGTTCGTCTCTATCTCTACGGCGCGCAGGCGCGAGCCGTCGCGGCGCGCGAAGCGCCCTTGTGGCAGGCATGGATCACCGGGCTCCTTCCGCCCGCGGAGGCGGTGACCGAGGGTGAGGCGAGCAAGGCCTGATCGAGCTATCGTCCGAACACAGGACCGAACAACGGCAGGGCGGCGCGCAGGATCAGGAATGCCGCGATCCCCACAAGGACCGTTGCCAACAGGTTTTTCGAACGCCACATCACCAGCGCGGAGAGCAGCGTCGCCACCAGCGGGATCGCATCGGCGGGCCGCTGGATGGGCTTGTCGTTGGGCAGCAGAACCATCGGAATGACGATCGCCGCCAGCACGGACGGCGCGACGAAGCGCAGGGCATCAAAGATGCGCTTGGGCATATCGATCTTGCCGACAAGCGCCAGCACTGGGTAACGGATCAGAAAGGTTACCAGCGCCATGCCACCGATCATCAGGGGCTCATTCATGGATGATCTCCCGTGATGGCGTGACCGGCGTGACATCGCTGTCCAGCACATCCGGTCGTTCAACCTCATCTTCTCGAAATAGCGACTTCCCGATGACGCCAGCGGCTACTCCTGCCAGTGCGGCCAGCATCAGGCCCAGTCGGTTTGGAAGCGGGTTTGCGATCAGCGCGACCGCCCCTGCGGCGATCACCGCGAGGCCGGTCGAGCGGTTGCGCAGCATCGACACGATCATGCCGGTGAAGGTGACGGTCGCGGCGAAGTGGAGCCCCCAGTCTTGCGGATTGGGGATGGTACGCCCCGCTACGATCCCCGCCAGCGTGCAGAGCTGCCAATCGGTGTACAGCAACGCCGACGAGCCCAAGAAGTACCACTGGCCGTGAGGCAATGCCCCGCGCTCCTCAAAGCGTTTGAAAACGGTCACGAAGGTTTCGTCGGTGAGGGTGAAGCCCATCAGCGGAAGCCACCGAGCCTTGACATGGCGCAGGTAGGGCGCGAGCGTGGCGCTGTACAGCGCATGGCGCAGATTGACTACAAAGGTGGTGACCACGATGAACAGCGCGCTCACGTTCTGCGCAACGAGCCCGGCGGCGATGAACTGGGCCGACCCGGCGAACACGAACAGCGACATCGCCTGCGCGCCGAATGGGCTGAGCCCGGCGTTGACCGCCAGGGCGCCGAAGAGGATCCCGAATGGGATGCCGCCGACGACCATCGGGATCGTGTCGCGCATCCCGGCCAGGAATTCACTTCTGGGGGTAGAGACGGCGGTCATGAGGTCTTCCTTGCTAGACTTGGCAGGGCATGACCGGCATCCTACGGGTTCCGTGCTACATTGACCAGCCGTGGCTCCAGACTCCCCACGAGATGACTTCGACGGACGTGTCGCCCTGATCACGGGCGCGGCCCGAGGACTCGGGCGCGCCGCCACGGAGCGCCTCATCGCGCGGGGAGCGTCGGTCGCGGTGAATGTCCGCGATCCCAAGCGCGCCGACGCGCTGGCTCGGGAGCTTGGTGACCGGGCCTTCGCCGTGCCCGGGGACGTGACCGAAGCCGGCGCGCCGGACCGAATGGTTCGAGATGTACTGGAGCGGTTCGGGCGTCTCGACATCCTCGTCAACAACGCCGCCTACGCTCACTCCACCCGCTTCGACGACCTCACCGCGGAGGAGTGGCGCCGCGCGATCGAAGTGAACCTCACCGCGCCCTTTCTCCTCACCAAGGCTGCCATCCGACCGATGAAAGCGCGCCAGTACGGGCGCATCGTCAACATCTCCTCCCTCGCCGGGAAGACGGTGAGCACCCTGGGTGGGGCGCACTACACGGCTTCGAAGGCCGGGCTCCAGGGACTCACCCGTGCCGCAGCCAAGGAGCTTGGACCGTTCGGCATCACCGTGAACGCGATCTGCCCGGGGATGATCGATACCGAGCTGACACGCGAGCACGCGACGCAGGAGCAGCTTGCGGCCCTCGCGGCGAGCTATCCGATCGCCCGGCTGGGGACGGCCGAAGAGGTTGCGGACCTGATTTGTTTCATGGCTTCCGAGGCGGCGGGATACATCACGGGGGCGTCGTTCGATATCAACGGCGGGGACTTGATGCTGTGACGACCGGATTTGCTGCGGGTTGGCGGCCGACCACGTGCAGTAGCCGGCCGCCGAACCCTGTCCCCTATCGAAGAACGAGGAGCGGGAAGGTCTTCCGGGTTTCACCGACGCCGACGCGAACCATGTACAGCCCTGACGCGACGCGCCGCCCCGAGTTATCGAGCAGATTCCACTCGATCTGCGTTTGGCCCTGAGAGGCGGTCCGATCGACGATCGAGCGCACACGCCGACCCGCGACATCGAACACGTCGACGCGGAGCTTGGCACCCTGAACGCTTCCAGGAATCATGATCTGGAATCTCGCAGCCCCGCGCGCGGGGTTTGGATAGGGCTTTGAGAACGACAGTGAGCCCGCGAGAGTCGGAGAGGCCGGAGCTGCCTCAGCATAGACATTGGGGCTAGGTTGCCGCGACAGCAGAGGGCACTCGGCGGTGTGGTTCGACGATATCGTCGAGTAGGTCGTGGGGGGGTAGCTGATTCCGGACCAATTGCCCCACTCGTCCTTGGTCTTGATGGCGAAGTAGTAAGGCGTGCTGGGGTTCAAACCTCTGACCACGGCACACTCCGCGGACCCGGCCGCATTGGGCGCGGCAATCGAGGCCCGAAGGGCACAGCTGAAATTGTTACCGTCGATGGCCGAGGTTGAATAGCGGAGGTCGTACTCGCTGGCCGTTCCCGGGGCGAAACCGTCGTCACCCGGCGCCGTCCAGGATACAGCTAACGACGTATTGCCCGCGTCCGATCCCGACAGATTGGAGACGATTCCCGGAGCGACGCCGTCGGTGGGCACTGTGGGGCACATGGCGGTATTCGGTTGGGACGTCGTACTGGCGCTCGGAACATTGCTGATCACGGACCAATTGCCCACCTCGTCCGCCGACTTGATGGCGAAGTAATAGGTCTTGCCTTTCGCCAGACCTCCGATCACCTGACACTCCGGGAATCCGGCCGCGTGGGGTGCAAATCCCATCGGGAACTGGAACTGAGTGGCCGAGTTGAAGTTCGAAGCCGTGATAGGCAACAGCGAATAACGGAGGTCGTACTTGGTTACCGGTTGTCCGGTGCCGTCGTCCCCCGGCGCGGTCCAGGACAGCGCCATCGTATTCCTGCCGTGCTGGCCAGAAACCGTCAAAGGCATGATGGGGGGCGGTGGGGCGTTGTCCTCATACCAACGGACGTAGTCGACCGTCATCTTCGCGTTTCTGGAATCGCCTTTGAGGCCGTAGTCGATACCGGCGACCCGCACCTCGTTGTCCAGGACGATGTACTCCCCGGCGCGAGACACTGGGCCGGAAAAGGTCGACGAATTGGGCTGCAGTAGACGATAGGGGCACTCTATCTGGGATAGCGGGTCCATCTGCCCCGAATTGTTCACCGTCCACACGAGGACAGCGTCGTAGTAGAACTTCAGAACATCGGGTGTCCACTCCAAGCCGTAGGTGTGGAAGCCAGTATTCAGGTTGCCGCATCCAGTGTGCTTATCGCTGCCGGCGGACTTCGGGTTGGGGTCGACGGGGTCACCCTGTTGGCGTTGACAGTAGGCGTCCCAATGAAGGGCCGAAGGCGCATCAGGCAAGTTGAACTCGTGCTCGACGACGTCTATCTCCGTTCCCGCCGTGCGCGGATCGAATGGGGGGGAGTGGGAGCCGCCGTACGTGGGCGACTGGAACCAGTACGACGACCATACGTTTTGCGCGCCAGTGAACATGATGCGCGCCTCGATGTAGCCGTAGATCGCCACACGCTTGTTCATGGTAGGACACAGATGAGGCCAAGGCTGGCCAGTCATGGAGTTAATATCATCACCTGTCGCGAGCATGCCCGTTTGGTTTGGGCTCGAGTCCGGGCTGGATGGGTTCCCGTGGCACTTGCGGCTCGGGTCCGTCCATGTAGTGATGACGAGGTTGCCCTGCCCGTCGAGCAAGGCGGCGTCCTTGACGTTGCACCCCTCGTCGAATTTTCCAAATCCGGAGGCCGAAGGGCATGACGGGTCCTGGTTTGCCAGCAGGAGGTAGCCCCACTTGGTCGGGTCCGGCGGCGCGCCCGACGCGCCGTCGAAATCGTCCCACCAGATGAGCATGTACCCGGGCGGCGGGCTGGCGGCTGCCGGACGGACGATCGGGTGGGTACATAGGATGCAGATCTCTAGGATGGAGACAGCGAGAACGCGGATCAGGAGCCTGTTCATCTTCGTTCTCCTTGGGATCGGGTGGTGGGCCGGGAGAACTTGTAGACGGGCAGGAGAAAGTCTACGCCCGTCAGCGATGCGAAGCGTTATCTTTTCACCTTCACCCACTTCAATGGCGGGATGGGTGCCCCCCTCGCGCAGCATTCGATCAGCGTCCTAAGACGGCTAGCCCGCGTCTCCTCGCGCTTGGCGCTTGTAACCCAGTGGGTGACAGTTTTTCGGTACGACGGGACCTGCGCCTCATCGGGGCCTCACCGCTCGCTCATTGGAAGGGGACGTGGCAGTACGGACAACGCTGATACAGCGGCGGCAGCTGAAACAGGTACATCAAGAGCGCGTTGCATGCGGGACACCGGCTGAGCTGGAAGTAGCGAACCATCCAGATCGCGAGGCCGACCCATATTCCCACGAATGTCATGATGAGATACCACTTCGGGGCGTGCGCCCAGGCACCCAGCGTTGTGAGCGCGAAGGGAATGAGGAAATAGAGGGAGCTCTTGTAGGCTCTCCACATCCTACGCCTGATCTCGAGGCGCATGGGCTGCGAGGGCGCATCCATCACGGTGCCGTCCGTCCCGTCGGCGGAGTAGGTGCGGCGCTGAGCTCCAGCAGTGCGCCCTCGAGCCGGCCGGCGAGGCGTTCGTCGACCTCCCGGGCCTCCGCCAGGAGACCGGTCGTCGCGACGTGGAACGCGCGCGCGATCGGCCCCGCCTCCATGTTGCCCACCAGCGCCTGCTCGAGGGGCCGGGTGACGTCCCTCGGCAGGAGATCGAAACCGCGCGCCTCACGGGCCGGAAGGCCATGCCGAAGACAGGCGAGCGCCAGCACCTGGTCGCGCAGGGCGCTGACCATGTACTCGGCTTGCCACATACGCCCGCGCTTGAGGCTCGACCTCGTGTGGAGCGCGTAGAGCCAGCCGAGCCCGATCAGGCCCTCGGCGCTCGGAGCGGGTACGTGAGGCAGCTCGGCCGCCCGCCCGAATACCAGCCGGAACGTCGGGGAGCGTGCCGCGAACTCTGCGGCCGGGGCGAACGCGAGGTCCACTTGTAGCGTGCTGGCGAGCAGGAACACGCGGTAGACCCACGCCCCGCTCGCCACGTCCAGGTGATGAAGGGCTTCGTAGTGGTCGTACATGCGCGAGGTCCAGTCGGAGAGCACGTCGGCGAGCCGGGCCATGTCTGCGACCCCGAAGCCGAGGTCGATGTCGGACCACGGGTCCTCCCGGCCACCGGCGGCCGAGCCGGTAACCGCCCCTCCGGTCAGACGCGGGTCCGCACCAGCCGCCTCGAGGAGCTCGGACCGAATCCGCTCGCGGTCCTCAGCGGTGAACATTGTCGGTCAACCCTCGACGATGTTGGACCAGCGTTCCTTTCTCTCCTCGGATGAGGTCTCCTCGACGCGACTGGCAATCGTCCATACGTGGCCCGACGGATCCACGATCCGACCGGTGCGGTCCCCCCAGAACTGGTTCTTCACTGGAATCAGGACCTTCGCCCCCGCGGCTACCGCCCGCTCCACCACCTTATCGACGTCCTCGACGTAGACGAAGATCACCACCGGCGAGCTGCCGTCCGGCTGCGGAGCACGGCTCGCGAGGGTCGGCCACTCTCCTTCGATCATGACCGCGGCGGTGCCGATCGTCACCACCGCGTGTGCCACAGTCCCATCCGGACCCGGTCTGCGGTTCAGCTCCACGGCGCCAAACGTCGTCGTGCAGAAGTCGATTTCAGCCGCTGCGTCGCGGCACACCAACATCGGAGTCAACGCCGGGAAGCCGTCGGGTATCGGTTTCACCTTGCTCATGATCGTGTCCTCCCGTCTCCACCCATGTTACCCGGGCCCGATTTCGAGCTTCAGGATCTCGTCTCCCACATAGCTGACGCGAACCGGCAGCCCCATTCGAACCGGTCCGCCGTTCGACCTCGCGTTGTTGAATCCGGCGGTGATGACGTTGTCGGAGTACTCGAAGCACCTTCCTTGCACGCAGAACCGCTCCAGGCCCCTTCCCGGGGAGCGTTCGGGGCGAAACTCGGTCACGACCCCTTCGACGACCTCGAAACGACCGGCCTCGAAGGCCCGCCGAAGCCGCGCATAATCCAGGTAGGTCGTGAGGAAGGTCGTCACGGTCCAGAGGACCGAAAAGCCGAGGAACCCGAAGGCGAACACGTTGATATCTCTCGGGCGGCGGGACCACAAACCAGCGATGCGGCGCCTCCAGAACACGAGGCCGATACTCAGGGCGACGAAGATCAGGCCGAAGGCAGGGAAGGACCAGCTCTTGTAGCCGGCCGTGGTGATGTCGAAGACCGTGTGGTAGTTCACGGGGAGAGCCCCCTCGCGTTGCGCCGGCGGGACGCGAGTTCCCGGTAGCGGTAGCAGGAGACCTCGTGATCGTTCACCATGCCGACCGCCTGCATGAAGGCATACAGGATCGTGGATCCTACGAATCGGAAACCGCGCTTGCGTAGATCCCTGCTGAGAGCATCGGACTCGGGGGTAGACGCGGGGAGGTCGCGCAAGCTCTTCCTGCTGTTCTGGAGGGGCCGCCCGTTCACGAATCCCCAGACATAACGATCGAAGCTTCCGAACTCGGCTTGCACCGCGAGAAACGCCTGGGCGTTGGTCACGGCCGATTCGACCTTGAGACGATTCCGGACGATGCCCGGATTCTTCAGGAGAGCCGCCCTCCGGCGCGCGTCGAAGCGCGCGATGCGCGCGGGGTCGAAGCCCGCGAACGCCTCCCGGTAATTCTCCCGCTTGCGCAAGATCGTGCTCCACGAGAGACCCGCCTGCGCGCCTTCGAGGATCAGGAACTCGAAGAGGCGCCGCTCATCGTGCACCGGCACGCCCCACTCTTCGTCGTGATAGCGGCGCATCAGGGGATCGGTGCCGGCCCAGGCGCAGGCTCGCTTGGGAGTCGGGCTCATGGATTCCCGACGTGCCAGCGGAGGACGCGCAGGGCGCGCAAGGTGTTCCACCGGCTCGGCCTGCCCTCGCCCTCGTCGATCTCGACCGGCATCACGCCGGGATACCGGACCTCGAGCGGCCACCGCCCGTCCGCGTCGCGCTTCGACGCGACCAGCTCGATCGCCTCGGCTACCCGTTCGTCGGGCGCGACGCCGGCGTCCCGCAAGTACTCGAGACCGCGCAGCACGTCGTAGTGCCACCACGCCGGGAAGGCGAAGCGCGTCCACGCGGCGCCGCTCTTGCGATCTCGCTCGATCACCTCGCCCGTCGACCGCCGCCGCATCAGTCTTCGCTCGAGGAGGTACTCCTCGCCGCGGAGACGGGCCGCGGTCACATCCGGGATCCCACCCGCCCGTTCGTGCTCGAGCAACGCCTCCAGGACACAGATCGTGGTGTTGAATGACGACCGCGTCGAGCCGTTCTCCGCCTCGCAATTCCAGCCGCCGTCGGACAGCTGCTCGTGGAGCAGCCGGTCGACGAGGCCCCGGACGTCCTGGCCAAAGTAGGCGCCGGCCGCCGCCACCTGCCCGTTGATGCAGGGCTCCACCTCGCCGGCGAAGAATGGATTGTCGGCGCATTCCGGCGGACCAGAGCCCCGCCACGTCACGTGGTCGCGGACGAGGCCCACCGCGCGACGCGCCTCCGCGCTCGCGGGGTCGAGGCCCAGGTGGCGCAGCAGCCACAGGACGTGCATCGTCGAGTTCCAACCGCGGTTCCACGCCGCGCCGCCCCATCGGCCGTCGGCCTCCTGGAGGGCGAGCAGCCGGGCGCCCGCGCCCTCCGTGGCGATCTTCGCTCGCTCGCCGGCGACCTCGTCCGCGGGCGCATCGGTCAGGTCGCGCATCACCTGCCAGCGGATCGACGGATCCGAGTCGAGCAGCCAGTCGACGACGTTCACGTCAAGGCGCAACGCAGAGTTCATGCGGATCTCCAGAGTCGCCCAAAGGCAGCCGACGGGACGGCCCATCGTGGGCCAGAAGTGTACTCGACAGGGTCGGAGAGGCACTACCTGGGGATTATCGCAGGCTCACAACGCTTCGAAGGATTAGCGGCCGGATCCCGGTGTGATGGGGCCGGGCTGCGACTGGCCCCGACCCCGTCCGCCGCCTTGCTACTTCACACCGACCACCGCACAGCGATACACCTCGTCCGTCGTGACGATCGTGATCTCGGGATTGGGGCCGCTCGCGGCCGCCAGCACTTCGGTGTCCGACGTGAACTGGCGCGGCGTGTGCCCGGCGTTGAACACGATCAAGTTCTGCCGCCAGAGCGGGTTGAACCCGTCGCCCTGGATCGCGTCGAGCACCGGCGTGAAGTCCTGCTCCTCGTCCAGATCGTTGCTGGCGTAGATCTGGTTCAGGCTTGTGTTCTTGGCGATGATCGACGCGGAAGCGTCGTGGGGCAGCTCCGTCATGTTCACGGTGAACAGCTTGTCGTCGTAGAAGGCGGGCATCTGGCCCGCGGCGCCCTTCATGCTCCCGGCGTTCGCGGTCGTGGCGGTCGAGGCCGCGCCGGCGGCCAGGGCGGCCGCGCCGGCGCGGGGCGCGCCGATCTGCGGCGCGGTCGTTGGATTCATGGCGCCGGAATGCGAGCACGCGCCGCAGAAGATCACGACGAGCACGAGAACGAGCGACACGATAACAAAGGAGGGAATCGATCGTTGTCCGAGTCTCATGGCGTTACTCCTTCGTGGTGTGTAGGACATGATCCGACGCGAGTTACACGCCGCTGATTTCCTTACTATTCCTGTCCCACGATGTGACGCGAAAACGATCCGCATTCCAATCGGGCATGACGTACCCTGCACCCGGAAATGAAGCCGGACTCGAGTGTCGCGACGGGTCGCCTGGTGATCTACCCGAGCCGAGTCAAGATGGCGCTCGTGCTCCTGGGCTCGATTGCCTTCGTGGCGGTCTGCCTCTGGGCCGCCACGACCGGCTTCTGGGACGCCGTCATCGCCGCGTGTATCGGTGTTCCATTCTTCGGGGCTTGCGGACTGTATGCGGCCTACCGATTGGTCCACCATCGACCGTCGTTCGAGATGGACTCGATGGGGATCATCGATACGGGCAGCGCGGTCGGGGTTGGGCGGGTCTTCTGGGAGGATATCGATCACGCGTACATCTACAAGTTCCACCGGCAGTGGCTGCTCGGCATCGTCCCGCGCGACCTCGAAGGCTTCCTGAGCCGCCAGAACACCCTTCGGAGGTCTGTGATCGAGCTGAATCTGCGACTCGGGTGCGCGCCGGTGAACGTCTCCGGGGTCCAACTTCCCATGAGCGTCGCCGCATTCGCCGAGCTGCTGCATACGCGGTATGGAGTCCGCATCAAGAGGGATGTCTAGGCTGAGGCCGCCTCTAGTTCCATACCATCTTGACCCTGTCGGGCCCTTCCTCGCCGCGCGGGAACCGGCCGAACACGAACATCTGGTCTCGTGCGCTGATGGTGTTGAAGCGGAGCCCGGCTTCCACGATGGGCACGTAGTGGTACAGGGAATCGGGGTCGTAGAACACGCTCCGCCCGTTCTCGGTCGTGAAGTACTCCTGGTACCAGTCCGGGAAGATGACGAGGTACTTCGGTCGGTACACTTTCAGGTTCTCGGGAAAGGATCGGCGCGGAGACACCAGGCCCACGAGATCCACGACGTAGCACCGGCTGAAATAACCGATGGCTCCCACGTCGTTCACCGCGATCGTGTCGCCCACGCTGGTGTTCTCGCGCAGGGTCCGGCCGAGGAGACGTTGCATGTGATTGATGTTCTCCACGTTCCGCCCATGGGTTCGGCCCATCCGATCGGTCGCGAGGACCTGCCATCCCAGGCACAGGACCGCGAGGACAATGAGGATCGGCTCGTGGCGTCGCGGTTGAATCCGTCGCGCGACCCGGTCCAGGCCCGCGGAGGCGAGCAACATGGCGAAGGGTATCGTGGGCATCAGGTATCGGCCGTGGGCTCCTCCCCCGGCGCCCGCGAGGGCAAGGGCGATCGGGAAGCCGAGAGCGTAGGCCACGATGGCGGGAAGGCGCCGCAGCAACAGGACTCCACCCGTCACGACCGCGGGCAGGAGCAGGATGGAATGGGTGGAAAAATCCCATCGCCTCATGGACAGGCCCCACATCGGGACCCACTGTTGCGCCATTTCCCAGATCCCACCACCCGGGTTCTGCCCGGGATGGGCTTTCACGAGAACCGAGTTCGGGAAGAGCGTGCCGCCCACGACGTAGTTGAAGGTGAAGTAGGCGGCGAGGATCGGGGCCACGACGAGAAGCGAGGCTGTGATGGACCGCAGACCGAGCCTGGGACGCAGGAAAACCCCGGCCAGCGCGAGCAGAATCCCATCCGGACGCACCCAAACGCCCAGGGCCCAGCAGAGCGCCGCGAGCGTCCAGCGCGACCGGACGTAGAAGAGGATGCCCAGGGAGGCGAGGCCCACGTAGAGCGGGATCTCCATCCCCGAGACGGAGCTCCAGAGAAGCGACGGGGAGATTCCGACCAGGAGCCCGACCAGCACCGGCTTGATCCTGCTTCGGGGGTCGAGCGCCTTCGCCGCGAAGTACATGAGAATGCTGGAAGCGAGGAGGCACGCGATGCCGAGTACCTTGGCGGCGAGGACCACGTCCCCGAAGAGCGCATAGAAGAGGGCCAGGATCAGCGCGTAGAGCGGCCCGGTGGCTCCGGCGATGTGCTCTCCGGCATTGAACGAATAGCCGTGGCCGGTCGCGATGTTCCGGGCGAAGACCGCGTAGATCCACGAATCGTCGAGGGAAAATCCCCACTCCCCGGCGATCAACTTCTCCGCGAACAGATACCACGCGGAGCAGGCGAGCACCGCAAGACCGAGGGCCGCGCACTGCCACCGCACGTCCGAACGTCGCTCTGGGGAACGTCCGTGCTCGAATGGAGGCACGTCCAACCTCTGCCATGCTCGGGGGTCGGCGTCAGCCCGTGACGAAGGGACCATAGCACCAACGTGAAGGGATCGGCGACCCGTGGTATACTGGCCCTCGACTCCCCCCAGCACCCAGAACGCCGGCACGAGATGAACCGATGGCACCCTTGCGCGTCCGATCCTCGAACCGGTTCGTCCCCCTCCTCGTCCTCGCCCTGTCCGGTACCGTCACTGCCTTCCACGTTCCTTCGATCGAGGCGGCATCGCGCGGCAGCGCTCAGGGGCAGGCGTGCGCCTACGTGCCGCAGGCGGTGTGGGCCCGCGGCGACGGGATTACCACGCGACTGGGAACCTCGCGCGGGACGATCTACGTGTTCCATCCATCGACGAGCGCGAGGGATGCGGGTCGACCCATACCGAAGCCGAAGGAGTACTGGGCGTACGACGCCAAGCTGTCACCCCAGGGGGACCTGACCGCGTTTTACGGTGAGTTCCCGTCCACGATCGGCGGGCCGGGACGAGGCGTCGGCGTGGTCGACCGGGACGGCACGATCGTCGAATGGATCGAATGCGGCGAAGCGCTGTCCTGGAGCCCCGACGGCCGCTGGCTCGCGGTCGTTCTCTCCAAGTGGGGGAAGGGTGGCGGTCCCACCGATCGTCGCCTTGCCCTCTGGAACAGACGCACCGGCTCCGTCCGGATGTTCGACGCGGCTCCTTCGCACGTGGGCTGGGCGAGCGAAGACTCTCTCCTGCTGCAGTTGGGGAATGCCGTGGACGTCATCGATCCCCGGACCGGGAACCGCTCCGGAACAGGGCATCACGGCACCATCGTGTCCACCGACGGGTTGTATGCGCTCTGGCCCGGTGAGAACGGACAGAACACGAAGGTCTTCGAGGAGGAGACCGGCTACGACGTCACGATCCGGCTCTTCGGTCCGATGACGCAGAGAGGCCTCGGTGAGATTCGCTCGGCGTTCTGGATGCGCGGCGAAGGCTCGGATCACTTCATGGTCGTCTCGGGCTGCGACCACGTCTACGGCCCGAGCCCCACGTGCAAGACGGCGATCGTCGACGCCCGAACCGGCGAGATCGTCGTTGAGTTCCCGGGCGAAGCGCTCGGCCCGACGGGAGATGGGAAGTCGGCGGTCCTGCTTCGCCACGGGTCGTACGAGATGGAAGGAGTGGATCTCGAAGCGCTGCTCGGGCTCTTCAGGAGGCCTGGCGGGTATTACTGAGCCGCAACCCCATGCCCCTCCTTCGCCCGCTGCCATCGCCCGCTAGGGGCGGATGTTCTGGTTCATTCTGTAGAAATTCGTGGGGTCATACTTCCGCTTGAGCGCCTGGAGCCGGTCGTATTTCGCGCCACCGTAGGCCTGGCGGACCCGATCCTCTCCTTCTTCCATCAGGAAATTGACGTACACGCTGGTGTGGTAAGGCTGAAGCGCGCTCCAGTAGGCGCGCGCCCATTCCCGTTCCGATTCGAATCCCTCGCTGGTCTCGCTGTTGCCGTTGATGTTGAAGGTGAAACCGGCCGTCCGGCCGTGGAACGCCGTCTCCTCGTCTCCGAACCTCGCCACGGCCCCTCCCATCTGCCACAGCGCGAGGCTCGTGATCGGCGAGACGATGCGGCGGCCGTGCTCCACGATCGCGTCGATGACGCCATCCTCGAGACCGGCGACATCGCAGGATCGGACGTAGTACCAGCAGCCGTGGCGGAACGAAGGATCGAACATGCTCTGGTGCGCGAGGAAAGGCTTGGGCTGGCACAGGTCGAGGACCGGCGATCCGAATTCCTTGAGGGGACGCAGGATTCGCTCTCCGTCCTCCACCGGACCCGCGTAGCACGCGGCGACGGCGATGACGTGCTTGCCCACGAGATCCGGAGGAACGACCGGGAGCGCGGGAGCACGGCGCTGCACCACGATCGTCATCACCTCGTCGGGCACGCCGGCGATCCAGTCCCGGTAGAAGCGGAGCACCTTGTCCGCATCCGACATCAGCCAGAAGACGGGGCCCGCCATGACCTGAGGACCGAGTGGGTGGAGGCGGAACTCGAACTCGGTCACGATGCCGAAATTCCCGCCGCCCCCGCGCACGCCCCAGAAGAGGTCCGCGTTCTCGTGCTCGCTCGCGGTCACGAATTCACCGTTCGCCGCGACGAGGTCGACCGAGAGGAGGTTGTCGATCGTCAGTCCGAACTTCCTCATGATCCAGCCGATGCCGCCCCCCAGCGTGAGGCCGGCGAGACCGGTGTGCGTCACGATCCCCGCGGGGACCGCCAGCCCGAACGCCTGAGTCTCCCGATCCAGCTCGCCCAGGAGCACGCCCGCCTGGACCCGCGCGGTTCTCTTCGCCGGATCGACGCGGATCCCCTTCATGGGCGCGAGGTCGATGAGGATACCGTCGTCGCAGGTGGACAATCCGGGGAAGCTGTGGCCGCCACCGCGCACCGCGACCAGGAGCCCGCGCTCGCGCGCGAAACGGACCGCGGCGAGAACGTCGGCGACCCCGGAGCATCGCGCCACGATCGCAGGGCGGCGGTCGATCGAGCCGTTCCACACCCGCCGGTGCTTCTCGTAATCGGGGCTGCCCGGCGCGAAGACCTCGCCGCGGAAGGTCTTCCGAAGATCGTCGACCGCCGTGGCTCCGGCCGGCGGGGCCGTGATCGGTTTCATGGG